>Ga0233438_10000536_pt1 | contig 47925 bp, 24 predicted proteins | sample SI_123_September_FD_182720 | JGI IMG/M metagenome (GOLD analysis project Ga0233438, IMG submission 182720) | Seawater microbial communities from Saanich Inlet, British Columbia, Canada - SI_123_September2016_10_MG | ecosystem: Environmental > Aquatic > Marine > Inlet | place: Canada: British...
GAACTGTGAGGGTAGCACCCCTCACGGGGGACAGGGCACAGGGGTGGACAGTCTACGGACTGTATATTGCCCCCCCTAGCGCCCTTAGCGATGCGCCAAGCGAAAATCCATGGGTCCCTCCTAACCTACAAAAGTATCCAGACGACCGCTAAATATTTTTGAAAATGGTTTTTTAGAAACCTTAAAACCCAAAAAATTTTCCCAGCAAAAAAATGCCCAAAAAAGTTGACTTCAAAGATTACGATAGTATATTAAATAACTTTGATGAATTCTGCGACCAATTTGAGTCAAGAGCATCAGACGCCTATATGAGAGGAGATCAAAATGATGGAAGAGTTACAACAGCAGCAGCAGAAGTTGGAGAGCGCACTCCAGAAGCTGTCCGAGAGGTTGACGAGCCTGGACCAACGGATATCGCAGCTGGAGCGACCACAATTGATGTATCGTCGTCCTACGGATTCTAACTACGAGAGTCTCTCAGAGACATTAGATTATCTGCATAATAATGTAGAGGGAATCAAGAAAGATCTTTTACAGGTTGCGAAGACAGTATAATGCCTGTAGTAATTGTACCAAACAATGAAGTTATCGGAACGGGACCGTTTGTATTGAATCCAAATCCCACGGTGCCATTGTATCAGGACATGGCAAGGATTGCACCGAATCCGATATTATATGAGACAATCAACCCAGCACTTACGATAACTGTGCAAGCGACGGGAGGGTGTCCGCTACCGGCATTACCGGAGTTAATCACAAGTATCACGTTAGTACCTGGGATGGGGGTGTCAGGTGGAACAGGATCAGGGTGTAATATTATCAAGTTATCCGAGATTGCCGACAGACCAGTAACAGACATCCCAGATTTTCTAATGCAGAGGGGGTTTCTAGAACCCTCTATGGCGTATGGAACGATTGCAGGACCACCTAGTCCTACGATGGCATTAGTGGCACCTCTGAAGGGATTCTATGGGGAGAAATATTTTTATGACGCCGAGTACATCTATGCGTCTTATTATAGGAATTCACCGACGTTAGATCCTATTGATGGAACCATAACACCGAACGCGCCGATAACAGATCAGAATCGTTTAACATCTGTAAGTTTATTAGAAGGTAGAAAGATCTTACCATTTTCTGATGTACCGGAAGGTATTGAGAAAATTACGAGTGATCTTTTTCCTGGACCTGGATTTAGTTTACAACTTGATCAACTAGCACCATTTGATCCGGCGAGTGTATTAACGTATGGTAATGATTATTTGCAAGCATTAGTACCAGAGATTAGTAGTTGGACTAAATGGAAACCAAGTTTCATTGAAATCATGAAATATAACTACACATTAATTGTAACACATACCTGTCCACCATTTGTTACTAGTTTCCAAGGTAGTATGTTGGTACAGAATAATTGGACACCTGCAGCGAATCGATTATCATACTACATAGGATTACAGAACGGATTCTTGGATGTAGACAATGAAAACCCTTAGACCAATGTCTAGACTGGCTGATATCACGACAGGACATGGATGCTATGCACCTTCTGTAGGCGTTACAGCATCTGCTAATGTCATGATCAACGGATTGCCTGCTCATAAGGTTGGAGACTCCTTCACACCTCATACATGTGGTTCTGATGTACATGGTGATGTAGCAGCGGTAGGTTCAACGAAAGTAATCATCAATGGAACTGGTGCGATGAGACTTGGTGATACCCTAGCACCTGGTGGAGCATTAATGGCAGAAGCATCATGGACAGTATTTGCAGCATAGCAGTTATGTGCTATAATATGGGAGTCAAACGATAAAAGGCAATGGCAAAGAGCAGAATTGGATTATCAGGTGGAGACACAATTGAGTCTAAACCAAAGCGTACTCGTCAAGGACGTGGTAAGCATACCAAGTATACTCCTACATCACGTAACAGTGCAAAGAAGCGTTATCGTGGTCAGGGTAGAGGATGAATTTAATTTGCAATCTTCCTGCAGAAAAAGTTTGGGTTCGTAGGGAATACTTACGAGATCATCAAGATGGACATGGGGAGTTTGTAGAGGGCGTCTGGGTTGCTGCTAAAAGCATACCTGGGCGTGCTTTTTACTTTGAGACATACTTACCAGAATATGGTGCAATGTATGACAAACTACCCATCAGTGCATTTGTTCGCTCCGCTGAAACCCCAGTCATAGACATGAGTTTGGAGAATCTACAATTCTGGAATTGTATGGATTATGGTGTTGCATGTATGAACAAAGGATTTGTCTCATCAATGGACTGCGAGGTCTTTACTAGAGATCATGATCTTATGAGAGGACAATACTTGTTTACACTTGATAACTACCATGCAAACCCGGATGTAATAGATAATAATGTAAGTGAGGTGCCACAAGAGCACAAATCACATAATTGCATCGCATTGAACAATGGTCAGTATGCATTGTATCCTAATAACAGGATGCGTCTGTATGACCTCTCTATCACCCCCGAGGAACCCAAGTTCCCTGACTTTAAAGTATCTACCATAGAATACCAAGTAGAGGCAGGAATCGACTGGGGACGCCTAGGAGACACCGATGATTATTTTTGGCAAACACAACAGGAGAAACAAAATGGGACACCCTAACCACTTAGACGGATCAGTTGACAAAGGCGAAGACTTTGTTAGTGAAGGTATGACACTCATCACCGAGACTGATAGTGATAAGTATCTAAACATGTCAGCGAAACGTAATCGCAACAAAGCAAAGAACCAAGAGGTTTTTGATTCTCAAGAATGGGCAGATGGATTCGTTGGTAAGTGATAAATAGTAACAGCCTATTACTGTGTCTAAATGCCAACCTTTGAGACATTCAAAGATTTGAGTATTACCTTTAAAAAACATCCGGTAAGTGATGATTTAGTGGTAGTAAAAGATAAAGCAGCTATTGTTCAGGCAATAACTGCTTTACTTCTTACAAATAAAGGAGAACGACCATTTCAACCCGATTTAGGTTGTGATATTCGTAAATCTTTATTTGAACCTTTAGATTACGCAACTAGTGGTCTTATTCGTTCGCAGGTTCTAGATGTTCTTGGTAAATACGAACCAAGAATTGAAGTTGATGACATTATAGTATCTCCCGATGAACAAAATAATGGTTATGATGTTGAATTGTATTTTACCATTGTGGGTAGAAACGATGAAGTAATAGCAACAGAATTCTTCTTAGAGCGTACTCGATAATGCCTTATACTCAGGTTGCTAATCTAGATTTTGAAGATATCAAATCTGCTCTAAAAGATTATCTTAGAGCGACATCAGATTTTACTGATTATGATTTTGAGGGATCTGCACTGTCAGCTCTCTTAGACACACTTGCCTATAATACGTATTATACGGCGTTTAATACCAACATGGTAGTCAATGAACTATTCATTGATTCAGCGACGTTGAGGGACAACGTAGTATCTCTAGCGAAGCAGTTAGGATACACACCGAAGAGTGCTACTGCCCCAGTCGCTTATATTTCTTTTACTGCATCATATTCAAATTCCACGAGCGATACAGAACTCATATTAAAGAAGGGAACTGGATTTGTTGCAAATTACGACAACACATTATATCAGTATGTTGTACTGAACGATGCAAAAGCACAAGTATCAAATGATGTCGCGACATTCACTAATGTTCCTGTTTATGAAGGAACACAAGTCGTTAATACATTTACAATTAACACATCATTAAAAAATCAAAAATTCATTCTTGATAACGACAAGATAGATACAAACACTATTGAAGTTAAGGTATTTCCAACCGGCAGTGGTTTAAATGAGTTATATCAAATTACAAATAATATCCTAGATGTTGATGGTAACTCTAAGGTTGTCTTTCTAGACGAAGTTGAAGACGAGAGATATCAACTTGTTTTGGGTGATGGCGTCTTAGGTAAGAAACTAGAAAACGGTGCTAGGGTTGAAGTTTCTTATATCAAAACAAATGGTTCAGAATCCAATGGAGTTAGAACGTTTATCTTTTCTGGTGTATTAGAAAATGTAAACGGAGCATCGCCACAAAGTATCTCAACATCTATCACAAATGTAGTTCCTTCTAGTGGTGGTGAAGAGATTGAGACAACTGCAAAGATTAAATTCAATGCACCAAAATCTTATGGAGCACAAGATCGTGCAGTAACAGCACAAGATTATGGTGCTATTGTTCGCAACATTTATCCATCAACTAGCGATATCATTATTTTTGGTGGAGAAGATCAGGTTCCCCCAGAATATGGAAAGGTATTCATTGTATTGAAACCCAATGATGCTGCGTTCTTAACTTCACTAACAAAAAAAGATATTACAGATAAGTTAAAGAAATATATGGTTGCTTCTGTGCAACCAGTTATTGTAGATCCATCAGTTCTTTATATTGAATTAACAAGTAAGATTTTCTATAACAGTTTAATTACAGACGAAACACCTGCACAGGTTAGAGATAAAGTAATTGGTTCTGTTCAGTCTTATCTTGATACATCTGATACAGAAAAATTTAATGGTAAGTTTAGATATAGTAAAATTGTTGGTGTAATTGATGATACAGAACGTTCGATCAATTCCAATTTGACATCTGTCATGATGAGAAAAGATTTTTATCCTACTCTAAATTCTACCTTTTATTATGAGGTGTGTTTCCAAAATGAGTTTGATACAGATTGTGATGATCCTGTTCTGTCATCCACTGGTTTTAGGGTGACTGAATACCCTAATTTTGATGTCTATGTTGAAGATAGGTCTGGTAAAATTGTCCTATATAGACTAGATACTGTAACTGGTGAGAAAGTTGTTCTAGACAGTGATATTGGCGATATTGATTATGTAAACGGTGAACTTAAAATGTATGCTCTAACTATCATCAAGGGCACTTATTTTGATAATCGCATTTCATTAAGAGTAAAACCACTTTCTAATGATGTCAAGGCACTCCGTGAGGTCTATCTTGACGTTGACGTTGCTAATTCCTCGTTCACTGCATACAAAGAGTAAAGTAAATGGCTGCTGTTAAGACCAAAAGAATTTCTACTCTGATTGAGTCCCAGCTTCCTGAGTTTATTACTACTGAATATGAACTTTTTAGTAAGTTCGTTCGGAAGTATTATGAACAGCAGGAAGTGCAAGGTGGCACTTTGGATATTATCAACAATATCCAAAAATATGCAGATATTGATTATTACGAAAAAAATCTTTTAACGCAAAATAATACTCTTGCTAGTTCTATTTCTAGCACAGATAATACTATCACTCTCAGTGATGCCCAATCATTCCCAGCAAAGAACGGGTATGTAAGGATAAACGATGAGATTATTTTTTATGAGACTCGCACAGATACACAACTACAGAATTGTTCTAGAGGTGTAAGTGGCAATACCACTTTAGGTGATCTATATGATTCCTCTGATTTTGTCAGTACTGATGCATCTGCACACCAATCTGGTACAACTGTTTATAATGTCAGTAATTTATTCTTATATGCATTAGTTAAGAACTTTGAGAGTCAGTACCTAGGTTCTTTCCCAGAAAAATATCTGAAAGGTGATATTGATAAGAGAACTCTTATCAAAAATATTAAAAAGTTTTACAAATCAAAAGGAACTACTAGTTCCATTAAGTTTGTTTTCAACACCATTATTGCAAAAGAGGTTGAGAACAAACCAGAAGTATATAACCCAAAAGATTTTACGTATAAATCTTCTGAGTCTGATTGGATTAGTGTATATGCTCTAAAAGTTAAAGTTGTATCAGGCAACCCAAAAGATTTAATTGGCAAGAAGATTACTCAAGCACTAACAAATGAGTATCCTTATGCTGATGCCACTGTAGATAACGTATATCCAGATGGAACGAAAGATAACGAAGTTATTTGGAATATTGTATTAGCACCAGAGACTGTAAATGGAACTTTTAATGTATCAACAAAAACTAGACTAGAGAAAACATTTCTAGATTCTATTGGTGTTGGTGAAAGAATCGACGTATTCTCCACTCTTGGATGGGAATCTACTGGTAGTATTTTAATAGATCAAGAAGTAATTGAGTTTGATGATAAGAATGTCACTCAATTTATTATCAAGAAAAGAGGGGACACCCCAGTAAATCATACACAAGGAACTCCGGTATACAGACCAGTTACTATCGAAGGGTCTAATGTAAAATTGTTGACACTTGGTGTTGTTTATAATGCAATACCATCAGATAAACAACCATACTCATTTACTGGAGACAAATTACAGATTTCAAATCCTGGATTTGAAACATCTGATCCCAGAATAGTACAAACTGGAACTAATCAACCAAGATGGATTCTTGGAACTGGTGCATCTGTTAGTGCATCGACTAACACACCCACACAAAATGCATTAGAGGGTGTGTCTACAGATGTCTCTGCCATTTTTGCAGACGATCAATATTATTATATTACAAGTTCTAGTTATCCATCATATAATATTTTTGATGGTAGCACAGTTTCTGAAACTATGTTAGATCAGAAACTTCTTAGAATTATAAGAAAAGTTCCAACAACATCAACCGAAATCTACAAAACTCCAAGAAGAGATGTTGGTATTCTCCTCAATGGTGTTCCTGTCTATGGTTATAAAGATGACGAGAGTGTTCGTTTTGGTAAATTAGAGCAAATTCGTATTAACACAAGAGGGCGCAATTACATCAATCCACCTTTTGTGTTGGTTGATGGTCTTCCAAATAAGGCGAGAGCATTTTTAACTGGCAATGTTGTTGATAGTATTGTAGTTGATACTACAGACACTTTTCTAAACACACCAACTATTGAAATTACTTCAGGTAGAGATGCTAAAGCAACTGCAGTTGTAACAGGAGGCGAAGTAACCAGCATTGTAATTGATAATCCTGGGAAATACTATTCTTCTCCCCCAAACATAGTGATAAGAGATAAAGTTGGTAGAGGTAGATTTGCTGAGTACACTTCTATTGTTGATACAGATGGAAAAATTACCGAATTAAATAAAATTTTTGGTGGAACTCTCTACACACAAGAAAATATTGAAGTTGAAATTGTTGCAGTTGGTGAAGACGCAACTGCAACACCATTATTGAGAGAATGGATCAAGAATAGATTTGAGAAGATAAAAAATGAACTGGATACACAATTTGGATATTCTTTTGCAAACTACAATAATGTTTTAGAATATGGGTATGGTCAGATTGCAAATCCCAAATCATTAAGAATTGCACTTAGCGACAACTTAAACAATGCAGATACAGAACCTGCAACCAAGACCCATTCTCCTATCATAGGTTTTGCTTATGATGGCAATCCAATTTATGGACCATTTGGACACTCGGATCCTTTAGATTCACAATCATCTATTGCCAGAATGACTTCTAGTTATTCTATCAGATTAGATCGTCAAAATGGACCTGCTTTAAGAGATTATGCATTAGGATCTTTTGTTGATGACTACAAATATAATCATAAGAGCGGTTCTTTAGATGAAAATAACGGACGATTCTGTATTACTCCAGATTTTCCAGAAGGAACTTATGCTTACTTTTTGACTATCGATACTAATCAAGTACCACAATTTCCATATGTTTTAGGAGACAAATATTATTCACTGCCAGTGAGTAGTAATTATAATTCAAATATCAATCAAAATGATGTCCCCAAGAATTCTAAAAGATTTTATCGTCCTGGTATGCAGGGTAATGGAGAAGGTTTAATCGCACAGATTGATGCAATTACTTCAGGCACCGTTGATAAAATTGCAATTGATAGATCATCTAGTAATTTTTCAATAAACTCAAAATTATTCTTTAACAATTTTGGTACTGAAGGGAAAGATATCGAGGCATTAGTTTCTTCTGTAAAAGGAGAAAATGTAAGTTATTTACAATCCAAAGAAGATAAGGTAGTAAAATTAACTACTATTCAAAATGCATATTTGTTTGTTGATGATGTATTAAGACAACCAGCAAGTGGAGCGTCTGGTTCTATTGTAGGAACAGTAACAGACGATAATATTATTGTTCTTAAAAATGTTATTGGAACATTCAACAACACAGGAACTTTCTCTGCAGATATTAAAACTTTTATTCTTACTATTGATCAAGATAGCAATTACACAAAAGGTGCCACATTAAGTTTAACTGATGGTGTTAATCCCCCTATTGCGACAGCAGAAATTTTAGAAGGAACAAGTAGACAAAATACTATAAAAATTAAAGTATTAACTGGCACTTGGATAGTTGATGAAGATTATTTTCTGCAGTCTAGCAATTTATTTAATACCTCTGGATCTAAGATTGTAACTTTAGTATCTCTCAGTGATAACTTAGAACCATTTGAAGTTAATCAAAGTGTTGGTTTAATTGAGACAAGTGAGAATCACGGTTTAGCAATTGGCGATCAAGTCAATATTAGTATTTTTCCTGATGACGCAACCAAGACAAAAAATTACTTTTTGAGAAAAAGACTATATCAAAAAATTATTTTAAATGCACCAGAAAATAAATCAAATATAGATTATGATGGCGTTGGCAGATTCACTATATTAAATGGTGGTGCTGATTATACGGAAGATTCATATACAGGAATTCCTCTTACTGGAGGTTCTGGAACTGGTGCTACAGCATCAATTACTGTTTCTAGTGCAGGTGCTGTTAGTAGTATTCAAATTGAAACCGGTGGCACTGGATACAAAAGAGGCGATTATTTGGGAGTTGATGATGATCAACTTGCAAGATCTGGAGGATCTCTAAGTTCTTCTAGACTCGCTGTATATGTTGATCATGCAGGTGTCTCATTATCTTCTAGTAGTATTCCATTAAAAACTGCAAATGGATTTGCAGTTGGTGATTACTTATCGGTTGGTTCTGAAGTTGTACAAATTGTAGCAATTAATGGAAATATCCTTTCCGTTTCTAGAGCACAAGACAATACAACTGCTGTAGACCATTACGATAATGCAGAAGTATCTTTATATAAAGCAAATTACAACTTTACGGCAGATTATCAAATTAATAGTGGTATTGGTACTGGATATGTCAAATCATATGATGCTTCAACACAAGAAGCAATAATTGTATTTGGATACTCGATTGAAAAAAGAGTAGCGCAAGAGTTAACAATTAGTACAACATTCTTTGATGCAAGTTCCCCAGAGAGACTAGTTACAATTAGTTCTGTTAGTGATGTAGAGTATAAGTTTGAATTTTCTGAAGATAATGTATCGTTTACACCAAATCCAAATATTAACATACAAGAGTTTTACAAGTACGTATTCGATACTTCACATTCTTCATTGACAGGAACATATTTTGACCTAAGTCCAAGTAAGAGTTTCAATTTAATTACACAAGAAAAAACTACCTCTGTTATTTTGCCAGGAAATACTGGATCATATACAGAAGTTAAATTTGGATTTGGTTCTAGATTAGCACAGAATAATTACACTATCAAAAAAGGAACTAGATTCCTTAATTTTTACTACTTTGATAAAAACGAAATTGTTAATTCTGATGAAGCATTTTTAAAAATTGTTAATGACCCACTTCAGGGATCAAAAACACTGAATTATGTAACACCAAATAGATTTGTTTATGATGTTCCTTCTGTGCCATTGTGGGATGGATCTGGAACTATCAATTATACAACATCTGGTCAGTTTGCTATTGGAGAAATTGATGATGTTAAAATTATCAATCTAGGAGAAAATTATAAAAAAATTCCATTAGTTGTTGGTGTAGAACCAACTTTAAATTACCGAGGTTCTGCTACGGTATTATTTGATGATGCAACCAAAACAATTCAATCGGTGAGAATTGATAATGTTGGTTCAAATTATGTAAATCCAAAAGTCATTGTTTTAGATGCAGATGGTTCTGGCGCTATTTTTGATGTTGTACAACAAAGTGGAAGACTGTTTTCTATTACGGTTGCGAACCCTGGAAAAGGTTATACCTATCCTCCAGTAATTCAAATTATTGAAAGTGATGTTGAATTATATGGCGAAAGTAATAGTATTGGCACTCCACAGAGTGTGAGAATTATTGATAACGGAGGAGCATATCATTTAGATAAAACAGTTTCATCTAATGTAACTTCCCAGTATACAGTATCTTTAATTAATTTTAGTGGGGAATTTAAGAATGGTGAATATGTTACTCAGACAATAAATGGTGTTGAAGTACTTCGTGCAAAAATTTCCGAATATAGAAGTGGATCTAATTTAATTAAATTGTCGGAAATTAGAGGAATTATACGAGAAAATATTTCTTTAGTTGGAGTTGTTTCAAATTCATCTGGAACTGTCAAAGGTATTTTTGTATCGTCATTCAAAACTAACATCTCAAGTTTCTTTGATAACCTTGGATACTACACTTCAGATAAAGGAAAACTTGGAGTAGCAAACCAAAAATTAACTGATAGTTTCTTCTATCAGGACTATTCTTATGTTGTTAAATCAAAAACACCTATAGAACAGTGGAGAGATTTAATCAAATCTACTACACACCCAGCAGGATTCAAGTTATTTGGTCAAGTTGATATAGAATCAACTGCTAATACTGTAATGCCTATTGCTACGGATAAAGCAGATAGTTTTAGTATTATTCAATTATGGGATCCCGAAAAGAATCAAATTACAGTACAAAGCACCAAGCAAGTAACTACACAAACAATTCAGAAAGTTGAGAATACTAGAATCCGTAAAGGACAAGGTTCTGCTGCTACGTCAGAGTTTAACTTTAATGAAACTCGTGCATTTGAATTTACTCTTGCTTCGCCATTTGATGGATATTTTGATACAGATGGAAGATTGCAGGGATCTACAGTCTTCCAAGTCTTAGATAACTTTGGAGTCGCATTCAGTCCAATTAACGAAGAAAGTATTGTTGTTACTTTAGACGGTATTATCCAAGAACCAGGAGTAGCATATACAGTATCTGGTGATACAATTATATTCTCTGCTCCTCCACTTGGTGATGGTGCAAAACTAACCGGAAACAATTCTTCAAATACCACGCCTTACAGTGGTATGAAGTTTGTTGGTAGAAGTTTTTACTTTAAGGACAGTCAGTATAATACAAAACATCTGAGGAAACTCAGAAATGTTTATCAAAGAAATGGTAGATGGATTGATGCAGCAAATCAAATTGAGAGAAATAAACAGTTTATCATAGAAGAATCTGTTGGATATGGTAAAGAGTATTATGTATCTCTAGATTGGAGTACAAAATTAGATGACTACCAAACTGATATTGGATATATCCTAGACTCTTATAGTCATGATTTAAGATTTGGTGGTAATACTAAAGTTGTTGATTATGCTAATATTTTTGCTTCTGGATCTGCATATATTACTGATAATAAAACAGAATCTCTTAATATTTTTAAATATGCAACTAACTTAGCAAAACTTGCTATTAGAAATTGGGATTTTGTTGAAGAAAATGTTCAGTACATTCAAGGGTCTAAAGTTGTCTCAGTTGCAAATACAGACAATCTCGCAATTGGAATGCATATTAGTTCCGGAAGAGCATTTGATTCTGATACTAGAGTTGTATCTATTGATAGTCAATCACAGATTACATTATCAAAAGCAGCATTAGTTAACTCTGGTGTTGGTGCTGGTGGAGCATCTGCAGGAACCACACCTTTAGATGGGTCTACAGGTGGCAATGATCTTGGATTAACCACAAGTATAGGTGCTGTAGAACCAGGAGATCAGTTTGCTGTAAATCCTGGAGACACTTTAAGTGTTCCTTTATCATTCTCTGGTGTAGATAGCGCAACTTTCTATCTAAGTGGTATCAATAATGGAACTTTTTATGACGCAGCAAATTTAATTGCTGGCAATAAATTATATCTTCAGGAAGAAGTTAGTGAATACGTTTATGCAAATTATGCTCTTCAATCTAGCGATAAAGCAAAATGCTATCGTGATCTTGGATTTTTAATTGATAATATTGTATATCACTTAAAATTTGGTGGTAATGAAAGGGTGGTTAATTTTGCTCAACTTTATTATACTAATAGAGGATATCCTTATGGTGAAGAGTTAACATATATCAACAGATCTTCCACAGAAACCGCAGCTGCTATTGCTGCATGGGATCAATTGGCGATTCTGATGAATTCTGCAATGAGAAATACTCTTGGTGCTGGAACATATACTAGTATTACACCTTTTGTAGATGCAACTGTTGCTGCAGATACTCAGTTCCCGTATTGCCAAGAAGTTGAATCATCGATCAATACATTCGTTAGTATCGTAAAAGATATTATTGCTAATGGATCTGGTGTTGTAGAGTCTATCAAGCAGAATGAAAATAAATCTGGATATTGGTCCGTGACTCCAACATATTCAAATTACAATATTATTGGAGACCCACTGTTAACTGCCAAAGAATGCAATGATGTTATATCGTCTGTAAATTCTTTATATGGAAATTTAGATGATGTATTAAATTCTACTCTTGTAGATAAAACACTTCCTGATTATGTTGATGGTGAAACAAAAGAATTTGAAATGTACTGGGACGATGGGTCCGCAGTATCCACAGAAAAAGATGAAAATCTTTTAATTACAATTAATGCTGTTTTACAAGAAACCAAGTATAATGCAAATTATCCTGGCGATGACTCTTATTACATTGATAAAACTGTTGTTCCAAATAAGTTAGTATTTGATGTAGCACCAATTTGGGATCAATATGAAGGTGCTAAAACCCTTGGAGAACCTACAGCAGTAGAAAAAATTATCGGTATTGGTATTGGTAATTATAAAAGACTCACTATTGATTCCAATTTAATTGATAATATAAGGAGTGGTCCTTTCTTAATTTTAGATTTGGAAGATCTTACGGTTTTAAATATCGAAGAACCTGATTATCTTCTAGTATTTGTCGATGGAGTATTACAGAAAGAAGGTATTTCTTATACTGTATCTGGACCAAATATTTTCTTTGAATTTTCTGTTACAGAACAAATGAAAGTTGACATGCGATATCTTTATGGTAGAGATGTCGGTCAAATTCTAAATCTATATGATTACAATGTAGATCAATATTATGCAAACTCTGTAGTAGTATTAGAAACTACAAGTGGTCTTCCTGCTTTTGAATTAAGAGCATGGATGGGCAATCAAGGCGGATCTCCTATTCAAGCGTTCCAAATTAAACCAGACGGTACTTATAATATTATTGGTCAGATTGTTTCTCCACGTAGTAATGGATCTACACTAACATTTGAATGTTTTGGATACAAAGCAGAATTGATTGAAAATATTCCAATGACATTTGCTGTTAAGGGAAGATATACGTTAAACACTGATGTTTCATTTACAATTGCTGGAAGTAGCATAACGTATGAAAAAAATGAAGATAACAATCTTTTACTAAGGGGTGTTGATCAGAACTGGCGTGGAACTTATTGGAGAAAAACTTTCAAAAATCCATTTGTTAGTCTTTCTAACGGATCTTCAATTCGAGTAGAAGGAGAATCAAATTTTAGAAAGATTAAGGAACTTCCATCTGTTCTAACAAGTAAGGAGCAAAGACCACAAGAACAAGTTTCAGATTCTTTCTATGGTCAAGTTAATATCGGACCATATAGTGGTATCACTAGAGGCGAAGGTCTTAGTATTGTTGCTAAAATTGAAAATGGTATTGTTGTAGATTTGGATTGGAATCAACGTAGTTATGCTCCCATTACACAACCGACCGCATATCAATACTATACACCACCTGTAATTAACTTCTTATCAGAAGATGGCAATGGTGGTGGTGCAAGAGCACAAGTAATTGTCAGTAAAGGTCAGGTTATTAGTGTAGAACTAATCGCAGGCGGATCTGGATATACTAAGACACCAAAAGTTATTGTCGCTAGAAGATATGATGTAATAGAAGATAGTGATATTGGTGTCTCTTTAATTGATGTCAAATTAAACTTAAAGCAGTCTTTAGGATTAAATGTAATTTCTACTGTATCTGTTGTTGGTAATCAAGCAATTGATGTAACATCTATTACGTCAACATTAATTGATAGTCCTATTAATATTGACAGAGTTATTACTGCTGAAATATATCCTGCTGCACTAGAAGTTAGTACAGAATTGAGTGGAGGATTGGATGAGATTTTAACTCAGCAACACAGAGAAGAGCAAGTAGCACCTATTGATACGTTCTATGGTGGAACACAAATTAATATTAGAATTAACAACAAAATTGTTGATATTGAATCTTCTTCTACATTCACCACATCTGCAACTAGGGAGATTACAAGTAAGTTTACAACTGTTGTTGAGAATAATTATCTCTCTAATGTTAACTACTTTGCTACAGGATCTTTCCTACAAGCACCTCTATCTCCAACAGATACTATTATCTACGTTGCTGATACAAGCAAGTTTGATTCCAATGGATACTTGCTAATTGGAGGAGAAATTGTTCGTTATCTACGCAAGTTAAATGATCGTTTCTTAATGGTCGAACGTGGTGTTGACAATACAAATGCACAGTCTTGGAGTCCTGGCACATTTATCAGACAAGTTCCTGATCCAGTATCTGTCGCTTCTGCTGCTGTTGCTATTGTCGAATCTCAGTCTCAACTTATTACAATTAATGCCGCTTCTGGAATTACTAGTGCCGGACAATCACAGAGACAGATAATCACACCACTTGCTGATGTTAAGACCACCACGAAGCAAATTATTGCGGAAATCCAACCACAACTTAATGTTGAATCTGTTTCTAGTGTTAATACTTTTGTAGTTTATAGATTAGAACCAACGTTTAATATTGTATCTTCTTTTACAACTACTTCAGATGTAGAGGTTGTTAACACATTACAATCGGTTCAAACTCAACTTGATATTCAAAAAGCAGCAACTGAGATACTTCTAACCCCACCTCCTAGTGGTGTAGTTGACGGATATCAAGAGAGTGTTTTTATTAATGACCCTGTTGAAACTAGATTGAATGGATTTATAGATTTGCTTGATGACTACGGAGTCGTCAAGAGAAATGGCACTATAATTTTTGTTAGAAACTCTGTCTTTAATATCACCGCAGATTACATTGGAAATTACGAAAAAACAAATGTCGGTCATGTAATCGGACATTTTAACGGTATATTTGATGATGGTGCTGCAAATGTTTCTGGTATTTCCCTTCATGAAATATCAACATATTTCCCCGCATTATCATTGGAAGACTTTGAAAAGAGAAACAAATCTAGTTATACTTTAGTGGGAGATAAATTCAATTTGATGCCGCCATCAATTCAAAACCCAGTTGCTATCAGTTCTTCTTCAGGAACTATTGGTGGAAGTATTGTTGTACAAGATACTACATACTTCCCAAGTGAAGGATACTTATTTACTAGTGGTGGAACTGTAATTCAATACACTGGAAAGTCATCAATCGAATTTACTGGTTGTACTCTCTATAGTGGACCAAATTCCATTAACGCTACAGAAGAATTGATTCCGTTTACAATTTCATAAATAACGGTATAAATATAAATAACTCAGGCACAAACCCTACGTCGGAACAGAAAACCAATGGCTGCTATTATCTCTGATAAGTTTCGTATTTTTAACGCGAAGCAATTCCTGGAATCCTTGACAGAAGGACCCAGTGAAACAAGTGCCGAGCGCACAAGAATGTATTTCTTTGTTGGGCGTCCTCAAGCATGGAAAGCATATCTAGAAGTATATTCCAAAGGAAGTACTAACTTCACTGTCGGAAATGAAGTATATGTTGGAACATATGGTTCAACTGCTTTCCGTGCCACCGTTGCTGCAGTTTATGATAGTGCCCTCCTTCTTACCGACGTTTTTGGCAGCAACGGCACAAATTCCGTTCCCCCCATTGGTTCAAGTCTAAAAGAAACTGCTGATGGTGGTTCTACCGACACATCTGCTGTAGCAAAATCCGGCGTTTATCGCTACTCGACAGAAGACATTCCCCCTCTTCCTTTAGACAACCAGAGAGAAAAACTCAACGTATATGACGAGATCATTGCTGCCAAGCGTATTACTGATGCATTCGCGAGAACAGTTGTCCGTCGTTATAACTGGGATTTAGTTGCAAACCCTAAGTTTGATATGTGGAAACCTGACTATTCTGCTACTCCTGGTGGTGGTGGTCAAGTTGGCAAGCAAACTGCAACAAACCAAACAAGCATTTCTGATGCTAAGTTCTACGTAATGAATTCTGATTACGAAGTCTTTAAGTGCCTTTATAATGGCGAGAATGTTGCTAACGCAACTGGTCAAAATGCTACCGAAGAACCAAAAACCACTGGTGGCAACTATGCTTCTGGAACTGGTCTTTATACTGAGACATCTGGTGCTGGATATATCTGGAAGTACATGTATACCATGCCAACCGATGATGTTCTAAGATTCCTTTCTTCGGACTTCATGCCAATCGTTCTTCCTGCCAACAATACCCGTACTGCTGTTACTGGTGCCGCTGTTGCCGGAGCAATTGATGTTGTTCTTATTGAAGATGGTGGTGCTAACCTACCTGCTTCACAAACACTATTTACTAGCATCAAGGGTGATGGTACTGGTGGAGTAATTGAGTTTGCTACAGATGGTTCTGGCACTATTACTTCTGCTAGTATCCAAGCAAGAGGTCAAGATTACACCTATGCTAATGTCCTTCTAGGAAATGGCAACCTATTCTCTGACGCTGGTTTAACTACTGCTGTTGGCACAGGTGCTACTGCTGTTGGTGCTCTTGAAGTTGTGATGCCCCCCGAAGGTGGTCATGGTTTTGACCACGAGCTAGAACTCAATGGTAAGCGCGTGATGACAAACATCCGCCTAACATATTCCGAAGGTTCTGGAGACTTCCCTGTTGATAACGATTTCCGTCGTATTGGCATCCTCAAAGATCCCGTTCTTGCTGGCACTTCAACATTTGCTACTCAAGATACACTATCTGGATTAAAAGCAGTTAAGATTACCGGAGCAACTGCAGATTTTATTCCTGACGAAGAAATTTCTCAAACTGTAACTGGTGGTACTGCAAAAGGAACTGTTGTTTCTTGGGTTCTAGACAGTGGTTCTACTACTGCAGGTGTTCTTAAGTATATCCAAACCGTTGATGCACACGTTGATCAAGGTGTAGTTCAAGCATTTGAAAGTAATGGTTCTAATGCTATCTCTGGTGTTCTTTCCGCTGCTGCAGGTAATGTTGATACAACATATGCCAACACACTTCTAGGTGTAGCATTTACTGCTGGTTTAGCAGGTGCAGAAATTAAGAATAACTCAGGTGATGTTATCTATCAAGAAAACCGTCGTTTGATCACCCGTGCTCCTGACCAGATTGAAGATATCAAGTTGGTTATCGAATTCTGATCACAAATAAATAACTTCAAATCCTCTGAGATATCTCAGGGGATTTTTTTTATCTCTATAAATACTAAGGACAAAGAATGCTAGTATTTGGCGGAAAACGATGCCACAGAAGACAAACCTTAATGTAAATCCTTATTACGAGGACTTCGACGCGAGCAAGAATTTCTATAAGATTCTTTTCCGTCCTGGGTATTCTATCCAGACTAGAGAATTAACACAAATACAATCTATTCTACAGAATCAGGTTGAAAGTTTTGGTAAGTATGCTTTCAAACAAGGAGACCTAGTTGTCCCTGGGGAAGTTGGACTTAACACCAAACTAGATTATGTGAAGTTGTCTTCTGTATCAGAAGTTGCTGTTGAAGAAGATGGCAATATCGTATACAAAAAATATGATATCAGTCAACTAATTGGCAGACAATTGCGAGGATTAAATTCTGGAGTGATTTCTACTGTTTTAGAAACAAAGTTAGCAACAGAAACTACTGCTGACACTGTTTATGTAAATTATTTGAATAGTGGTAATTCTAACAACGAATCAAAGTTTCGTCAAGGAGAAACTTTAGAAGTTGTTGATGGTATCAATACTCCATTATTAGTTGTTGGAACTGACGGTAGTGTACTTCCTACTAGTATTCAACTTACAAATCCAGATACTGGAGACGTAACTTCGATTGAAAGTCCAGCAATGGGATTTGCTTCTGCTGTAGAAGTAGAAGAAGGTATCTATTTTGTAAATGGATATTTTGTAAGATGCAACAAAGAAATTCTAGTAATTGATGATTACTATGATAGTCCTTCTTCAAAAGTAGGATTTAGAATCCAAGAAGAAATTATCACTCCAGAAGAAGATGCCAGTCTTTATGACAATTCTATTGGATCTTCCAATTACACTGCTCCAGGAGCACATAGATTAAAAATTTCATTGAAATTAGTTAAGTTTGAATTCAATCAAACTACAGATAAAAATTTCATTCAGTTGCTTACCACACTAAGAGGTGCAGTACAAAGAAAGGTATCACCAACTAATTATAGTTTGATTGAGCAAACTCTTGCACGTAGAACGTTTGACGAAAGTGGAGACTATGTTGTTGGCAACTTTGATATTGATGTCAGAGAGTATGCACAAAAAAATAAAAATGGTGGACTGTATAAAGCAGATGCGTTTGGACTTTACAATGGTCTAACTGAAGGAGAAGCATCAAGAAAGATGTTAGCTAGTGTCAGCACAGGCAAAGCATACATCAAAGGATATGAAATTGTCAATAAAGAGACTAAGTATCTAGAAATTAATAAGGCGAGAGCAAGTCTTACTAGTGATAATATTAGATTAAAAACTAAATCCCTCCCAACTTTAAATATCACTAACGTATATGGTAGTGTTCCTCTTAACAAAGAAGGAGCAGATCTTACTGCGTATCCATACATTAACTTATATTCTACATTCAATGATGGATCTGTAGGATTAGGAAATTCTGAACTTCCTACTGATCACAGACAAACAACAGATAGAAGAGGACAAGTTTTTGGTTCAGATGATGCCACAAAGACTATTGTTGTTGAAGTAACTAACACAACACAACCTCTCTCAAGTATCACAGATGCAAACTTTGATACTTTATTTGGAGAAATTCATTTCATTAAAACCAGAAATGATGCAGGTACTGCAACCTCCACTTCAACAGTAAAAGGAATCGCTTTTGCAAAAGTCAACAAACCATTAATCAATGCAAATGATTCTGTTAAATTTTTGGAATTGACAATTCTTGGCAAGAAAGATGATTTAGATTTATTGTTTGTAGAGTTTGATTTAGGAGATTCAAATTATCAAAGAAAAATTTTCCTTACTAGTGCAGATGCATCTACAGATGCTAACGAAATAGGTTTCATTGTAGATTACAGTGAAACAATTACACCTGTTATTGGTAGAGCAAAACCAAATAATTTCGCTCTCAAGAAAAAAGGATCTGGATTTAATAGCGACTCTGACATTATTTTATCGCAAGGTCGTCAAGCTGATGGATCTGCAACTTACAATGCTACTTTTGGATTGTCTTATTTTGATCCAGAATTCTTTACTAAAATTTTATTAGATACTGTCCCTACACAAGGAGCATTTGGAATTGGCAAATACATATTTGGTTTAAAATCTGGAGCATATGGAGTTGTTGAAGGTAGTCCTTCCGGAGTATATTCCGTAGGAAAACTGTTGTTCATAAAAACTCTATCTGGTAGATTTCAATCCGGAGAATCCATCAAGGATGAAGGTGGAAATGTAGTTAAAATTGCAAAGGATAATACAGTATCTCATTTTATTGTAACTAATCCTGGTCTTGGATATGCAGAAAATTCAAACATTGTAATCAATGGTGTTGAATATGACAATTCTGTTGTTGATCTGGCAAGATTGAACAGCGGTGCTTTTTATAGAGCAGAGATTAAAAATAAGTCTGCTTTATCTACAGAATATGCACAACCACCAGCAGTAACTGTAAAGCAACCTGATGGTTCTGCGACACCAGCTCAAGGTGCAGTTATTTTAGCAGTTCTAACTAGAAATGCAATAACAACATATACTCCGCAAAATATAAAATCAGTTTCTGCCAAGTATGGATCTGCTGGAGAAAATGTATTCACTGCAGATGTTGTAGTTGATGATGCAGAATTTGCAGAAATTAAATCTATTACCGATTTTACTTTCTTTGGAGATAAAGGATATAACTTTATTGAATCTACTAGTTTTAATGCAGATGCTAGTAATGTGCTTCAACAGGGCGACATCATTCAATTCTCTGATACGGATAATAATTTAGTACGTTCTACTGTACAGTATGCAACGATAAAACAAGGAGCATTCAAGACCAGAATCTATCTAGATACAATGCTTCCTGGTGATGTTGTTAATACTAGCATTGTACGTTTGCGTCCTAGAGTTAGAAATGCAAATCAAGGAACTCTCATTTATCCAACCGGAAGTAATCAAATTAAACAGATTTCTTCAACACCAGAAGAAACTAAAATTAAATATTTTTTCCGTAGAGATTTTGTAACTACTGCGGCTACTTCCGGTGGTGTAATTACATTTGCTGCACAATTGCCATTTGGAACACAAAGATTCGCTGCTTTTACAGAAGAAAATTACATCATTACTGTTCTAGATCCAGGTGATTCTCCTAATGTACATACAGGAGATATTGTTTATATCGATAAAGATGCAGTAGAAATTAGTTCATCTACTGATACCAGTAGTGGACTTATTGCCGGAAGCATTAGTCTGCAATTGCCAACAACATATTTTGGAACAATTCCATCAAATGGAACTTATCCAAAGTTAAAACTGACTGCCACATTAGAAGTAGAGAATGCAAAACCAAGATTAAAAACTTCTGTAGAAAATAGAAGAATTGTAATTACTTCCAGTGGTGATAGAGTAATTCCATTTAGAGGTATTAATTACGACACTGAAGTTGTTGAAACACTTTCATATTCTGATGCTTATAAACTTAGATATGTTTATGAAGGTAGTGCTACTCAACCACCTCAAGCAGATTCTGCAGGAAGTTTAATTTCTGGTTCTGATGTTACAGATAGATTCACATTCGATAATGGTCAAAGAGACACTGTTTATGATGTTTCTAGATTAGTTTTAAAACCAGGATATGAACAGACTACTGGACAACTTCTAATTGCTTTCGATTACTTTGAGCATTCTGCTGGAGATTTTTGTACCGTCGATAGTTATATTCACGAAGCGGGAGTAACTGAAGATGAAATCCCATCGTTTAATTCATCTGTTTATGGTATTATTAATCTTAAAAATATTCTAGATTTTAGACCTAAAGTAGATACTACCGCATCTATTGCTGGTTTCCAAGATACTGCATCTTTAGCATCATCAATTGGTCCATTTGCTGGTGCTGGTGCCATTATTTCTTCTAGTCCTGCATCAGATACGAATTTAGAGTATACATTATCGTTCAGTCAAATTCAATACCTAGACAGAATCGACGGTGTATTTCTTAACAAGAATGGTAAATTTATTATTAAAGAAGGCAATTCCTCACTCAATCCATCAAAACCAGATCCTGTTGATGATGCGATTCCTTTATTCTATGCATATATTCCTGCATTCACACAAAATAGTAAAGATGTAAGAATTACTCCTGTTGATAATCGTCGTTATACAATGCGTGATATCGGCAAACTAGAAAAACGTATTGAGAGACTTGAATACTATACCACGCTTAGTGTTCTAGAACAACAGGCATTGAATATGCAAGTTAAAGATGAGATTGGATTTGATAGATTCAAGTCTGGTTTCTTGGTAGACAATTTTGAATCCCACAGAACAGGAAATCTAACTTCATTAGATTACCAGTGTTCTATTGATTCTCAGCAATCAGTCTTACGTCCACAATCAAAAGAAGATTCTTTTATACTTAAAGAAGTAAATACTAGAGAAGATCAAAGAGTTGTTTCTGGATACAAAAAATCCGGAGATATAGTTACTCTACCATATTCCAATTTAGAATTTATTGGTAATAATTTTGCATCAAAAACACTAAATCCAAATCCATTTGTTGTTCTTCAATATGTTGGAGATTCTGTTTTATCACCAAGCATTGATCAATGGTATGATACCACAGAAGAACCACTAGTTGTCGATACTAATACTGATCTATACAAAATTTTCTTATCTAAAGAAAGTGTAAAAGAAAGTTTTTCTAGTTTGTATAATTCTTTTGTAATTAACTGGGTTGGTTCATCACCATCTTTCTCTTCGATTAATTCTCTTGGTAGTATTAACAGTCAAGATTCACAGTCAAAAGTAAAACTAGCGTCCACTGCTAGTTCTTCAAACATCAGTCCGAAAAATAATGATGTTGCGAAAGGAGTTCAAACTAAGACTATAAGAGGAAATTCTGTATCTTCTGCTTTGCAGTTCTTTGCTAGAAGTATTCCAGTTAAGTTTGTTGTTAGAAGACTGAAACCAAATACTACTATTTCTGTCTTTTTGGAAGGTAGGAATATTAGTCGTTGGGTAAATCCAGATCTCAGATTTACTGGGATCGCTGGTAATTCTCCATCTGCTTTTAATGGACCAGTAACTACAGATGATGATGGAAATGCTAGTGGTATTATTGTTATTCCTGCTGGTCTTCCACCAGAAGAAAATACAACTTGGACTGGAGATGTAGATACCTTATCATATGATTCTTCTGGAGAAGAAGTAAAAATTGCAGCAGGTATCAAAACATTTAGATTTACTTCTAGTTCTACAGATGAAGAGAAGTCCACTGTAGCTACCTATGCAGAAGTTAAATATTATGCAACTGGTATTTTGCCAGAAAATCCAGGAACAATTGTTTCAACGAAACCATCTTTCTTTAAAGCAAATGAAGGTGTTCAATTCATAGATAGCAATACCGATAATCCTGTAAGACCAAATCCACTTGCTCAGACATTTAAAGTCGAAAACTATGAGGGAGGTATATTTACAACTGGTCTTGATCTATACTTTAATAAAAAAAGTAATAAAATTCCAGTTAAAGTATATTTGACAAATGTAGACTCAGATAAACCAGGAAAAAATATTATTCCTGGCACAGAAAAAGTTATATCCCCATTTACTTTCCTTAAAATTTTTACTAACGGAAATGTTTACTTGACTCAGGGAGAATCAATTACTGGTTCTACCTCTGCTGCAAGTGGTCCTCTTGCCAAAATTATTGATAAAAATGGCGTTGACCTGGTGCCTTCCTCTTCAGGAAGATATCTACTGACAAATGAACAAGTTTACACCATGGTTCTAGATAACCATAATGGTCGTTCTTTCAATCAAAATGAAAGTTTGATTATACCATCAGTAATCTTATCAAATAATACCCAAGGAACAAATTCGGTATTGACTATTGCAAAAGATAGTGGAAAAGTTTCTGCTGTTAAAATTCTAAACCCTGGATTAAATTATGATAGTGCCATCATTTCAATTGAGAGTCCACAACTTCCAGGAGGATCAGTTGCAACTGCACGAGTAGAAGTTTCTGGTGGTAAAATTTATAACACAGAAATTTCATTGACTGGTTTTGGATACACAGAACCACCATCAGTAGTCGTCAGAGGCGTTGGAAATGGCGCTGGAGGATGTGTTATTGAAACTGACATAGAGATTGATACCCCTGCCGTTAGAATGGGCGTAGCAATTGATTCCGAGGGTCTCACAAACTCTACTACACCCACACATTTCTCTTTCGATCATCCTGTTTATTTACAAAATGATACTGAATATGCTCTTGCTGTTGAAACAGATTCGATAGATTATGAACTATGGGTATCAAGACTTGGCGAAACAGATATTGCCACAAGCACAGTTATCACCACACAACCCTCGCTTGGTTCTGTTTACAGATCTCAGAACACTGAGAATTGGACGGAAGATAATTTTGAAGATATCAAATTTAAGATGTATAGAGCAGAGTTTGATATTACAAGAACTGCAGAGTTAGTTCTGACGAATGAAGATTTGGGATATGAACTTCTCGAAAAAAATCCATTCCAAACCAGTGCTACAGCAAACACAAATGCAACTTCGTTATTGTTTAGAAACAATAACAATATTGTACGTGTTAATCACAGAGATCATGGATTTGAAACTCTTGGAGATTCTTATGTTTTCTATAGAACAGCACTAGAAACCGGTGGTATAACATCTGATATTTTAAACAACACATTATTCCAGATTTCTAATAGTGGAGTTGATACGTATGATATCACATCATCTATTTCTGCTTCTGGAAATATTATAGGTGGGGGAGATAAAGTTTATGCTTCTTATAACAGGAAATACGAAACTTTATATCCACAAATGCAATATCTAACTTTTACTGGAACTAAGTTAGAATCTACGGTAAAAACTACGAATGTCATTGCAGTAGATGCTTCCAAAATTAATTATGATTCTTATGATCAGTCTGATTATGAAAAAACTTTCTTAAATGAACCTCATTACTTTACCAATCAAAAATTTGTTTCTTCGAGTATTAATGAAATATTAAATGATTTAACAAATTCTCTATCATATAAGTTAGAACTATCTTCTACAGTATCACATCTTTCACCTGTTGTGGATCTCTCAACCTCCAGTGTGAAGACATCTACTAACAGAATAGAAAAAGCATATGGACAGGAAGATCGTTATGGAAGAAGAGATCAAGTTATTGAATTTTATCCAATCTACTCGTTTACTGTTTCTAACATTACTGGAGTTACTATCCAAAATGATCAAGCAATTGAAGGATACAACTCTAAAGCAGTTGGTAAGATTGCAAAAGTTAGTGGAAATACAATTTGGGTAAAACTAAAAACTTCACAGTTCTTCCAGAAAGGAGAAAGAGTTACTTTAGGAAACCAACCAACACTAATTGAAACTGTCAATAGTGTAGATGTTCCAAGAGCAATTGTTGATACCAATCCAATTCAAGATTTCCAGGAAATTCCTGATGCTGCCACAATTACAGCAAGAAATCCAGCTACACCAGTAGAAACTTATGACAATATTATTACTGGTAAAGCAGTAATTTGGAATGATAGAACACAAGAATTGACATTGAGGACTGACACTCAACCTATTGCTGGAGATTTTAATGGAAGAATCCAAGACAATGATGCATATGCTAGAAAAGCACAATTAGTTGACCAAGTTTCTGATATTTTCCGTGTGGGTGATATTGTATCATATCCAAATCAACCTGCTGATGAAGTTCTTTTCTTGGAAGTTGGCACTATGACATATAGCAATGGTTCTGAATTCGTTTCAGAACTTACTTCTAGAAATAGTTCTTCTATTGCCAAATATATTACAAAGGAAGTTGCTATTTCAAATCCAGCTACCGCAATTGATGTTCATTTAACTTTGAATATTAGAGATCTTTCTGATATCGAAGTTTTATATAAATTCAAAAAAGCATCTAGTAATGAAAATTTTGAAGATATTGATTGGGAATATTTCAATGGCACAGGGCAACCAGATTCTTTGGAAATTGCTACACCAGAGAACAGCATTTCGAGTGTAATCGAAAAGCAAGAATCATATCAAGACATTACTTACAGCGTAGCAGAACTTCCTGAATTTTCTTCGTTTGCTGTCAAGATTATTATGAAGGGTACTGATCCAGCATACGTTCCCAAAATTCAAGATATTCGTGCAGTTGCTGCTTTCTAATGTCATACATTAAAGTACAAGGTTATGATGGTCTTGTTCGAGATAAAACTACAGGTGCTATTTTGAACAACGACCATTCAGCAATTGAAGCTAGACGCAAGCAGAAAAATCTTAATGCTGCTCTAGAAGACATAAATAACTTGAAGGAAGAAATATCTGAAATAAAAGCATTACTTAAAGAGTTTGTAAAAAATGCCAGCAATTAACGTAGCTAAAACTGATACCTTTGAAAAACAGAGGCAAAAAATAAATCAGATAGGTCAAGATTTATTAGATCTTACGACTGCTACTGGTGCCGGAGCATTCAGTTTGAATGATGGTACTGTTTCATCACCAGGACTATTTTTTACTAATTCTACTAATACCGGTGTTTACAGAGGACAAGGAAGATCTTTAAACATTACTGCAGATGGAATTGGAGTTGCTAGTTTTACCAACACGTCTTTAACTTCATTATTGCCAATAAAAACACTGTCTTCTGCAGTTGAATTGGGAACTGCTGGTGTAACTATTTCATCTGCTGGAGGTGCATATTCTGGAGGAATATATCCAAATGTACCGTTTACCGGAGGTTCTGGTAGAGAGTTAAGAGGAACAGTAACTGTAAATCCTTTTACTGGAACTATAACTAACAATGGATCTGGATATGTAGAAGGAAATTACACCGATGTAACAATAACAGCGGCGGGAGGAACTGCTGTAGTGGATATTGATGTTGAAGGAATTGCAGTATTTACTACAAATATTGGTACTGGTGGAACTCAAGAAGGCACATATACAAACGTTTCATTGACTGGTGGAACAGGTTCTGGTGCTACAGCGACTATACTAGTTCTTTCATCTACCGATGGTGATGGAAATACCGATATTATTGTTTCTCAAGTATCGGATGTTGATTTAGGCAATGGTCTATATTTAGTTAATGATGTTTTATCAGCAACCCCGGCAAACATTGGCGGTGTAACTGGATTTCAACTAAGATTAGATAAAGTAAATCGTATTGAATCTATAACACCAAAATCTATTTCTCCAACCTCATTGCCAACAGGAACAACATTTACTGTTAATAATGCAGATCTTGGTGGAACCGGTTCTAATTTTCTTTACACATTAGATATAGTTGGATCTGTTACTAATGTTGATATTAGTAATGGTGGTAAAGCATATCAAACTGGAGAAATTCTTAATGTAAGAGCATATGAACTTTACCCAACCGTTACAAAATATTTAAAATTAAAACAAAGTCAATTAATAGAATTTACGGGAACATTACCCACATCTGGATTTAATATAGGTTCTACAGTTACTCATGATGGGTTTAATTCTATTGTAACTAGAAAATATGAAAATGGTGGTAATATTGAAGCTATCGTTGTAGATCAAGAACTACAAGGAGAAGTACCATTCAATCCAGGTGTTCCTACAATTACAGATGGTAATTCTACAGCAACTATAGATTCTGTACAGAGTGCTTTAAATTACTATTTTTCAGATGATCCGCAACCTCTCGCAGAAGATGAATATACAGCATGGACACATTTACCAGACATTACATTTAGAGAGAATGAAAGATATGTATTCATTCAATTAGATGACTTTACGGCAGGAACTCAAACAAACAACGAACCACATCCATTAAGATTTTCACAAACCCCAGATGGATTTCATACTAATGGTGGAGAAACTTTAAATGGAAATCCAGATGTCAATCTTTTAATTGATTACCAATATCAATATCCAAATGCAGAACATGCGGTAGAAATTATTATTACTTCTGCAGTACCAACTACGTTATACTATTTTTGTGGTTCTGGTTCTGCAGATCCTTTAATAGAACATATTGACGAAGGTGGATTTGATGGAAGAGAAGGAGTTATTACAAAATCAGGATCCATTCTTGCTAGTTTAGGAAGTGGGTTTGCCTTAACTTTAGGAACGGTAGAAGAAACTGAAAGTATTAGTCTTGATCCAACAGGTTCTGCTAGATTTGATGGTGCGCTCATTGCTGATTCTGGAAGTTTTGCAAATGGATTAACCTCATCGTATGGTGCTGCTATTTCTGGAAATCCTTTAACAGTTTCCGACAAATTTTCTGTAGATAATTTGACTGGAAATACTCTAATTGAAGGAACTTTGACAGTAAATGATGAATTGTTCTTTACTTCATCTGCTGCTTTTGGTGGGGTACTCTATGTTGATGCTACTAATAACAAAATTTCTGTTAATAGAGATCCATTAGTAACTCCTTTGGTCGAAGATTTTGAAGTAGATGGATCAGTTTCAATTGATGGAAATGTGAAACTTGCTTCCGATTCAGGAGCATATGTTTCAATTGGTGGTGCTCCTGGGTCTTATGAATTAGATGTAATTGGTGTTATTTCATCTAATCAAAAATATCTTGCCCCTGTATTAGGGGATTTAAAAAATCCAGTATATACTTTTGCAGACGAAAGTCGTATTGGATTATCTTCCAATCAAACAAATAAATCTATCTCCATCACAGGAATTTCAGGAGAGTTGACTAGATTTAAATCAGATGAAGTATCTGTTTTCAGAGATTTAAAATTATATGAGAGAGAAATTTCTTCTACAACAACTATTTCTACTGGAGAAGGGTATGATATTGGTTCTTACAATGGAGTTTCTTCTTCTGGTGGAACAGGTGATGGATTAACTGCTGATATCACAATTGCATTTTCCGTAACTCTTGGAAAAATTTCAACAATAGATAATATTAGTAGTGGTTCAGATGCAGCAAGAATTGCGGGTGTATATAGTAAAATTTCTCCAACATCTTCTGGATCTGGAACAGGTGCAAAATTTGATATTACAATTGACTCTGGTGGTGCAGTAACATCAGTAGATCTAGTTGCTGGAGAATTATTTGCATTTAATACACAAATAAACATTATTTCTTCTGAGTCATTAGCACAATACAGCAATGTATCGGGAACTTCTTCTGGTAGCGGATCTGGTGCTACGTTTAATATTTCAAGAAATATTTCTGGTGTAGCAGAAGCAACTATTGTAGAAATTGGTAAAGGATATGTTTCCGGTGAAATTATTACTATTCTTGGATCTTCTATTGGTGGTGTTGATGGATCAAATGATTTAGATATTACTGTATCATCAGTATCATCTGGTGGAGGTGAAGGTTATGTAGTAGGAGATATTTTAACAGTTAATGGATCAACATTTGGTGATGGAATATCAACACCAGCAGATATAACTTTTGATGTTGCTACTTTACTTGGTACTGGTGGTGCAGGATATTCAAATAATGATTATTCATCTGTACCACTAATTTCCACAACAGGAACTGGAGTTGGAGCATCTGCAAATATTACTACAGAAAATGGATCTGTTTCTTCAATTGCTATAGTTAGTGAGGGTTCTGGTGGATATGCAGTTGGAGATGAACTAACATTTAATTATGCTGATTTGATTGATACTAATGGCGTTATATCATCAGTGCCAACCACTGACGCACAATTTTTTATTGGAGCACTTGGAACGGTTCAAGTTGTTAATATTGTCGATAGCGGACTTGGATATGTAAACAATGATATTTTAACATTTCCGCTTCTTCCTGGGAACCCACAATCAGAATTTTCTATTAAAGTTGATGCAGTTAATGAAACCGAAATAATCAGTTTAGAATTAAACAATGGATTGATATCATCTGCATCAGTTAAAATAACAAATTCAATTAATGTAAATGATTTTATCTCTATTGTAGATTCAACAATATCAAATCAATCTTCGGGTGATATTACAATTGTTCCTGGAGGAGCGACCAATTTATTGAGAGTTAATGGAACAGGTGGTGTTAAAGTTCCTGTCGGAACTTCAACTAACAGACCATCTGCATCTACATTGGGTATTGTTAGATATAACAGTGCTACACAACAATATGAAGGATCTAATGGATCTGACTTTATTTCACTTGGTGGTGTTCGTGATGTAGACGGAAATACTTTTATCTTAGCAGAAAAAGTAGTAGGGGCAAATGATAACATATTATACTTCTATAACGATGCCACTAATAGTTCTAGGTTTTCAAAAAATTCTATTCAATTAGCAACATCAAATACTATTGAGTCTGTAAATACCGATGGTAAAACTTTATGGGAACCTGGTATTTCAGTAGCATTAAATGAATTAGTATATACATCAGATTCTATCTACGAAATTACAGTTGCAGGAACTACTGGAACTTCTTCCCCAACGCATACAGCAGCAGCAGCAATTGATGATAATAATGTAGAATATACATATGTTTCTACTGTTTACCAACCGTTAACATTTAAGGCATCAAACATTACATTTGATGCCACGCTAACGTTAGGTGCATTACAATCATATTCTTATAACAATGTATCTTCAGTATTAGAAACAGGTCTTAATAATATTGAATTTGCTTTTGGTAAAATTGGTAATACACCAAATACATCATTTACATTATCCGATGATGGTTCACTAAGAGCAAATAAATCTTTTGGTTCATCAAATGCAGTATCAAATTTAAAAATTCTAGATTACACAACAAAATTCCTTGAGTTAGATGATGTTATTATAAAAACTCAAGATACACCTTTAACAAAGGGATCTACAGAATCTGGAAACTTTATTGTATATAATCCAACACAAGAAAAATCATGCAAGGTCACAGTAACTGCAGAAAACACAACAACAAATGATATCCATACTACAGAAATTCAAATTATTGTAAAAGGAACTGATATCATTACATCAGAGTATTCATCTCTAAATACAGGACAGGAGCAGTTTACATACGGTTTATCTTTTGCACCAGGCGGTGAAGTACAAATCCAATACACTTTGGATACTACTCTCACAACAGGAGACGCGGTAGTAATTACTTCATCGGCAACCACTATTAAGAAATAAACATGGCTATCGAAAATAAAACATTTAATTCAGAATATGGTTTTGGTGTTAGTGAAACTCCAGTTGTTGATGAAAGTAGAAATATTTTAAACATCAATACAATTACGGTACAGAATGAAAATTTTACTAATGCAAGTAAGTATTGTTATATCACTAGCGGAACAAACAATACTATCTTGACATCAGATGGTATTCTTGTACCAACTTTAGCAAACAACACAATAAATTTTATCACTACAAAACTTATTGGTGTAAATTTTTCTGGAACAGGTCATTATGTAGTTAATTTTGAAGTTAACGCTACAGTAGATGGTTCCGGAAATGTTTCTTTATTGTCAGAATTAAAAACAATTATCAAAGATTCTATTCCCGCTAATGAGATATGGACTGTTTCTCCTTATGGATCAGGTGGAGCAAATGAGTATAGTTATGCAGTAACTAGAGGAGGAACACTAGATACAATTAAGTGGACTGCATATTCAGAAGTCGTAAGTATTGATTGGTCTGCCTGATAAATAAAGAAGTAAGAAGCATCTGCAAGATAGAGCAAAATGAGCTTAGATTTTAATGTAGATAAACAAATTTTATCTGGAACCGAACCGAAAATCGTAGGTTCAAATAACTTTATCGTCAGAGCAGGTTCAGGTTCTGAAGAGAAGGAAGTTTTCCGAACCCTATTAGATTCAAATACTGGATTGCCTAGACTTGGCATTAATAGAACCGGTACAAAAATTGAGTCTATTACTGTAAACGAAAATCAACAGGGTAATGGTTATACTATTCCACCTGGTGTTGTAGTAGGTCCTCCCAATAATCCTGATGGAACTCAAGCTCTTGCTTCTGCATTACTTAACAATGGTCAAGTTGTTGCTATTGTTGTAGACAATCAAGGGGAGGGGTATACCTCTGCTCCTTCTGTAACAATTTCTGGTGGTGGTGGATCTGGTGCTGCTGCTACCGCTGTTCTTGATACCATTGATTTTGAACTTGATATCAATGGTGCTATTAGAACATCAACGTCTATTATTTCAGATACGGCAAAAATTCTAAATCTGGATATTGATAACTTTATCACTCCCGATGCTAATTTTAGAGCACCAAACTTAAAAACTTGGTCTAATAATAGTGGCATACCATGGGCTCCTAATGCAATTTTACAAAAAGGAGAATTTTATTATCAACAATCAAATGTTTATGAAGTTGTAGAAACAGGTCTTTCTGGTACTGTAGGACCAACTCACAATGATGGTATTGCAGCAGATAACGAAGCATCACTTAAGCATATCGGTTTCAGGGTTATTAATCCAGATCTCCCTTTGTTTGGAGAGACTGGAGAATCTGGTATTTACCCAAGATCTATTACTCCTCAATTAGGTGATAAATCAGATAAAATTGCTACAACCGAATATGTCCTCAACTTAGCAACGAATGACGTTGGTGGTCGTGTCTATGTTTCCCAATCTATTGGTAATGACGATAATGATGGTAGATCTGCTGCTGCTCCAGTAAGAACAATTAAGAGGGCAGCACAAATTGCTTCTCAAACTGTTAATGTAAAAGAATCTATTATTATTTCTGGAGGTGATTATGTAGAAGATAATCCAATTTCTTTGCCTCCTGATTGTTCTGTCGTAGGTGATAACTTACGTCTTGTCATCATTCGTCCCGCAAACCCAAATAAACATATTTTCAAATTTGGTGATAAAAACTACGTTATTGGTGTTACTTACAGAGATCAAATTAACTCTGCTGGAGATCCCGTGGCAACATGGGATTTTGCCATGGTTTTTGATGACAAACAAAGAATTTATTACGATAGAAATGCTGGTGGTAGTTTTGAGAGAAACTTTCCAATCGGTCATCAAATTTTTGGACCAGAAAAAAGTAAAGTCACATTCCAAACTAATACTGGAATAAACCTTTTAACGGTAGGACAGAGTGTTAGAGGTATTAACACTGGTGCTGTTGGAACAGTAACTAAAGTATCCTTTGATGAAATTGATTCAAATGAACCAGATGCATTCCAAAATGGTTCTGTTGAAATTGATATTGTAAGTGGTTCATTTAATTTAGGTGAAACGTTCGAGTATATAATTGGAGTTACTCCAAATACAGTTACATATGAATTTGTTTCTGTTGGACTTAAATCAATTAGAGCAGAAGGAGAAGTTGTATCAACCGGAATAGATTTAAACAATACTCTTTCTATTGCTAGAATTGATACTGCTATACAAGGTACGCCAGAAGTTTCCCAATTTGGTTTTGGTTATGAGGCAGAAGGAAATGCAGAAGATCTTGGTGGCATTGTTATCTACACGAACCAACTTTTAGGCAGAGATAATATTCATGATTTCAAAGAAGGTGATGAGATTCTTATCTCTGGTCTTCCTACTTCAAATCCTGATCTATCTTTTCTTAATGGCAAACAAAGAATTTACAAAGTTTTAGAAGACGCTGATGGTCGTTCTAGAAGATTTGTAATTCCAAAGAAAACTGCATATATTAATGCAAACTATATACCTACTTCCGCTACAGTATCGTCTTTTACAGATTACATAACTCTTAGTTTACTAAACTCACCAAACAAGTTTGATAGAGCAGCATATGTTGCTAGAAGATTTCAAGATGCTTGTAATTTAATTAGGAACAATACAGATTTTATTGCTGCGGAAGTTGTTGGTAGAATTAATAAAGAATTTGCAAAAGAATATTTTGAAGTATCTGCTGTAGATACTGGTGCTAATACTTTTGAAGTACGTACAAATCCAAATAATTTTGTCCACACATATGTAAGTGGTGGAACAGTAACATATTCAGGAACAGAATTTACTGTAACGGATTTAAATTACAACAACCTTACTGGTGTTGGAACTATTACTATAGATTCTTCTCCTACATTTACAGATGGTCAAACTGTAAAAATTGAAGACATTATTGTTTCATGCACAGTCAATGGAGTATCATCTCAAAAAGAATATCCAAGTTTTAATATTCCTGTAGGAGATTTTAAGTGTACCAGAGACCTTAAGATTATTATTAACGCATTGATAATGGATCTTGAGTTTGGTAGCAATAACAATATTATTGAAGCAGCAAAAAGATATATTGTCGGAACACAAATTGATTTTGTTCAAAATGAAATTATTCAAACAGTAAGAGCAATTGAATACACCAGAGAACTGTGTATTCTTGCTATGAGAAACTGGAGGATTGCTGACGGTGGACCTCTAGACCCAATTTATGTTCCTAAGTATGCTGCTAACGTAGCAAGATACTTCGACAACACAGTAATTACAACTACTGCTGGTGTAAATGCAGATGGATCAGCATCTGATGGCACGGCATGTGCTGATGTTAGATCTGCTATTGATACATTATCATATCTATTTGTTGATGTTCTCGCAAATAATGCTTCTGGTACTTACTTAGATGCTGCATACCTAATTGCTAAAAATAGAGATGCAATTGCGGATCAAGCATTATTAGACGCACAACTTACATATCCTAGTCTTGCTTTAAGTGTAGCAAATGAATATAAGTGTCGTAGAGATATTAATATTATTATTTCTGGATTAATTAGAGATTTAGTTTTAGGTGGAAACTCTGGTATTGTTAATGTAGGAGAGTCTTACTACACTGGTACTGAGTTGACTGGATTGCCAGCAAGTGAAGTTGCTGCAACAATTTATGCATTTGATAAAGTTAAAGATTATGCAATTAATGCGATACGCAATTGGACGGATGGAACAGGAGTATTTGCTACTACATCACCATCTGCTGCTACATACAATTCGTCAAATGGTTTGGTAACAGTAACCTTCCCAGATCCCACAACAGCAATTACAACTAACGACAGAATTGCATTTAAAGAAGGAGCAATTACATTTAACTGTACTTCAAATGGTGGTGGAGATCTAGCAAGTCCAACTTTCCAAGATATTCACAATGGCAGAAGTTTAGAGATTAGCAATGTAACATCTGCTGGTGGTAATACTACTATCACATGCACTGTTGGTAGTGCTGGATCTGTAGCTGGAGTTAATCATACATTTGTTAGTGCTTTAACAGATGGAACTGTTATTGTATATAATTCAAATCGCGTAAATTTAGCAAACAGTACAGTTCCAACATTTGATGATTGGAATATTTTACCAGATCCTTCTAGTCCTGATTGTGCTAACGTTGTATCATCTATCACTACATCGATGGGACTTCTAGAAGATATTCTAGACGGTACTGTTGCTCCTGGTGGCACAACTGTAAACACTGGAACACTATATGATACTATAAGCATTGTAAATTACGCATCAACAACTCTTTATGATGCAGATAATGCTTTCATCACACCAAAAGCAGTGGCAGATGATTTGCCTACTATTGAAGCATCACCATACACTCAAAACTCTTCCATTATATCTTTCTTGGGTGGTAACGGTGCTCTGATCGATGGTTCAAAAGTTAAACAACCCAACTGTCCTTTTCCTGGTCTAGAACCAGACGGAAGCGCATCGTTCCCCAATCAGGGTAAGTCGATGGTTGCCTCGGCATTCACGATTGTATCTTTTGGTGGCACAGGTTATAAAGTTATAAACGATGGTTATACTCAGTTAGTTTCTGTCTTTGTTATTTTCTGTGAAGACGGTGTTCTTTGCGAATCTGGTGGTTATGCATCTGTTACCAACTCAGCAACTAATTTTGGTACATATGCTTTAAGAGCAACTGGATTTAGTGCAAACCCTTATGTATTTGACACTGGTACTATTAGTGGCGTAAGTTCTACTACAGGAACTAATAGAACTCAATTTACTGTTAGTGGTCTTGGAAGGGAACCACTAGAACACTATGTTGTAAAATTAGAGGGTTATGAAAATAACGATCCAGATATTGAATATTTTATCGAAACTGTTTCTGGTGTAACAGTCGGTCCTCCTTTTGAAGCAACTATAACAATTGAAAGTGGAGCTGGTGATGCTGCGGAATTTGTAGATATTACCAATCCAGGAGTAATTGTTCCAAATAACATTGGAGAATTTAGTGGAGTTAAGATTAGTTTACACAGACCTTCTATTGTTAACTCTTCTTCTCATACATGGGAATTTGCTGGATCTGGTACTAACTACAACGCTCTACCTGAGAACGGCGGTACTAAAATTGAAGCAAACGAGCAAGTACCAGAAAACTATGGTCGTGTTTATTGCTCTGGTACTGACGAACTTGGAGACTTTAAAGTTGGTACATTTGCTAAGATTGAAAACAGAACTGGTGCTATTACCTTTACAGGTACTGTTACTATCTCAGAAGTTGAATTCTTAAAACTAAAAGGTGGTGATGTTGTTGTCACTGGATTTGATGCATCCAATACACTTGGTGGCGCTAACTCTACTGATTCCAAACTACCCACACAAAAGGCAGTTAAGGATTATATCACTAACAACCTAGGTCCATATCTAAACAAACCATATTCTACGAATGCTGTTCCTAGAAATCTTGTTGAACTTACCGACTCTGGTAAAATTTCAATCGATCAAATTCCTGCGCTAAGACCATTTAGTGTATTCACTGTTGCTGATCAGGCAGAAAGATTAAAACTAGAAGGAGCACTTGCTGGTGATATTGCCATTCAGCAAGACACCAATATTTCCTTTATTCTTAATAACGATCTGTCAAGTTTGTTCTTAGGATTCGCAGTTGACCCAAACCTTGTATTTACTATAGGAAATCTTTATACTGGTAGTGGTAGTACTGGTAGAATTCAGGCAACTGAATATAGGGAAGGTGTTGTATCACAATTAAATATTTCAAACTCTGGTTCTGGATATACTACTGCACCAACAGTACAAATTTCATATAATGGAGTAGTACCGTCAGTAGAAGCAAAAGCAGTTGCTACTATTGCAAATGGTCAAGTTGTAACTCTAGAGTTAATTGAATTTGGTACATACATTGGTGGTGTTGGATATGATGTCCAACCAACAGTAGTTATTTCTGCTCCTGGTGGAGGTGGTACTACTGCAACAGGAACAGCACTAATTGAAAATAGATTATATGGAGATATCGTTAATAGTATTAAAATTGAAGATACTGATACTATTGCAGATGATGATTCTCCAGTTAATACCGTCAATCTAAACAGAGTTGTTAACACTTCTGGTACTCTTGCAAACAATTGGGTATCTTTAAGTTCTAATACTATTTCGGTTAATCAATTAACTGGTCCCGGAGTTATCTCTTCTAGTTTACTAGCAAATAATTCTTCTTCAGCAAACTCATTTACTTTCTTGAGGGGAGATTCTGCATATGCTCCAGCAGTCCAATCATTTAAATCAGCAGAAACGAGATACTTTGCTATCATATCAACACAAGCAAATAATGGTTCGTCTCAATTAGTCTTCCCAACTAATTCGGATGTTCTTAAAGGTCATGAAATAAAATCTAGTGTATCTGGTATACAACCAAATACAACAATCCAAAATATTCTTACTGCTGGTGGAAGTACAACTATTACTCTCAATAATCCAGTCAACGCAGATATTCCTGTTGGTACTGTTATTGAATTTGAGAGAAGTTCTTCTCCATTAACACTAGAGTCAAGTTTCACACAAGGAAACTTTATTGATGATTTAGTTATTGTTGATAGTGGATCTGGTTATACGGACGGTCAATATTTTGACGTATCTGTTGATGGTGGTACTGGAACTGGATGTAAAGTAAACTTTATTGTTTCTGGTAGTGAAATAACAGAGTTAACCGTTGTTGATGGTGGTTCTGGATACAATGCAGATTTCACAATTACTCCAAATCCAGGTATTCTTGGAAGTGGTTCTGGACTATTACTTGCTGCTAAATTAAGTACACAAAATAAACAGTATGCTAACGTTGCAATCGATATTAATAGAGTAACTGATGCTACTATTTCTGCAGATTTATATGGAACTGTTGGTGTTGCAAGATTCTTAAAGAATCAATTTAATCTTGGAGATGCTGGTAATGGATCCGTTTCACTGAAAACAGGATCTGATAGTGGACTAGATGCAGACCTTCTTGACGGCGCACAAGGTGCTTACTATACAAATGCAAGCAATTTAAGTTCTGGATCTATTCCTATTGATAGAATGTCTGGTACTTATAATATCAGTATTTCCGGTCAGTCTGGTAATACTTTACGTTTAATTTCATCTACCAACAACCCAACTTCTAGTCCAAATCCTGATACATTCTCCACTGGTATTGTTTCCAATACTCTAAACAATGCTGCTACATCACTATCTGATGGTGGTTCCAGAGCACTTATCATGACTCTGAGAAACTTTGGTTCTAGTACAGACGCTACTGGCGGTGGTGCTAGACAATTAGGTTTCACAGATAATGACAACATGTGGATTCGTGGTTCTGGATCTACATTAACGGCATGGAATACTTGGTATAAAATTTGGAGTTCGGGTAATGATGGTCCTGGATCAGAACTTGATGCCGATAAATTAGATACACACCAAGGATCGTGGTATCAAAATGCTTTAAACATCAATACAGGAACACTTTCTGATAATAGACTTCCTATTTACCAGACACATAAGTATTTTGAAAATCAACTAAGCATCAGAGCAGCTGCTGGTAATAGAAGGTTTAGAATTTACGTTCAAGGTCAACTATTAACTACTTCCCCATTCTTGGCAGGAACACCGGTTAATTTATATGATTCGGATTCTCAAGGAACTGGTACTATTCTAATCAGTTCTGTTCCCACATTTGAAGATGTAAATGATGCAACTAATAACTACTCTATTATTGAAGGTGTACTACAGACTGGTACTTTTACAGGAGCAGTTGCAATTGGTACTACAGCAATTTCAGTTCCATTCCAGGACTTTAGTTTAGATGATGCGGGAACATTTGAAGTTAATAAACTTTATAGTGATTCTGGAACTGGTAAACTTGCTCTTGGTAGAATTGATGGAATTGCAGCATCAGATCCAGCAATTTATTTTAGAAGCAGTTTAGTTCCTGCTACAGGTGGATATAACGTTGCATTAGTTGCTACTGGTGGTGGTGCAACAACCTCTTCTGGATCTTTAAATGTTCTTGCTGCAGATTCAAATGCTCTAACACTTAATAGTAATGTTGTTTGGAATGCTGGAAATATTCAGTTTGCTTCTAATAATGTTGCTAATACTGGAGTAAAACGTGATGCTTCTGGTAATTTCTCTGCCGGTACAATTACTGCAGATATAACTGGTGCTTCTTCAGATAACGTTTTAAAAGCAGGTGATGTAATGACAGGAGACCTTCAGTGGTCTCAAACTAATCGTGGTCTTGTCTGGGGAATGAATACTGATGGAGCTTCAATTAAGTTCTATAATACAGGAAATACTGATACTAACTCTAGATTAGAGTTTAATATTAACGATGAAGCTAATGAGTTCTTCCGTTGGACTGGCACTCATGCCAATACTACCAGAGAATTCATGAAGTTGGTTCCAGCAACTTCTGATAATAATGGAAGATTGGAAGTAAAAGGTTATACTAATCTTGGCACTAATTCAAGAACTGATAACTACTCACCACTTAATGTTCGCATTGCTAGTGGAAACGCTCCTACCTCAGGTGATCAAGCATACTTTGCTACTGCTGTTCTCGAAAAACAATCTGATACTTGGAATAGATTAAGATTTGATAGATCAGGAAAAGCAGAATGGGGTGTTGCTTCTAACCCAGATAGTAATTTTGTTATCAGTCGTCTTACAAATGCTAAGGGGACAAATGGAAGTTCTGCTGATGATGACAACTTCACCATCAAACTTACTAATGGATATGTTGGCATTCAAACTATCGATCCACAATATAATTTGCAAGTTAATGGATCATTTGCTGCTACTAGCAAGTCTTTCTGTATAGAGCACCCAACTAAAGAGAACCATAACCTCGTCTACGGATCCCTGGAAGGTCCAGAGCACGGTGTATACGTTCGTGGCAGTGCAAGTAAGGTAATTGAACTTCCAGACTACTGGACCTCTCTTGTAGATGAAAACAGCATCACAGTTCAACTAACGCCAATTGGCAATCATGAAGCGTGGGTTGAGAAGATTGAAGATAATAAAGTCTTCATCGATGGTGGTGAGTCGTTCTACTTCATTCAGGCGACACGTAAGGATATTCTACCACTAGAGGTAGAAGTTGAATTACCTACAGAAGAATGATAATTGAATATATAAAAACAAACAACAATTTCTTTGGATACGAGGACGAATAAATGGCAACATTTTTTGGAATAAAACCACTACCAGCAGGATTAGTTCTTGGTATAGATTTTGCAAATCCAGCATCTTATTCTGGTTCTGGATCTACGATTTATGACTTAAGTGGAAAAGGCAATAATGCTTCTATTGTAGGAACGTTATCGTATTCAACAGATTTTGGTGGTATTTTAATTACTCCTGGAACCAGCGGTAATTATGTTGGATCATTTGGACCAGATCTTTCATCCACAAGTAATACAGTTATTGTTGGATCTAGGTATGCTCCAGGAGCAACTCAGGGTGGTAGAGTTCTTTCATCTGGTGTTAACAACTGGTTGCTAGGACATCATGGTAGTAATACAACTAATTGTGGAGATTATTATGCCGAGGGTTGGGTAAACAACCCCGCTTCTGGAGGTGGAGGTACTGATTGGCATATCTACACAGCAACTGGAAATATAGACACTGATAGTTGGGGTGTATATAAAGACAATTCTTTGATTGCAGAAAATGGTAGTGGAAGCGCAGGTCCCAATAAATTTGAATTAGGTAGATGGAGAACCAATTCCGAATATAGCAATGCACAAATTTCATTTGTTTTAGCATGGGATCGTGTTCTTTCTGCTGATGAAAGAACACAAGTGTTTAATATGTACAGTGATCGTTTCACGGTATAAATAATCAATAAAGGCATAGTATCAAGATGGCGAATTCTGATAAGGATATCCTTATAACGCCTAATAAAGGCTCAACGAATATACCAGAAATTAGTTTTGTCGGTCAAGATAATGCACCGATTAAACTTCGCGTACTTGATGATAACACGCTGTCTTTTGAAGGAAACTCAGGGCAACTATTTTCTGTTGATGATAATTTACTTTCTGGAACTATATTTGCTGTTTCAAATATTAGTGGAGTACCATCGATTAATGTTGATGCTTCTGGAAGAGTTGATATTGCTAGGTATGGAGGTCAGTTACAAGTAGGTTGGAACAATAATGTTACAGATAGAGCACTATGTGTTACTGGTGAGATAGCACTAACAACTACAAATTCAACACCAGCTGGTTTGTGTTTCTGGGAAAGTGGAGATAATACTGGTACAGCTCCAGCACAGATTTATTGGGATGGACCTGGATATGCTGATGGCAATAACTATCTTTCTCTTAGAACAAACAATACGGATAGATTAACAGTAACATATGATAGTGCTATTGGTATTAATACTAATAGACCTAAAGTTAAGTTACATTTATTTGGTGATCATACCACCACTCAATTTAGAATGACATTACCATCCTCCGCAAATGGTGGTGGAACTGGTGATATTAATATGCAAATGTGGGTATCTGAAGGAAATGCGACCTGGGATGCTGGCGGTATTGGTATGAACGTCAGTAATTATAATACTGAAACTTACCCAACAAATGTACCAGATAGTGATGGTGGATGGTTCCCTAGATTAAATACTGGAATTGGTCAAGCATATCTAAGATTCTTCCCTAACGGTGGTGCTATCCGTTTCTCGACAAGAGACAATGATGGAACTGAGTATAGAAATAAAATTAGTATGATTAAAGGCGGTATTGGAATCAATACCGAAACGGGTGTCGGAAGCACTTACAAGTTAGTTGTTGGTGGTGATATTAATTTTACTGGTGATTTATATCAAAACGGATCTGTGTTTAAAACTCTACCAGATCAAAGTAATACAGGAACTAGAGGTGCTGTTTTAAGATCAGATGGAGAATCTGCTTATTGGGATAATGATTCTATGGAAAGATATTCTGGTGGATATGTACTTAGAGGTTATACTCTAGCAGGATATAAAAGTTCCACATCATGGAAAAATGTTAATAGAACTGACCATGCTAGTGATACCACGTATGATTTAGGAGATCAAATTTCTACATCAGATGCTTATACAGCAGGATCATCAAATGGTACATATGCTTATGTGTTCCACTCTGGAGATAACTGGAACGTTAACGGTAATGCAATTAACCGTTTTAATATGCTAACAGATACTAATGCTAATATTAGTACAACTATGGCAAATAGCATGAATAGAACTTCTGTTATGAGAAGCAAGTTCTTATATGCTTACACTTTTGGTAATGGAGAACCAAATAAATTTGACCACCAAACAGAAACAGCATCATTAACTGGATGGGCAAATGGTGATGGCGGTGGTAGTTTACATGGAGGAAATCCAGCATGTGGTTATGGAGAATTAAGAGGATGGCATAATGTTAGTAATGTAGGATCTTGGGTAGATTTTGCTACAGAATCTAGAAATTCTTGGGGTAGTACAGGAACAGATGGAACTAACAAAACCATAAGTACTTATACTGGATTCATGTATTGGAATACTGGTGGAGGTTATAGAACAACTAATGCTATGTCAAAACGTTATGATTACAGCGGAAGTCAGGTAACTACCATCGGGAAATTTAATGGTGCTACTAGTGGCGAAGAATCTTATCACACAGGTGAATTAAAAGGATACATGGTCGGAATGTATGATGGAGGACAAAACAATACTGGAGCAATTATGGATTATCAGACTAATAGTTATTACACAAAATCTAGTGTAAATAGTAAGGGACCAGCTGGCAGAGCATCTGGCGCTGGTGTAGAATACGGAAGAGGTCAGTAATCCATGGAAAAATTATATTTCTTAGTCAAAGAAAAAAACTCTATAGATATTCCCACGACAAGATCATTCTTTTCATTTAGTGGATGGAATGTGATATCTATTGATAAAACATTCTATACTATGTTTTTAGGTTTAGACTATAAATTTATTGAATTATCCAGAAAAGACATTCTTGGATATAAATTATTTGGAGAATGTAGAACTGTTACTAAAGTAGCAATGGGGGATGAAGAAGAGGATATCCCTTATAATAACTACGAGGCAAAAATTAAAATAGAAATATCTGAAAATCGTTTGAATTTAATTATTCGTTCTATGAAACAGTTTGCTGCTATTTTATTAGAAGAAGAATTTGACAAACGCCTTGAAAAATTAAATCTATCTTTTTCTTCCTTAGAAAAAACAACATGGAAAACTCAGTATGAGCAAGCATCTGTTGGAAATGGAGAACTGATATCTGCTTTAGCAAAAGCAAAGCAAACTACCATAGAAAATTTATCCGGTAGAATTCTGGAATCAAAAGTTAATTATGATAAGCAATGTCAGGATTTGTATGTTGAATTATCCGAACTAAAGGAAAAATTCAAATCTAAAAATTCCGTAGTTGAACTTAATTTGATGTACTCTAAATACTTTGGTATGACATGTTCTTATGATAAAGAATATTGTGATGCTAACCCAGATATCTTTGATTCTCAAGGGTCTGTAATCGGTCAAAAACCACAAGGACATTATTTTTAATAAAACTGTTTATTATTATGACAATAGAAAGATCTGATTTGATTAATTACGCCAACCGTTTTAGTCGTTCCATGGACGACTACCAAATGGAACACTTTGTCGTAAAATCACAAGTCACTAGATTTAGACAACTACAACAAGCTTTGCTTGAGTTTCGTAGCAGGTTAGAATCTCTTGATGCTTATCATGTAGAAAGAGAAAGAATGGTAATTCAGAAGTTAAAGTGGGAACGAAAACTTCTAGAAGAAACGGATGATTTAGAACTTAGATTAATTAATTTAGAAATTAATGAACTAACAAAAAACATTGCTGTTACTGATAAAAGAATTAGGCACGTTGAAAGAGAAAGAGAATTTTTTGAAAATCAACTTCTAAAAGATTTTGATACAGTTGAAGAACTAGAAAACTATATCGAAGATCCAGAAAACGAAAGACTGTATTGGATTTCAAGAATGGCAAAACAAGCTGCCATGGAAATGGCTTCTCAGGGTAGAATTGGAATTGGCAATTTAGATTCTATTGCTCAGATGGAAGAAGAGGATCAAATTAAAACTCTACAAATTGCAATCCAATATTCAGGACTATTGAATGTTGGTATGGAAAAATTAAAGCAAGAAGTAATTCCAGCACTACAACGATTAGAACAGTCTGATGTTACTTTCTTCCCATCTTTTGATGGTATTGAAAAAGATCTAGAATTGAAAATTATAGGAGACCTTGGTAATGAGCAAAGAAAAAGTATTCAGTCTGCCAATTAATCCAAAGAGTGATGAAGAGTTTGTAAAAAATATTTTTATTCCTTTTTTACAGAAACATAAAAAATATATTGCTGACTTGTATTTTACATGTCGTATGCCCCCATTTACTCAAGATGCTATGGGTGATATTTTTGTGTCTGATCCCAGAGATTTAACGTATCAAGCATTTACTATATCAGAAAAAACTGGTATTCCTTTATCAGCAACTTTTAATAATATTTACGTAAGACCATCACAAAAAAATTTAGATATTTTTATCGATTTTTTTAAACCCTTGTACTATAAAGGTATCAGAACTGTAACCTTACCTCATACTATGTGGGTTTCTTCTGGTCAAATACAGAAAGAATTTCCAGAGTTGTTTATTAAAAACACAATCCTCCGTGAAGTAACAAGACCAAATGAAATTGTGTCTCTTGCCGAAGCAGGTTTTCATTATATCAACTTAGACAGAGATTTAATGAGAGATAGAGAATCTCTTGAGAGAATTGTTGAGGCAAAGGAATACTGTGCTTCTATTAAAAAACCCGTTAAGTTATCACTCTTGGCAAATGAAACTTGCTGGGGAGGATGTCCTATTATGGTGGAGCATTATCATTTTAATAATACAAGAACACCTGATGATCCTCAATTTTTTAATGATCCTATTTCCAGAAACTCTTGTTCAAAGTGGGATGTTGAGGATCCTTCTTGGTCTTTAAAAGCAGCGAACCTTCCACCATGGAAAAAAGACTGGGAAGAGTTTTTAGATCTTGGTGTCGATGTATTCAAAATGCATGGACGAGAAGCAATGAGTCGTCTTAAAGAAAGTATGGATATCATCGAAAAGTGGGCAAATGATGATGAGATTCTTTTCAGTGATTTTAATAATTTTGTAGATAATATTGACTCCAAAGAAAAACCATTTGAGATTTGGAGAGATAAAATTAAAAATTGTAAGTTTGATTGTTGGAAATGTAACTATTGTAATTCTGTTGTCGAGTCACATCTTAAGAAACAACATAGACTCATTCACCCATTAGTAGAAGTTGCTCTAGAATCATTTAACAAATCAGCAAACTTAGATTCTAATTTCAAGCATAGTAGATTTAATATTGATGGGTTAAGCTCCAATAGAGTCAGACATATGCTTAATTATATTTGTTCTTTTAAAGATACAAAATATTTGGAGGTTGGTGTATACCATGGCAGTACATTCTGTGCTGCCATCCAAAACAATAAAATAAAAGCATATGCTGTAGATACTTGGGAAGAGCAAAAATTACAACCGTTTGTTGATGGAAAACTTTCTTTCAAAACAAACTGTAGTGTTGATGTTTTTAAAAAAAATTTAAAAAATTATCTAGGATCCAATGAAGTAAAAATTATTAACAAGAAAGCAGAAATAATCGATTCTTCTGATGTAGAAGATAAGGTTAATGTAATTTTTTATGATGGATCACACGAACTACAAGATCAAAAAAAAGTTTTAACAAACCTCTTAAAAGTAACTGATAGCATATTTTTATTGTTAGTTGATGATGCTAATTTTGAAGGAGTCATTGACGCATCAGAACAATTTGTTAAAGAAAATAATTTGACGGTATTGTTCGAGAGAAAGTTGCTGAATAATATAGAAGATGATACAATGTGGTGGAATGGTTTGCATATGTTGGTATTACAGAAATGAATATAATTGATGTTTTTCCAAGTCCAGTTTATGTGGAGTATTATCCAGAAAAAGAAGTTATTAAAAGTATCACAAAACAGATGCTAAGTGAAGGAGAAATTTCTCCAAATACTTATTGTAGTGATTTATTTCATTTAGGAAACAACTCACAATCTTCTATTTTGTATGAAGATTTTTTTGATGGATTTAGAGAATGGATTATAAACAATGCCACATATTTTATAGAAGATGTAATGGGATATCGAATAGACGACAGTCTTTTAATAACAGATAGTTGGATAAACATTTCCAAAAAAGGGGCGTATCAACATCCCCACTACCATACAAATTCTTTTGTATCTGGAACATATTATGTTTCTGTAGATGACGATGCGGCACCTTTAGAATTTAACTATTGTGATATAGCACCATACGCCCAAAAACAAAATTTAATTCTAGAAAAATCTTTAGCAACGAAATACAATTCTGATGTAATAATGGACGTAAAAGAAGGTAATCTACTTTTATGGCCATCAAATCTAACTCATGGATTTTCTAATAATAAGTCTGATGAGAGAATATCAATATCATTTAATATCATGCCAACTCAAATGAAGACAGGGGCATATGGATTTAAGGTATCTTTGTTATGATTGATTATAATGAAATAAAAAAATTATTTCCAGACGACGTTTGGGATATGGGTGTTTTATCTGGAATCAATTATAGAAAAGTCATTAACAAACCAGTAAAAGCTTTGTGCCATTTTAAAGGAGAATTGGTAACTAATAGAATACATTCACCAGAAACTATCGAGAATGCTATTATATTTGCTAGAGCATCAGATGTTGGTAGTAACTATTCTCTCTATCTAGAAGCAGAAGATTTGTTAAAACCATATATTGATTCTGGTGTATGTGAACAAATTTACACCAACTTTAAAGAAGCAGCGATCATGTCTGGTGTTGGAGTAAGAGCAAAAAACTCTTTAGTTTATAATGAAAAATTTGGATTTCAATGCAAATTGTGTGCTTTCACATTTTACGATGAACTTGTTAATGTACCAGATAAAAAAATTAACCAAGGATTATTAGATCTATGCAATGGGTGTAATGATTGTATTGTCAACTGCCCTGCTAATGCTATACATGAAGATTTTATTGATAGTAGGGCATGTGATGTTTTTGTCGGACTTGGAAATCACCCAACTATTTCTTCAGTCAAATGGTTCTGGTATGAAAAAATGAATCCACCAATTCCAGAAGATGTAGTTGCTTCTTGGGACAACATGAAAGATTATGAAGAATACATAAAATGGTCTGGTAGATATGAAATGACTCCAAATGGTTTGACTGAAGATAGAAAAGTCATTGATATTCCCCACTGTAGAGAATGTCAAAAACAACCCAGATGTAGTAAGAGACCTATTGATAATGAACAGTAATGTTGAGTGGGAAGTCCTTCCTATTTTTTCCAAACCATTAGCAATTTCTAAAATTGATAATGATATTTCTAGATTATTACAAGCAGTATGTTCTAAAGTTGAATGGGAAGAAGATGCAGATGAAACTGGTTATCTTGGTGGGTGGTCTTCTGATAGAAATATTTTAGATTCTTATCCAGATATCAAAGCATATCTAGAAAATTTTTCACTTTCTTGTTTAAAAGATCTCTATAGATACTTCGTAGATATAAAAATTACAACATCCTGGTTTACTAGATCTCTTCCAAACGGAAGAACTAATGATCATTCTCATTGTAATTCTTGGTTTAGTTCTGTACTCTATTTTGACGAGTATGAGGAATCATCTAATAAATTAGTTTTAAACACAGATGCTCCTAGAATTTTAATATCACAAAAAGAAGAAAATTTATTTAATGGTCATAGTTTGACTTTACCACCACAATCTGATATGATTGTTTTGTTTCCTAGTGAAGTACGTCACTACACAACTACAAACAAATCTAATAAAACTAGGTATTCATTAGCGTTTAATATAATGCCCAAAGGATTTGTTGGAGAAGGAGACTCCAGTTACACATATAAATAATCACACATCATTCTTTATTAAAAAATGGACACTGAACAACTTAAGAAAAATTTTGTCGATCAACTAGAGCAAGCAGATAAGCAAATTGCTGAGTTGGAAACAAACCTTGTAAAAGCAAGAGAGTACAAACTAAAATTACAGGGAGGTCTAGAGACTTTAGAACTCCTCAATCCATCGGAAGAAGGAGAACCAGCAGAAGCAGCACCCACAGAAGTAGCAGAATAACTCTCAGATCCCTTCTTCCTAAATAGGTAAGAAGGGATTTTTTGTGTGTAATGGCGTCTCCAAATTCAAGAGCTGATCTTATCACATATTGTA
>Ga0233438_10000540_pt1 | contig 47809 bp, 44 predicted proteins | sample SI_123_September_FD_182720 | JGI IMG/M metagenome (GOLD analysis project Ga0233438, IMG submission 182720) | Seawater microbial communities from Saanich Inlet, British Columbia, Canada - SI_123_September2016_10_MG | ecosystem: Environmental > Aquatic > Marine > Inlet | place: Canada: British...
AAGATGCTCCTTTTTTGATATCATCATTGTATTTTGAGTCAGCACTGATTGTCGGTATTTTAAGAAGATCAATCAATTCATCAATAAAACGTTGTTTGTCAGCGGGTAATATAGTGGCCATATGTGTTACTCTTTTGGTTTATTTATTTATCACAAAGATTGAGTTTTTTTCTCACTAAAAAACTATTTTCATGAAAACTTGATTATATTTGCCCCAGTTAAATTTTACTGCGGGTGTGGTGAAATTGGTAGACACGCTAGACTTAGGATCTAGTGCTTTACGGCTTGGGGGTTCGAGTCCCTTCACCCGCACAAAAAAAGCCTTCTGATTTTCAGAAGGCTTTTTTTATATAACAAATTTAATGCTCTTTTTCTCAAGACATTCCAATGCCGTGTCGATACATGCTTAGCGATCGAGTTTGAAGTTGTCTAATTTAATATCATCTAACCCATCGTTGTCAAAAGGATACTCCATTTGATCTTGGATATTATATAAGGAGATCAAAATAAATTCACTTACAATAACAACAAAATAAGTAATCCATTCTGGATTGTCAAAACCAATTTTATTGATGATCGTAGGTGTGTATATTAATGGAAAAATGTAAATAAAAATCTTACAATACGCTTTCAAACTAATCGGTGTTCTGTGAACGTGAATTGCTTCTAAGTTTTCTACTCCTTCGTGAAGTGAGCGCATGAAACCAAAAATCTTTAAGCGGAAACCGCCAGAAATAGCTTCATCATTTTCATGAACAAATTGCTCGATTTTATTGATGGATGCATCAACTTCTTGAATTGTTAACACACTATTTTTTAGGTGATTCAACAAGTTTTCGCTTATTGCGGCTAACGTATTATGAATTTCAGCTTTTTTGTCATCTGCTAGTTTTGAGTTCGTAGCAAAACAATGTTGAAGAGTTAAAATTGAGCCTCGAAATCTACTTAAATGCTCTAAAGCTTTCTCTCTTCGTCTAAATGCACCCCTTATGGCAAAAACCAAAGGGAAAATGATTGCAATACTAATCAAAGTAAGGTCAATATTGTAGACAACTCCCAATTTATAAGAAAAGTAAGGCACTACTAATGAAATAATTAGCGTGAATAATGTTCGCTTGTTTATTATGGAAAAATATTGATTCATGTTTTTATTTCTAAAAGATTATATTTGATAAATCTATTAACTATATATATGCTATGCAACCAATGAAGACATTTTTAATTATTTTGTGTGCAACAACTTTTGTTTTTGCGCAAGAAGAGCCAAAAGTGCTATTCCAAACTCAAGACATCATTCCGATACAAATTAGCTTCTCAAATCGTGATCTGAAGAAGAATGATAACGATACGATTTACTTCGATGCCGCAATGAAATTTCAAACCATCGATGGTGTTTGGAATGATATTAATGTAGGTGTTCGTGCCCGGGGTAATTTCAGAAGATCTACTTGTTATTTTCCTCCAATTAAGATGAAAATTAAAAAGTCGGACGCCAAGGGAACTATTTTTAAAGGAAATAAAAAATTAAAACTAGTTATCCCATGTCTTCAAGAGAAAAATAAAAATGATAACATTCTTAAAGAATTAATCGGTTATAAGTTGTTTGAAATTATTTCTCCTTACCACTTTAAGACTAGACAAGTTGCTATTGATTTCGACGAAATAAAGAGAAAAAAAATAGTAAAACATGATCTTAACGGTTTTTTTATAGAAGACGATAAAAATGTAGCTAAGCGTTTTGGTGGTAAAGTTTTTGAGCGTTTTATTCATCCATTAGCAATGAATGCAGAAGCTTCTGTTCAAAATATCTTTTTCCAGTATATGATCGGTAACACAGACTTTTCTGTGGCTTATCAGCATAACGGCAAATTGCTTTACGCAAATAAACAAATTATTCCTTTGCCTTACGATTTCGATATGTCTGGTTTAGTTGATCCTAGCTATGCTGTTGCAAACGAAGCCCTTGGTCTTCGAGATATTCAAGATAGAGCCTACAGAGGTTTTAAAAGAGATGAAGCTTTAATGAACGATGTGCGTGCACAGTTCTTGAATAATAAAGAAGCTTTCTTTGCTATCATCGATGGTTTTAAAACTCAATTTGATGACCCAAAAGAGCACCAAGAAGTTGTAGATTATATTGCTTCGTTTTTTGATGTAATTGAGAGCGATAAATTATTTCAATCAAAAATTATGGATAAAATGAGAACCAAATAAGGTAACTCAACTATAACATCCATCATCTAAGTCTTAGATGTTGATGTAAAATCCTGGTAGTATACGTTGATGGCCTCTGATTTTAATCAGAGGCCATCAGTGTTTTTAATGTGAATTGAAGGATCAACTTTGCCATTAAACTAAACGGATAAAGAATGCTTTTTACGGCTAGTTGGGTATGATTAAAAGTGATTACATTAGTAATGAACTGTGCGCAAGCTTATTCATTTAGCACATTCAACATTTTAGTGAAAATTAAGGTGTTGTCATATATTCCAGAAAAAGTATCGGCTGAGGGACCTTTAGCGAAAACGGGAACCATGGAAGCCGTATGACCAACAGTAGAAAAATCTACGCTTGGACGCATTTTTTTAATATTACCCTTTGGGATTGTTAAACCACCTGTTTCGTGATCTGCTGTCACAATTACTAGGGTGTTCGGATGGTCTATAGTGTAGTCTAATACTGTTTGTACTGCAGCATCAAAATCATTGAATTCAGAAATCACATAGTTTATTTCATTGGCATGTCCACCCCAATCGATTTGTGAACCTTCGACCATCATGAAAAATGGTTTTTGATCTCGGTCTAATTTATTTAAAACACTTTGAACTGCATCTTTTAGAGGAAGTCTACCATCTACAATTTTATTCGGCTCATCACGATTTGTGAAGTGACCGATTTTTGATGCAGTAGAATTATCGAATTTTGACAAAGAAGAAACAATATCGTAATCGCTCATTTCTTTGATTAAATTTCTGTTGTCTTCCCGATCATTGAAATACTTTTTCCCGCCACCAATAAAGTAGTCTACTACGCTAGTACTCATTTGTAATGCGATTTTTTCGTATTCTTTTCTCGAAACAACGTCGGCATAAAAAGATGCTGGAGTTGCATGAACAATACTTGAAGTAGCAATCAATGCAGTCTGATAACCTTGTTCTTTACTGATTTCGAGAATCGATTTTGGCGTTTTGTTTTTGTAGCTGATCCCAACGACACCGTTGAGCGTCTTTACCCCTACAGCCATGGCAGTTCCTGAAGCTGCAGAATCGGTAACTAGTGAGTTTGAAGAATGTGTTTTAGATAAACCAATACTAGTGAAACCCTCCAAAGAAGTTTTGTTACCATTGAAATACATTCCAGCAGTTATCTGTGTCAATCCCATGCCGTCTCCAATCATTAAAATGATATTGGTAGAATTCTCTTGCGCTTTACCAAAAAAAAGCCCACCTAATACAATAACAAAAAATAAGTATAATCGCATAAAAATTTAATTTGTGCCTAAAATTACGATTTAATGCTTAACAAGGCATTTGTTTACTGAAAGAAATTGTAAGTATTCCAGCCCTATATTAATCCAGTTTTATATTGATGTATTTGGTTTTAATACTTTTTTGAAAAGACACTTTGTCAATAAGAGAGATATGTATTGATACCTGTTGAATATTTAGGTTGAATTAGTTTTAATTTTTCCAATGGTATATTAAACACAAAAAACATTTAGGTCGTGAATCACATTAAAAGCAGCTATTTTAGAAAGCACTTTAGTTGCTAAACCTAGAGAATATTTAGCATGATAATTAGCCCAAAGAAACTGTTTGCGTACTTGTGAAAAATTCATTTCCAAGTTTCCCCAGGCTCGATTTTTCTTTTGAAAACGGTATTAAATTCCGTTGATTTTTCGCTTAATCTCTTTCTTATAAATCAAGTGTAATCAAACAGTTTTCTTCGTTTTTTATTATCAATATTCTGTTCGATTTTGTGTTCAAAATAAAAACCTTCTTGCTGTATAAATAACTGTAATTCTGTATTCGTGTGTATGTTTGCCGTTGTAGAATTATGGGCTACTACCCCCAAATTACTCAACTTAGGTTTTCTGATTTGAGTAAAACTTTTTATGTCACTAGCAAGTAAAATCTAAATGAGTCTAGAGAATCTCGTGTTTTTTTTGTGTTGTATGGTGCTTTTAAAGATTATTAACCTGACCTTAATAATACGCAATAAAATAGCCTCAATTAATTGTATTACAGTCCATTATGATTTAAAACATTGATCGGAACAAACCAAGTTTATAGAAAAAATTTTTGTAAATTTGCTAATCATTTTTTTAGAAATCTTGATACATGCTACATTATGTTTTTTAAACATAACACAACATGAATAGATTGGAATAGATAAGTCATTCTTGATTTATCATAATTATTGAATATGGGAGTTAAGGATATTAGTATAGATTTAGTTTATATGTGGGTCGATGGTAATGATCCTAAATGGTTGGAGAAAAAACAACGATTTATGGAAATGGGGATTAATACTGTAGGGCGTTACCAAGACAACCAAGAGCTTAAATATTCTTTACGTTCCGTAGAAAAACATCTTTCTTGGATTCGAAAAATATTCATTTTAACAGACGACCAAACCCCTGCTTTCTTAGACACGAGTAATCCTAAAATTGAAATAGTACATCATTCTCAGATTATTCCCAATGAGATCCTTCCGTTGTTTAATGCCAGTTCTATAGAGTATTTCATTTATAAAATTCCAGGCTTATCTGAACATTTTCTTTTTGCCAACGACGATACGTTTGTAAATGATAATTTAAGCCCTTCCTTTTTTTTTAAAGATGGTCTTCCTATAATGAGAATGATTTATAATCCTTTAATTAAATATAAACTCAAACTTAAAAAAGCATTGAACATCAATGTTAACACCTACCGACTAGCCATTGAAAATGCTTTTATATTGTTTAAAAAAAGATTTAATATTTTTTATCCAATCAGTCAACATCACAACATAGACGCCTATTTAAAAAGCGATTTTAAAGCAGTAGTTGAAGATGTTTTTAAAGAAGAATTAGAGGCAGTCTTAGGTAATCGTTTTAGGGATAAAACTGATATACATAGGATGTTAATCAGCTATTATGCAATGGCTAATAAAAGAGGAATTTTAAAGTATACCGATAGAAAAGAATCTGCGAGAATACGAGTACATCGCACAAACTATCAGAAATATATTGCTAAATACAATCCTCAATTATTTTGCATTAATGACTCAGAACATGCAACCGATGAACACCGAGCACAAGTTGAGCCTTTCTTGAAAGAAATGTATCCTGAGAAATCCAAATTTGAAAAATAGAAAAGTATTTGAAATCCTTGAGATTAGATTTCAAAAGAAGACTTATCCGGTAGAATTGCTTCAAAGGAACTTTTTATGTTTTCCATTGTTTGTTTGTAGTTTCTGATGTGTACATTGTCATTTAGGCAAACCAAAGAATAGGTTTGTTCGCGTACAGCTTTGATAGCTTTTTTAGACTTAATCATCAGGGGAAACATTTTAGAATCCTTGTAGGTGTTATACGGGATAAAGTTTGAGCTACAGATCTGCCAAGTCTTAAATAACTCTGGCGTGTAGTCGTTATTACTCCGAAATCGATGACTCGACATTGCTGTGAGTTCTTCGTCACATTTTTCCCAAACATCTTCAAAAGTACTTTTTAAAAACGGCTGTGCATTATGAGGTGTCCGCAACGTTATAAACTTATTGTAGAACTTCAATAAATGGTTTAACCTACCTCTGCTCCCATAAGACGGGTCATACCACTTCCATGCGTCCCGCTTAAAAACTTCTTTCTTATCAAAGTGCTTATTGATTAATCTGATGTTATTTTTAAGCATTTTTTCAAACTGAGATAAGCCTGTGTTTTTACGAAAAGCAGCGATATCTTTAGGAAGTCCATTGTCAAAAAAACGTTTTGGGTCTAGGTGATTAGTGATGTAGAAATCGTCATTGAAATACACAAATTGCTCTGATAAATCAGGAATTTTATGCATGTATATTTCAATTAAATTGGAATTAAAAACAGGTAAGTATTGTTTTGGGATATAATCTTCATGGCTTACCATATTTATTTTTGGGTGATCGGTATTGAGCCAGTCTGGTTTTTGACCAGAAGTTACAAAATGAATTTTTCTGACCCATGGGGCAAACTTTTCTACTCCACGGAACCAGTATTTCAAAAAACCATAGTCTCGAAAACGAGCTTCAGATAATTCATTTACGGAATTGTCAATTTTATCTGAATACTTATAAAATTCTTTTTTCCATTTTGGGTCATCCATGTCAACCCATGTTATTACGAAATCTATTCCCATCAACTAATATTTTTATATCTACTGTTATTTGCCTCAAAAATAGTTAAAACTATGCACTTTAGTGCATTTCGCTTTAGCTTCTATGCATATCAATTGTATTTATATTAGAGCAAATACTAAATGGATAAATCCATTGCATAATTAGAGTCTCAAGATTCAGCATTTTGACATTAAATTTGGAAAGAGAATGCTGTTTGCTTCAAGTCCATAAGAGATTCAAACAGCAGATAGAGTTTAATTTACTGACCGCCCACAGAATAAAACCTTTAGGATATAGTATTACTCGCCCTACGTCTGGCAATAAATTTATAGAATTGATTTCAAGCTTTTTGATTTGTAGTTTTTTTTTTGGGACCTCGCCTAATTCCTGTAATCACTGACTTCTCTTTCAAAAATACTTCATCCCAAGATAGTTCAGAAGCAATTCTCTTTTGTTAACTTTGAAAAAAAAATAATGAAACCTATCCAAATGGTAGACCTTAAGGGTCAATATGCTTTCATAAAGCCAGAAGTTGATGATGCTTTGCAAAAAGTGCTAGAAACAACTTCGTTTATTAATGGGCCTGCTGTTCGAGAGTTTCAAGCAGATTTGGAGACTTATTTAGGTGTGAAGCATGTGATTCCATGTGCCAACGGAACTGATGCTTTACAAATCGCCTTAATGGGTTTAGGTTTAAAACCGGGGGATGAAATCATAACAGCCGATTTCACTTTTGCCGCAACTGTAGAAGTAATAGGTTTGTTAAATCTTACACCCGTTTTGGTTGATGTAGATCCAAAAACTTTTAATATTAGTCCTGCTGAAATTGAAAAAGCAATTACGTCAAAAACCAAGGCAATAATTCCGGTACACCTTTTTGGGCAAAGTGCTCCTATGGACGAAATTATGGAATTGGCTCACAAGCATAACCTGTTTGTAATTGAAGATAATGCACAAGGTATAGGAGCAACCTACACACATAAAGATGGAACAAAAGCAAAAACCGGAACGATTGGTCATGTTGCGGCAACTTCTTTTTTTCCCTCTAAAAATCTAGGTGCTTATGGCGATGGGGGAGCAATTTTCACTAACGACGACGACTTAGAACACCTCATACGAGGTATAGTAAACCATGGAATGTATACGCGCTACTATCACGATGTTGTTGGCGTGAATTCACGATTGGATTCCATGCAAGCGGCGGTACTAAAAATAAAATTACAGTATCTCGATTATTACAATGAACGAAGAAAAACTGCAGCGATTCAGTACTCGCAATTGCTTTCTGATCATCCGAACATCATAACTCCTTTTCGTCTTGCAGATTGTAATTCGCACGTATTTCATCAGTATACGTTGCGTATCATAAACCACGACCGAGACGGTTTAGTGCAATTTCTAAATGCGAATGATATTCCGTGTGGAGTGTATTATCCAGTTCCGTTACATGCCCAAAAAGCATATACCCACGATGGATATAATGAAGCTGATTTTGCAGTAACCAATCAGTTGGTACAAGAAGTAATTTCCCTTCCTATGCATTCTGAATTAACTCTAGATCAAGTGGAGCATATTACGCTTAAAATCAAGGAGTTTTTGGTGTAATTAAATAAAATATAAGATTCCAATTACTCCCAAAGCTACAAGCAGGCTTAATAAATTCATTTGTTTGGTGATATGATTGTTTTTAATTGCCTTGTAGCAAAATATACCGAGGATTGATAGCATTAAAATAAATCCAATAGTAGATCCCCACCCTAATAATATGCTTATGCTTCCCTCATCTACTGCTTGATTAAAAAACACTATCCCAGCTAAAAACCTGAAAATGAAGGGAGTCATTACAAACGGATAAAGTAACTTAATCTTGTTGATTGTCATTATATTATAGAATATAAACACCTGTAATAGCGTGAAAAGAGGACCTGCGATGTTTTGAAAAAACAATTCTCTTTTTGTTAAAACCGACTCTACATCAAGCAACTTAACAGTGGTAATCGTATAGCTTGCATCATATCCCATTAGGGTGTAAGCAAACCAATGACCAAGCTCGTGAAAGCCATATGTGAAAATAACTGCAAATAGGGAAGAAAGTAGATAATTTCGATAAACGCAATTCATGGATAATGATTTGATTTGGGGGTTTAATATACTTAAAATCCTCAAAAAATCGATCCAAGCGTTTTGTTTTTAGTTATTCAAAAAATCTACTGCTCTTTTTAGAACAGTCTCTGTCCTCAAAATTCTGTAATGTCCTGTTCCTGTGACCTCTTCCAAAGTAGCTTCTTCCCAAAGTGCATTGACTTCTTTCGATTGTTCTACAGATAAAACGCGGTCATTTGTATCATGTAGGATGAGTGCTTTTTTAACTTGGGATTTTACAGCATATTCTGCAACATTCATTTCACTGACAATAATTCCTTCTTCCTGCTCTATTTTTTTTATTAGCCTTTTTATTACTCGATCGGATACACCGACCGTTTCAGCTACAAACTCAATTCGGTTTTCAAAACGATTGGGTGTAGTAAACAATACATATCGATCAATAGCAATTTCAGGAGACCTACCTAGGTGAATTGTAGTTGCAACACCTCCAAAAGAGTGACTCACTATTTTTTTAACATTGTATTTTTCGATTAGTGCACCAACCAGACTAGTGAATTTAAAAAGACTTGTTTCACCTTTTGAACTCGCTCCATGTCCTGGGCCATCAAAAGCATAAACGGTATAGTCATTTGCAATTAAAAGTTCAATTAAATCTGCAAAATTACCTGCTTGTCCTTCCCAACCGTGAACTAATAAAACCGCTTTAGATCCTGTTCCCCAACGATAGGTTTTTATGATAAAATCTTCAAAAGGAAAATCAGTTTGCTCAGCTTTGTTCAATATGAGGGCTTCGTGTGGACGTAACTTGTGAACTTGTGGAGTTGTAAGGCGTTTATACGCAATAGAAACAAATACGTTGGGAAAAATGGTGGATAAGAAATGAATTAGTTTTTTTTTCAAAAGTCAAAATTGATATTGGAAGTCGTTTTAAAGTATGTGCGAAAATAGTATCTTCATCCAAAACATTACGGTTATGAAGAAAATTATTTACGTTTTATCTTTTTTAATGTCCTTCGGACTAGTAGCACAAACAACATACCTGTACTGCGGTCAAGTTTTTGATAGTGCATCAGGGAAAATGAAAAAAGAACAAACCATTGTAGTAGAAGGCAACCTAATTACTGAAATCAACAAAGGTTATACTGCTGCTGATTCTGACGCTATACAGCTTATTGATTTGAAAACAAAAACGGTATACCCCGGTTTTATTGATATGCATGTGCATATTGAATCGGAATCGAATCCGCAGGCATACTTGAATCGATACCGTTTAAACGAAGCAGATGTAGCTTATGATGCTGCGGTTTATGCTAAACGTTCTCTTATGGCTGGGTTCACATCCGTTCGCGACATGGGTGGTTCAGGAGTAAATATTGCCCTACGTAATGCAATTGCCAAAGGAAAAACTCCTGGGCCACGTATTTTTACTGCAGGAAAAACCTTAGCCTCCACTGGAGGACATGGAGATCCAACCAACGGAAACAAAGCAGCTTTTCAAGGAGATCCCGGACCCAAAGATGGTGTTGTTAATTCTGTTGAAGATGCAAGAAAAGCAGTGCGTCAGCGATATAAAAATGGAGCTGATTGGATAAAAATAACTGCTACGGGTGGAGTTTTAAGTGTAGCAAAGAGTGGAGAAAATCCACAGTTTACAAAAGAAGAAATCAAGGCTATTACGACTACGGCAAAAGATTATGGAATGAAGGTTGCTGCTCATGCCCATGGAGATGAAGGTATGTACAGAGCGGTTGCTTCTGGTGTTAAAACCATTGAACATGGAACGTTAATGAGTAAACGTACCATGGAATTGATGAAAGAGAAACAAGCTTATTTGGTTCCTACAATCACCGCAGGAAAACAGGTAGTCGAAAAAGCTAAAATCCCAGGGTATTATCCAGCTATTATAGTTCCTAAGGCATTGAAAGTTGGACCAAAAATCCAAGCGACTTTCAAGAAAGCCTACGGTCTTGGTGTGCCGATTGCGTTTGGTACAGATGCAGGCGTATTCCCTCATGGACTCAATGCCAAAGAATTTGGCTATATGGTTGAGGTTGGAATGCCAGCCAGCGAAGCGCTTCAATCGGCTACTGTTGTCAATGCAGCTTTATTGGATAACGAAGATAAACTAGGTCAAATAAAAGCAGGATTTTATGCTGACATCGTTGCTTCAGACGCCAATGCTTTGGATGAAATAGCAACCTTAGAAAACATCACCTTTGTGATGAAAAACGGAGTGGTTTATAAGCAGTAAAAAAAAACATAAGGAACATGATCGAGACAATTTCTGTATGGGTTGAAATTTTATTCATCATCATTTTTTTAATAACCTTATTGTTTTTTTATTTATCAAATGGTAAACCTATAAAACTGGTAGTTTTGATTTGTGCATGGGCATTAGCTCAATCAGGACTTGCATTAAGTGGTTTTTATTTGGATCAATCTTCATTCCCTAGATTTATTCTGGTATTGTTACCAGTGTTTTTATTTACAGGATATGGACTTCTTCCACAGAATATAACTTGGATGCTCAATAAACGAGATGTTCGACTGAGTACTTTCTTGCATAGTGTAAGACTTCCAATAGAAATTATTTTATTTGAATTATACTTAAATAAAATGATACCCCAATTAATGACTTTTGAAGGTAGGAATTTTGATATTGTTGTAGGAATTACAGCACCAATTGTTGGTTATTTATGTTTGAAGAAGCGTATCAGTAATACCAAACTAATTATTTGGAACGTGATAGGAGTTTTCTTCGTTTGTTTTATACTAATCAATGGAATATTATCTTCCGAACTACCTTTTCAACAATTTGCATTCGAGCAACCCAATAGAGCAGTAAACTTCTTTCCGTTTATTTTACTTCCAGCAGTAATTGTTCCAATTGTTATTTGGACACACATAACCGACATTATAAAATTATCAAGAGATAAATAATAACATCAGAGTTCTTATCGAATGACTTTTTTAACCGATCGTTCCCGAGCTTGTTTCTGCGGAGCGGTCGATTTTTTTCACCAAACCTTGCAGTACTTTTCCGGGTCCAACTTCTACAAAGGAAGAGGCACCATCGCTTAGCATTTGTTGCACGCTTTGCGTCCAGCGAACGGGAGCTGTAAGTTGCGCGATTAAATTCGTTTTAATAGTTGCAGCATCTGTAATTCCAGTTGCAACTACGTTTTGATACACCGGGCAAATTGGATCCTGAATATTAGTTTTCTCAATCGCAGCTGCTAGTTTTGTTTTTGCAGGTTCCATTAAAGGAGAGTGAAACGCTCCTCCAACCGGAAGAGGAAGTGCACGTTTTGCACCAGCTTCTTTCATGGCTTCACATGCCAAAGCAATGGCTTCTTTTTCTCCAGAAATAACCAACTGACCGGGACAGTTATAATTTGCAGCGACTACAATTCCTGTTATGCTTGCACAAACTTCTTCAATGATATGGTCCTCGAGACCTAATACAGCAGCCATGGTTCCAGGAACTTGGTCACAAGCATCTTGCATGGCCAATGCTCGCTGATGAACCAGCTTTAGTCCATTCTCAAAGCTAAGTGCCTGCGCAGCTACTAGAGCTGAGAACTCTCCCAGTGAATGACCTGCTACACAATCGGGATTGAATGATGTACCCATTACATTACTCAAAATAACAGAGTGTAAAAATATAGCCGGTTGCGTAACTTGGGTTTGTTTCAATGCGTCTGCATCTTCGCCAAACATAATATCCGTTATATTAAACCCAAGGATTTCATTGGCTTGGTGGAATAAGGTTTTCGCTTCTTCAGATGCTTCGTAAATGTCTTTTCCCATTCCAGGAAATTGAGCTCCTTGTCCAGGAAATAAAAATGCTTTCATAGGTTATTCTTTGTCGTAAGTTATATAGGTGTAGTCGTAAGGTTGGTTTTCTGTTTTTGATACAAATTCTTCGGAGCTAATATTCCATTTTGAGTTGTCAATTTTTGGAAAAAAGACATCTGCATCAAATTCGTGATGTACCCTTGTGAGCTCAATTCGATCGCAATGATTCATAAAGAGCGAGTATATCTGAGCTCCTCCAATTACAAAAGGCTGCGTGTCATCTTCAGCCAACGCCAAGGCTTCTTCAATTGAAGAAGCAACAACCGCTCCTTCCGCTTTGTAAGCAGCATTTTTTGTCAACACAATATTAGTACGATTGGGTAATGCTTTTGGCATGGATTCGAAGGTCTTTCGTCCCATGATTATTGCATGCCCTGTAGTCAGTCGTTTGAAACGTTTTAAATCTTCCGAGATGTGCCAGATTAAGTCATTGTCTTTACCAAGAGCATCGTTTTCTGCAGCTGCAGCAATGAGGGTAATCGTTTTCTTTTCTAGCATAGTGTTGCTTTTTTTTGTAACCAACTCCTCTTCGTATAAGACGTGTTCGTTTTGAGATTTTATTCCTTCTTGCATTCTATTTAAAGTAGTTGTTTTACGATTAGTAGCTTTAAAAAAGCTCCGCCTACAATCGAGTACAAAGACCGTAAAAATAAGTTGAATAACAAAGTGTTCCCTCAAAATATCACCAAAGGGTTTTGTTTTGTTTGTTATATTTACACTGTATTTAAATCAAACACATTGACTTTCATGATTCCCAGTGATCTAAAAAACAAGTACCCTACCTTGAAAGACTGTACTTACCTGAATACTGCTTATACTGGGGTGGTTTCTTCCTCTTTATTGGAATGGAGAAGGGCTGCAGATCAAAACTACGCTGTTCAAGTTGACCAGTTCAAAAGCAATCAAGCGCTTGCTCTAGAAACCAACGCACAATTACAAGTTGCACGGTTGATGCACACAGAAGTTGATCAGGTTTTTTTGGCTTCTAGTTGTTCCGCAGGACTACAAGCTTTTTTATTTAAAATTCCCAAAGACTATAGATTCCTGCTTCTCAAAGATGATTATCCTGCCATAACGCAAATGGTTGTGGATCATCAATTTGACTATACCGAAATTTCTTTGCAAAACGAAGTAGAGGTTTCTGTATTAGCGGAGTTGCGAAAAAATAAATACGAAGCCTTTGCGTTTAGTGCTGTTCAGTATAACTCAGGACTTCTGTTCGATATGGAATTTCTTCATACGATAAAAAAAGAATTTCCATCCTTACTCATCCTTGTCGATGGTACACAGCTTGTAGGAGCAGAATCTTTTGATTTCGATCAGAGTGCTGCCGACGGCATTTTTGGGAGTGGATATAAATGGCTGCTAGCTAGCTATGGAAATGGTTTTATGTGCTTAAAAAAAAGCCTATTGAGTCAGCTGAATATTACAAAAGAAGATGTTCTTGAACTTTTGGATCGCGGACATAAATCTCCATTGGCAATGGGCTCTCTTGGTTTTGCGATAGAAGAATTGTTATCGTACGATATAGATGCACTTTTTAAAAAGAAAAAAGAATTGGCGGTGTACTTTTTTGAAGCTTTAAAAAAACGTAACCTTTTGGAAGGTTTTATTGCCGATCGCAAAGAGCATTCTTCGATTTTTACTTTAAAAATAAGCAATGCAGTTCACGATGCATTGATCAAAGAAAACATCCGATGTGTTAAACGTGGGGTAGGAGTTCGAGTTTCGGTACACTTTTATAACACCCGAAAGGAAGTCGATCATTTATTGAACGTAATCGATCAAGCTACTAAATAGCAACTGCTCCTTTGATCAACGGATAGGGATCGTAGTCTACTAGTTCAAAATCCTCAAAAGTAAACGCAAACAAATCTTTAATCTCTGGATTCATCTTCATAGTAGGTAGCGATTTTGGAGTTCGAGACAATTGCAATTCAATCTGCTCTTTGTGATTGGAGTAAATATGAGCATCACCAAAGGTGTGAACAAAGTCACCAGCTTCTAAGCCACAAACTTGAGCCATCATTAGGGTCAACAATGCATAGGATGCAATGTTAAAGGGTACACCTAAAAATACATCGGCACTTCTTTGGTATAACTGACAGGAAAGCTTTCCGTCTGCAACATAGAATTGAAAAAAGGCATGACAAGGGGGAAGTGCTACTTTATTGTTGGCAACATTCTCGGCAAAACTTATTGAAGTATCAGGCAAAACACTCGGATTCCATGCAGAAACTAACATACGTCTGCTGTCTGGTGAAGTTTTCAGTGTATGAATGATGTCTTTAATCTGATCAATTTCTTCGCCATTCCAATTACGCCATTGGTATCCGTACACAGGGCCTAGGTTTCCTTTTTCATCGGCCCATTCATTCCAAATACGAACTCCGTTTTCTTGAAGATACTGGATGTTGGTATCGCCCTTCAAAAACCATAATAATTCATGAATGATGGATTTCAGATGCAGCTTCTTTGTAGTGACCATTGGGAAACCCTTGGCGAGATCAAAGCGCATTTGATACCCAAATACACTCTTGGTTCCTGTACCGGTTCGGTCAGTTTTTTCAACACCTTCGGCTTGAATATGGCGAATAAGATCTAAATATTGTTGCATTGAATATGATTATGTTCAAAAGTAGATTTTTATACTTTTGGAATGATGGTAGTTTTCGAATAGTTATTAAAAGGAATCGTTAACAACTGGAGTTTATTTCCTTCTAGAAAGTTCATCTCTTATTTTTGCAGCCGCTTCGTAGCTTTCAGATTTCACAAGTTTTGCAAGCATTGCATTGAGATCTTTACTAGAGGTAGCGGTAAGATTTTTAAGAACATCTTCTTTTGGTTCTTGTTCTTCAATAAAATTCTTGATCCAATTTTTGTCTTCTGCCTGTGGCTCGTTTACATTGTTGTCATCGGAGTAACTTGCTTTTTTCATGATGTTCTCATAAGTAAAAACAGGAGCATCAAATCGAATAGCCAATGCAATCGCGTCAGAAGTTCGTGCATCAATGATTTCTTCAATATTGTCACGTTCACAAATTAAACTTGAAAAGAACACCCCATCAACAAGTTTGTGGATGATAACTTGTTTGATTGTGATTTCGAAACGATCCAATAGGCTAATGAATAAATCATGCGTAGAGGGTCGAGGGGGAACAATGTCGTTTTCTAAACCAACAGTGATGGCTTCTGCTTCAAATCCTCCAATAACAATAGGAAGTCTTCGATTACCTTCGTCCTCGCTTAGTATAAGTGCATAAGCACCGGTTTGAGCTTGGGTATAAGAAACACCAATAATTTTAAGTTTTATCAAATCCATAACATCATTTTCCAACTGTGAAATTAGTTCTTTTTTGAAAAAATGCTTTTAAAATCTTCGAATTTTTAATTCTCCAACTAACTTCTTGCTGCATTAGGTTTTTTATATACAGTTAAAAAACTTAAATTTGCCCACCTATTAAAAATCTTGAAGAAAAGATCGTATGAAAGTATTACAGTTTAGACAAGCCATCTGCGAGGCAATGAGTGAGGAAATGCGCCGCGACGAATCCATTTACCTAATGGGTGAAGAGGTTGCAGAATACAATGGAGCCTACAAAGCTTCTAAAGGTATGTTGGACGAATTTGGAGAAAAACGTGTCATTGACACTCCTATCTCTGAACTTGGTTTTGCTGGAATAGGTGTTGGTTCTACCATGACTGGTAACAGACCAATCATCGAATTCATGACCTTTAATTTTGCCCTTGTCGGTATTGATCAAATTATTAATAATGCAGCAAAAATTCGTCAAATGTCGGGCGGACAATTTCCTTGTCCAATCGTATTCAGAGGCCCAACGGCTTCTGCCGGACAACTTGCAGCAACACACTCACAAGCCTTTGAAAGCTGGTACGCTAACTGTCCAGGTCTTAAGGTTATTGTGCCTTCAAACCCCTACGATGCTAAAGGACTTCTAAAAGCAGCCATTCGTGATAATGACCCTGTAATTTTTATGGAGTCTGAACAAATGTATGGCGATAAAGGAGAAGTTCCTGAAGAAGAATATATCCTTCCAATTGGAGTTGCTGACATTAAACGAACAGGTACCGATGTGACAATTGTGTCTTTTGGTAAAATTATTAAAGAAGCTTATACCGCAGCAGATGCTCTTGAAAAAGAAGGCATCTCTTGTGAAATTATAGATTTAAGAACTGTTAGACCACTGGATATAGAATCAATTTTCACTTCTGTTAAAAAAACCAATCGTCTAGTAATATTAGAAGAAGCATGGCCTTTTGGGAATGTTTCTACTGAAATAACCTACCAAGTACAAAACGAAGTGTTTGATTATTTAGATGCCCCGATCGAAAAAATAAATACTGCCGATACACCAGCACCATTTTCTCCTGTTCTATTTAAAGAATGGCTTCCGAACAGTGAAGATGTAATTGCTGCAGTTAAAAAAGTCGTGTATTTTAAAAAATAAAAGATCTTTAATACGGGTCATATTACAAACTATTTAAAAACTATTATGGAACAAAATGTTATTTACTTACCACTAATTTTAGCAGTTGTAGGTTTAGTGTATATGTTTATGCGCGCAAGCTGGGTAAAGAAACAAGCCGCTGGAAGTGAGAGAATGCAAGAGATATCGAAGGCTATAAAAGAAGGCGCACTTGCTTTCCTTAATGCTGAGTACCGCTTATTATTCATTTTTGTCATCATCGCTTCTGTTGCTCTTTTCGGAATTTCAGTGGCAGTAGATACTACTAGCTGGATGATTGTGCCAGCATTTGTGTTCGGAGCTTTCTTTTCAGCTTTGGCTGGAAACATCGGAATGCGAATCGCAACTGATGCAAACGCACGAACTGCAGAAGCAGCTAAGACAAGTTTGCCCAAAGCACTAGCAGTTTCATTTGGTGGAGGAACAGTAATGGGACTAGGAGTAGCAGGTCTTGCTGTACTTGGATTAACCTTATTGTTTATGTTTTTAGTTGGACAGTTTCTGGGTCAAGATGGATCTTTTTATAACAACATGACTATCGTACTCGAAACCTTAGCAGGTTTTTCTTTGGGTGCAGAATCTATTGCATTGTTTGCTCGTGTTGGTGGGGGTATTTATACCAAAGCAGCTGATGTTGGTGCAGATTTAGTAGGTAAAGTAGAAGCAGGAATTCCTGAAGATGATCCTCGTAACCCTGCAACTATTGCAGATAATGTAGGAGATAATGTTGGCGATGTTGCGGGAATGGGAGCTGATTTATTCGGTTCTTACGTAGCAACAGTTCTTGCAGCAATGGTTTTAGGAAATTACCTTATTCGTGATATGTCTTTGAACGGTCAGTTTACAGATTCATTCAACAATATGGGACCAATATTACTTCCAATAGTAATCGCTGGAGTTGGTATTTTAGCTTCGATCATCGGAACATTCTTTGTTAAGATTTCTTCGAATGATGCTAAAGAGTCTAAAGTGCAAATGGCTTTGGATTTAGGAAACTGGGCTGCAATAGCAATTACGCTTGTTGCATGTTATTTCCTTATCGATTGGATGTTGCCAGAAACAATGAATATGAAATTCTTCGGTGAAGGATACAAATCAATATCGTCATTAAATGTATTCTGGGCTGCTTGTATTGGACTTGCTGTAGGTGCATTAATTTCTATGGTAACAGCTTATTACACGAGTTTAGGTAAAAAACCAGTAATGGATATCGTTGAGAACAGTTCTACTGGAGCTGCAACCAATATCATTGCAGGTCTTGCTGTTGGAATGAAATCTACCTTCTTATCTGTTATCTTATTTGCTGCTGCAATCTATGGTTCGTATGCCTTAGCTGGTTTTTATGGTGTAGCGCTTGCTGCATCTGCTATGATGGCAACAACTGCAATGCAGTTGGCTGTCGATGCTTTTGGACCCATTGCGGATAACGCAGGAGGTGTTGCTGAAATGAGTGAATTAGCTCCTGAAGTCAGAGAGCGTACCGATATTTTAGATTCTGTAGGAAATACTACTGCTGCTGTTGGAAAAGGTTTTGCAATTGCTTCTGCTGCTTTAACTGCTTTAGCTTTGTTTGCTGCTTATGTAACTTTCACAGGAATTGATGGAATTAATATTTTCAAAGCCGATGTGTTGGCCATGCTTTTTGTAGGCGGAATGATACCGGTTGTTTTTTCTGCTCTAGCAATGGAGTCTGTTGGAAAAGCTGCCATGGAAATGGTTGAAGAAGTTCGTAGACAATTCAGAGAGATTCCAGGAATTATGGAAGGAACTGGTGTTCCAGAATATGCGAAGTGTGTAGATATTTCTACCAAAGCTGCCTTAAGAGAAATGATTTTACCGGGCTTACTTACAATCATTACACCAATCATTGTTGGTGTATTATTCGGAGCTGAACCTTTAGGAGGTTATATGGCTGGAGTTTGTGTGAGTGGAGTAATGTGGGCTATTTTTCAAAACAATGCTGGTGGTGCATGGGATAATGCTAAGAAATCATTCGAAGCTGGTGTTGAAATTAAAGGTGAGATGACCTACAAAGGTTCAGAAGCACATAAGGCTGCTGTAACTGGTGATACGGTTGGAGATCCTTTTAAAGATACTTCTGGACCGTCAATGAATATTTTAATTAAACTTACGTGTTTGGTGAGTTTAGTGATTGCTCCAATTATTGGATCGCATGATGTTGAAGCTGCTGTTGCTCAAGAAATCCAAGTTGAGGTTGTGGCTTCAGAAACGGATGTGATGGAAGCTACAATTACTACAACTACTTCCGAAGATGGAACAGTTAAAACTGAAGTCAAAAAAATAAAAGGAACAGAAGCAGAAGTTGAGGCTACAATTGCTGCAATAGAAGATGTGAAACTACACGTAGAACATTAATACTTTTTCTTTTTACATATAAAAAAAACCGGCTTTAAGCCGGTTTTTTGTTTTAGGATAATTCCTTTATTTTCGAATCAATTCGATCAATGATTGATTTCATATCGGCAGGTGTGTCTACGAAATCGAGTTCATCGACATCGATGATTAATAGTTTCCCTTTATCGTAATTATGAATCCAAGCCTCGTAACGTTCATTCAAGCGGCTTAAATAATCGATACTAATAGAGTTTTCAAATTCTCTTCCTCTCTTGTGAATGTTGCCAACCAAATTTGGAATACTGGAGCGTAAGTAAATCATTAAATCAGGTCCAGTAACCATATTTTCCATCAACTCAAATAAGGATTTATAGTTTTGATAATCCCGTTGTGAAAGTAGTCCCATCGCATGTAAATTGGGTGCAAAAATATGTGCGTCCTCATAAATACTTCGATCTTGAATTACGTTTTTACCACTCTTTTGAATTTCGATGAGCTGACCAAAGCGACTGTTTAGGAAGTAAATTTGAAGGTTAAAAGACCACCGTTCCATCTGATGATAAAAGTCATCTAGGTAGGGGTTTTCGACAACTTCTTCGAAATGCCCTTGCCATTTATAGTGTTTAGAAAGTAAATCAGTAAGACTAGTTTTTCCGGCACCAATGTTCCCGGCTATTGCTATATGCATAATTATGTGTTACTTATTGAGTCAGATCATGAGGATGATTTCTCATTGGGATATGCAAAATAGCAGTAATTTTTGAAACATAAAAGGATTTTTGTCAGGATGAATAAAATATTTTAACGCAAAAACATTTTATATTTTAAAATTATGTTTTAATTTTGCCCCTCAACTGAGGAAGGATTTGACTGATTGCAGACCTCATTAAAAAAATGCTAAACCAGTGTTGCTTTCACAACGAAGTAATCTTCAAATCCTTCCCGAAAGCAATTTAAATGTCATATTTTTTTACCTCAGAATCCGTAAGCGAAGGTCACCCAGACAAAGTAGCTGATCAAATTAGTGATGCGCTAATTGATAACTTTTTAGCTTTTGACCCAGAAAGTAAAGTCGCGTGCGAAACTTTAGTAACTACTGGTCAAGCAGTATTAGCAGGAGAAGTTAAGAGTAGCACCTACCTTGATGTTCAGAAAATAGCGCGGGATACTATTAATAAAATTGGATACACCAAAGGAGAATACCAGTTCAGTGGTGATTCTTGTGGCGTGATATCCCTCATCCACGAACAGTCTCAAGAAATCAACCAAGGAGTTGAACGTGGTGATAAGAAAAACCAAGGTGCTGGGGATCAGGGAATCATGTTTGGCTATGCTTCCAATGAGACCGACAACTACATGCCTTTAGCACTCGATTTATCTCATAAGTTGTTGATCGAATTAGCAGCTCTAAGAAGGGAGATGAAGGATATTACCTATTTGCGTCCCGATGCAAAATCGCAAGTAACTATAGAATACGATGATAACGATACACCAATCCGCATCGATACCATAGTAATTTCGACTCAACACGATCCTTTTGATTCAGATGATGATGCGATGTTGGCGAAAATTAAAAGCGATTTAATTACTCTTTTAATCCCTCGAGTAAAAGCGCAATTGCCAGAACGTATTCAGCTTCTTTTCGATGATCAAATAATCTACCACATCAACCCAACTGGGAAGTTCGTGATTGGAGGACCTCACGGAGATACCGGATTAACAGGTCGAAAAATAATTGTCGATACTTACGGAGGTAAAGGTGGACACGGTGGAGGTGCCTTTAGTGGAAAAGATCCAAGTAAAGTAGACCGAAGTGCTGCCTATGCATCTCGACATATAGCCAAAAACTTAGTAGCTGCTGGTATAGCTGACGAGCTTTTAGTCCAATTGAGTTATGCGATCGGAGTGGCACAACCTACTTCTATTGCAGTAAACACTTATGGAAAGTCTAAGGTGAATTTAACAGATGGCGCAATTGCAGAAAAAATCATTTCTCTTTTTGATTTAACTCCTTACGGTATTGAACAACGTTTGAAATTGCGTACTCCGATTTATTCTGAAACAGCAGCATATGGACATATGGGTCGTGAGCCCAGAACGATAACCAAAACTTTTGAATCTCCCTACAGCGGTAAAATCACTCAAGAAGTTGAGCTGTTTACTTGGGAGAAACTAGATCATATTAATGAAATAAAAAAAGAATTTAACTTAATTTAAAAATGGAAAATCTAAACTTTCAAACAAAATCCCTTCATGCGGGTCACGATATAAGCAACACACAAGGTACACGAGCGGTGCCTATATATCAATCTACAGCTTATGTTTTCAATGATTCAGATCAGGCGGCTAATTTATTTTCTTTAGCAGAGCCAGGATACATATATACGCGACTAAATAATCCTACTAATGATGTTTTAGAACAAAGATTAGCAGCACTTGAAGGCGGAATTGCAGCAGTTTCTACTGCGTCTGGAACCGCAGCAATTTCAACAGCCTTAATGGTTTTATTGAAAGCAGGAGATCATATCGTAGCTTCTAGTAGCCTTTATGGTGGGACGTATAACTTATTGAATGTTACTCTTCCACGTTTGGGAATCACCACTACTTTTGTAGATCCTAGTGATCCTGCAAATTTTGAAGCAGCAGTTCAAGACAATACCCGCGCATTTTTTGCAGAATCTCTTGGGAATCCGAAGCTAGATGTATTGGATTTAAAAGCAATAGCAGCATACTCCAAAAAAGCTAAAGTGCCTTTTATTGTGGATAATACTGTTGCAACTCCAGCTTTATTAAACCCAATCGAACACGGCGCTAATATTGTAATTCATTCACTCACAAAGTACATCAACGGAAACGGAACTTCTTTAGGAGGTGTCATCATCGATGCTGGTACCTTTGATTATAGTAATGGATTGTTTCCTGAATTTACAGAGCCATCTGCAGGTTACCATGGATTAGTGTATCATGAGGTTTTAGGGCCAGCAGCTTTTATTGCTAAGGTTCGTATTGAAGGTCTTCGTGATTTTGGTGCGGCATTAAGCCCATTCAATAGTTTTCAGATTATTCAAGGCTTAGAAACATTGTCTCTTCGTATGAGTCAACATTCTAAAAATGCATTGGAAATTGCACAATGGTTAGAAGCACAAGAGGAAGTTGCATGGGTAAATTACCCCGGATTAGCTTCTAGTAAATACAGTGATTTAGCAAAACAATACTTGCCAAAAGGACAGAGTGGTATCGTAACATTTGGCTTAAAAGGAGGTTTTGAAGCTGCTAAAAAAGTTGCAGATAAAACCAGTATTTTTTCTCTATTAGCAAATATTGGTGACACAAAATCTTTAATCATTCACCCGGCAAGTACAACGCATCAACAGCTGAACGCGGAAGCACAGGAGACTACTGGAGTGACACAAGATTTAGTGCGCTTATCCATAGGGTTAGAAGATGTTGAGGATTTGAAAAATGACTTAAAACTAGCTTTTTAAATAATAAAATGAATACAACCCATCTCAATAACGGCATTCATCAATTAACGCTAGCAAGCGGTGTTAAGCTTAGTTTTCAGTCTTTTGGACAGGACTATCTTAGCGCCCCGGTTATCTTGGTGAATCATCCACTAACGGGAGATTCTAGAGTTACTGGAGCGTTTGGCTGGTGGAATGATCTTATTGGTTTAGGAAAGTCTATTGATACGAGGAAGTTCGCTATAGTTTCGTTTAATGTTCCGGGTAATGGTTTTGATGGAATTCTAATTGATGATTTTGAAACATGGAACGCAGGGACTATTGCTAGTTTTTTTCACGAGGGTTTAAAACTCCTCGGAATTGGACATTTACACACTGTAATAGGTGGTTCTTTGGGAGCAGGCATTGCTTGGGAAATGGCGGCTTTGTTTCCAAATTTCATTACAAATCTCATCCCGGTAGGAGGGGATTGGAAATCAACTGATTGGATGATCGCCAATACTTTTTTACAGAAACAAATTCTTGCAACCAATCCAAAACCGCTTGAAATTGCACGTATGCACGCCATGTTGTGCTATCGAACACCAGAATCTTTTAAGCTGCGATTCAATCGTACTGTAAATGAAGATCTGGGTGTTTTTAATGTAGAGTCTTGGTTGACACGTCATGGAGAAAAGCTTACGGAGCGCTTTCAGTTGCAAGCATATAAAACCATGAATCATGTACTTGGTTCCATCGATATAACCCGAAACGGAGAATCGTTTGAAGATATAATACAGTCCATCAAAGCATCGATTTATATATTCTCTATAGACAGCGATCTCTTTTTTCCTTTATCAGAAGACCAAGAAACAGTTCGAAGAGCCAAAGAGGTTGGCGTAACAATCAATCATCAAACCATTCATTCTGATTATGGTCATGATGCCTTTTTGATGGAATCAGAAAAAGTAGTACCCCTTTTGCATCCCATTTTTAATTAAAATTAAAAAACATGAAAATATCTTTAAAACGTATCAATCAAGATTACCTTTTCGAAGCGAAAAGTTCAAATGATCTAACCGTTCTTATGGATAACAAATCCAAAACAGAAGGCAAGGTCGAAGGAATAAGCCCCATGGAAGTTTTGCTAATGGGAGTTGCTGGATGTAGTAGTATCGATATTGTGGCAATTTTAAATAAGCAACGCATCAATCCGGTTACTTTAAGAATGGAAGTAGAGGGTATTCGTGATGCAAATGCAGTTCCTGCTCCTTTTCAAGGAATCAATGTTACCCTTTTTCTAGAAGGAGATGATATTACTCCCGAAAAAGCAAAGCGAGCATCGCAACTTTCTTTTGAAAAATATTGTTCTGTTTCTAAATCCTTGGATCCGAACATCATCATCAATCAAATAATTGTAGTAAACGGTGTAACGGTATGATTCAAAAATTAGAAACAAAAGCCATTAGAACACAAATGGAACGTTCTCAATATTTAGAACATTCCACACCCATTCACCTCACATCAAGTTTTGTGTTTGAGGATGCTGAGGATATGCGCGCGTCTTTTGCAGAAGAGAAAAAGCGTAATATGTACAGTCGTTATTCCAATCCCAACACGTCTGAGTTTATTCAGAAAATTGCCGATATGGAAGGTGCCGAAGATGGCGTTTCTTTTGCCACGGGAATGGGCGCTATATACGGAACCTTTGCAGCCTTGCTCAATGCAGGAGATCATGTTGTTTCAGCCCGCTCTGTTTTTGGTGCAACACACAGTTTATTCACAAAGTATTTGCCTAAGTGGAATATTGAAACTTCTTATTTTAAGGTAGAGGAACCAGAAACGATAACGAGTTTAATTCAGCCCAATACAAAGATTTTGTATGCCGAAACACCTACGAATCCAGGAGTTGACATTCTCGATTTAGCATACTTAGGTGAAGTAGCTAAAAAACACAATTTGATTTTAATCATTGATAATTGTTTTGCGACACCATATTTACAACAACCCATTAAATTTGGAGCAGACTTGGTCATACATTCTGCAACCAAATTGATCGACGGACAAGGAAGAGTTCTCGGCGGTGTTACTGTAGGGAATTTAGACTTGATTCAAGAAATTTACCTTTTTGCCCGTACTACAGGATCGGCTTTGTCTCCCTTTAATGCTTGGGTTTTATCCAAAAGCATGGAAACACTTCCAGTTCGGGTAGATCGTCATTGTCAATCAGCTCTGGCAACAGCTGAATTTTTAGAAAAACATCCAAAAATTAACTGGGTAAAATATCCATTCTTAAAATCCCATCCCCAATACGAATTGGCTAAGAAACAAATGAGTCAGGGGGGGAGTATTATCGCTTTCGAAATCAAAGGGGGTCTCGAAGCTGGCCGTAATTTTCTAGATGCATTAACCATGCTTTCTCTTTCTTCCAATCTTGGTGATTCAAGAACAATCGTTACGCATCCAGCATCAACTACCCATAATAAACTTTCGGAATCCGATCGTTTGGAAGTTGGAATAACGGACGGAATGGTTCGACTCTCTGTAGGATTGGAACACGTAGAAGATATTCAAAACGATTTAAATCAAGCATTAGCAACCTTATAAATGACTGCATTAGAAGAAGCTTTACAGAAAAACATCCTCGTTTTAGATGGTGCAATGGGAACGATGTTGCAAGCCTATAAATTTACTGAAGTAGATTTTAGAGGTGATCGTTTTACAGATCATCCTTGTTCCCTTCAAGGTAACAATGACATGCTTTCATTGACTCAGCCCGAGGCAATTAAAACAATACATCGTAAGTATTTTGAAGTAGGTGCCGATATCGTAGAAACGAATACTTTTTCTTCTACTTCTATTGGTATGGGAGATTATGAAATGGAACCTTGGGTTTATGAGCTGAATTTTGAATCTGCAAAACTAGCGCGTGAAGTTGCAGATGAGTTTACGCATGCAAACCCCAATAAGCCTCGTTTTGTTGCAGGATCTATTGGCCCAACAAATCGGACAGCGAGTATGTCTCCTGATGTAAATGACCCAGGCTATCGTGCGGTAACGTTTGATGACCTAGTCATCTCCTATAGCGAGCAAGTACAGGGTTTAGTCGATGGTGGATCGGATGTGTTATTAGTTGAAACAGTTTTTGACACACTAAACGCTAAAGCTGCTTTGTTCGCAATTGATACTTTAAAAGAAAAAAATAATTGGGATATCCCAGTAATGGTCAGTGGTACCATTACCGATGCTAGTGGGAGAACCCTTTCTGGGCAGACTGTAGAAGCCTTTGTGATTTCAGTCTCCCATATTCCTTTGCTCAGCATCGGATTCAATTGCGCCTTGGGTGCAGATCAATTGCTTCCTTATCTCAGAACACTTTCTCAAGCCACTGAGGTTCGTACTTCAGCCCATCCTAATGCAGGATTACCCAATGCTTTTGGTGCTTATGATCAAACACCAGAAGAAATGGGAGCGTTAATAACAAAGTATTTAGAAGAAAATTTAATTAATATCATTGGCGGTTGTTGCGGATCAACACCGGACCATATTGCTCAAATTGCAGCGGCAGCAAGATTACATCAACCCAGAAAAATCGAACAAATTTCTATATGAAAGCGGGAACAAAATACCTAAAACTTTCTGGTTTGGAACCCCTTGTGGTTACACCTGAAACGAATTTCATTAACATAGGGGAACGCACCAATGTTACGGGTTCGCGGAAGTTTTTGCGCCTCATTGAACAAGGTGATTACAATGCTGCTGTTGAGATTGCTCGTGATCAAGTCGATGGCGGTGCACAGATTTTAGATGTGAATATGGACGAGGGGATGATCGATGGCGCAAAAGCTATGACAACATACTTGAATCTATTAGCAGCCGAACCCGACATCTCTCGAATTCCAATAATGATTGATAGCTCTAAATGGGAAATCATCTTAGCGGGGCTTAAAGTGGTACAAGGAAAATCGGTTGTCAATTCAATCAGTTTAAAAGAAGGGGAGGAGAACTTCATTAAACAAGCCAATACTATTCGCAGATACGGAGCGGCTGTTATCATTATGGCATTTGATGAAGATGGACAAGCAGATACGCTTGAACGTCGGATTGAGATTTGCAAACGTTCGTATGACGTTTTGGTTGACGTAGTTGGCTTTCCGCCAGAAGATATTATTTTCGATCCCAACATTTTCCCGGTTGCTACAGGAATGGATGAGCACAAAAATAATGCAGTTGATTTCTTTAAAACTGCTGCATGGATACGAGAAAATTTACCTCACGCACATGTGAGTGGAGGTGTCAGTAATGTTTCTTTTTCTTTCCGAGGAAATAATAAAGTTCGTGAAGCCATGCATTCGGCCTTCTTATATCATGCTATACAACACGGGATGAATATGGGGATTGTGAATCCTACAATGTTGGAAATTTACGATGAAATAGAGCCAGAGCTTTTGATTCGTGTAGAAGATGTACTCCTAAATAAAAGAGACGATGCTACCGAACGCTTATTGGATTTTGCAGAACAAATTATAGATAATACAACCGAAAGAAAATTAGTAGTTAAAGAGTGGCGGGCGTATCCACTTCAAGAACGTATTACCCATGCCTTGGTGAAAGGAATTGATGAATTCATTGTTGAAGACGTTGAAGAAGCTCGCCTACTAGCGCCGAAACCCATAGAAGTTATTGAAGAAAACTTGATGACTGGAATGAATGTCGTCGGAGATTTATTTGGTTCTGGAAAAATGTTTTTACCTCAAGTTGTTAAATCTGCTCGGGTTATGAAGCGCGCAGTTGCTCATTTATTACCCTTTATTGAAGCTGAAAAAGATGGGAAACAAGAAGCCGCTGGAAAAATATTAATGGCTACTGTAAAAGGTGATGTACATGATATTGGAAAAAATATTGTGGGTGTTGTTCTGGCCTGTAATAATTATGAGATTATTGATTTAGGGGTTATGGTACCCTTAGAGAAAATCATATCTATCGCCATAGAAGAAGAAGTAGACATCATAGGACTTTCGGGTTTAATTACCCCTTCACTCGATGAAATGATCTATGTCGCCCAAGAAATCAAACGTAGAGATTTAAATATTCCCTTAATGATCGGTGGTGCAACAACCTCTAAAGCACACACGGCAGTTAAAATAGCCCCGGAACTAAGCTCAACAGTAATTCATGTCAACGACGCTTCAAGAGCGGTCACGGTAGCTGGGAGTTTATTGAATAAGGAAACATCACAACTTTATAAAGATTCGATTCGCAGTGAATACGAACTTTTCAGAGCCAAATTTTTGGATCGCCAAGAAACTAAAGAGCACATCGATATAGAAACGGCACGTTCCCGAAAACTTCAATTGGATTGGAGTAGGTTCGAACCAAAGACTCCAAATCAATTGGGAGTTCAAGTCATAGCAAATCAAAATTTAGACGTCTTACTTCCGTACATCGATTGGAGTCCATTTTTCCGTTCTTGGGATTTGCATGGACATTACCCTGCTATTTTAGAAGATGCAATTGTTGGAGAACAAGCCATAGAATTATTCGCAGATGCTCAGGTTATACTGTCGGAAATTTTAGATAAAAAGTTGCTTAAAGCAAAAGCTGTATTTGGAATTTTTCCAGCGAATACTGTTGACGATGATGATATTGAAGTGTATGCAGATGAGTCTAGAAAAGAGACGCAAGTCAAGTTTTTAACCCTAAGGCAACAACTCAAAAAAAGAGCTGGTAAAGCCAATATTGCACTGGCCGATTTTATTGCACCAAAAGAAAGCGGTGTTCCCGATTATATCGGTAGTTTTTGTGTTTCAACTGGTTTCGGAACTGCCGAACTTGCCAAGGCTTACGAAGATGACAACGACGACTACAATGCTATTATGGTAAAAGCTTTAGCCGATCGTTTGGCAGAAGCTTTTGCTGAATACTTACACAAAGAAGTTCGAACCAAATCATGGGGATACGTAGCTGACGAAGCCCTAGATAATGAGGCTTTGATAAAAGAAGCTTACAAAGGAATTCGTCCGGCACCCGGATACCCAGCATGCCCCGATCATTTAGAGAAAAGTACCATTTGGGATTTATTGCAAGTAGAAGAAAACATTGGAGTAACATTGACTGAAAGTCTTGCCATGTGGCCTGCAGCATCGGTCTCAGGTTATTACTTCGCACACCCAGATGCCCAGTATTTTGGAGTAGGAAAAATCACTCAAGACCAAGTAGTAAGTTTTAGTAAACGAAAAAACATAGACCTTAAGGAAGCCGAAAAGTGGCTTCGACCCAACATTAAATAGACCGCCTTATGAAAGTAACGGACCATATTATAAAAGCAGCAGGGGCAACCCAATTTACTTTTGAGATTTTACCTCCTTTGAAGGGACAGAACATACAGTCGATTTACGAATCGATTGATCCGCTAATGGAATTTAAACCACCATTTATCGATGTAACCTATCACCGAGAGGAGTATGTGTACAAAGAATTGGCAAACGGTTTATTAGAGAAGCACATCATCAGAAAAAGACCTGGCACCGTAGGGATATGCGCAGCTTTGCAACACAAGTACAATGTCGATGCAATTCCACATATTCTGTGTGGAGGTTTTACAAAAGAGGATACCGAAAACTTTTTGATTGATTTAGATTTCTTGGGTATCGATAACGTCGTTGCTCTCAGGGGTGATGCGATTAAGTCAGAAACTTATTTCAAGGCCCACAAAGATGGTCACACCTATGCGAGTGACTTGGTCAATCAGGTTCAGGAATTGAATAAAGGACATTATCTAGACGAAGAAATTTTGAATACTTCCAAAACAGATTTCTGCATCGGAGTTTCGGGCTATCCCGAAAAACATATGGAAGCACCCTCCTTAGAAAGTGACCTCCATTTTTTAAAGAAAAAAGTGGAAGCAGGTGCCAATTATATAGTCACACAAATGTTTTTTGACAATCAAAAATATTTTGAATTTGTTGACAAGTGTAAAGAAGCTGGGATCAATGTTCCCATCATTCCGGGACTAAAACCCCTAGCAACAGTGAAACAATTGAACGCTTTGCCACATCGTTTTCATGTGGATTTACCAGAGGCTTTGATTAAGTCAGTCATCAAATGCAAAGACAACGCAGCTGTGCGCCAAGTTGGAGTTGAATGGTGTATCGAGCAAAGCAAAGAACTGAAAGATGCTGGTGTTCCTTTCTTACATTATTATTCCATGGGAAAATCGGATAATATCAAGGCAGTTGCTGAGGCGGTTTTTTAGTGATTAAGGAATTTTAAATCAGTTTAGTCTTCTTCTAAAATAGCATAGCTGTAATTATCAACCCATTCCCCACGAATCGGCAAAATCTTACGATGCATCCCCTCTTGTGTCATCCCGACTTTTTCGAGTAGTTTAATGGAATTCAGGTTTTGAGTAGCTACACCCGCTTCGATTCGATGCAAGTTTAGGGTTTCAAAACCATGCTTTAGAATTGCTAGTACCGCTTCGGTTGCATACCCTTTATTCCAAAACGTAGGAATCAGGCTGTAGTGTATTTCTCCTTTGTTGTACTTGGGAGTAGTAAGTCGCATTCCCAATTCTCCGATAAACGTATTGTTTTCTTTTAATCGAATGGACCAGCCCAATTGCTGCCCTTGTTCTACTTGTTGAGGTTCAAATAACGGTTGAAGGAATTTTTCTGTAACCTCGATACTTTTAGGAATACCAATGGTGTTAAATTCTGCAACTTCTGGAAAGCAGTTTTTATAGTGAATGTCTTTACAGTCTGCCTTGGTAAGTGGTGCGATAAGAAGTCGGGGCGTATGCAACATTTTGTTAGGTTGTTGATTGGGTAAACAACTGTTCTAAATTTTCGTTTTTAAGCTGTAGCCCTAAAATTTTGAGTTCATTGTCGTGTGCAAAGTCGAAGACTTGAGGTCGCATGTCTTCCTGGGTGTCGAGGTGTATTTCATAGTTAAAATCAAAAGTGTTGACCACCTTAGTAACGTGTGGGATTTTCGACAATGCCTCGGTTTCAATTCGGTAGTCAAACTCAACTAAAATAATTTGTTGTTGACCTTTACGGAGTTCGTCTAGATTTTGATCAGCAACCAGCTTACCTTCTTTGATGATCAATACACGGTCACAAATACTTTCTACTTCTGAGAGGATATGACTGGATAGGATTACAATTTTATCTTCTCCTAGGGAACGGATTAATTTTCGGATTTCGACCATCTGATTGGGGTCAAGTCCAGTTGTAGGCTCATCTAAAATTAAGATTTCAGGATCGTGAAGTAATGCAGTAGCAATTCCAACACGTTGTTGATACCCTTTGGAAAGAGTTTCTATTTTCCGGTTCTTAAATTCGGTAAGACCTACTTGCTCGATGATACTCGTAAAGGGAGCGTTCTTGATTTTATAAAGCGAAGCGGTAAACTGTAAATATTCTAAAACGAATAGTTCTCCGTACAACGGATTATTTTCGGGCAGGTATCCAGTACGTTGTTGTACGCTTTTGAGGGAGTTCCGTAGGTCATCTCCTTTATACGTAATCGTTCCGTCCCACTGTTCAATTGATCCGGTTAAAATTTTCATGAGCGTAGATTTACCTGCTCCATTTGGACCGAGTAAACCGACAACTTCTCCTGCCTTCATTGCTACTGAAATGCCCTGAAGCGCTTCGATTGTACCGTATTTTTTCTTGATTTGATTGAGAACTAAAGCCACCTGTTTTTTTTATAAAGGTAATTTAAAATATGCTTACATACGTTTGTATATTAACCAAGGGATACGCTCTAGAATCCAAGCGATTATTACCCAACGTCGACTGATGTAGACAATTCTTTTCTTTTTCTGAATACTTCTAAAAATTTGCCGTGCAGCTTTTTCTTTACTGGATATCCAGAACATTTTATCCGCTTTAGCCAACGCAGTTTTCACAAAACCAGGCCGAACATCAGTAGTGTAAATTGGCAGTTTATCGTAGGCTACTTTTTGAGCCATCCCTTCAAGGTAAATCGATTGATATGCTTTTGAAGCATTATATGCTGGTGCTTGTCTCCCTCCTCTGCGGCTTGCAACCGATGAGATGTTGACCAAATGCCCCTGTCCTTGTTTCTCAAAGTATTGCATACCCCAATTAACTAATCGGGTGAATGCAATAACATTCAATTGATTGGTTTCATTTTCTAACGCATAATTATAGTCCAAATTGAAGTGCCCAATCCCAGCACTGATAACAAACAAATCGATGCCTTCTAATGTTTCTTCTAAAGCTTCAAGCTGTTCAATGGCATTGGGTTTTGTGGCGTCAAATACTGCTATGTGTATGTGTTCTGGGTGTTCTTTTTGGAGCTCTAGTAGATGACTTTCTCTTCTTCCAGTGACGCCAACATGATAATTGTTTCTTACCAACTCCCGTGCAAGCGCTTTTCCGATCCCGGAACTTGCTCCAATAATAACCGCTTTTTTGAGTTTCTTTTTCATGTGGTAGTTTTATAGGCTGAGGTGGGTGTCGTCACAAAAAGGCGTGCCGTTACTTTTTTTACAGTTACACAACCTTGTTGTTCCTGTTCTTTTTACAGTAAATTTTTGTGGTTTATACTTAGTTCCATGATGCGATCCATCGCAAAACGGCTGATTTTTACTCATCCCGCAAGCACACCAGAGATACGCTTCTCCTTTGGTTAAGGGTACAGAAAGAGCTTCTAAAGTAGTTGTATCCGTTTTTTTAAATCCTGCGCTCCATTCACTATTTAAATCTGGAGATTTAACAAAAGGGTAGAAATAAGAAGCCGTCCAGGGATCGTTTGTTTTTTGTTGTAAGCCATATTCTTTTGGGTAACTATTCTGGAAGGTAGCTGTTCCAAATAACTGATCCCATAGACTGAACATATTCCCGAAATTTCCATTGGGTTCACTCGCTGTATCTAATCTAGAAGTCCCATGGTGGGAGTGATGAAAGGCTGGGGTGATGATGATGCGTTCCAATATTTTTATTATCGGACGCAGAGCAGCATATTGATAAAAAGGCTTGTCCCATTTCAGTCGACTGTGCGAACCGATGATAATCAGTTGTTTTAGAATCAAACCCAATGCAACTACTTTTCCACCTCCTAAAAAAAGGATCAATGCAACCCACCAAATGTTTGGCATCAAGAGATAATATAAAAGTGCATTGCGATAGGAAACAAAAAATCCCATTTCTTCTGCTTGGTGATGTGGACGATGCAATTTCCATAAGAATGGAGTTTCGTGTGCTGATCGATGATACCAATATTGCAGCACATCGTCTATAAGTATATATGCAGCAAACAAACCAATAAAAGGAATTGATGCTAGGGCTAAACGATATTGTGGAAAAAAGAAATTACCAAAGCCGAACATCAGGAGAATAATTATTGGTTTCACTAGATTTCCAAGAACTAAAAAGCTTAAAATTTCTTGAATCCAATCTCCTTTTTTTCGATTTGAATTTTTTAAAAAACCCGAGATGCTTTCCAACATACCAAAGAGCAGGATAATTCCAACAACAAAGTATACGTCAATATTTTTTATCGTTAACAGTTCCTCAATCATAAGGGGTATTTGTTGCAATTAAATTCATAATGTGATCTTAAAAGTACAGATTTCTTTACGTAGGGTAAATTAAATAGCTAAAAATTTGTTTTTCTCAATCTGGAGTGTACATTTGTAATCTATTATAAAATTAATGAATACAACAACTACATATTTCAACCGTTTCTTTTTCTTCTTCTATCAAGAAGAAAACAGGACATTGTAATATTATTAAGTTGATAAACTATACAAGTCCTGATTTAATCGGGACTTTTTTTTTGAACAAAAAGTAAAACTAAAGAATGCAATCGATCATCGCCATACAAGGAATACAAGGCTCTTTTCACCATCAGGTGGCATTGAACTATTTCTCTTCGGACATTCAGCTTCTAGAGTGTTTAACTTTTGATGCACTTGCAGATGCACTTGTTTCAGGAGAAGCGACACAGGCTGTTATGGCAATTGAAAATTCTATTGCTGGTTCGATTATTCCAAATTATGCTTTGCTCGATCGCCACAACTTACAGATTATAGGAGAGTCTTATTTGAATATAGAACATAACCTAATGGGGCTAAAAAGACAGTCAATAGCCGACCTTAAGGAAGTACATTCTCATCCTATGGCCTTGTTGCAGTGTAAAGCGTTTTTTTCGGACTACCCACACATTCGTTTGGTAGAAGCAGAAGATACTGCAGACATTGCCCGTAAAATTAATAAAGAACAACTACTAGGAATAGGAGCAATAGCAAGTGTTAAAGCTTCAGATATTTTTGACTTGAAACTATATGCTGAATCGATTCAGACCATCAAAAACAACGTAACTCGTTTCGTGATTGTTCAAGCCAAAGGCGCTTTGGTCGAAGAAAAGCAAATCAATAAGGCGGCCTTAAAGTTTGTTTTAGACCATCAACGTGGAAGTTTAGCTGCGATATTAAATGTTATGAGTGATTGTCAGTTGAATCTCACTAAAATTCAATCCTTACCTGTTATCGAAACCCCTGGGAAATATGCCTTTTTTGTTGATGTAACCTTTGATGTTTTTGATCAGTATAAAAAAGCGCAATCCATAATTGAAATTATGGCAACTGAATTTAAAATCCTTGGAGAATATCCAAACAATAAGATATGAGTACATCAACAGCACAACGCCTTGAAAGCGTAAAAGAATATTACTTCTCAAAGAAACTTAGAGAGGTAGCGGCTTTAATTAAGGCTGGAAACCCGATTCTTAATATGGGAATTGGAAGTCCAGACTTACCGCCAGATCCGTCTGTACTCGATGCAATGCAGCAGAGTCTGTCGGATTCTAAAGCCCATATGTATCAAAGTTATCAGGGGTTGCCCGAATTGCGTGAAGCCATCGCATCTTTTTATCAATTACACTATGATGTAACCTTAAACCCTGCCAACGAAATACTTCCTTTGATGGGTTCTAAAGAAGGGATCATGCATATTTCTATGGCATTTTTGGATAAGGGAGATCAAGTGTTAATTCCCAACCCGGGATACCCTACCTACAGCTCCGTTACCCAGTTACTTGAAGCAGAAGCTGTATTCTACGATCTTAAAGAAACGAATAATTGGCAACCCGATTTTGAAGCGCTAGATCAATTGGATACGAGTCGCATCAAAATCATGTGGTTGAATTATCCGCATATGCCAACAGGCGCACAAGTTGACACGAATACCTTTAAACGTTTAATCACTTGGGCTAAAAAGAATGACGTTTTATTGATCAATGACAATCCGTATAGCTTTATACTCAACGATGCTCCGCAGAGCCTGATGAGTCAGCCTGGAGCAATGGAAGTTGCCATGGAACTGAACTCTTTGAGTAAGGCTTTTAACTTAGCAGGATGGAGAGTGGGTATGCTTTCCGGGAATACAGAACACATCAATGCTGTACTCAAGGTGAAAAGTAATATGGATTCTGGTATGTTTTATGGAATCCAAAAAGGAGCTATAGCCGCTTTACAATTAGAAACCTCTTGGTTTGATGAGCTCAATAAAGTATATGCAGAACGCAGAACAGCCATGATTGAATTGGCAACACTTATGGGGAGCACCTTCGATCCAAAAAGTGTTGGGATGTTTCTGTGGGCGAAGTTGAATGACCCTTCAATTAAGTCAGAAGAATTTATTGATACTATTCTCAAAGAACACCATATCTTCATTACCCCAGGTACTATTTTTGGAAGCCAAGGAGAAGGATATATTCGTTTTTCGTTGTGCGTAAAAGTAGAGCAAATTCAAATTGCAATTAATCGACTGAAATCATGAAAATCTATGTAATTGGAATTGGTTTGATTGGTGGATCTATGGTTTTAGATCTAAAGGACACTCTGCAAGGTGTTGAAATTATTGGTGTAGATTCCAATAAGACGCATCTTGACCAAGCGTTGCAGATTGGAATTATTGACCGTATTGGTTCTTTAGAAACGATAAAGGAAGCTGATCGGGTTATTTTAAGTATCCCTGTGAAAGAGTCAATGCAACTTTTACCAGAACTTTTAGATCAGCTACATGCTGATGCATTGCTTTGGGATGTAGGGTCGACCAAAGAACAACTGTGCAAACTCCTTGCGAGTCATCCCAAACGTGATCAGTTTTTAGCTGCCCATCCAATTGCTGGAACTGAATTTTCGGGACCACAAGCGGCACATAAAGGTCTTTTTCAAGGGAAGCCACAGATTTTATGTGAATCCAATAAAACCCGTCCAGACCTCTTGTTGTGGGCTAAGCAAACCTTTCGTCAGATGGGAATGTATTTGCGCTTTATGGAGGCAGAAGCTCACGACAAGCATATGGCTTATGTTTCTCATTTATCACACATCAGCTCTTTTATGTTAGGAAAAACTGTTCTTGAGAAAGAAGAGGATGAGAATAATATCTTTGACCTCGCGGGAAGTGGATTTGAGTCTACCGTTCGTTTGGCAAAAAGCTCTCCGGCAATGTGGACACCTATTTTTGAGCAAAATAAAGATAATGTGGTAGAAACTCTAGACGCATATATACAGAATTTGGAACACTTTAAAAGCCTCCTTGTTAAGGACGACTACAGCGCTTTGTTTCAAGAGATGAAGAACACGAATCAACTAACATCAATATTAAACGGAATCAGTAAAAAATAAATCAAACAAAATGGAAAATAAACCTCAGATGAGAGAATGGCTTAATGACTTCGGTCTCTCTCACCCTCTTGTAATCGGTGGACCTTGTAGTGCCGAAACAGAAGAACAAGTATTAAAAATTGCACACGAACTCAAAGATACCGACGTTACGGTTCTTCGTGCTGGAATTTGGAAACCAAGAACTCGTCCCGGAATGTTCGAAGGGGTAGGAGCGATTGGGTTGAAATGGTTGCAAAAAGCAAAAGCAGAAACAGGCTTATTAACTGCTACTGAAGTTGCAAATGCAGTCCATGTTAAACTCGCTTTAGAACACGATGTGGATATTCTTTGGATTGGCGCTCGTTCTACTGTAAGCCCTTTCATCATGCAAGAAATTGCTGATGCACTTGAAGGAACAGATAAAATCGTTTTAGTCAAAAACCCTGTAAATCCAGATTTGGCTTTATGGCTAGGAGGTGTTGAGCGTTTGTATACTGCAAACATCAAAAAACTAGGCTTGATTCACAGAGGTTTTTCTTCATACGAGAAATCAAAATATAGAAATAATCCGGAATGGCAAATCGCAGTTGAGGCACAAAACAAATTTCCAGACCTTCCTATGATTTGTGATCCTTCGCACATTGCAGGTAAAAGAGACTTGATTTTTGACATTTGTCAAACGGCACTCGATTTAAATTTCGATGGACTTATGGTTGAGTCGCACTGGGATCCAGACAATGCATGGAGTGATGCTGCACAACAGGTAACACCAACTGTTTTAGTTCAAATCATGAAAGATCTTAAGATTAGAAAAGAGAGTAATGAAGAAGAGGCATATACAACCGCATTGAATACTTTACGTGCACAAATTGATATTGCGGATCAAACAATCCTCGATACCCTTGGAAAACGAATGAAAGTAGCTGAAGATATCGGAACATTGAAAAAATCTAAAAATGTTGCTGTTTTACAGAATAAGCGTTGGAATGAGATTTTAGGTAAAATGATTCTAGAAGGGCAAGACCGTAATTTGTCAGAAGAATTTATCCTTAAGATTTTTAAAGCAATTCATCAAGAATCGATCAATCACCAAGAAGAGGTTGTAAATAAATAACCCATTTTACTTCACAAAAAAACCGGCAATTGCCGGTTTTTTTATTTTATAAAAGACTGAAAAACTATCCAAGAGCTTTTGCAATTCTTGCAACAGCTTCTTTTATGTTATCTTCAGATGCAGCGTATGAAATCCGAATACAAGCATCGTTTCCAAAAGCTTCACCTGTTACAGTAGCAACATGGGCTTTCTCTAATAAGAAGAGAGCAAAGTCACTAGCGTTATTAATAAGCGTTCCATCTATTGTTTTTCCAAAGTAAAACGAAACATCAGGGAATACATAAAATGCACCCTCTGGACGATTCAATTTAAAGCCTTCAATTTGTTCTAATAAACCAATGATGAGGTCTCTTCGTGTATTGAATTCATCAACCATGTATTGAATTCTACTTACAGGTTCCAAAAGTGCAGTAATTGTAGCACGTTGTGCAATACAATTTGCTCCACTTGTAATCTGACCTTGCATTTTATTACAGGCTTTAGCAATCCATTCGGCTGCACCAATATATCCAATTCTCCATCCAGTCATGGCAAATGCTTTAGCCACGCCATTTACGGTAATCGTACGGTCGTACAATTCTGGAATACGAGCGATGCTGAAATGTGCAGTACCATAATTGATATGCTCATAGATTTCATCAGATAAAATATAGATGTCAGGGTGCTTCTCTAATACTTTTCCGAGGGCTCTATATTCTGCTTCTGTGTATATAGTTCCACTTGGGTTGTTTGGCGAATTGAACATAATCAATTTCGTCTTGGGTGTAATTGCAGCTTCCAATTGCTCTGGAGTAATCTTGAAATCCGTTTCTATAGAAGATGGGATGATGATTGACTTAGCTTCTGCTAAGGTTGCAATTGCAGAGTAGCTTACCCAATATGGAGCTGGAAGTAATACTTCATCTCCCGGATTAAGCAATACCATGCATAAGTTCGCAATCGATTGTTTTGCTCCCGTAGAAACAACAATTTGAGAAGGCTTGTAATTCAGTTGATTGTCGCGTTCAAATTTCGTGCAAATAGCTTCTTTCAAATCTGCGTATCCATCTACAGGAGAATAGGAGTTGTAGTTGTCTTTTACAGCTTGTATTGCAGCGTCTTTTATGTATTCGGGCGTGTTGAAGTCAGGTTCTCCAAGACTTAGACCAATAATGTCTACGCCCTTGTTTTTTAGCTCGCGAGCTTTTGCTGCCATTGCCAAAGTGGCCGAAACAGGCAGGCTGTTTATTCTATCCGATAATGCATTCATAAAGTAACAAGTTTAAACAGGTTGTACACCCATTTGTTTTAAAAATCTAAAGTGCGAAAATAAGGCACTTCTAGTAGTTTTATACTCGTTATAGGGTAAATTAAATTCTTTTGCAGTTTTCTTAACAATTTTAGCAATATCTGTGTAATGTACATGGCTAATATGCGGAAAAATGTGATGTTCGATTTGATGATTCAATCCACCAGTAAACCAGTTCATGAATTTATTTTTGGTAGAAAAGTTAACCGTAGTTAGCAATTGATGAATTGCCCAAGTGTTTTTCATTGTACCCGTTTCTTTATCTGGTAAAGGCATTTGAGCATCTTCAATGATATGGGCCAATTGAAATACAAGACTTAAAATAAGACCAGCAACATAATGCATTGCAAAAAAGCCAATCAAAATTTTCCACCAAGCCATTTCAAGAAAAAGCATGGGTACTACGATCCAGATGGATACATACAAAACCTTGGTGAAAATCAAAATAACCCATTGGCGTATAGGTTGTAACGCTTTGCGATAGGTGATTTTACGTTTAAGAAATCGGTATGTTTGTTGGAAATCGGTGCTAATCGCCCAGTTGATGGTCAATAAACCATAGAGAAGTACAGAGTATAAATGCTGAAACTTGTGTATGGGCAACCATTTGCTATGCTTCGAAAAACGGATAATACGTCCCGCTTCAAGATCTTCATCATGCCCATGAATGTTAGTGTAGGTATGGTGAAGAATGTTGTGCTGTACTTTCCAGTTGTGCACGTTACCTGCTAAAATGTATATACTAGATCCCATTAATTTATTGATCCATGGAATTTTGGAAAACGATCCATGATTACCATCGTGCATTACATTCATCCCAACTCCTGCTATTCCAACTCCCATTGCTAGAGCAAAAAGAAGCTTAATCCAGGCGTTAAATTCAGTGAATAGAATTAAGAAATAAGGCGTTACAACCAAAGCGAGCATGAAAATTGTTTTAATATATAGTTTCCAATTCCCTGTTTTTGCTGTATTTAGGTTTTTAAAGTGCTCATTTACACGTTTATTAAGTGTGATGAAAAACTTTTTTGGATCTTTTCTAGAAAACCTTAGAGGCGCATTTTCATTCGACATACTAAATAGATTATTTGTGGTTTATTCGTTTAACTAGTTATATTTTTGCTAAAATTTATATTTTGAATATAGTAGAACATTATTTCCCAGATCTTTCTCTTCGTAAAAAGAAGCAATTTACACAATTGGAGTCACTTTATGGAGAGTGGAACGAAAAAATTAACGTCATATCTCGGAAAGACATTGCAGAACTCTATGAAAGACACGTACTTCACTCCATAAGCATTGCACGTCTAATTGAATTTGCGCCAGGAACACAAATTCTTGACGTCGGTACTGGTGGTGGTTTTCCTGGGATTCCTTTGGCCATACTCTTTCCTCAGGTCGATTTCTATCTGATTGACAGTACAGGAAAGAAAATAAAAGTAGTACAAGAAATTAGTCAGGCTCTTGATTTACGAAATGTAGAAGCACGTCATCAACGCGCACAAGATTTTAAACGCCCTGTTGATTTTGTTGTTAGCAGAGCAGTTACTCGAATGGATGTTTTTGTTCCCTGGATAAAAAAGAATATTGCAAAAAAAAGCAAGCATAATTTACCGAACGGTATTCTTTATCTCAAGGGTGGAGATTTAAATGAAGAGCTCAAAGGATTTCCTAAATCCAAAACATTTCCCTTGTCTGATTTCTTTGAAGAAGAATTTTTTGAAACTAAAAAAATTGTTCATTTGCCGTTATAGGCCTTGAATTTAGTTTAACGAGAATGGGGTGTCGAGCTGAAATACGGGTACTTCTACTTCAAATTCTTTTGCAGAACTGTGGTTAATCATCGTGTAAAATCCTTTCATCGCTCCCGTGGGAGAATTTAAAATACAACCCGATTCGTATTGAACCACTTGACCTGATTTCATTATTGGTTTTTTACCTACAACACCGGGTCCATTAACGATTTGAGTGGGCTTGCTACTTTCCATTATCTTCCAATGCCTTTTGATGAGTTGAACTACATCCTTGCTCTGGTTTTCTATGGTAATTAAATAACGAAAGGCATAATTTGGGGTGCTGTTTTTTAGAAAACTGCCCTCATAGCGTGTTTCAACTGAAACACGAATTCCTTTGGTTACTTGCTGAATCATTTGTTCTTAATTTTATAAGATTCAATTGCAAGATAATCATAATTAACAAAATAGATTTAATTTTCTATTTCAAAGGATGAAAGTGTTCTTGTCGCAATCAATGCATCGTGTTGACTTCCAACAAGTCGTGTGTATACCAATATGATGTACTGATTTTCAGTAGCAGCGTGGGAACCACTTACATTGTTTTTATCCAATCCTTCCACAGATTTCCAGATGTATTTGTAGTTATAGAATCCTTGTTTCAAAAGTAGAGTTCCCTCATAAACTTCATAACTAGGATTGTACGTTAGTTTGTATTGATCTTTCAATTCGTAATTAGAAAACTTGCCGTAAATATATATTTCTTCTTCTCTGAGGGTGTATTGCTTAGCTAAGCTAAAGTACACCTGAGTATAGTCTGCCTCAATAGCGGAGTCTTGACCTTGAACTGTGTTGATTGCAAAATCTCCGTTGATGTCAGGATTGTAAGTGTAAGGATAGTTTTTTCGTTCGGGATCAGTAAATAAATAGGTTTGGTAAACATCTTCTTGTTCCACATGACTGATACTAGGATTTACCACCCGACTATCTTTAGTGTCGAAATAAAAAAACTCATTTCCACCTTCGAATTGTAAGGGTAGATCGTACCGATAATGTAATTCTTGCCCAATGACGTATTGGGGTTTCGAAATTGTTTTGATAGCATCCCATTGTTCGTTTTGAAGAAGTACGATATTCAAATCGCTGTTTGGATTTCGAAGGTCAAAACCAACTGGATTTAGAGAAAATTGTACCGTTTGATGGGAGGAATATTGCTCGAGTTCTCTACTTCGAAAAACACCTCCTTCGATTGAAGCCAAATTTTCATGAATCAAAAACTTGCGTCTAAACATCAACTCATCCGAGCTGTCGTAAATCGAAACCATATAATTACCCGAGTGTTTGAATTGAGTATTTTCGTTAGGAAGGGTCAATTCGTAGTGGGTGTAGCGCTGTAAAGTTCCGTAAGAACTTCGATAGTTCGAAATGCGTTGGTCATCAAAACCTTCTAAATATTCGTTTTTAAATAAGTTGGATGTTGTCCAATCGTGATTAAAGTATTCAATACGGTAATAATAGTCGTTTTCTTCCGCCAAAAGATCATCAAATTCAAGTACAAATGATTCTCCTTTTTGTACTAATGGGAACTGATGCTTTCCTTCGATTGCTTTAAAAGAAATACTTTTAAGAAATGGCGCGTTGGTGATTTCGTTTAAGGCTTGACTATAGCCAGAAAAGAGCACGAATAGGGTAGTTAAAAGAGGTAAAAATGTCCTTAGGGCTTCCATCTCACAAAGATACAACATCTCGATTAATTTCTATATTCATAAAAGTAACAACCAAGAAGGTTAAACAAGTTGTTTAGAATGAGTATAAATAAAATGAATTACTTATAAATCCACTTTTAGTAGATGGTTTTAATTAGTAAATTTGCATGATTTTTAGAATTTAATAATTCAATTCATGTCCAAAGACATCCATATCCGTAAAGGGTCAAACCTAAACCTCGAGGGTGAAGCAAACAAGATTCTGGTTGATATACCTGTTTCAAAGACTTTTGCTTTAAATCCCGATGATTTTTTCAACATCACACCGAAGTTGATCGTAAAAGAAGGAGATTCTGTTAAAAAAGGATCACCACTATTTTTTTCAAAACACAACCCACGAATTCATTTTGTTTCTCCAGTTTCAGGAGAAGTGACTGCAATTGTTCGAGGTGCAAAACGTAAAATTCTTCAAGTAATTGTTACTTCTGATGAATTGAACGAAGCCGTAACGCACGAAGTTCCCAATTTTGAGTCACTTGATGCAGAGGCAATCAAAGAAATTATACTAAAAAGTGGTAGCTGGCCGTTCATCAAACAACGACCCTACAACACGGTAGCACAGCCAGAAGATACTCCTAAATCTATTTTCATATCGACCTATGCTACTGCTCCTTTAGATGTTGACTTTAACTTTTTGTTGAAAAACAACAAAGACGATTTTCAAAGAGGGGTTTCAATATTGAGCAAATTAACAACAGGTAATGTAAACCTTTCGGCCGACGAGTCGTTTAAAGGATTTTTCGACAGCATACAAGATGCTAATATAATAGGTGTTTCTGGACCACATCCTTCGGGGAATGTAGGTGTACAGATTCATAACGTGGATCCAATCAACTATGGCGAAAAAGTATGGGTAGTTAACCCAGAAGATGTAGTTAATATTGGATTGCTTTTTTCAACGGGGCAATTTTCTGCACAGCGAACGGTTGCAGTTGTTGGTTCGTCTGTCAATAAACCACAGTATTACAAAGCAACTATAGGAGCTGCTTTGCAACCTTATTTAGAAGCTTCTGCAGTAAGTCTTGAAGAAGAAGTTCGCGTGATAAATGGAGATGTACTAAGTGGTTCAATTTCTTCAGAAGAAGGCTATATTGGTTTTTATAACAATGTAGTATCTGTTATTCCAGAAGGAAATCACTTCCGAATGTTTGGATGGCTTCCTTTTGTAGATAACCATGTGCCTAGTATTTCAAGAACATCATTTTCGTGGTTGTTTGGATCTAAGAAATCTAAAGTTACTACAAACCTTAACGGAGAAGAGCGTGCACTAGTTGTTACTGGGGAAATGGAGAAAGTATTCCCAATGAATATTTTTCCAATGCAGTTGATTAAGGCCTGTTTGGTCGAAGATATAGAACGTATGGAAGCTCTAGGAATTTACGAAGTAGTTCCTGAAGATTTCGGCTTGATAGATTATGCTTCTACTTCAAAAATTGAAGCACAAGATATCATCAAGAAAGGAATTGAGTTAATGATTAAAGAAGTAGGATAAAAACAAAACGTATGAGTTTTTTAAGAAACAAAATTGATCAAATAAAAAAGCCTTTTGCTAAAGGCGAAAAGTGGGAAAAATTTGCTCCGGCTGTTAACGCATTTGACACTTTTTTATTTGTGCCAAATCACACCACACACAAAGGAGCTCACATTCGTGATGCTGTAGATTTAAAGCGAACGATGGTAACCGTAATCATAGCACTTTTACCTGCTTTGATTTATGGAATATACAATACAGGGTATCAATATTTCATCCAAACTGGAGAAGCGTTCACATTCTTAGACGCTTTCATCCACGGTTCATGGAAAATTGTTCCTATGATTATCGTGTCATATGTAGTTGGATTAACCATTGAATTTATTTTTGCGATCTACAGAGGCCACGAAGTAAATGAGGGGTACTTGGTTACTGGACTTTTAATTCCAATGATTATGCCGGTTGATATTCCATTATGGATGGTTGGAATTTCTACTGCCTTTGCAGTATTGATTGCAAAAGAAGCTTTTGGTGGAACTGGAATGAATATTTTGAATCCAGCGCTTACCGCTCGTGCCTTTGCCTTTTTTGCTTATCCTACCTATATGTCAGGAAACAAAGTATGGGTTTCAGAAGCATCGAATGTAGATGCTATTTCTGGAGAAACAATTTTAGGGTCACTAGCAGCGGGTAATGATGTAAGTTATTCAATGCTCGAAATGTTCCAAGGATCTATACCCGGTTCGATTGCCGAAACATCTGCTTTGTGGATTGCGGTTGGAGCACTTATTTTGATATATACCGGTGTTGGTAGCTGGCGTATTATTGTAGGAGGAATTTTAGGAGCTGCAGTAATGGGCTTCTTGTTTAATCTTTGGGGTGCAAATGCGCTTATGAGTTTTTCTTGGATGAACCATTTAGTAGTCGGAGGTTTTGCTTTCGGTATTGTCTTTATGGCAACTGATCCAGTATCTGCTGCACAAACCAATAAAGGAAAATGGATTTATGGAATTTTGGTTGGAATCTTCTGTATTCTGATTCGAGTATTCAACCCAGCATACCCAGAAGGTGTGATGCTTGCAATTCTTTTAATGAATGTGTTTGCACCAACAATTGATCATTATGTTGTTGAAGCGAATATTTCTAAACGTAAAAAACGTTGGGCATCAACTCAACTTAAAACAGCTTAATTATGAATAGAGATAGTAATTCTTATACCTTTCTTTTTGCAGCGATAATGGTTTTTGTAGTAGCCTCTTCTTTGGCTTATACTGCTACCTCACTCAAAGGCAAGCAAGACGAAAATGTTCGTAAAGAACAAATGCAAAATATCCTGTCCACTATTGGAATCCAAAGCGATCGTGATGGTGCAGAAAAATTGTACAACGAATATATAACCCAACAATTGGCACTTACTCTTGAAGGTGTGTCCGATGATGAGGTGAATGCATTTAAAATTCAATTGGGTACTGAAGTAAAAAAGCCAATTGAACAACAACGTTTTCCTTTATATGTTGCGGAAGTTAAAGCAGAAACGTTTTATATCATTCCTCTAAGAGGGGCGGGTCTTTGGAATGCTATCTGGGGGTATATTGCTCTTGAAAATGACATGAGAACCATCAAAGGAGTTGTTTTTGATCATCAAGGCGAAACTGCTGGTTTAGGAGCAGAAATTACGCAACAGTGGTTTCAAGATCGTTTTGTAGGTGAAAAAATAACCGATACTAATGGAACCCTTGTTGGTATTGCAGTTTCTAAAACGAATAATGATCCGTTAGGAAACGACAAAGAGGACCACGAAGTAGACGCAATTTCTGGGGCTACCATCACGGGTGATGGTGTAACCGATATGATTTCTGAACGCTTAGCACATTATACTCCTTACTTCAAACGTTCGGCTACTAAATCAGTAGAAGAAATTATAGAAGAAACTTCTACAGAAGAAGTGCCAACAGAGGAAGCCCAAACTATTGCTTACCAAAATTAAGATCATGAAGCAAAAAAACACCCCAGTACAAAAACCAAGTTTATTCTTTGTCAATAAAGATAAAGAAGCCTTGTTTTCGAAAAAGAACAGAGCTTTACTCTCAGATCCTATGGATGACAACAACCCGATAACCGTTCAGGTTTTAGGAATTTGTTCTGCACTAGCGATCACAGTTCAGCTTAAGCCAGCCATCGTAATGAGTATTTCTGTTTTAGTTGTTATGGCAGCTTCAAACGTAATCATTTCCTTATTGCGTAATTTGATTCCCAATCGTATTCGAATCATTGTACAACTTGTAGTTGTAGCTGCAATGGTTGTTTTGGTAGATCAGGTCCTAAAAGCTTTTGCTTACGATGTATATAAAGAATTATCGATTTTCATCGGTTTGATTATAACCAACTGTATTGTTATGGGACGACTAGAAGCGTTTGCCTTGGCAAATACACCATGGAAATCCTTTTTAGATGGAATTGGAAATGCAGCTGGATATGGATTTATCCTTATTGTTGTTGCTTTTTTTAGAGAATTGCTAGGTTCTGGAAAATTATTTGGTTTTCAAGTTGTTCCCGATGCACTATATGCAATGGGATATGAAAACAATGGACTGATGCTCTTATCGCCAATGGCATTGATTACAGTTGGACTCTTTATCTGGGTTCAACGTTCTAGAAACCGTAAACTCATTGAAAAAAACTAAGCTATGGAAGCATACATTAATTTATTTGTAAAGAGTATTTTCATTGAAAATATGATTTTCGCCTACTTCTTAGGAATGTGTTCCTATTTAGCGGTATCTAAAACAGTGAAAACAGCAGTTGGTTTAGGCTTTGCCGTTATTTTCGTTCTTGCAATTACGGTTCCAATTAACTTTTTGTTGGATACCTATTTGCTTAAACCGGGCGCATTAGCATGGTTGGGTGCAGATTATGCATCAATCGATTTAAGTTTTTTAAGTTTCATCATGTTCATCGCAGTTATTGCTTCGATGGTACAATTGGTTGAGATGATTGTAGAGAAATTTGCTCCAGCACTTTACGGTGCATTGGGAATCTTTTTACCCTTGATCGCAGTAAACTGCGCCATCTTAGGGGGATCGCTTTTTATGCAACAAAAAGATTTTGGTGGTGTACTAGAATCAGGAGTATACGGTCTAGGTTCGGGGATTGGATGGTTTTTAGCGATCATAGCGATTGCAGCTATCCGAGAAAAAATAACCTATTCCAATGTTCCTGCTCCTCTTAAAGGATTGGGCATAACGTTTATCATCACAGGATTGATGGCAATTGGGTTTATGAGTTTTATGGGTATTAAATTATAAAATCTACGTATGGATTATACTATTATTTTAGCGAGTGTTGTTGTTTTCTTACTAATCATTTTTATGTTAGTAGGTATGTTGTTGGGGGCTAAAGCCAAATTAATGCCTTCTGGGCCTGTAGCCTTGATGATTAATGGCCAAGACAATATTGAAGTTTCTTCGGGTAGTACCTTATTAACTACTCTTGGGAATAACAAAATATTTCTTCCTTCTGCTTGTGGAGGTGGAGGAACTTGTATTCAATGTAAATGTCAAATTACCGAAGGTGGAGGAGAGATCTTACCTACCGAAAAGCCTCACTTTTCTCGTAAAGAAATTGCAGACGGATGGCGTTTAGGATGTCAGGTAAAAGTTAAAGAAAACATGGTGATTCAAGTACCTGAAGAGGTGTTTGGAATTAAAAAATGGGAAGCTACCGTACTCCGTAACTGGAATGTTGCTTCGTTTATTAAAGAATTTGTTGTTGAGATTCCAGAAGAAATGGATTACAAAGCAGGAGGGTATATTCAAATTGAAATACCGGAATGTGAGGTGAGTTATTCTGACATTGATATTACAGCCCACCCAGAGGAACACCCTGGAGAACCAGATAAATTTAAAATGGAATGGGATAATTTCAACCTTTGGTCATTGAATATGAAAAATCCGGAGTCAGTTGAGCGTGCCTATTCAATGGCCTCTTTCCCTGCCGAAGGTAGAGAAGTGATGTTGAACGTTCGTATTGCATCTCCACCATGGGATCGTGCTAAAAACGGATGGATGGATGTAAATCCTGGAATAGCTTCTTCTTATATTTTTGCTCAGAAACCAGGCGATAAAGTTACAATCTCTGGACCTTTTGGAGAATTTTTCATCAACCCTTCTGAATCTGAAATGCTTTATGTTGG
>Ga0233438_10000545_pt1 | contig 47410 bp, 48 predicted proteins | sample SI_123_September_FD_182720 | JGI IMG/M metagenome (GOLD analysis project Ga0233438, IMG submission 182720) | Seawater microbial communities from Saanich Inlet, British Columbia, Canada - SI_123_September2016_10_MG | ecosystem: Environmental > Aquatic > Marine > Inlet | place: Canada: British...
GCATTTATTTTTATAAATGCCTAAATATTAATCAATAAAATATAGAAAAGGGCGTCATATGGGGCCCTTTTTTTATGAAAACGCGAGAAATAGCCGTTTTCCAACTTTGGCACGAATATTGCATATAGAGGGCAGCACTCATGCTAAAGGAGAAATTAAAATGATTATTATTTCAAAAAAATCTATGGCTACGGCCCTTTTGGCCACAAGCATGCTGACGAGCGTCGCGTCTGCGGCTGAAATCAGCGGCAATGTTGGCGCCACGACAGATTACATCTGGCGTGGTATGACGCAAAACGACGGCGGCTCTAGCTTGTCCGGTGGTCTCGACGTTGACTTCGGTAATGGCTTTTATGCTGGCACTTGGGTCGGTGACACGCAAGGCACAGATTATGGCACTCAAGAAGTCGATTACTATGCTGGATATGCCGGTGAAGCTGGAAGCATAAGCTATGATGTCGGTTACATCGCCTACACGTATCCTTCCAGTCAGTCGGAATCCGATGTTGATTTCAGCGAATACTCTCTGACCTTGGCCACAGGTCCCGTGTCCGTGTCCTATTACGTTCTAGCCGATGCCGATGGCGCCGATGCTGGAGATTCGACCTATATCTCCCTCGGCTATGACACTGAAATAAGTGGCTATGGCGTCGGTCTACAATACGGTCTTTATGAAGGCGACTTTGTAGGCGACGAAGACCAAATTGATATGTCTTTGACGTTGTCTAAAGACGATTTTTCAATTGCTGTGGTCGCTACGGAAGACATGAACGTAGCCAATCAGGGTGTAAATGATGACACCCGCCTCGTGGTCTCCTGGGGCCAAAGCTTCTAATTTCAACTTAACTAAGGTTCCTCCCAATGAAACTTATCTTAGCTATCGTCAAACCCTTCAAACTGGATGCCGTTCGCGAAGCGTTAACCGCCGCCGGAATTGAAGCCATGACAGCGACCGAAGCCAAAGGCTTCGGTCGCCAAAAAGGTCAGACCGAAATTTATCGCGGAGCTGAATATGAAATAAATTTCTTGCCAAAAGTTCGGTTGGAAATTGTCGTCGATGACGAGCAGGTAGAAGCCGCCTGCGCCGCCATCCGCGAGAGCGCCCTCACAGAGAAAATCGGTGATGGTAAAATTTTTGTCTTAAACGTCGAAGAAGCCGTCCGTATTCGGACGGGTGAAACCGGCCCTGCTGCATTGTAAGGAGCAGATTTATGTTTGTGAGTAAACGAAAATTGCTAAGCCCTAAATCCCTCTCCTTGGGGGCTGTTTTGGCGCTTATGGCAAGCCCGGCCGCGGCCGAGGTCACCCCGGAGACAGCCTATGTCTTCAACACGTTCCTCTTTCTGGTCTGTGGTTTCCTAGTCATGTTTATGGCCGCTGGTTTCGCCATGCTGGAAAGCGGCATGGTTCGGTCTAAAAACGTTGCCACCATCTTGTTTAAAAACATCTCGCTGTTTTCCATCGCGGGTCTGATGTATTGGCTGGTCGGCTATAACCTTATGTATGGTATCGAAGAGGGCGGCTATATTGGCGAATTGTTCAGTGTCTGGTCGGCCGATGATAGTGCCATTGCGGGCGAGACCCCGAATTTCGAGGGCGGCTATTCAGCTGGCTCGGATTGGTTCTTCCAAATGGTATTTTGCGCCACCACCGCCTCTATCGTGTCTGGCACGATTGCGGAGCGCATGAAACTATGGCCATTCCTCATCTTCACTTTGTTCCTCACCGGCTTCATCTACCCCATCGTGGGCAGCTGGGAATGGGGCACAGGCTTTCTGGATGCTATGGGCTTCTCTGACTTTGCGGGTTCTACTCTGGTCCACTCGACCGGCGGTTGGGCAGCGCTTGTTGGCGCCATTGTTCTTGGCGCGCGCAGCGGCAAATATGGCCCCAATGGTCAAGTTAACCCCATGCCGGGCTCGAACATGACCCTGGCCACTTTAGGCACATTCATCTTGTGGCTCGGTTGGTTTGGTTTCAACGGCGGTTCGCAGTTGGCCCTTGGATCGGGTGCCGATGCGGCAGCCATCTCCAACATCTTCATCAACACCAATATGGCAGCGGCCGGCGGTGTGGTGGTTGCGGGTCTGGTATCGCAAGCCCTCTATGGCAAAGTCGACCTCACCATGGCTCTCAACGGCGCCATCGGCGGTCTGGTGTCCATCACCGCAGAACCGCTCACCCCGTCCATTGGCACGGCGGTCTTCATCGGCGGTATCGGTGGATTGCTGGTTGTCTTGGCGGTGCCACTGCTCGATAAGCTGAAAATTGATGACGTCGTTGGCGCCATCCCAGCTCACCTTGTGTGCGGCATCTGGGGCACGATGATTGTTCCCCTCACCAATAGTGATGCGTCTTATGGCGTGCAAGCCATTGGGGTCATCTCGGTCGGTCTCTTCACCGTCCTGGCTAGCGGCATCCTCTGGAGCCTCTTGAAAATGACCATGGGCATTCGGGTCGACGAGGAAGAAGAGCTTATCGGCTTGGATAAATCGGAACTCGGCATCGAAGCCTATCCAGAGTTTTCTCGCTAAGTTCCCCCATACTTTGCGAGACCCGACCCCGGCGCTGGAAACAGTGCCGGGGTTTTTGGTTTTACATAGGTGGCAATTTCGGGAATTGCATCACGCCATCGCCAATCACATGGAAGTCATATTTATCATCGGTATGAATGGCGACATCGGGGCCACCGAAATCTTCGGGCCTATCCATCGAGCCGACTTTGACAAACACGGCGCCCGGGTTTTGCGGCACGCGAGTCAAAATAGGCGTGCCGCAGCGACCACAAAATTCGCGGGTAACCGCAGCGTCAATATCGTCGCGGGTAAATTGGGCGGGCGCGCCTTTGGTATATTTCATACCCGCTTCGGCCACGCCGACAATCAGATTGGCGCCGCCGCCAGATATATGTTGGCACTCGCGGCAATGGCATTGCACTTTCATCAAGGCTTCGCCGTCTGCTTCATAGCGGACATCGCCGCAATAACAACCACCGGTCATTTTCATAATCTCATCTCCCTCATTGGTTAGAAGATGAGCCTGCCATATTAGGGGCCGGCGTTAAAGCCAGTTTCGTCGACCAATTGGCTGGCGCGCACGCGCAAGGCGGCAATTCTATCCAGCGAGGTGGTGGCGCGGGTGAACGCCCCCCAAGTTTTCACGCGCGGCGACACCGCCACATCGTCGCGAATGGGATATTCGAAATTCACCGTCGCATAGGTTTCTTGGGCGGCTTCCGAGACCAGAAATTCCATCAGCTTTAGCGCATTGGCGCGGTTGGGCGCATGTTTGGCCATGGCCATGCCCGACACATTCATATGCGCGCCGCCTCGGGGCATATCGGGAAAAATAATCTTCACACTGTCGGCCCATTGCTTTTGCTCGGGCTTTTTCTCATTGGTCTGCATTTTCCCCATATAATAGGTATTGCCAATCGCCAAGTCGCAGGCGCCGCCATAGACGCGGCGAACCTGGGCGCGATCATTGCCCGATGGTTTGGCCGCCAAATTGGCTTTGAGCCCCAGCAACCATTGACGAAACTTTGCCTCGCCCATCTCGTCCAATAGCGCGGCGAATAAAGCCACATTATAGGGATGCTGGCCGGAGCGCAGACAAATTCGGCCGCGCCATTGCGCCTCGGTTAAATCTTCAAATCGCAAATGGCGTGCGCGAACCCGCGCTTTGGAAGCGTAAATCACCCGCGCGCGCCAAGTTAGCCCAAACCATTTATCGTCTGCGCCGCGCGCAAGAGCGGGAATATGCTGCTTCAAGAGGGGCGAGGAAACGGCTTGCGAAACCTCGCGCGCGGCCTGTAAGCGGCCAATGTCGGTGGTTAGAATAACATCGGCGGGAGAGCGTTTTCCCTCCGTCTTCACCCGCTCGATGAGGCCTTTTTTGGCGAAGATTGTTTTGACCTCAATGCCCGTTTGCGCGGTGAATGTCTCAAACAAAGGCGCGACCAAAAACGGTTGGCGATAGGAATAGACATTGACCTGCGGCCGGGTTTCGCTGGCCAGCACCGGCGAGGTAAAAAACACACATACGAAAGAGGCTATAAAAAAGCTAGATTTCAAAACCGCCATCGGCCCACTCCTGCAATTGCGAATTATTCTCATTCGCGATTTATAGCAGCTCGACCGACGCCGTCAATAAACAATCGAGCCCATCGGCTCCATTGGCTTTGGCAAAAAGTCGCAGGCTTATTCGTCTTTTTTGCCGATATCCCCAAGGATTGGCAGCACCCGCATATAATGCGTCGGGAAAAGCCGACGCGCCCAATCGACAATCACCGCATCGGGGCCGATAAGCACGCGCGCTTTGTTTTTGCGAATGCCTTTTAAAATCGCTTTGGCGGCGCCGGCGGGTTGGGTGATGGTTAATTTTTGGAACCGCTGAATGGCTTCTTCTCGTTCGCCATCCGCATCTGGCCCTTGTTGAAAGCGGGCATGACGCACGATATTGGTATTAATGCCGCCAGGGTGAATGCAAGTGACGCCGATATCTTTATGCTCTTTCATTTCGTGGCGCAGCGCCTCGGTAAAGCCAAGCACGGCGAATTTGGCCGCGTTATAGGCGCTTTGGTTTGGCACGCCGATGAGCCCAAAAATAGACGATACATTGGCAATATGCCCCGAGCCGCGCTTCAGCATATGGGGCAGAAAAGCCTGCGTGCCATGCACAACGCCCCAAAAATCAATATCCATCACCCATTGAAAATTATCCATGGTAATCTCTTCCACCGGCGCACTATGGGCGACGCCAGCATTGTTGAGAACGACATCTGCACCGCCATGGTCTTTTTCAATTCTATCGGCCAGCGCGAACACGCCGTCTCGGTCCGAGACATCGACTTGATAGGCTTCCATGCGGCCCCCCGATTGGTTGATTTCTTCGGCCACGGTTTCCAACATGTCCAAGCGCAAATCGCAGCCAATGACGATGGCCCCCTGGGCGGCCATAGCTTTGGCGCAAGCGGCGCCAATGCCACTGCTCGCTCCGGTGATGACACAGACTTTGTTTTTTAGCTGACGCATGATGTCTCCTGTTTTTTTTAAAATTTTGACGTTTTACCTGGCGCCAGTTTGGCTCAGCGACGGGCAAAAGAAAAGCCCCCGCCAGATAATTATCTCACGGGGGCTTTAAAAACCGGGTCTATTGGGTCGCCTCAATTAAGCTTCGACTAAATCGCGGCTTTGCGTTTCCGGCGACGCTCCAGCGGCTGATAGGCTTGCACCGCATGGGTGGTGCAATAGGGGCTGCCACTTTTCGAGCGGGCGCCGCAAAAATGAAACTCCGTGGTGCCCGGGTCGCCGATAGGCCATTTGCAGGTATGTTCGGTCAGGTGCAACACACTGGCGCGTTCTTCCGCACTTAAAATCGGCTCGGGGATAACTTGGTCTTTAATCTCATCCAAATCATGGCTTCGGAACCGATTATTGCCCGACAGAGAGGGCGTCGAAGGCCGCGCCCGAGTGGACCCCGCCGAAACGCGCGCGGTGGACACGCGGGCTGGCGTCGCGCGGCCCGATAGGCCGAGGCGATGCACTTTTCCGATAACGGCATTGCGCGTCACGCCGCCCATTTTGCGCGCAATCTGACTGGCGCTTAACCCGTCTGTCCATAATTGTTTAAGCATTTCAACACGATCTTCGGTCCAGGCCATTTTTTCTCTCCTGTTAAACGGTTGGAAGCCCATATATCTAGTGGCTCCGTCTTTCCTTTCTACTAAATCTAGGGGGTCTCGGGAATCAGATTTTGCTGCTTATCCACATGATTCGAATCATATTTTCTTCATCGGGCCCGCTCACGAGGGTTTTTGGAAGCTTTCAAACTTCGCTTGATATGACGCCAAATTGGCCTATTCTCTGCCCCATGAATGTAAATAGCGAAATCAACTCATCTGTCTCCGCCTCCGCGAAATCGGCCTATCCTGAGCTTGGGGTGCGCCATTTTGGCCGCTTCAACCATCTCGGCCTGTGGACGCTGTACCGAAAAGAAGTGCGGCGCTTTTTGAAAGTCTGGATGCAGACGTTAATGGCGCCCATCATCACGACGCTTTTGTTTCTGGCGATTTTCTCATTAGCGCTGGGCGGCCTGCGCCCCGACATCAATGGCGTCCCCTTTGTTAATTTTCTGGCGCCGGGCCTGATTATGATGGCGGTGGTGCAAAATGCCTTTGCCAATGCCTCGTCGTCCCTCTTGGTGGCGAAAGTGCAGGGCAATGTGGTTGATTTTCTCATGCCGCCTTTATCGCCGCTCGAGCTGAACGTCGGCATTACCATGGGCGGCATCACGCGCGGGCTATTTGTCGGCGGCGGCACTTTTATTGCTATGTCTCTGTTTATCGACCTCACGATTTACAATCTTTTCGCGGCGTTATTTTATGCTGGGCTGGCCTCGGCGCTCTTGGCACAAATTGGCCTGCTGGGCGGTATTTGGGCCGAGAAATTTGACCATTTGGCCACCATTAGCAATTTCATCATCACGCCGCTCTCCTTTTTGTCGGGCACGTTTTATTCGGTCAGCCAATTGCCTGATTTTGCTTATGTGATTACCCAATATAATCCGTTCTTCTATATGATTGACGGCTTCCGCTATGCGCTGACGGGCAATGCCGAGGGCTCGCTTTGGTTTGGGGCTGGCTTGTTGATTGTCCTGACGTTGCTGACCTCGGCCCTGTGCCAATATGTTTTGGCCAAAGGGTGGCGCATCAAAAGTTAAGCCGATAAGGAGCCTTGCCCCAAATCCCTATTTTGGTGTAAAACTCATCCTCAGCAAGCCGCCTTCGCTGAAATGTAAGGGCGGCTTTTTGTCTTTAACTGCACACGCGTAGGAGACACCATGCGGGAGCCAGATAGTCATCCCAAAGGCCATATTATGCCGAGTTACAATCGGGCAAGCCTGCGCTTTGCCCGCGGCGATGGCGCTTGGCTGACGACCACCGAGGGCGATACATATCTCGATTTTGGGTCTGGCGTGGCGGTAAATACTTTGGGTCATAGCCATCCAAAACTGGTGCAGGCGATTACTGACCAGGCGCAAAAGCTGTGGCATGTCTCTAATTTATATGAAATTCCCGAGCAAGAAGCCTTGGCCGATAGGCTGTGCGAGGCGAGTTTTGCCGATTTGGTGTTTTTTGGCAATTCGGGGGCTGAGGCCGCCGAGGGGATGATTAAAACCATGCGGAAATATCATGCCAGCCATGGTCACCCTGAAAAAGTAACGCTGATTGGTTTTGCGGGCGCTTTTCATGGCCGCACTTTGGCCGCGCTGGCGGCGGCTGGAAACCAAGCCTATCTCGAAGGTTTCGGCCCCGCCCCGACGGGCTTTGTGCAGGCCCCCAATTTTGATATCGAAACGCTGGAAGCGCTCATCGACGACACCACGGCCGGTATTTTAATCGAGCCCATACAAGGCGAAGGCGGCGTGCGCGATGTCGGCACAGATTTCTTGCGCGCGCTTCGCGCCCTTTGCGACAAGCATAATATCTTGCTGGGGCTCGACGAAGTGCAATGCGGCATTGGCCGGACGGGAAAATTATTCGCCCATGAATGGGCTGGCATCACGCCAGATGTTATGGCCATTGCCAAGGGCATCGGCGGCGGCTTTCCCTTGGGGGCCGTATTGACCACACGCGAGGTGGGCGCGGTGATGCAACCGGGCACGCATGGCTCGACCTATGGCGGCAACCCGCTGGCCTGCCGCGTCGGTAGCGCGGTTTTAGACACGGTTTTGCAAGACGGCTTTCTGGCACAGGTGCAAGATATGGCGATTTATTTTCGCCAGCATTTGGCGCGGATTATCGATGAAAATAAAGATATTTTCACCGACCTGAGAGGGGCTGGGCTGATGGTCGGGTTGCAATGCGTTGTGCCGAATATGGATGTGGTAACGGCTTTGCGCGAGGCCAAATTATTGAGTGTCGGGGCGGGCGAAAACACGCTGCGTTTGCTGCCGCCTTTGAACATTGAAAAAACGGAGCTGGACACGGCGCTCGCGGCGATTGAAACCGCTTGTGAGGCCTTGCGGGCGAACCAAAAAGGGGATGCGTCATGAGCCATTTTCTAGACCTAGCCGATTTGCAAGGCGAGGATTTGCGCCACTTACTGGATGCGGGCGCGGCCCGAAAAGCGGCGCGCGCGGGCTTGCCCAAAGGCGCGGTAGATGCGGATGCGCCTTTGGCGGGTCATGTTTTGGCGATGATATTTGAAAAGCCCTCGACGCGCACGCGCCTGTCGTTTGACCTTGGCATGCGCCAGCTTGGCGGGCAGACCATGGTGCTCAATCAATCCGATATGCAATTGGGGCGCGGCGAGAGCATTTCCGATACCGCGCAAGTGATATCGCGTTTTGCCGATGTGGCGATGCTGCGCACGGGCCCGCATGAAACGCTGAGCGAATTGGCGCGCCATGCGCAAATTCCGGTTATCAATGGGCTGACCGCGCATAGTCATCCGTGCCAAATCGTGGCTGATTTAATGACTTTCGAAGAGCATAAAGGGCGTTTGAACGGCCAGCGGTTGGCGTGGCTGGGCGATGGCAATAATGTCGCCGTGTCTTTTGTTCATGCGGCCGCTTTATTGGATTTCGAATTGGCTTTGGCGGTGCCCGACAGCTTTGCGGTGCCGCCCGCCGAGATAGAGGCGGCCCGAGCCAAAGGCGCTAAAATCACGCTTTGCGAGACGGCCGAAGCGGCGGCGACAGGGGCCAGTGCTTTGATTACCGATTGCTGGGTGTCGATGAGCGATGATCCGGCAACGGCAGAAAAACGCGCCGCCTCTTTTGCCCCCTATCAGGTGACCCAAGCCCTCATGGATTTGGGCGACGACCCGATATTCTTGCATTGCCTGCCCGCCTATCGCGACAGCGAAGTGAGCGCGCAAGTGATGGATGGCCCGCGGTCTGTGGTTTTCGACGAAGCCGAAAACCGCGCCCATGCCCAAAAAGCCGTCTTGTTATATTGCATGGGAAAACTTCATGCCTGAGCTATCCAGCAAGCCTCAAACGGGTGATTATGTGCTGCCGTTTCGCCTTGAGGGGCATAATATAAATGGCCGCGTTGTGCAGCTGAACGATTTGGCGACCCAAGTCATCACCCGCCATGATTACCCCGAAGCGGTCAATCGCCTGTTGGGCGAAGCGCTGGTGCTAGTGTCCATGTTGGGCACAATGTTGAAGTTCGACGGGCGGTTTATTTTGCAATTGCACGGCAAAGGCGCCATTTCCACGCTGATGGTGGATTATGCCCCCCATAAGGATGGTGTGGGCGAGATGCGCGGCTTTGCGCAATTCGATGAGGCCGCCGTGCATCAAGCCCTAAAAGAGGAGAGCTCTTTAATCGGTCTTTTGGGCGCCGGGAGCCACATGGCTTTCACCGTCGACCAAGGTGCCGATATGGAACGCTATCAAGGCATTGTGCCGCTCGCGGGCGAAACTTTGGCCGAAGCGGCTTTGGAATATTTTCAGCGCTCGGAACAAATTGGCACGGCGGTTCGATTGGCGGCGGCGCCGCTTTTGCTGCCGGGCGGGAAAGTCGAATGGTGTGCGGGCGGCATTGTGGTGCAACAAACCGCGGCCACGGGCGGCATAGATTTGCCCCCCGAAGGCGACCCCGATTATGAAGACGAAGAATGGAACCGGCTCCAGATTTTACTGGAGACCACCCAAGACACGGAATTATTGGATGCCGATATAGACCCGCAAACTCTGGCGTTTCGTTTGTTCCAAGAAGAGGGCGTTCGGGTTTTCGATAGGCGTCCCTTGCGGTTTGCCTGCCCGTGTTCGCGCGCGCGGGTGCAAAATATGTTGCAAGGCCTGCCAGACGACGACCAAAAGGAAATGCAAGCGCAAGAAACGATCGAGATAAATTGCGATTTTTGCAACGAACAATATGTGTTTCGCCCCGAGGAGGCTTTTGTCGCCGCGCCGCAAGATTAGCGGTGCGCAAAGCTGACTGGTTAATGCGCTTTTGTGCGTTATATAAGAGAGTAGACAAATGCCATCTCAAAGCAGCAAGAAGTGGCAGGTAACTGGATAGATATGATGAGCTTATTCGCGAGAAAAAACCGCCCAGTGGCGCCAGGCCCAAAACGCAAATTGCCTTTGCCGATACCATTTTTGGTTTTGGGCATGGGGTTTTTCGGGTTTGCGCTCTTGGTCTCCACCAAGCCAGAAACCAAACCGGTTGACGCGCAAGAAGTGGTCTGGTCGGTGGCGGCGCGAACCGTGGCTTATACGATGGTCGAGCCACGAATTACCGCTTTTGGCCAGCTACAGGCCAAAAAACAAGTCAATTTGCGCGCCATGGTATCGGGCGAAGTGCTGGCCACGGGGGCTAATTTTCAAGATGGCGCGCGGGTTTCGAAAGGCGAATGGCTGCTGCGCCTCGACCCGTTTCCATATGAAACCCGTTTGGCCGAAGCCGAGGCGCAATTAAAAGGCGCCAAAGCGCTTTTGGACGAGCGCAAAGCCTCGGTTCGTCTGGCCTATGCTGAATTTCAGCGGGCCAAAAAATTAGCCGTCAAAGGCACTGTGTCGCAGAAAGTCTTGGAAGACCGCCGCACCGAGCACACCATTCAAAAATCGCGACGCGATCAGCAAAAATCTGTCGTCGAGCGTCTGGCCGTGCAAGTGCAACGCGCCGCCCGCGATTTGAAAAACACCGAAGTCTTGGCCCCGTTCGACGGCTACATCAGCAATGTGACAGCACGCCAAGGCCGCGTGCTAAACCCCAACGACTTGTTGGGCACTTTGCATGATGCCGATAATTACGAAGTTGTCTTCACCATGACCGACGATGAATATGGTCGGTTTTTGCTGCGCAATAGCTCGGTGATTGGCCGCACCATTGATGTGGTTTGGGAGGTCGGCGCCGAGAAAATCACCCTACAGGCAGAGATTGAGCGCGTCGGGGCGCAAATCTCGCAATCGACCCGCGGGGTTGAGGTCTATGCCGGCGTTCGCGGGAAGATTTCGACAATCTTGCGGGGCGGGGCTTTCGTGACGGTAGATTTGGTGGCCCAGCCGGTGCCCAATGTGATGGCGATACCCAAAGATGCGATTTATGGCGAAGACCGGATTTATCTCATCCGAGATGGCCGCTTGGTGGCCCATCAACTGACCCGGGTGATCGACGATGGCGCGCAAGTTCTGGTGCGCGAAGGGCTGACGCCGGGCGATCAAATTTTGCTGACCCGCTTTAATGAAGCCGCGCCAGGCGTGGCCGTGAATGTTCTGGAGCAGGGCTAATGTTGCGCCCGTCGATTGAGCTGTTCTCGCGCCATCGCAATGCGGCGAATCTTTTGTTTTTCGCGATGATTATGTTGGGCTTTTTTGGCCTGAGCAATCTCAACGTGCAGTTTTTCCCGACCACCGATATTAAAACCGTCACGATTACCGTGCCTTGGCCGGGCGCCTCGGCGCAGGATATCGATAAAAATATCGTGGCCACCATTCAGCCCGAAGTGCGGTTTATCGATGGGGTTAAAGAATTTTCGGCCGAATCGCGCCAAAGCGTTGCCGTCATGTCTATCGAGTTTAAACCCGATACAGACATTCAGCGGGCGGTGGCGGATGTGGAAGCGGCGGTCAATGCGATTGTCACTTTGCCAAAAGATTCGGAAAAGCCGCTGATTTCGCAAGAGACGTTTTTCGAAGCCGCGGTTTCCATTCTGGTGAGCGGCCCCTTCGAGGAGCGCGCGCTGCGGGCCTATGCCAAACAATTGCGCGATGGATTGTTGGATAAAGGCATCGATAAAATTACCCTCGAGGGGTTTCGCGCCGAAGAAATATGGATAGAAGCCAAAGCCGAACAATTACGCCGCTATGATTTAACCCCGGCCGATATTGGCACGCGGGTGGCCAATTCATCGCTCGACGTGCCGGGCGGGGTTTTGCGCGGCGACGTCGAACGCCAAGTGCGCGCGGTTGGTCTGGCTTTAAGTGCGGAAGATGTGGGCAATATTGCGGTGCGCAGCACGCCCGAAGGCCGACAAATAAAAGTGCAAGATGTGGCGCGCGTTACCGATACTTTCGATGCCGATGGCGCCGAAGGGTGGTCGGGCCAAAACCGCGCCATTCGCCTGACCGTGCAGCGCAGTAAAAATGCCGATGCCTTAAAAATTACCAAAACTGTGCGCGACTATATCGCCGAAGTCGAAAGTTCCTTGCCGCCGACTTTGGAGATTAAAGTTTTTGATGTGAACGCCGATAAAATTATTCAGCGCATCAATGTGCTGTTGTTCAATGGCGTCACCGGCATGGTGCTGGTTTTGGGCATCTTGTTTTTGTTTTTAAATGGGCGCATCGCCTTTTGGGTCGCGGCGGGCATTCCCGCCTCGCTGATGGCGACTTTCGGCGTGATGTTCTATCTCGATATGACGATTAATATGTTGTCTTTATTCGCGCTGATTATGACCATTGGCATTATTGTCGATGATGCGATTGTGGTGGGCGAACATTCCTCCACGCTCATCGAGCAGGGCGCGGGCGCGCAAGAAGCCGCCGAGGGTGGCGCCATTCGCATGGCCTTGCCGATTACGGCGGCGGCTTTAACCACGCTGGCCGCTTTCATACCAGTGCTGCTTATCGAAGGCGTGTTGGGACAATTTGTGCGCGCCATTCCTTTGGTGGTTTTGAGCGTGCTCATTGCTTCTTTGATTGAATGTTTTCTGGTTTTGCCAGGTCATTTAAGCCACGCCTTGGTGAAGCCGCCCCGCCCGCCCCGCGGGTTGCGCAAACGGTTTTTGGATGGGTTTGATAATTTCCGCGACGGTCGGTTCCGCCGCTTTGTCGCTGCCGCTTATGACCGGCGCTATACCACGGCCTCGGTTGGCCTGACGGTGTTGGTCATTTGCATCGGCCTCTTGGCCGGCGGGCGTGTGCCGTTTCGGTTTTTCCCGTCGCCAGAGGGTGAAGTGGTCAATGCTTATGTGTTTTTTCAGCCCGGCACCAAGCGCGCCCAAACGGAAGCGGGAACGCGGCGCATCGAACAGGCTCTCTTTGAGGCCGAAAAAAATCTGCTCGGCGCGCAAGCCGCGACCGGCGAGAATTTGGTCAGCGTGGTGTTTACCCAAATCGGCCGCACCCGCACCGCCTTTGGCGACGAGCGTGCCTTGGTCTATGCCGAGCTGACCGCCAGTGAAGCGCGCGAGGTGCGCACGCGCGATATTGTGAAAGAATGGGAAAAGCGTATTCCCGATATCGCGGGCTTGCGGTACGTCTTCGTGCGCGAACGCCGCGGCGGCCCGCCCGGGCGCGATATCGATATTCGATTGCAAGATGGTGATCCCGATACATTGAAACTGGCGGCCATGGAAGTGCGCCATGCGCTCGAGCAATATGCGGGCATCAGCCGCGCGCGCGATGACTTATTTTACAACAAGCAAGAGCTATTGTTAGAAGTGAACGGACGCGGCCAAGCGCTTGGGTTTACCAATCAGATTGTCGGTAGTTCAACGCGCAGCACCCTGCAAGGGGTAATTGCCAAACGGTTTGCCCGCGGCGATGAAGAAGTGACCATTCGCGTGTTGCAACCCAGAGATGGCACCAGCCCGAAACAGCTTGGCGATATTGACTTGCCCGTGCCGGGCACCAATCCGGTGCGCTATGTGCCGCTAGATGCGGTGGTCGATATTGTCGAGAAACCGGGGTTTGCTTCTATCCGGCGCTCCGATGGCAAAGTTACCGTGAAAGTGGTCGCCGATTATGACGATACCGCGGGCAACCCAAATGATGTGTTGAGCGATATGGCGAAAACCGTGCTGCCGCAGATTGCTGCCAAATATAATATCGACTTTAGTTTTGGCGGCCGCAGCGAAGAGCAGGCGGAAACGCTGGGCTCCTTGCGGGCCGGCGCTTTCATCGGCCTGTCGATGATTTATGTTGTCTTGGCCTTTGTCTTTGCCAGCTATTCGCGCCCGATTATTATTATGACGGTTATTCCCTTTGGGCTGGTCGGCATGGTGCTTGGCCATTATGTGCAAGGGTTCGATTTAACCTTCCTCAGCATGGTTGGGCTTTTGGGGCTGTCGGGCATTTTGGTGAATAATTCGATTATTCTGATTAGCCGCATTGAAGAGCGACGAGACCAGGGCGAAGCCCTTCGCGAGGCCGTCATCAATGGCATTTGCGACCGCTTCCGTGCGGTCACCTTAACGTCGCTGACCACGGTTCTGGGCCTTGCGCCTCTATTGTTTGAGACCAGCGTGCAGGCACAATTCCTCTTGCCGATGGTGATTACCATTGCTTGGGGCTTGGCCTTTGCCTCGCTTATCGTGCTGTTTCTCGTGCCGAGTGTTTTGGGCATGCAGGAAGATTTTCGCGCCCTTATGCTGCGTCGGCGCGCCAAGCGCATGGGGCTTGCCCAAGCCGGTGAGTAATAGCCCTAGCGACGCCAGAAGCTGGGCGCGAACATAACTAAAATGGTTAGAAATTCGAGCCGTCCGAGCAACATGCCAAAGCTCAACACCCATTTGGCACTATCGGGCAGGCCGGCATAAGTCCCCGTGGGGCCAATCTCTGGGCCCAATCCGGGCCCCACATTGGCGATGGCAGCCGCCGAGGCCGATAGGGCGGTCAACGGGTCGAGCCCCATCAGGCTCAAGGCGATGGCGATGGCCGAGAACGATAGAATGAAAATCAGAACAAAAGCGACGACGGAATTGGCCACTTCATCGCCGAGCGGGCGGCCATTATAGCGGATGACAAAAACCCCATTGGGCAGCGTCAATTGGCGAATATAGCGCCAACCCGCTTTGATGATGACTTGCAGGCGAAAGATTTTTAACCCGCAAGACGTTGAGCCCGCGCAACCGCCGATGAAGGTAAGAATGAAAAACAGCGCAATCGCGAACGGCCCCCATTCGCCATAATCTGTGGTGACATAACCCGTGCCAGTTAAAATAGAAGTGGTGTTAAAGGCTGCCGATAGCAGGGCCGACGTGCCAATTTCCACGCCTTGGCTGAGTTGATAGCCCCACATGGCCAAAGTGGCGCACAAGGCGATGGCCAAGAAAGTGCGGATTTGCGCGTCTTGCACAAATTTATCGAACTTGCGGTTGACCAATTGCAAATAGGCGACAAAGGGCAGCGAGGAGGCCAGCATAAACACCACGGCGACGACGGATACCGATGGCGAAAACGCGGCGAAACTCTCGTTATGGGTGGAGAAACCGCCGGTGGCGATGGTGGTCATCGCATGGGCGATGGCATCGAAAACACTCATGCCCGCCAAAATATAGGCGGTGACACAAAACAGCGTAATGGCAAAATAAAGCCGCGTAATCGAGCCGGCGATTTGCGCCGTGCGCGGCAAAATCTTCTCCGAAGTGTCCGAGCTTTCCAGACGGAACAATTGCATGCCCCCGACATTGAGCATCGGCAAAACCGATATCGCCATCACAATAATGCCAATACCGCCAAACCATTGCAGCAAGGCGCGCCATAATAAAATGCCTGGCGGCGCGTCTTCCAAATTGGTGATAATCGTGGCTCCGGTTGTGGTCAGGCCCGACATGGCTTCAAAAAACGCATCCGTATAGCTCAGGTCTAAATCGCCAAAAGCAAAAGGCAGAGCCGCAAAGCCGGTCAGCCCCAACCACGAGAGGCTGGTCAGCAAAAACGCCTGTTTGACCGAAAGCGGCGGCAGCGTGCCGCGATTGGTGAGAATGAGCGCGCCAGAAATAAATCCGGTGACCAAAGCGCTGGCCACAAAAACTTGCCAGCCAGCGTGTCCGCTTGCGGCATCCGCCAAAGCTGGCAATATCATGCCCAAGGCGACCGCAGAGAGCAGCAGGCCGAGAATGAAAAATATGGTTCGATTGTCGCGCATCAGCTAGTGCACTTGCGGGGCATCATAGGGGCTATCGAGCGAGAAAGCGGGCACTTCGACATCGAAGTCATCGCCGTTTTTACTCTGCATATGATAGCTGCCGCGCATGAAACCACTGGCCGTGTTAAGCGGCGTGCCAGACGAATACGTATAGCTTTCCCCAGGGGACAAAACGGGCTGCTCGCCCACGACGCCAGCGCCGCGCACTTCTTGTCCGCGCCCCATGGCATCGGTGATTTGCCAATATCGATTGAGCAATTGCACGGTTTCCTCGCCAATATTTTCGATGGTGATACGATAGGCCCAGACAAAATATTGCTCGTCCGGATCGCTATCTTTTTCCAGAAAATGGGTTTCTACCGAAACCGAAATATTGCGCGTAATCGCTTTCACCATGGTTTGCTCTCCAGCCGTGCCTTAGCCTAACGTATTATGAGGCCTATGCCAAAACATGAGCCAAAGCTTGGGCGAAATCATCAACCAGGTCTTGGCCGTCTTCCAGCCCAATCGATAGGCGCAAGACGTTGTCATGGATGCCCAAATCGGCTTTTACGTCGTCGGGCAATTTGGCGTGCGTGGTGGTGGCCGGATGGGTGATGAGCGTTTTGGCGTCGCCCAAATTATTGGAAATCAAGGCGATGTCTAACGCATTGGCCAGCGCGAAGGCTTTTTCTTTGCCGCCCTTTACTTCAAAGGCGATGAGGTTGGAGCCACGGGTCATTTGCTTTTGCGCCAAAGCATATTGCGGATGGCTTTCATGGCCCGGATAAAACACTTGGCCGATGGCGTCTTGCGCCACTAAAAATTGCGCCACGCGCTCGGCGTTTTGGCAATGCGCCTCGACCCGCAGGGCCAAAGTCTCGAGCGATTTTAACAATACCCAAGCGTTGAACGGCGCCATTGAGGGGCCCGTCTGGCGAATGAAATTGGCCAGCTCGTCTTTAATGTAAGCTTGGCTGCCCAGCACAATGCCGCCCAGACAGCGGCCCTGTCCGTCGATATGTTTGGTGGCTGAATAGACCACCATATCGGCGCCAAATTGAAACGGCTTTTGCAGCACGGGGGTCGCAAAAACATTGTCGACGACCAGTCGCGCGCCCGCCGCATGGGCGATATCGGCCACGCTTTGCATATCGATAATCTCGAGCAAAGGATTGCTTGGCGTCTCTAGAAAGAACACTTTGGTTTCGGGGCGCACGGCCTGCTGCCAGGCGTCTAAATCTGTGCCATCGACCAATGTGCAGGCGACGCCGAATTTCGGCATCAGGGTTTCCACCACATAGCGGCACGAGCCAAAAAGCGCGCGCGCCGCCACAATATGGTCGCCGGCTTGCAATTGGCTCATCAGGCAGGCAGTCACGGCCGCCATGCCGGTGGCGGTGGCGCGCGCATCTTCGGCGCCCGCGCCTTCCAGCGCCATCATGCGGGTTTCGAAAGCGCGCACGGTCGGATTGCCGAAACGCGCGTATATATAGCCATCTTCTTCTTCCTTGAAGCGGGCCTCGGCTTGTTCGGCGCTGTCATAAACAAAGCCAGACGTCAGATAGAGCGCCTCGGAGGTCTCGCCAAAGTGCGAGCGCGACCCACCGCCATGGATAAGCTGCGTTTGCGCTGACCAATTTTTCTTCATCTTTTGCTCCTATACCCCCGCGAGGTTTTCTCGCGGGCATAAAAAAACCGACCCAAAGGCCGGTGCCCCGGCGTGATTTAGCGTTTATTTAACGTGGTCGCAAGCCAGCCGGCTCAAATCTCCACAAGTCGGGGAAACATGTCGAAAATTAGCTGTCGCGTCAAGACATTATGATAATTTGCGCGTAAGATAGCTATCTGAGATTCGTCTCCCCGCCGTCGCAAACCACGAGAAGTCCATGAGTGAAGAGCCGCAAACCGAACCGCTTTTTCCCGTTGAGGAAGACGCCAAAATACCTCTCATGACCAAGGGGCAAACCCATGCGGTCGGTATTTTGCCGGCCCATGGCATTGCCAATATGGTGCGCGAGAAACAAATCTGGGCGTCGGGCGGGGTTTTGGACGAACAAATTCAACCCGCCAGCCTCGACTTGCGCTTGGGCGAGCAAGCTTATCGTGTGCGCGCCAGTTTTTTGCCTGGCGAAAAAGGCACCGTGGCCGAGAAACTGAAACAATTGGCCTATCATAAAGTCGATTTGAAAAATGGCGCCGTGTTAGAAACCGATTGCGTGTATTTGGTACCGCTGATGGAGGCGGTTAATTTACCGACGCGCACCACGGGGTTTGCCAATCCGAAAAGCTCTACCGGACGCATCGATGTGTTCACCCGCCTGATTACCGATTTCGGCACAGAGTTCGACAAAGTGCCGGCTGGCTATAAAGGGCATTTATATCTCGAAGTGAGCCCGCGCACGTTTCCTATTTTGGTTCGCACGGGATCGAAATTATCGCAATTGCGGTTTCGCCGCGGCGCCCCCTCGCATTCGGATGCGGAGCTGAAACGCTTGCACGAAGATATGGGGCTGGTGGATGGCCCGGCCAACATTGATGGCGGCTTGGGACTATCGATTGATTTGCAGGGCGATAAGCAAACCAGTTTGGTGGGCTATCGGGCCAAGCGCCATGCCGGGCTTATTGATGTAGATAAGCTGGCGGCTTTGCCGATTGCGCAATTTTGGGAGCCGATGTATCGCGATGATTTGGGTCATATTATTCTCGACCCCGATGAATTTTATATTCTGGCGTCGCGCGAGGCGGTCACGATTCCGGCCAGTCATGCAGCAGAAATGATGCCGTTCAATCCTTTGGTTGGCGAGTTTCGGGTGCATTATGCGGGCTTTTTTGACCCCGGCTTTGGCGCCGCCGAGGCCAATGGCAAAGGCTCGCGCGCCGTGCTTGAAGTGCGCTCGCGCGAAGTACCCTTTATTCTTGAGCACGGGCAAATTATCGGCCGCTTGGTCTATGAACGCCTGACCGATTTACCCGAAACGCTTTATGGGGCCGGGCTCAACTCCAATTATCAGGCGCAAGGCCTGAAATTGTCGAAGCATTTCAAGCAGGCGTAACATGCAGATTATCCTTGGGATTGCCTGGCTTTGCCTCAGCCTTCTGGCGGGGGAAGCGGTGAAAGATATCGCGCAGCTGGCGATTCCGGCACCGGTTTTGGCGGTGGTTATATTGGTCGCTGTGCTGGGCCTCTATGGCCGCGTGCCAGAGGGGTTGCGTCTGGTGGCAGAGTTTTTACTGCGCCATATGGCCCTGTTTTTCATTCCGGTTCTCGTGGGCATGCTGGCTCTGTCGGAAAGGCTCGGCGAGATTTTACTGCCTTTGAGCCTCATCCTTATTGTCTCGACCGTGGTGCCTTTGTTGGTCACGGCGTGGATTTTTCAAAAACTGGCGCCGCCGATGGATGCCGCGAAGCCGGAGGAGCCCAAGCATGAGGCTGACTGAGCTCCCCGCCTGGCCGGGCCTTGAAGGCCTGTTTTGGCTTTTGCTGACGCTGGCGCTTTATCGCGGCCTATCGATACTGCGGGCGCGCCTGCAAGAAACCGCTTGGGCGCAGCCGTTAATCTGGGGCGCGATTATCCTTTGTGCCCTATTGCTTGGGTTGGATATTGACTTGGCGCGCTATCAATTGGGCGGCGATTGGTTGATTTACACTCTGGCTTTATCGACGGTCTCCATCGGCGTGCCGATTTACGACAATCGCCATGTTATTCGCGCCGCCGCCGTTCCCTTTGTAACGGCCATGGGTTTGGGCTCGGTGCTGGCGGCGGGCTCGGCTGTCGCGATGGCCGGCTGGCTAGATTTTGATGCGGCTTTGCGCGCCACTTTGGCCACCAAATCGATTACCTCGCCGATGGCCTTTGGCGTGGCCGATGAAATTGGCGGCCTGCCGGTTCTGGCCATGGGGGTGGTTATTGTCACGGGCAATTTCGGGGTTTTGGTCGCGCCGAAAATTTTTGCCACTTTTGGCCTCACAGACGAGCGCGCACAAGGCTTGGCGTTGGGCGTTGTCACCCATGGGATTGGCACGGCCGAAGCGGTGCGCCGCTCGGCCTTGATGGGCAGTTTTGCCGGGCTTGCGATGGGCGTCAACGGCGTGTTGACCAGCCTTATTTTGCCGTTTGTTTTTTTATAGCCGGCCATCGCGCCCTTTTGTCGGGCAGCTGGCCGGCATAGGGTTGATGGGCCGACTTAAGCCAAGATAATTGCCCCAACGCCATGCGCTTCATGGCGTTGAGAAAGGCCGGCACCGTCATCAGCCAGTAAATCGGATGACCCAGCCCCAGCCAAATACGGTTGGCAATACCGCCCGATGGCACGAGGCAAAGCAATACCAGCCATAAGAAGAAATAGCCGAGGAAGGGCACCAAGCCGCTCCAAAAATCCGGCCCGTGGGCGCTAGGGTGCAAAGCGTTTTGTCCAATCCACAAAAGTGCCAAGGCATGGGTGGGGCCACTGATCAAGCGGCCGCTGAGCACCAACATGCAAATCAGCCAACGCCAAAGCGGGATGGCCGCGGCCATTGGCGGGCGGCTTTGCACAATTAACGTTTGAATATGGCCAGACAGCCAGCGGGTGCGTTGGCGGTACCAAACGCCCAAACTATCGGGGGCGTTTTCCAGCGTGGGCAGGCTTAGGGTTTGGGTATGAAAATTGGCACGCGCCAATTTGACCCCCAGGTCAGCATCTTCTGTCAGATTATAACTATCCCATCCTCCCAATTGGCGCAGCACGCGGGTGCGGAAATAATTCGACGTGCCGCCCAAAGGCAAAGCGCGCGAGGCGCGGCTTAAACACGGCAAGAGGACGCGGAATAACATGGCGTATTCTAAAGCGAACTGAGCTTGCATCCAGCGGCCGGGTTTGGCTTGAATTTCCAGCGGCGCTTGCACGCATGCCAATTGCCCGTCCCCCGCTTTAAAGCGGGCGGCGGCCTCGCGTAATTGTTGCGGATGCGGTTTATCTTCGGCGTCAAATACCACCAGCAGGTCGCCCGTGGCGCGCGCAAGCGCCCAATTGCAGGCGCGTGGTTTGGTTTTGGGGCCGCCCGTCGGTACGCTCATAATTTGGCAAAAGCTTGGCCAAGCGGTCGCAATGGCCGCTTGTGCGGTTTCGCGATCATCCGCTTCGATGAGCAGTAAGGCCTGCAATTTGGCCGCCGGATACTCGAGCGCACGGAGCATTTCAGCCAATTGCGCCATCATATTGGCCTCTTGATAGACCGGCAGGAGTATCGTGATGCGTGGCAATCTACCCGTTATCGAGGCCAGCACGGGCGGCTCTTGCGGTTTTGTCCAATGGGCGAAACCAAGCTGTGTTGCGCCCACTAAAATGGGTATCCAAGATATCACCGTCAGACCATAGAGGGCCTGCAGCAGCCAATAATAATCTTGCTGCCAAACCAGCCCAAAGCTGATGCCCGCCACGACCAGAAAAATTGGCAAATAGAGGCGTGCGTCTTGGCAGCTTACGGGTGTGAAACTTGAGGAAAGCTGGGCTTGGGGAGGGGGGAAATTTTGCATATGCCCCAAGCTGGGGCACGGCGGTTGGGCGAGCAAGCAGCCCAAGGTTGACTGCCTTTAGAACTTCCCTTGAAGCGCGAGAATAGGGCTGTCAGCCCATTTCATACACATGTTTTTCGACTGGCGGCGCTAAGTTTTGCGGGCGCTTGGTTTAAAGGGGCGTTGCAAAGTCTGCACAAAGCCATCGTCGGGCATATCGTCTAGGCCCAAAGCGATGTCGCTATGCGGGCTATCGGGGTGCGCTTTATAGGAGTTAAAAAGAGTGTCCCAGCCAGAGAGGAAAAAGCCGAAATTTTTGCGGCTCTCGGTCTCTAGGCGCGAATGGTGCAAACGATGCATGTCTGGCGTTACGATGAGTTTTTGCAAATAAGCATCCAGACGCCCAAGCGACCAATTGGCATGGTTGAAAAGCGACGCGGCGTTGAGCAAAACTTCAAATAAAATAATCGCCGCGACCGGCACGCCCAGCGCCATAATGGCCACGGCTTTCACCGCCAAACTGACCAAAGCCTCGCCCGGGTGAAAGCGCACACCCGACGAAACATTGAGGTTTCGGTCGCCATGATGGGCGCTATGAAACTTCCAGAAAAAATCTATCTGATGAAACAGACGATGCTGCCAATATAACACCAAATCCAGCAGCACCAGACAGGCGATGAACTCGACAAATGGTGGCAAATTTAGCCAGCCCATCAGACCCACCATGGGGTAGGCCGTTTGAAACCAAATGGCCAGCAAGACCAATCCGCCCGGCAAAGCAAAGCGCAAAATCACGGCGTTTAAAACGCCAAAAGCTAAATTAGAAATAAAATGACGGGCGCTCACCTGCTGGCGACGGCGCGGGCGCAATCGCTCGAGGGCGAGGAATAAAATCAACAGGCCAAAAAACACGCCGCTGCGCAAAGCCCCCTCTTGGCTGGTTAAAAATTGGCTGAACCCTGTCATCCCATCGGGCGTCATGTCAGGCTCGCGGCGCGGGCTTGCGCGGCGCTATCGAGCGCGGCGCGGGTCAATCGGTCGATGCCAATGGCTTCGCCGAACCGTTGCAAAAACCGCATTTCTTCGGGGCTTGCCGTGCCGTGAAGGGCGATAAAATCGGCCAGCAACATATACAGCGGCGCGAGGGTGGTCGCGGTCACCGTGGCGGCAATAATATCGAGCACAGCCTCCAAGCCATCGGCGGCGGTGGCCATTTCGCAAATCAGCGGGTCGAGAAAATCCAGTCGGTCGCCTGCATGTGGCGAAAAAGCGGGGGCCTGGTCGATAAATTGGCGGACCTGTGCGCCCGTGCCAACCCCCAGCGCGCGCGCCAAAACCAAGGCGGCGAGCGCCCCATCTTGCACGGATAATTCGATCGGCTTGGCCGAATTGGTTTCAATCGTCATGGTCATGCCCTGTCTTTGGCTTTTAAAACTTATGACGAAGCAAGCTCCGCTTGGCAAGAGGGCAGCTCGGGTGGGTTCAGGTTTCGGGTTAGGGATATGGCGAATTGACTTTATATTGGGGGCTGATAGTTTCGCCAGCAGAAGCGGTAATTAGGTAAGGGTTAAAAATCCATGTCTCTTTTAGAAGCAGCACAGAGCAGTAAAATTTGGGCTTTTGACGAAGCGCGCAAAGTCGCGAAGCGGGCCGAAAAACTGGCCTTGCAAGAGGTGGTTTTTGAAACCGGCTATGGCCCGTCGGGCCTGCCTCATATTGGTACGTTCGGCGAAGTGGCGCGCACCACGATGGTACGCCAAGCCTTTCAGGTGCTGATGCCAGATATGCCCACCCGCTTGATTTGCTTTTCCGATGATATGGATGGCTTGCGAAAAGTGCCGGATAATTTGCCCAATGGCGAGATTTTGCGCCCGCATTTGGAAAAGCCGCTGACCCAAGTGCCAGACCCTTTCGGCACGCATGATAGTTTTGGCGCGCATAATAACGCCCGCTTGCAAGCGTTTCTCGATAGTTTTGGCTTTGCCTATGAATTCGTCAGTGCCACCCAAATGTATCAATCGGGCGCTTTCGATGCGACTTTGCTCAACGTGCTGGCCAATTACGACAAAGTGCAATCGATTATTCTGCCGACCTTGGGCGAAGAACGTCGCCAAACCTATTCGCCGTTTTTGCCCCTTTGTCCGCAAACCGGGCGCGTGTTGATGGTGCCCATTGAGCCGGTGGATGTCGCCGCAGGTCTGGTGCGCTACACGCATCCCGATAGCGGCGAAACCATGGAGACACTGATTACGGGCGGTGCGTGCAAGCTGCAATGGAAAGCCGATTGGGCGATGCGTTGGGCCGCTCTTGGAGTCGATTATGAAATGGCGGGCAAAGATTTATCGGAATCGGTAAAACTATCGTCGCGCATCACACAAGCGCTGGGCCATACGCCGCCCGAGGGCTTTTCCTATGAATTATTTTTGGATGACCAAGGCGCGAAAATTTCGAAATCGAAGGGCAATGGTCTGACCATCGAGCAATGGCTAACCTATGCGCCGCCGGAAAGCCTGTCGTTATATATGTTCCAAAACCCGCGCAAAGCCAAACGCCTGCATTTTGATGTCATCCCCAAAGCGGTCGATGAATATATTACTTTCGTCGATAAATACGCCGCTATGGACGAGGCGCAACGCCTCACCAATCCGGCGCATCACATCCATAATGGCCAGGTGCCCAGCGCCTTATCGCCCGTTAGTTTCGCGCTGCTGCTGAATTTAGTGTCGGCGTCTAACGCGGAAAATAAGCAAGTGCTATGGGGCTTTATCGATACTTATGCCCCGGGCACGAGCGCGCAAACGCATCCGTTTCTCGACGGGCTGACCGATTATGCCCTGACCTATTATCGCGATTTCGTGGCACCCCATAAAACCTATCGCGCGGCGACAGCGGAAGAAACACTTGCGCTGGAAGAGCTGTTGCAAAAACTCAAAGCCTTACCAGAGACCGCCGATGGCGAGCTTATTCAGACCGAGATTTACGCGGTCGGCAAAGCCCATTTCGACGAGAATTTACGCGGTTGGTTTCAAGCGCTCTATGAGATTTTGCTCGGCCAATCGCAAGGTCCAAGGTTTGGCTCTTTCGCGGCGCTTTATGGGTTGGAGAAAACCTGTGCGCTCATCGCCGACGGCTTGGCGGGTGAGCTAGTGTCTCATTAGGAATCTGGCTACAACTAGCGCATGACGCAAATCATCTACAAAATTCTAACCCCAGCGGCGCGCGCGCAAATGGCGCAAACCGGAACACTGGTGCCCTCGGGCGCCGATGCGGCTGATGGGTTTGTGCATTTCTCAAGCGCCGCGCAAGTGGGTGCGACGCTGGACCGGCATTATAGTGCCGCCAAAGAGTTGGTTTTAGTGGCCGTACAGGCTCGCGGATTGGCCGATTTGCGCTGGGAAGCGTCGCGCGATAAGGCTTTATTTCCCCATCTTTATGCGCCGCTCACCGAGGATATGGTGGCGCAAGAATTTGCGCTCAATGGCGCGCGCGACGGCTTTGAGGCTTGGCTGGCCGCTTGCGATGCGCAGGGTCTATCATGAGTATCTATCGCGCCCTTCGCCCGCTGCTTTTCACGCTGCCCCCGGAAGCGGCGCATAAAATTACCTTGCGCGGTTTGCGCGTTTTGTCGAAATTTGGCCGCCCGAAACCAGACAGCCCCCGCCTGTCGCAAACGCTCATGGGGCTGGCGTTTGACAATCCATTTGGCATGGCGGCGGGGTTTGATAAAGATGGCGAGGCTATTTCTGGCGTCCACCGCATTGGTTTTGGTTTCACCGAAATTGGCACGCTGACGCCTTTGCCACAAGCTGGCAATCCAGCGCCGCGCGTGTTCCGCTTGGTGCCGCAACAGGCGTTGATCAATCGATTGGGCTTTAACAATCGCGGCCAAGGGGACGCGCTGGCCAGATTAACGGCGTTTCGCCAGCAGCCTAAAAACGCGCGCGCCCGTATTATCGGTGTCAATATTGGCGCCAATAAACAGGCCCTCGACCGCATTGCTGATTATGAAACGGGCGCCAAACGGTTTGCCGATGTGGCGGATTATTTGACCGTCAATATTTCGTCTCCCAACACGCCGGGCTTGCGCGATTTGCAAGGCGGCGAAGCGGTTTTAGAGATTATGCAGCGGGTTCGCCAAGTGGCGCCCAAGACGCCGATTTTAGTTAAAATCGCGCCAGACCTCGCCATCGAGCAGGCTTGCGAAGTGGCGCAATTGGCGCTCGACAATCAAATCGACGGGCTGATTATCTCCAATACCACACTGGCGCGCGATGGTGTTGCCGGGTCGCCCTATGCCAGCGAGGCGGGCGGGGTTTCCGGCCAACCGGTGTTTGATATGTCGACGCAAATGCTGCGCGACGTCTATGGCGCAACCGAGGGTAAATTGACCCTCATCGGCGTTGGCGGCGTGGCGACGGCGGCGCAGGCCTATGCCAAAATACGCGCGGGCGCCAGCCTTGTGCAATTATATACGGGTCTGGTTTACCAAGGGCCGGGCTTGGTGGGGCGCATGAAACGCGATATCGACAGGCAGCTCCAGGCCGATGGCTTCGAACGGATTTCTGACGCCATTGGAGCCGATTATAGAGAACACCAGAAATAGACCGGGAGAGCTTTATGTCCGTTACGATTTATCATAATTCAAGATGTTCCAAGTCGCGCCAAGCGCTGGCGATATTAACCGAGGGCGGCGCCAACCCTGAGGTTGTCGATTATTTGAAAACCCCGCTAGATGCGGCGGCCCTCATCGTTTTGCGAGATAAAATGGGCGTGGAAACGCGCGCCATGATGCGCACTGGCGAGGCGATTTATAAACAGTTGAACTTGCAACAAGAAACCGATGACGCGGCATTAATTCAAGCCATGGCCGAGCATCCGATATTGCTGGAGCGGCCTGTGGTGGTCTCGGGCGCCCAAGCGCTTATCGCTCGGCCGCCCGAATTGGCCGAGCGGTTTTTATAAGCCGATATATGGTTTTGTTTTCCCTTAGGTTTTGTTAGGCTTTCTTATGAATTTAGACAGCCAAGTTTCTTTTGAGCGATTTGACGAAAAGCCTGCCACCAAGCGGGAGAACAATCGCGCGACCAATCGAGAGGCAATCTTACAAGCGGCGCGCTTGGTGTTTGCCGAGCTTGGCTATGGCGGAACCACGGTGCGCGATATCATCCGCCGCACGGATTTAGCGACGGGGACGTTTTACAATTACTTCGATAATAAAGAGCAGGTCTTCTTAGCGCTGAACACGCAAATCGGGGAAGAGTTGCGCGCGCTTTTGGCGCAAGGGCGCCAACAAGCCGAAACCTTTGAAGAGCTGATTGCCAATAATTACCTGACTTACTTTACTTATTTCGCCAATAACCCGCAAAATTATGCGCTCACGCGCTCAAACCGTGGACGCGATGGCGCCAATGTCAATATGGAAGGGCCGCAAGCCAAAGCGGGTCTGGCTGAGATGCAAGCCGATATCGAACAAGCCATGCAGCTGGGCCGCGTGTCGCAGGTAGATGCGGCCATGTTGACGGCCGCCATTGGCGGGGTGGCTTTTTCTATTCTCGATGACATGATGCAACGAGACCCCGTGCAGCCAGAAAAAGCCGCAGAATTTGCTACGCGCTTGTTCATGAGCGGTATTTCGACCTCCGAATAGCGCGCATCAGAGATTGACGTAAGCCCCGAAGAAAGTGTGTAATCACCCTCTATTAGGGAGATTTAGGATGAGCTTACAAAATTTGATTCTCGGTGTTTTGCGCAATTCGCCAGATTTTTTAAAACGCCGCTTGGCGGGTGCGCCTGTTGAAATTGACGGCAATGTGATGGACACCAATATTCAAATTGTTGCCAATATGTCGGCCGCCGAAGCTGGCGATCCGCCCACCACGGTCGATGCTTGGCGCGCCCAGGCAAATGCTTTTGATGCCATGAGCCTGCCGCGTCGCGCGGGCGTGAGCATTGAAGATACGGTTCTCGACTTGGCGGGCCATTCGCTCAAAGCGCGGATTTATTCGCCGCGCGGAGCCAGCGCAAATGACCCTGCGGTTTTGTTTTTCCACCAAGGTGGCTTGGTGATTATGCATCATTTGACCGATGATTATTTTTGCTCGGTTTTGGCCGCTGAATGCGGTGCCAAAGTTATTTCGCTCGATTATCGTCTGTGCCCCGAGGCGGCTTTTCCAGCTGCCATTGACGACGGCATGGCGCTTTGGGCCTATGTGCAAGAAAATGCGGCCGCTCTGGGCATTGACCCCAAGCGCGTGGCGCTGTCGGGCGATAGCGCGGGCGGGCTCATTTCTGCCTCGATGACCCATCTTTTGCGCGACGCGGGCGGCGTGCAACCCGCCGCTCAATGTCTGGCCTATCCTTGGGTCTCGACAGATATGTCGGGAGATGTTTCGGGCCAGAGCTGCGCGGAATGTTTTCCGCTCAGCACAGCGACGATGGATTTTTTCAACGCCACGGTTTTCCCCAATGATGAGAACCTCGACCATCCTTTGGCCAATCCGGCGAAAAATAAAAATCTGGCTGATTTGCCGCCAGCAGTTATTGGTACCGCCGGCTTTGACCCCATTCGCGACCAAGGCAATGCCTATGCCAAAGCCTTAGAAGCGGCCGGCAATAAAGTGACGCATCATTGTTTCACCAGCCTGACGCATAGCTATTTAATCATGGGTCGGGTCAGCCATACGGCGCAAAAAGCTTGCGTGCAATTGGCGCAAGATTTAGCCGTCTATTTAAAATAAATTGGGCTCAATTAATGGGTCAAACTGTGCCAGATGAGCGACGCCATAGACAAAATGGCGACGCTCGTCAGCCATAGGCGCAAAGGCGCATACCAGTCGGCCAGCTCGCCGCTTTCGGTGGCCACGAAGTCCAATACGCCTTGGGCGAGAAACATCACAATCAACAGCGTGAAAGCCTGCGGCAAAGGCAATAGAAAGGCCACTAAGGCCACGAGACTGGGCACGATGGACATCAGCAAATGGCGGGCTTGGGTTGCGCTCGACTGGTTTTGCATGCTCGCCCCCCAGCGCACACCGCCCAGAAAACTGGCAATCAGCGCGCCATAGGCCAGCACCATAATTGGCAGCGCAAACCGCAGGTCGCCCAAAATAGGCAGCCAAACGCCCAGCCCGCCGAGTAAAAAGGGAAGCAGTCCCAACAGACCAAGCAGGCGCGCCATAAAGGGCGCGGAGGAGAAAGCCGCCAATTTTTTCATCTACTATCCTCTATTACCCTCTATTACCCTCTATTATCCTCTATTACCCTAAGCGCGAAAGAAACGGGAACCAGTCGAGCAGATAGGTCGCCACCGATTGCAAACTGCCCATCATGATGAGCCCGCCCGTGAGCACCAAAAGCCCTCCCGCACTGCGCTCGATCCAAACCATATTGGTTTTCAGCCGCTGGCTGGCCGCCATAAAACGGCCGACGCCAAGCGCTGCGAAAATGAATGGCAAGCCGAGACCCAAAGCATAAAACGCCAATAATGTGACCCCTTCGCCCATCGACTCGCGGGCGGCGGCGAGCGCCAGAATGGTTGCTAAAATCGGGCCAATGCAGGGCGTCCACCCAAAAGCGAAAGCCAGCCCCATAACAAAAGCCGCCACCAAGGGCGCTTTTGATTTTTCCACGCCGGTGCTTTGCAAGCGTGCCTCGCGCGCCAAAAATGGAATATGAATGAGCCCGCCAACATGCAAGCCCAGCGCGATAATAATCACGCCCGCGATTTGCCCCAGCTCGCCCTGATAGGTAATTAACAAGGGATTGATGGCACTGGCGCCCGCGCCCAGCGCAATGAATACGCTGGAAAAGCCGCCGACAAAAGCCAAAGCGCCGGGCAAAATGGCGCGTGTGGCTTCGCCCTTTTTATCCAGCTCGCCCAGCTCGGAAAATTGCAAGCCCGCCGCAAAGCATAGATAGCCGGGCACCAGCGGCAAAACGCAAGGCGATAAAAAACTTAACGCGCCGCCAAAAAACGCCACGATTGCCGAAGCTAAAAATCCGTCCATATTTCTATCTCCGTTTTATCGACGCCTAAAAATAATCGCCACAGCCCAGCCCATAAACACCGCGACCGCCACGCCAAAAATCCCGTAGAGGAGTGACATATTATAGGCCGCCTCGTGCAAAATATGTCCGGCCCCGACGATATCTACCGGCAGCTCGCCTTTTTGATAGCCGATGAGCGTGCCTTTTTGGAAAGCAAAAAATTCGGTCGTATAAGCCCCCACGGGCATGCCGGCGGGCAGGTTAATCTCGGCGCGGAATAATTTTCCGTGAATAATCTCCACCGCATCGCTTTGGGCGGCGAATAAATCGGCTTGTTGTTTCAAGCGCAAGAAAGCCGCGACCGCCTCGCTTTCGCCTGGCGTGGGGTGTGGCGTTTTAGGGTCGAGGTTGCTGGCTTTGAGCACATCGGCGCCAATGCCCAGTTCCGCGCGTCGGGCATTGGGCAGCAAATCGGCGATGGGGCGCGAGCTGGCGACGGCATAAAAACTAGGCAAATCGCCAAATGTATAGGCGGGGCCATTGACCCATATTCCGAATTGTTTGTTTTTCTTGCGCAAAATTATATCCTGAGCGGGGCCGCGCAAGACCACCACCACGCCATCGGCCTCGCCATAAGGCTGGGTGTCAATGGCGCCGAACAATAATAAAGTCTCGCCGCTGTAATTCGAGCGGATGGAAATCTGGTCTTTCGAGACGTCGGTTACCAAGACGTTTTGAAACTCAGTAGCAAGGGCAGGGCGGCTCACGAGAAGCGGCATAAGCACCAGCAGAGCGGCTAGAGTAAATCGCATCATCCGCCCACTCCCATTCGCGTGAGCGAGAATAATTCGTCGGGCTGATTGACCAAGTCGAGCAATAATTTGACGCCAACCCCCAAAACGATGAGGGCCAGAAGCGCCCGCAATTGTTCGCCGCGCAGGCGTTGGCCAAGCCGGGCACCCAATTGCGCGCCGAGGACACCGCCAATCATCAGCAGGCCAGCCAGCACAATATCGACGGTTTGGTTTTCCACCGCGTGGAAAATCGTTACCGAGGCGGTGACGAAAATAATTTGAAATAGCGACGTGCCAATCACCACATTGGTTGGCATGCGCAAAATATAAATCATGGCGGGCACCATAATAAAGCCGCCGCCAACGCCCATAATGGCCGACAACACGCCGACAAAATAACCGATAACCAGCGGCGGGATGACGCTGATATAAAGTTTGGAACGGCGAAACCGCATCCGAAATGGCAGGCGTAAAATCCAACTATGCTGGCCCGGTCGGCGCGCCTGCACGGGGCTGCCTTTGCGCGCGGCGATAATCACCTGAATGCTTTCGCGCAGCATTAAAGTGCCGATGACGCCGAGGAAAACCACATAAGAAAGAGAGATGAGCAAATCGACTTGCCCCATGGCGCGCAATAATTTGAACAATTGCACGCCGCTATAAGCGCCCGCCAGACCGCCGCTCATCAAAATAAGCCCCATGGGAATATCGATGGCGCGGCGTTGCCAATAAGCCAGCCCGCCCGACACCGAAGAGGCGACAATTTGATTGGCCTCCGAGGCCACCGCCACAGCAGGCGGCACGCCGATGAAAATCAACAGCGGCGTCATTAAAAACCCGCCGCCGACGCCAAACATACCCGACATAAAGCCCACCAAGCCGCCCATGCCGATTAGGGTCATGATGTTGGCGCTCATTTCGGCGATGGGTAAATAAATCAGCATGTTTGCGGGCAATTCATTGGAAGCTTATGTTCCTCAAGAAATTTCTGTAAAATAGACCTGCTGACTAGCACAAAAACAGGGTCTTGCCTAGGAAGAGCCAAGCTCAGATTTGCCTGATTATGTCGCGTGGCTTGCCTTTTTAAAACCGTGGTGCATATTCCCACATAACAAAGTTTGGGAGCCCTTTATGCAAAGATTTGAGTTTTCGCTGCCGCAAGGCGCGCTATCCGTGTGCCAATGGCGCCAAGCCGCAAGCGGGGCCCCAAAGCCGGTTTTGCATTGGGCCCATGCCAATGGGTTTAACGGCCAAACCTACGCGCCGCTGCTGGAGCCTTTGCAAGATAAGTTTGATATTTATGCTTGGGATGCGCGCGGCCATGGCCACACCAGCCTGCCCGCCGCGCCCAAAACCATGACCGGCTGGGATATTTATGCCAATGATTTAGAAGCCCTGATTTCTCATTTGGCGGGTCAAGCGGGCGAGAAAATTTGGTTGGGCGGCCATTCGATGGGCGGATGCGCCTCTATTTTATTGGCCGCCAAACGACCCGATTTAGTGGCGGGTCTGATTTTGGCCGACCCTGTGGTGACGCCCAAAATTAATTTTATCCTGCAAGTCGCCATGCGCGTGATGGGAAAAAGGGCCCCCACTTCGGGTCTGGCCTTGGCCGAGATGGCGGCCAAACGAAAAGCCGATTGGCCCAGCTTGGAGGTCATCCAAAAAGCCTATACGGGGCGTGGCGCCTTTGCCACTTGGGAAGATGGATTTCTAGAGGCTTATTTGCGCGGCGGCCTTTTGCCCAAAAGCGCGCGAGAGGAAGACGGGCTAACCTTGGCTTGTGCGCCGCTTTGGGAGGCGGCAAATTTTAAAGGGCCGCAAATCGATGTCCGTCGGCCGATTGCGCGGCTGAAAATGCCCGTAACTTTGCTGACGGCTGAGCATGGCTCGACCACCTATCTTCGCAAGCCATTTGAGAAATTATCGGTCGATAAAAAAATTGAAACCGTGCCCGGCACCAGCCATTTTTTACCGATGGAAGTGCCAGAGCTGCTGCGCGCCGAAATTTGTAGTCGGGCCGGCATTTAGAACAAGTATTTAGAATAGGCGCCTAGTCGAAAGCCACCATATGGGTTTCGATGGTTTTGCGCACCGCGTCTGGCCAAGGCTCGGCGCGGCGTGTGGTGAGGTTAAAATTAACCACGCGCAAACGGCCCAAGGCCGATAGGGCGCCCGTCTCGGCGTTGAACAGTCTATGCTCTACCAAAACGGTTTTTTCGTTTATCTCGCGGATGGTCGAATAGGTCTCCAGCGTGTCGCCTTCTTTGACTTCGCCGATATAGGACACGCAGATTTCGCCAACCACCGAGCCGCGCCCTTGGCTGATGCCATCGAGCAAATTCAGCCCCATGGCGTGCCACATATGCGGCGCCGCTTCGGTTAGGCGGCGGACATAGAACATAGTGTTCATATGGCCAAATTGATCGCATTCCCAACTGTTCACGCCAGCCCCGCCACAGCGCGCAAAGCCTGCTGCTTGGGTTTGCGCGCGCGTGATGGCGCCGACGCGGCCATTGCTGGGTAGAAATTTGGGCGCGCCGAAATCGGGTTGGGCAATTTGGTATTTATGCGCCAAGGCAAGCGTGGCCTCACTCCATGGCACAAGGCGGCGGGCGGCGGTATCGAAATGGCCGATGAGGGTTTTAAATGTGCACAGTAAATTTGCGTCGCTATCGCGAAACTCTTGGTGGATGGTCATGGTTTTCTCGCCAATCTCAATCGGCGCACTGCGCCCCACCAGGGTGCCGCCAGAGGGCACTTCGCGGTGAAAGCGGACATGTTCCTCAAGCGCTACAGTGCCCCTGTTTTGCGCCCGCATTTGGCTGGGGCTCATGCCCAAAGCTTGGCGGGTGAAGAACGCTTGGTCAGAAGAGCGGCCAAAATAAAACGACACATTTAAGTGTCCCATTAAATCGCATTCCCAACTTTGGGCGACCCCTTGATAGCCCGGAATTAATCCATCGAGGAAAGCTTGCAGATTGTCGGTTGGCTGGTTCATTTGGCTCTCGCTTGTTTGCCGCGCCTAACTTGTTTTGAGGGCGCGGTGTTTATCGCGCGCCAGCATGGCGAAAACAGGCGCGTCGCTCAAGCGGATATTTTACCAGAAGATTAATAGCCAGCTTTTTTAAAGGCTGGCAGAAATTCGCCATAGCCTTGCGCCTTCATATCGGCCAGCGGCACAAAGCGCAGGGCTGCCGAATTAATGCAATAGCGCAGGCCTGTCGGCGCCGGGCCATCTTCGAACACATGGCCCAAGTGGCTGTCGGCGGCTTTCGAGCGTAACTCGGTGCGGCGCAGTAAAATTTTCCAATCGTCTTTTTCTACCAGCGTGTCTTTTACCAAAGGCCGGGTGAAGCTTGGCCAGCCGGTGCCGCTGTCATATTTATCGAGCGACGAGAACAAAGGCTCGCCCGAAACAATATCGACATAAATGCCGGGCTTTTTTTCGTTCCAATATCGGTTGCGATAGGGCGGCTCGGTTTTGTCTTTCTGCGTCACCGCATATTGCATCGGCGAGAGCGATTGTTTTAATTCTTTGTCGGAAGGTTTGGTGAAACCGGCCGAATAGGTTTGCGCCGCCGCGCCAAAAAAACTGAAGCCCAAAAGCACACTCGCCAGAAGCACGACCAGAAGGCCGTCTTCTAAGCGCGCGGGAGACGTGCGTTTGGAGGGAATCGTCGAGGGGATATTTTTTTCATTTTCCATGCTCTTAAGCTAGTCGCCAAATATGGCGGCACAATGGCAAGAGCGTGACTTTTTTGGGGAATGTTTTTGCAGGCCTTTTGGCAAAAAAAGCGCCCCAAAAGAAAAAGGGCCCCCGAAGAGGGGGAGTTTGAGGATAGCGGCTTGGGCGGCGGGCTTTTGACAGCCTCTTATTATTCAGTCGCTTATTATTTTTCTTCTTCTATCTTCTTGTTATTATCTGGCGACATTTTGAGTATGGCGTCGAAGTCCTAAGTTTTCGTGAACGCGAAGCGGTTTTTTGAAAACCGTGGAAGGACTGATTATTCCATTGAAATTTTTTCGCAGCTGGCGCACTATCCGGCCAGTTTTAGACAGATACCAATTTTTAAAGAATGGGAGCATATTATGAGAGAAGCTGTAATCGTTTCGAGCGCACGCACGGGCCTTGCCAAGTCGGGTCGCGGCGGATTTAACATGACACACGGCGCCGCCATGGGCGGCCACGCCATTCAGCACGCGATTGCGAAAGCGGGCATTGAGGCGGGCGACGTAGAAGATGTCATCATGGGCTGCGGCACACCAGAAGGGGCGACAGGTCAAAACGTTGGCCGTCTTGCCGCGCTCTGGGCCGGTTGCCCGGTCACCACGTCGGGTGTGACGGTAAACCGTTTCTGCTCTTCGGGTCTGCAAACCATTGCGATGGCCGCTGGCCGTGTGCAAAACGAAAATGTTCCCGTGGCCATTGGGGCCGGCGTGGAAAGCATTTCCATGGTTCAGATGCAAGGCGCGAACTATAATAACATCACGGAAGAAAAACTGATGGGCACCTACCCAGCGCTTTGGATGCCGATGATTGAAACCGCCGATATCGTCGCCGAGCGCTATAATGTATCGCGCGAAGCGCAAGACGAATATTCGCTGCAAAGCCAGCAACGCATGGCCGCTGCACAAGAAGCCGGCCTGTTTGCCGACGAGATTGTGCCCATGCAAACCAAAATGAAGCAGGTCAATAAAGAGACAGGCGAAGAAACCATCGTCGACTACACCGTCGATCGCGATGAGTGCAATCGCCCGACAACGACTTTGGAAAGCCTGGCGGGTCTCAACCCCGTGCGCGGCGAAGGCCAATTCATTACGGCGGGCAACGCCTCGCAACTTTCCGATGGGGCGGCAGCTGTTGTGGTCATGGAAGGCAAAGAAGCCGAACGTCGTGGCCTCGAGCCTTTGGGGGCCTTTAAAGGCTATGCAGTTTCTGGTTGTGAGCCGGATGAAATGGGCATTGGGCCTGTTTTCGCCGTGCCGCGTTTGCTGGAACGCGCAGGCCTTAAAGTAGACGATATCGATTTGTGGGAGCTCAATGAAGCTTTCGCCAGCCAAGCGCTTTATTGCCGCGATAAACTGGGTATCGACAATGAAAAATATAACGTCAATGGCGGCTCCATCGCTATCGGTCATCCATTTGGTATGACGGGTGCGCGTTTGGTCGGTCACGCTTTGATGGAAGGCAAGCGCCGTGGTGCGAAAAATGTCGTAGTGACCATGTGTATTGGTGGCGGCATGGGCGCGGCAGGCCTGTTCGAAGTTCTGTAACAACAAGACTTTTATGAGAAAGCCGCGAGCTTATGGCTCGCGGCTTTTTTTATGGTTTACTGAAAATAGCTGTCGATGGACGGCGGTTTGAAAGGAACAAGCATATGAAACGAATCATTGTGGGCCTCGCAGGCCTGGCCTTTTTGGCTAAATGCATAGAGGCCTATATGCAGGTGGGCTTGAGCGGGTTTGACGCGGTTTTGGCGCAGCCCTGGGGCATGGTTACCCTTTGGGATGTGTTTTTGGGCGGCGTATGTATGAGCGCGATTATTGTCACTTATGAGAAAAACTGGCGGGTTGCTGCCCTTTGGGCCCTGCTGATTTTTGGTCTCGGCCATGTGGTGAGCGCCGCCTGGGTGGTGTTTCGGTTTTTGCCGCTGGAAACCACGTCGAAAAGCTAAAATTCGTCCCCCAAGGGTTGTTTGGCGGCAAGTGATTTGCCCAATCTGTCACCCTGTGGATAAGTTGGGGGATGGTTTGTCGTTTCGGCCGCCGATTGGGGTGTGATTTTTATCTAATTAAGGGGCTGAAAAACAATGGTTTTTTGACGCCCCAAAAAAAAGTAAAAAATACCTATAACTATGTGTTGACGCCATGGGGGCAAATAGACACTATATGTAGTGTCTGTTGGCATTCTTTGGTCAGTGATTTGGTTCACAAGAGTTCTTCGAAACCGACCCAAAATTGTCATAAGGTCAAACAACCCGTGATAGGCTTTTCTATAGCCTCATCAACTATTCAGGGGAGCGCGGTTGCGTGCCCAATGGGAAGACTTGTCTCTAAAGAAACGCATCTTTGGGGCTAAATTTGGATAGGGGCGACCTAAACAGACATTTGGGCGCCGAATCGCAAGATTTGGTGGTTAAATGGGAGAAATAGGGCTGATTTTGGCGCTGTTTTAAATCGGTTGCGATTTTATATCGTGGGCATAAATCGAGAGAGACAAAATGTTTAGAGATACACCAATGGGCGATAGTGCGGTAGCAAACGGGGTCAAAGACCCATCAAAGGACGAGCCAAATAAAATGGAACAAGAAGTGCTAAAAAATGAGGCCGCGAAAGCCGCCACCGCTCGTCGTGCCGAAGGTGGGAACACCAGCGAACCGCAGCTCGATTTCGATCGCCAAGACCAAGCGGTACAATATGTTTCTCGCCCGCGCGTCAAAACCGACCCGTCGCGCGATGCGCTGCTGACGGCGTTTGGCAAAGCCACGCTGACCGACCGCTATTTAATGCCCGGCGAGACCTTTCAAGACCTTTTCGCACGTGTGGCGTCTTATTATGGCGATGATGAAGCGCATGCCCAGCGGCTTTATGATTACATCTCGAAACTTTGGTTCATGCCAGCGACGCCCGTCCTCTCCAATGGCGGCACCGAGCGCGGCCTGCCCATCTCGTGCTTTTTGAACGAAGCCAATGATAGCCTCGGCGATATTGTGAATTTGTGGAACGAAAATGTGTGGCTCGCCTCGCGCGGCGGCGGCATTGGTTCCTATTGGGGCAATCTGCGCTCCATCGGCGAGAAAGTCGGCGAAAACGGCAAGACCTCTGGCATTGTGCCTTTCATTCGCGTGATGGACAGCCTGACTTTGGCCATTTCGCAAGGCTCGCTGCGTCGCGGCTCGGCGGCGGTTTATCTGCCGATTGACCATCCTGAGATTGAAGAATTTATCGAAATTCGTCGCCCGACGGGGGGTGACCCAAACCGCAAAGCCTTGAACTTGCACCATGGGATTCTTATTTCGGATGCCTTTATGCGGGCCGTTGAAAATGATGAAGAATGGGCTTTGCGCAGCCCGAAAGACAATTCGGTGCAGGCGACATTGCAGGCGCGCGATTTGTGGATTCGTATGCTGACCGCCCGCATTGAAACGGGCGAGCCCTATATGATTTTCAAGGACACGGTGAACAACCTGCGTCCGGAGCAACAAAAATTGCTCAATCTGGAAATCAAAACCTCGAACCTATGTGCCGAGATTACGCTACCGACAGGGCGCGACCATTTGGGCAATGACCGCACAGCCGTTTGCTGCTTGTCGTCTCTGAACGCAGAGAATTTCAACGAGTGGAATAAAGAAGAGCAATTCATTCCCGATGTGATGCGCTTCCTCGACAATGTGTTGGAAGATTTCATCCAGCGCGCGCCAGACGATATGGCCAAAGCCAAATACGCCGCCCAACGCGAGCGCTCGGTGGGTCTGGGCGTCATGGGTTTCCACTCGTTCTTGCAAGCCAATATGATTCCATGGGAAAGCGTCATGGCGAAAGTGTGGAACAAACGCATTTTCACCCACATCAAAGAAGCCACCGATAAGGCTTCGGTTGATTTGGCCAATGAGCGCGGCCCTTGTTTGGATGCGGCCGAATGCGGTATCAATGAGCGCTTCTCGAATAAAACCGCGATTGCGCCGACCGCCTCTATCTCGATTATTTGCGGCGGCACCAGCCCGGGCATTGAGCCGATTGCGGCCAATAGCTTTACCCATAAAACGCTGTCGGGTTCGTTCAACGTTCGCAATCGTCACCTCGATAAAATGCTGAGCGAGAAGGGCCAGAACAATGATGATATTTGGTCATCGATTGTGACCTCTGGCGGCTCTGTGCAGCATTTGGATTTCCTCAGCGATGACGAGAAATCGGTATTTAAAACCGCCTTTGAAATGGACCAGCGTTGGCTGATTGATTTGGCGGGCGATCGCGCGCAACTGATTGACCAAGCGCAATCGTTGAATGTTTTCTTGCCGGCCAATATCCATAAAAAAGATTTGCATCAAGTGCATTATCAAGCGTGGAAAAAAGGCGTGAAGAGCCTGTATTACTGCCGTTCTCTGTCTATTCAGCGGGCTGAGAAAGACGGCGGCGACACCAAGGCGATGGAAGATGCCATGGTTAAAGTGGCCGAAGAAAACGAAATGGACGAGTGCCTCGCTTGCCAATAGGGAAGCGGGCCACACGCTAGATTTAATCTCCTTCAGTCCCGCGGCCTAGAAAACGCCAAGGTCTGAAAATATTATTTGAAAGATAAAGGGTACTCATATGTCTTTGCTAGAAGAACGCATCGTTTACAAACCTTTCCGCTATCCATGGGCCTATGATGCTTGGCTCACCCAGCAGCGCATCCACTGGTTGCCAGAAGAAGTGCCTTTGGCGGAAGACGTGAAAGATTGGCATAAGAAGCTAACCGGCGGCGAGCGCAATTTGCTGACGCAGATTTTCCGTTTCTTTGTGCAAGCTGATGTGGAAGTGAACAATTGCTATATGAAGCATTATTCGCAAGTGTTTCAGCCGACCGAAGTGCAAATGATGCTGGCTGCTTTCTCGAATATGGAAACCATTCATATCGCAGCTTATTCGCATTTGCTCGACACCATCGGGATGCCAGAAATTGAATATGAAGCCTTCATGAAATACGCCGAGATGAAGGATAAATACGACTATATGCAGGAATGGGGCGTAGAGACCAAAGAAGATATTGCCAAAACATTGGCCGTCTTTGGCGCTTTCACCGAGGGTCTGCAATTGTTCGCCAGTTTCGCGATTTTGATGAACTTCCCGCGCTTCAATAAAATGAAGGGCATGGGGCAAATCGTAACTTGGTCGGCGCGCGATGAGACATTGCACACCAATTCGATTGTGAAATTGTTCAATACGTTCACGCAAGAAAATCCAGAAATCTGGAACGATGCGATGAAGCGCGATTTATATAAAGCGTGCGAAACGGTTGTTACCCACGAAGATGCCTTTATCGATTTGGCTTTTGAGATGGGGGGCGTGGAAGGTCTGGAAGCGCAAGAAGTGAAGGATTACATTCGCTTTATCGGCAATCGTCGTCTGATGCAGCTGAACCTAGAGCCGCTTTACGACATTGAGAAAAATCCATTGCCGTGGATGGACGAGATGTTGAACGGTATTGAGCATATGAACTTCTTTGAAGGCCGGGCCACTGAATATGCCAAAGCCTCCACCGAGGGCACTTGGGATCAAGCTTTCGATTAGGCTTTCGACTGAGCTTGCTTTTCAGCCAAACATTCAGGGGCGCTTCGGCGCCCCTTTTTTTTGAGCCTCATGAATTGCCAATTTGTCCCCGCGGCTTGGCGTCATTGTATAGTGGGGCATGTTTTCTCTTTTGACCAAACCCGCAGCCGAGCCGATAGAGGCGATTGGCAATGTGCTGGATGCTTTATTCACCTCGGATAAGGAGCGGCTAGACAAGAAGGCGGTTCTGGCGCGCATTGCCTTGCAGCCAAGTTTGCTGCAGAGCGAAATCAATAAAGTGGAAGCGGGTCACAAAAGCATATTCGTGGCGGGCTGGCGTCCGTTCATCGGTTGGGTGTGCGGTGTCGCGTTGGCTTATAATTTCGTCTTCCGCGATCTTATGGTCTGGGCGCTGGCCCTCACCTATGCAGAAACCCCGCCACCGCCGCCGCTCCACCTAGAGGTTCTCACCACAATTCTTTACGCTCTATTGGGTTTAGGCGGCATGCGCACATTCGAAAAACTGCAAGGCCGCGCCAAATAAACGCCATCAAAGAAGCTGTCAAAGCGAACAAAGAACCGGTGTTGCCGACGCTAAAAGTCCTTGGCGGCTTGGCCGCCTTAGGACGCCTTGCGCACGGCTGTCTCTCACTTTTCTCTTGCTAGAAACCAAGGCGCAAAATTTTTCTTTTACCCATTTGGAAAACTGGTGCTGCCGAGTGGAATTGAACCACCGACCTCTCCCTTACCAAGGGAGTGCTCTACCCCTGAGCTACGGCAGCGTTTGTTGCCTGCTGTTTGCCATAGGCGGACGGGGGATGCAAGTAACGATTGCGTTTGTGATTTGGCGAGCTAATATGTTCGCTCTTTGTTCTTTTGTTGCGTTGAGAGTTGCTGGTTATATGCGAGATATAGGGCCTTCTCCGGTTCGGTTAAGCTGGTTGGCGACGCGCCAATTGCAGGTGTGGATTTGGTGCGAGGGCTGCAGTCATCATAAAAGCCTGCCGGTGGCGCCGCTTTTGGAAAAATTTGGCGATGTGGCGCTTTTAGCCCTGAAGGCTCATTTTCAGTGTGCCGCGTGTGGCGGGCGGGAGGTGTTTCTTCGCCCCGATTGGCATCGCGCGGGTTGGACGCAAGGCGTGGTGTCGCGGCATGAAAAATTGCCCGACTGAAGGGCGCGCCGACACAGAAGAAACATTTCATAATGAGTGCGTCGCGTCTCACCAAACCTGACGAGGGTCGCCGCCCCCTCTTAAAGCCTCGCCTGCGGGCTATTTTTTAAAGACGTAACACGAGCCCCGCCGAGGCATGTCGGCGGGGCTTTTGATTGTCTGTTTCGCAGCCATGGTCTTGCGACTGTGGCATGACAAATGGGGCAAACAAAGTTAAGAAGAAGCATGAGCAAAGGTCAAAAACCTGCCGTGAAAAACCAAGCGCGTCAGCAAAAACTGGCGGCGGCTTTGCGCGCCAATCTGAAACGTCGCAAAGAAAGCCGTAAACAGGCCGACCAACCACAAGTGTCAGCCCCGAAGGATGCATCAGATGGATGAGATTATCATTGAAGGCGGCGTGGCTTTGACCGGCGAGATTGCGATTTCGGGGTCTAAAAATGCCGTTCTGCCGCTGATGGTGGCAGGTCTTTTGAGCGCGGAAAAATTGATTTTGCGCGGCACGCCGCGCCTTGCCGATACGCAAACGCTGGCCCGGGTTTTGCGCGAGCTGGGAGCCGAGGTCGAAGAATTTGGCCAGGGACCGGGCGAGGGGTTGAGTGTCCATACAAAAGATTTGAGCTGCACGCGCGCGCCCTATGAATTGGTCTCTAAAATGCGCGCGAGCTTTTGGGTCTTGGGCCCGCTGTTGGCGCGCGCCCACGAAGCCCAAGTCTCGCTGCCCGGCGGTTGCGCCATCGGCACTCGTCCGGTCGACCTCTACCTCAAAGGCCTCGAGGCCATGGGGGCGGAAATTGACGTGGCGAGCGGCTATGTCAATGCCACGGCCAAGGGTGGGCTCAAGGGCGCGCGGATCGATTTGCCCTTCGTCTCGGTCGGCGCCACCCATGTATTGATGATGGCGGCAACCCTGGCCAAAGGCACGACGCTCATCACCAATGCCGCCACCGAGCCAGAAGTCGTCGATGTCGGCACCTGCCTGATGGCGATGGGCGCGAACATAGAAGGCCTGGGAACTCGAAATTTAACCATCACGGGCGTCGATAGATTATCGGGCGCTGAGCATAGCGTCTCGCGCGACCGCATTGAGGCGGGCGCCTTTGCCTTGGCCATCGCGGCCACCCATGGCGATGCGCGCCTGACGGGCATTCAAGAAGATGTCTTGGGCGCGCTGGCCCCTGCTATGCGCTTGGCGGGGTGCGAGCTGCACCAAGAAGCCGATGCTATGCGCATTATCGGCCCCAAGGGCCGCGCCATTGCCACGCCGGTGACAACCGAGCCTTACCCCGGATTTGCCACCGACTTGCAAGCCCCCTTCATGGGGCTGATGTGCGGGGCCGACGGCGTGTCGCGCATTCGCGAGACGATATTTGAAAATCGCTTCATGCATGTGCAAGAGCTGGTGCGCCTTGGCGCCGATATCACGCTGGAGGGCGACACGGCCATAGTGACGGGCGTCGCGCAATTGCAAGGTGCGCCTGTTATGGCGACGGATTTACGCGCCTCCGCGACTTTGGTGATTGCCGGGCTGATGGCCAAAGGCCAGACGCGTATCTCGCGGGTCTATCATCTCGACCGCGGCTATGAGCGGATTGAAGAAAAACTATCGGCGGCCGGCGCCCATATTTGGCGAGAGCGCGTTTAATGCCGGTCAAACCTCTCAAACTCTATGCCCGCGACGGCGACGATATGAAGGTTGTTTCGGCGTGCCTGCAAGATAGCGTGGCGCAAATCGGTGATATGACTTATCTCGAAGGGGCGCGTCGGTTTGTTATCTTGGTCAATCGGTTCTGCTGGGAGCGCGACGGCGGCGTGCCGATGCGGGTGCGCTCGGCGTTGCAAATTTCTGGTGTCGAGGCAATTCAACAACGGCAGTTAAATTTAACCCGTCGCGATGGCATTGTGTCGATTTTGGCGGTGCAATTTGAGCCAACAGAGAGCCCGTCGGGGGTTATCTTGTTGGTTTTTTCGGGCGGCGGCGAAATCCGCTTGGAAGTCGAGGCTTGCGAGGCCATATTAGAAGATGTTACTGCCCCTTGGGCGGCGGCTTCGCGGCCCGCCCATGCGGTTGATACGAAACAAGAGACTGAATAGAGATTATGGCTCCATACTTGCGTGCCCACCTAAAAGATGCCGATTTCGCAAGCCGCTTTGGCGAGTTGCAATCGATGAAGCGTGAGCAATCGGTAGATGTGAACGCCGCCGTGGCACAGATTATCGACGATGTGCGCGCGCGCGGCGACGCTGCCCTTATCGAGCTGACGGCTCAATTCGACCGCCAGACTTTGCGCCCTGAGAGTTTGCGTATTTCGCAAGCCGAGATAGATGCTGCCTTTGACGCTTGCCCCGAAGCGACGCGCACGGCGCTCGACCTTGCGGCCAGCCGCATTCGCGATTTTCACGCCCGTCAAAAACCCCAAGACGAGAGTTTCACCGATACCGCAGGCGTCGAGCTGGGCCACCGTTGGACGCCCGTCGATGCCGCGGGCCTTTATGTGCCCGGCGGTTTGGCCAATTATCCTTCCTCGGTTTTAATGAATGCCATCCCCGCGCGCGAGGCCGGGGTTCCCCGTGTCGTGATGGTGGTGCCAACGCCCGATGGCAAGGTCAACCCTCTGGTTCTCGTGGCGGCGCGTTTGGCGGGCGTCGATGAAATATATCGTATTGGCGGCGCGCAAGCGATTGCCGCGCTGGCCTATGGCACTGACACGATTGCCCCGGTGCATGTGATTGTGGGGCCGGGCAATGCCTATGTGGCGGCGGCCAAGAAACAAGTATTTGGCCAGGTTGGCATTGATATGATTGCCGGGCCTTCGGAAATTCTCGTGGTCTCTGACACGCAAAATGATCCGGCTTGGATGGCCGCTGACCTGCTCAGCCAAGCCGAGCATGATGAAGTGGCGCAATCGATATTCATCTGCGACGATGCGAATTATGCGGATGCAGTAGAGCAGGCGGTGGAAACCGCGCTGGAAACGCTGCCGCGCGCCGCGATTGCGCGCAAGAGCTGGCAAGATTTCGGGGCGATTTTAGTGGTCGATGATTTGGCCCGCGAGGCGCCCGCCTTAATCAATCAATTGGCGCCAGAGCATTTAGAATTGGCCGTGCAAGACCCCGAAGCCATGGCGGGTGACATTCGCCATGCGGGCGCCATTTTTATGGGACGTTACACGCCAGAGGCGGTCGGCGATTATATCGCTGGCCCCAACCACGTGCTGCCGACGGCGCGCGCGGCGCGCTATGCGTCGGGGCTTTCGGTGCTGAATTTTATGAAGCGCACGTCCTTGGTAAAATGCGATGCGGCATCGCTTTCGGCGATTGGTCCGGCGGCCGTGCAATTGGCCGATGAAGAGGGGCTAGACGCCCATGGGCGGTCTATTTCCATCCGTTTGAATATCGGTCAGGAGAGCTAGCTATGGCCGAAGCGATCGCGCAACCGACTGCGGATAAATCGGCGCGCATGGTGCATATTTCCCTGAACGACCCGGCTTTGGTGGCGCGCAATCCAGATATTGAACACGAGCGTCGGGTGGCGATTTTTGACCTTATCGAGGGCAATCATTTCGCTTTGGTTGAGGGCCCGAAGGGGCCGTATCGGGTTGTGCTTTCGGTGGTTGACCGAGGCATTTTATTTTCGGTTTCCAATAGCGAGAACGAAAGTCTGGCCGAGATTGAATTGGCCATGACGCCGTTTCGGCGCAATATTCGCGATTATTTTATGATTTGCGAAAGCTATTTCGAGGCCATTCGCACGGCGACGCCCGAGCGCATTGAAGAGATTGATCAGGCGCGCCGCGCTTTGCATAATGAGAGTGCCGAATTGTTAAAAAACCGCCTATCGCCGCATGTCGAGGTGGATGACGATACGGCGCGGCGCTTGTTCACGCTCATCAGCGTGTTGAAAATGCGTAGCTAAGATAAAACAGTTGATTTTTGGCCAGTTTCTGGCCATTGTCCCCGAATTACGTCCGCCACTGCCGCCGCCTCTTTCCTTGGCGTGCAACGAGCCGACTTTACGAGTGAGATTTATGGCCAAAGAAGAGCTCCTAGAATTTAATGCAACTGTGGTGGAATTACTGCCCAATGCAACGTTTCGGGTAAAATTAGAAAATGAGCACGAAGTGATTGCTCATACGGCTGGCAAGATGCGCAAAAATCGCATTCGGGTTTTGGCCGGCGACAAGGTTCTAGTGGAAATGACACCTTATGACCTCACCAAAGGACGTATCACCTATCGCTACAAATAAGCGGCTGCTGCTGGCCAGTGCCAGCCCGCGCCGCCTTGATTTGCTGGCGCAAATTGGGCTCGTGCCCGATGAGATTATTCCTGCAGATATTGATGAAACCGAAAAGCCAACCGAGGCCCCGCGGGCTTTGGCGCAAAGATTAGCCATGGAAAAAGCCGAGGCCTTGCGCGCGCAGCTAGATGGGGAGACGCTTATTTTGGCCGCCGATACCGTGGTTAGCGTGGGCCGTCGAATTTTGCCGAAAACCGAAACGCGAGAGCAAGCGCGTGCCTGTTTGGCTCTTTTGGCGGGGCGCGGTCACCGCGTCCATACCGGATTTAGCGTATTGTCGAAACAGCGACAGGTCAGCAAATGTGTGACCAGTCGCGTGCGCTTTAAAAACCTTTCGGCGGGCGAAATAAACGCCTATCTGGCGAGCGACGAATGGCAGGGCAAAGCCGGAGGCTATGCCATTCAGGGGCGCGCCAGCGCCTTTATCAGCCATCTTGTTGGCTCCTACTCGAATATTGTAGGTTTGCCTTTATATGAAGTCAGCGAAGTCTTGCGCGGTGCTGGCTATCCGTTTCAATCAGGAAAAGAGTAGAACATGTCCCATGAAATTTTGATGAGTGTCGAAAATGGTTTATTGCGCGTGGCGCAAATAGAAGACGCTCAGCTCACCAGCCTGCAAGCCGCCCCCATGGGGCAAACCGCGGGCGAGGGCCCTAGCCTCATCGGGCAAATATACCTCGGCCAAGTCGAACGCGTGGTGCCGCGCTTGCAAGCCGCTTTTGTGGATATTGGCATGGAGCGCGCCGGATTTTTAGGCGCCCGCGAAGCCCGCGCCCTATTGCCGGGCAGCGACCGCGAAACCCCGATTGAAGATTGTGTGCAAGATGGCGATACGGTTTTGGTGCAAATTACGCGTCCACCGCATGGCGATAAAGGCGCGCAAATCACCGCCGATGTCACTTTGCCCGGGCGCGCTGTTGTGTTGGCACCGTGCCGCAGTCGCATTGCTGTGTCGCGCCAAATCGAAGACGAGGCCGAACGCACGCGTTTGGCAGATTTAGCGGGTGCTATCCGCGATGGCAAAGAAGGCGATGGGCTGGATGTCGAAGGCATGGACGGCCCCGCAGGTTGGGTTATTCGTACCGCCGCGATTGGTATGCAAGGCGCCGATATGGCCGCCGATATGGCCAGCGTTGCCGCGCAATGGGAAAGCCTTTTGGCGCAGGCTGAGGATTGCGAACCGCCAGCGGTTTTATATCAAGATTTGGGGCCGATCGAAAAAGCGTTGCGCGATCTCGTGCGTGCGCAAACCACGGCTGTGGTGATGGAAGACGCACAAAGCTTGGCCCAGGCCAAAGCTTTCGCCGGTGCCCATATGCCCGCCGCTTTGGCGCTTTTGCAAGCCAGCGATAAAGGCGAGATTTTATTCGACCGCTATGACGTCGCGGGGCAGCTCGCGCAAGCTTTGTCCAATCGGGTCAACTTGGCCTCGGGCGGCTGGCTGATGATTGAGACCACCGAAGCGATGACCACAATTGACGTGAATTCGGGCTCCGATACGGCAGATGCGCGCGGCGTGAACTTGGCGGCGGCGCAAGCGATTGGCGCTCAATTGCGGTTGCGCGCCCTCGGTGGTTTGGTGGCGATTGATTTTATCGATATGAGCGATGCGGCGGATAATGAGGCCGTCTTGGCGGCCTTAGAGGCCAGTTTTGAAGGCGATAAAAATCCGGTGCGCATTGGCCCAATGTCGGAGTTTGGCGTGGTCGAGATGACGCGTCGGCGCGATGTGATGAGTTTGGCCGAAGCCATGCGCCAAAGGTCCCAGAGCCGCCAGAGCGATAGCGAGTAGAGAGCCCTGATGGCCAACTGTCCGATATGCAAAAAATCTGAGACCGTGCAGGCCTATCGTCCCTTTTGCTCGAAACGCTGTGCGGATATCGATTTGCACCGCTGGATGGGCGGCCATTACGCGGTTCCTGCGGTAGAGCCGCCGGATGATTTTGACACGGAAATTGAGCAAGCTTTGGCCGAACAAAGCTCGCCAGACGAGTTTCATTAAAAACTTTCTTTTGCGCGTCCTATAGCTAGACAGGCGCACTCCCTTCACTTATAAACCAAGCATAATCAAGCGTGCCACTATCCTTTTCCAGCGGCTTCGTTTAAGGCCCGGGTAGCTCAGGGGTAGAGCAGTGGACTGAAAATCCTCGTGTCGGTGGTTCAAATCCGCCCCCGGGCACCATTTTTCAAAATTAGAAAAAGCTAGAATACCTGAGCAGAAGGCTTATTCAGTAGCCATCTCGGCCAGAGGCGGCTGGGTTTCTTCTCCACCAAATCCGTCTGAATTCAAGATAGCCTTGGCCACTGGAATATGCGTGTCTGGGCCAGCGGCGGAAGCGGCGAATTGTTGCCGCAGTTTTTCCGCCAGGGCTGGTTTTTCGGCTGCGAGGTTATGGCTTTCGGTCGCGTCTTGGTTGATGTCGTAAAGTTCTAAATCGCCATTTCTGCGCTCGATCAATTTCCACTGGCCGCTGATAAAAGCCGAGCCGTTTCACGGCACTTTCGGCCATGCTGGATTTGAATTGGAAAAATCCCTCGACGATTTAATGGCGGGGCATTTTCACATGAAGACGAGCGGGAAATATGTTCACGAATGGGGCATTGG
>Ga0233438_10000547_pt1 | contig 47148 bp, 37 predicted proteins | sample SI_123_September_FD_182720 | JGI IMG/M metagenome (GOLD analysis project Ga0233438, IMG submission 182720) | Seawater microbial communities from Saanich Inlet, British Columbia, Canada - SI_123_September2016_10_MG | ecosystem: Environmental > Aquatic > Marine > Inlet | place: Canada: British...
AGGTGTTTTTTAAACTTTTAAATTCGGAGCGAATTTGATCTTCGTTATCTGTAAACGTTGCCATTCCCATAAGTCCTGTTATGCGAACATTTGGGAGTGGGTTTGTTTTTAAATCTAAAATAACCGCCTCCAATTCAGCTCTGTTAAATCCGAATTTAGTATCCTCTTGGGCAATATGCATTTGAAGTAAACAGTCGATTACTCTCTTGTTTTTTGCGGCCTGCTTATTTATTTCTTTCAAAAGTTTGTAGCGATCAACCCCGTGAATAAGCGCAACATAAGGCGCCATATATTTCACCTTATTGGTTTGAACATGCCCAATCATGTGCCATTCAATATCTTTAGGCAGGCTTTCCCATTTTTGGGTCATTTCCTGAATTTTATTTTCTCCAAATATACGTTGACCTGCTTCGTAAGCAGCTTCGAGGTCTTCGTTTGGTTTTGTCTTAGAAACTGCTACAAGGCTTACATTTTCTGTGAGCGTACTCAGAAGTTCTTTAATTTGTTTTTGAATTTCCATCTTAGATAAATTGAGCTGCTACCGTTGGATTTTTGCGGTCTGCTCGGTAGTCATAAAATCCAATTCCAGATTTTACGCCTAAATTTCCAGCTTGAACCATATTGATTAACAGAGGAGTAGGAGTATATTTAGGATTCCCAAAACCCTCATGAAGTACCTCCAGAACAGATAAACAAACATCAAGTCCAATAAAATCTGCTAATTGAAGAGGTCCCATTGGATGTCCCATTCCTAATTTCATCATTTGATCAATTTCAGAAACGCCACCAATTCCTTGAAATAAGGTTTCGATCGCTTCATTAATCATCGGAAGTAAGATTCTGTTTGCTACAAAACCAGGATAGTCTCTTGCAGGAAGCGGGACTTTATCTATTTTTCTTGAAAGATCTGAAATAACATTTAGGGTTTCTTCAGAGGTTTTGAACCCAGAAATTACTTCAATCAAACGAACTACAGGAACTGGATTCATAAAATGCATACCAATTACCTTTTCGGGTCTTTCGGTATAGGACGCTAATTTGGTAATCGAAATCGAAGAGGTGTTCGATGCTAATATACAGTGTTCCGGAGCTACAGCATCGATTTGCTTGAATAAGGATTCCTTAACGCTACTATTTTCTGAGGCCGCTTCTACAATTAAATCAGAGCCTTTAACTGCAGCATCTAAGTTTGTTGTCGTTTTGATTCTACCCAGTATTTGTGGTTCATCTTCAGCACCAATGACGGAACGCGAAATCTGACGTTTTAAATTTTTTTCAATTACAACCCGTGCTTTTTTAAGGTTTTCTTCAGAAACATCAACCAAATGAACCTCAAAGTTATTTTGAGCAAAACAATGTGCAATTCCATTCCCCATGGTTCCGCAACCAACAACTGTTATGTTTTTTATATTCATTATTTAAAGCAACTAATTATTTGATGAGCAACTCGAAGGGCTTCCGTAGCGTGACCCAAAGTTACTATGGGTTCGGTATTGTTAATTATAGAATCAGCAAAAGTATCTAGTTCTTCTAAAATTGCATTCGACTCCTCAATGGTTGGGGGTTCAAAATAGATTTGTTTTTTGACTCCTTCTGCATTTTGAAGGATTAGGTCAAATTCTCCGGGCTCTTTAGGAGCGTCTTTCATTTTAACTACTTCGACTTTTTTGGTCAGGAAATCAACAGCTATGTAAGCATCTTTTTGAAAGAAACGTGTCTTACGCATGTTCTTAAGCGATATTCTGCTTGCTGTTAAGTTAGCAACGCAACCGTTTTCGAATTCTATACGAGCATTCGCAATATCAGGGGTTTCACTGATGACAGAAACACCAGATCCGCTTACGTTTTTTACTTTAGAATTTATAACGCTAAGAATCACATCAATATCATGAATCATCAAATCCAAGATAACAGGAACATCGGTTCCTCTGGGATTAAATTCTGCAAGCCTGTGGGCTTCTATGAACATGGGGTTCTCTATGTGGCTTTTAATCGCTTTAAAAGCAGGATTGAAACGTTCTACATGACCTACTTGACCTTTCAGACCTTTTTCGTTTGCTAGGGCTACAATTTCTTCAGCTTGGGCCACCGTTTGCGAAATGGGTTTTTCGATAAATACATGTTTCCCTGCAGCTAAACACTGCAGCGCCATTTCATGATGAACAACCGTGGGAGTTACAATATCGACCACTTCAACTGTAGCAATTAATTCTTCGATGGAGTCAAAAGCGGTATAACCTTCTTTCTCAGCTAAGGCAGCAGCAGCGTTTTTATCGGGATCATAAAAACCAACTAAATCATAGCTTTCAGATTGTTCTAAAAGTCTGAGGTGGATTTTCCCTAAGTGTCCTGCGCCTAAAACTCCTGCTTGTAGTTTTTTCATTCTTTGATAGTCATAAAATTGATAGCTCCTCAAAGGTACATTTTAAGAATTAATTTCCCTTTAAAGTTTTTAATAAAAGCCAATTTATTGTTTATTTTTGAAGCCATGAATATACCTTTGGACTCTGCTAAACATCAAGGTCAACGAAAACAGTTAATAGAACGTTTGGCTGCAATGGGTATTTCTGATTCTGCAGTTTTAGAAGCCATGTTACAGGTGCCACGACATTGGTTTATGGATCCCGGATTAGCTTCTCACGCCTACGATAACAAAGCATTTCCAATTGCTGCAGACCAGACCATTTCTCATCCCTATACGGTAGCATTTCAATCGCAACTTTTAGAAGTAAAACCGGGGGATAAGGTGTTAGAAATAGGAACAGGATCGGGCTATCAAACCGCAGTTTTGTTAGCTTTAGGGATAAAAGTATATACCATAGAACGGCAGCAGGAACTTTTTAAGAAAACCAAACGCTTATTTACAAAACTTAATTTATTCCCAAAGAAAGTAATCTTTGGAGATGGGTATTTGGGACTTCCAAATGAGACTCCCTTTAAGTCCATTGTTGTTACCGCTGGGGCTCCTTCTGTGCCAAAACCATTGTTAAAGCAGCTTGCAGTTGGCGGACTTTTGGTAATTCCGATTGGAATCGAAGAGCAAATTATGACCCGATTTACACGTATTTCAGAAAAAGAATTTGATAAGGAAACCTTCGGTACATTTAAGTTTGTTCCGATGTTGAGAGATAAAAACTAGGAAGTTTTTATCTCTTGAATTCCTTTTTCACACGATCCAAGGTTCTTTTGTTTTCACGATCTTTAATCACATCTCGTTTATCATGTATTTTCTTTCCGCGAGCAAGCGCGATTACCATTTTGGCATAGCCCTTATCGGATAAAAACAAGCGGAGTGGAACAATCGTTAGTCCCACATTACGTACTTCTTTATTGAGTTTTTTCAACTCTTTTTTGTTCAGTAATAGTTTTCTGGTAGATCGAGGTTTGTGGTTGTAATGCGTTCCGTACAAATATTCCTCGATGTACATGTTTACAGCAAACAACTCTCCACGTTCATTAAATTCACAAAAACTCTCCGTTATGGAAGCCTTGCTTTCACGAATCGACTTAATCTCGGTTCCTGTTAAAACAATTCCAGCAGTATATTGATCGATGATCTCATATTCGAAACGTGCCTTCTTGTTTTGTATGTTAATTTTCTTTTGTAACATGGGCAACAAAGGTAACTTTATTCTTTTAGTTTTTAAAGAGTAAGTTTTTAATAATCCCGTTTATCTTCTTGTTTTTCGTCTTTCTAAATGCATCTTCATTTTAATGGGGAACAAAAAAGCCCAAATCAATCTTTTTATAAAAATCTTGTTCTGGACAGAAACCGCAATACACAACATTTAATTTAAGAAAAAGCAACAATCCAATCCCTTGAATTCTTATTTTTACATAAAAATAAGCCCATGAGATTCAACCCTTGCTTCTTACTATTCCTAACCGTTTTTGTTTCCAATGCGCAGTCGAAGCAAATTCAATTAGTAGATACTTTAAGCTCGAAACCCATTCCGTATGCAACGGTTCATTTTTCTAATAACAGAGGATTAATAACCGATGAAGCGGGTTATTTTGAGTTGGTTCCGGAGCAAGTTCTGCTAAACGACTCGCTCTTTGTTTCTTCCATGGGTTACGATTGGCTTGCGGTAGGCTTAAAAGAGTTCAAAGACAGCATTCTTTATGTAATGCCCGAAGCAATTGCTTTAGACAATGTTATTTTAACCAATAAGAATTATCCCACTGAGAAAATATTGTCTCTAGCAAAAGATCGCTTGGAGCAAAATTATTCTACAGATTACAGCAAAAAACGTCTGTTTCATAAAAGCGTGTATTCCCAAAATATCACACGAGTGAACATCGACAAATATAAATCATCAATTGCAGAACTCAACCGTGCCTTAGTCGATAGTTTCTTAAAGTATATGCCCAGAACAAACGAATATACTACAGAAACTCTGGCCTATTATGCAGGGAATTTTGAAGAAGACAACCAAAAGATTAATCTAATAAAAGCCCGTCAGACCTACGATAAGGGGGGTGAATTGTACGAATCTTTACAAGAAGGGCTGGGCGATATATTAAAAGAAAACCTCAAACCCAATTCTTATTTTAAGGTAAAATCTGGTTTTTTCTTTGGTGGGGATATGGATATCACGGGACTAGAAGAAGCGGACAGCACCAATTTTGATAATCTTAAAGAATTTGAAAAGAAAGAAGCCGCACGGAAGTTAGAAGAGCAAGAGAACTTTGCTAAATACCGAAAAAAAAATATTTCTGGTCTTTATTCCGAGTTGTTCTTCGCTGATGATTCTGATTTAAATGTACTTGATAAACCCAACCGCTATATTTTTTCTGAGCCTGAATTAACCCTCGAGGGTAATGACCTGATCTATGTCATCCGTTTTCGACCCAAAGGGCGCGAAGATTTTGAAGGAACCCTCCACATTAATTCTGAGGATTTTGCGGTTACCCGCTTGGATTTTAAGAATGTAAAATCCCTTTTTAAGCTGAAGTTATTGGGAGTAACCATTGATCAAAACCAAAAACAAGGACGCATGATGTTCTCAAAAAACAAGAATAACCAATATACGCTGACCTATTTACAAATAAAAAAAGGTTCTGTTTTTTCTTTAGACCGCCCCTTAAAATTCATCGAGAAAAACAAGTTTGTAAAGGGGAGGAGGAAGCAGAATCAAGTTTCGATGCGATTGGACTTTGCCGTTTATTCTCAGTCTCAATACGAGCTTCGCGTGTTCGATTACGAGCCTATCGATGAAGCGACCTTCGAGGTAATGGAAGAAAAAAACGACATTCTGCCTAAGTATTACGATACTTTTACAACCAATTTCTGGGAAGAATTTTAAATTTTATCCCGTTGTTAATTGCTTCCTTAATAAGTTTTCTTGAAAAGTATATTTCAATTATAAAATAACGCTTCAATTGTGTATTTTTGTACTCTAATTTTACACTATGCAAAGAGACACTATTGTTTTTGACCTGATTAATGAAGAAGAGGCTAGACAGCTGAATGGAGTTGAACTAATTGCTTCCGAGAATTTTACCAGTCCTGCTGTAATGGAGGCTACTGGTTCTGTTTTAACTAACAAATATGCCGAAGGATATCCAGGTAAACGTTACTATGGAGGTTGTGAAGTGGTAGACAAAGTTGAGCAATTGGCAATCGACCGCGCTAAGGAGCTTTTTGGAGCTGCCTACGCGAACGTTCAACCGCACTCTGGATCTCAGGCGAATACTGCTGTATTTCATGCTTTTATTAAGCCAGGAGATAGCATCCTTGGGTTTGACCTTTCGCATGGTGGACACCTAACGCACGGATCTCCGGTTAACTTTTCGGGGCGATTATACAAGCCACATTTCTATGGGGTACAAAAAGAAACGGGTCGTTTAGACTACGATAACATCCTAGAGATCGCTAAAGAAGTGCAACCTAAAATGATTATTGCAGGGGCTTCTGCTTATTCTCGTGATATTGACTTTGCTAAGTTTAGAGAAATCGCAGATGAAGTAGGTGCTTTTTTACTCGCCGATATTTCACACCCTTCTGGGTTAATTGCTACTGGATTTTTAAGTAACCCAATTCCTCACTGTCACGTGGTAACAACAACCACCCACAAAACCCTTCGTGGGCCTCGTGGTGGATTGATCCTCATGGGGGAGGACTTCGATAACCCATTCGGAATTACTCTTAAAAACGGAACCGTTCGTAAAATGTCTCACTTATTAGACATGGCGGTATTCCCTGGGAACCAAGGTGGACCTCTAGAGCATGTTATTGCTGCTAAAGCAATTGCCTTTGGGGAATGTTTACAACCGAGCTACAAAGACTATATGCATCGCGTACAGAAGAATGCTGCTGCCATGGCTGCCGCTTTTGTAAGTCGCGGTTATAAGTTAATTTCGGGTGGTACAGACAACCACATGATGTTGATCGACCTCCGTAACAAAAACATTACTGGGAAAGATGCCGAATTAGCCCTTGTAAAAGCTGAAATTACAGCCAACAAAAATATGGTTCCTTTCGACGATAAGTCGCCCTTTGTTACTTCTGGGATTCGTGTAGGTACAGCAGCTATTACCACTCGTGGACTGAACGAAGCCGATATGGAAACGATTGTTGGATTCATCGATCGCGTAATCCAATCGCCGCAAGACGAAGCTGTGCTTTCTACAGTTGGCCATGAAGTGAATGAATTAATGAAAGGAAGAGCACTGTTCAACGCTTAGAATTTAGAATTATATAATGTGTGAAAAACTCTTTACTCCCGGAGTAGAGGGTTTTTTGGTTGAAGGGGTTTGTAGTTCTGTAACGTTCCGTGTATGGTGTCGTTGCATCCAGAAGGGTGCTATGCACTATACACATTGTTGTATGCCGTTTTTATTTTGTTCCACAATACTTCCCAAATCGGCATATTGCGGAACTTTTTGATATGTGATAATCATCCAAAGAGTTATTTATTTCCCAATTCCTTGGGTCAATCTCCTTTTATAAAAAGCAAACTCACAAAAAGGGGCACAAAAGTTTAAGCCACTCCTAATGAATAGATTGCAGTATTAAAAATATATAAAAGGGTAGGGCATAGGTTTCTCATGACATAGAACAGATTTGGATACTGTTAGTCAAATGAACTAAAAAACTACTTGTAAATTGTACTTTATAATATAGGTATTTTAGTTAAATAAGGTTCTTATGTTTTGCGGAATTCGAAGTAGTTTTTGGGAGGCGGGGTCTAGGTAGCACCATTGCGTGGAGCACTGAGCTACTAAGGTTTTGGTTCCTGCTAGGTAAAACCGAACTTTGCGTTCACTTAAAAATCCCTCGGTAAGGGCTACGTGGGTTTCTATTAAAAGGGTGTCGCCAAGTTTTGCTTGGCGTTTGTATTCGATGTTGTGGGAGCGCACTACCCAAAGACCATAGGTTTCTTTAGAATTGGCTATTAAACTTTGCCAATGGGCGCCGGCAATATCTTGTACCCATTGTAAGTACTGAACGTTATTCACATGCTGTAACTCGTCTAAATGCGCTTCTGTAACGGTAACTTCTTGGGTATATTTCTTCAACTTATTTCTTTTGGAGGGTTACTTCAAAGAGTTTACTCCAGTTTTTACCGGTTACAAAAAATGTTTTTCTCTCCGTGTGGTATGCAATTCCATTGAGTACGTCTAGGTTGGGAATTTGTTCAACTTTTTTTCGAAGTCCAGCGAAATTAACAATTCCCTCAACGGCTCCATTTTCAGGGTTAATAATTACAACAACATCTTTCTGAGCTTGGTAGGTGTTGGCGTAGATTAACCCATTGACCCATTCGAGCTCGTTAATTTTCGTAACAATGGTTTTGTTTGTGGTCGCTTCCACATAAGAGATTTCCTTTTGGGTTTGGGCGTCTAGGGTCCATATTTTAGCCGATCCGTCGGATTTATACAGCTGGGTTCCGTCGTTACATAAACCCCATCCTTCTTTACTTTGGCTGTATACGAAGCTGCGCTCCATTTCCATATTCTCTTTGTTGTACACAAAACCGGTGTTACTTTGCCAGGTCAGTTGGATTATTTTATCGTTAATTAGCGTCAGTCCTTCTCCAAAATAGGAGGCGTCTAAATCGATCTTCTTTTCAACCTCTCCAGTTTTATAATTCACTTTTCTAAGGCTCGATTTCGTTCTTAGCCCGGTACTTTCGTAAAGCGTTTCGCCATCGAATTCTAATCCCTGTGTATAGGCAGCTCTATCGTGCGGAAATTCGTTCAGTAGGGTGTAAGTGTATAAACTTGGGGCAGTCTTGTTTAGCAAGCGCACATTGGAATTTAGAGTGTATTTATTCCCCTCAATGAATAGGTTAGCCTGTAACGGAACATCGCCAAGGACTGCATTTACTTCAAACCTATGGGTGGATTCAATTCGAGTTCCACGAGCGGTGTAGTGAATGGAATCTAGGACTATATTTTTTTTATTTTTTAAGCTTAGTTGTAGCGTATCTCCGGTTACAAAGGTCTTTTGGTTGACCTTTAGGGTTATTTTGGGATCCTTATTTTCGTTGCCACAGCTCTTCAGGGCAATGATAGTCAGGAGCATAGTAATCCATTTCATAAAAAATAATTTAGTTAAAAGTAGTTTATGAAATTTAGACCACAAAATGATTGTGCAAAAAGAGTTTGCAATGTATATTTGCAGTGGGCAAGTCCTATACAACCAGCTCCTGTTGAATCCCCCAGGGCGGGAACGCAGCAAGGGTAAATGGTCGTAGCGGTGTGATATAGGTCGCTTGCCCTTTTTTTCTTTACAAAACGCAAATATGGGTTACGTAGTCTTAGTTACCGGCGCTTCTTCAGGTTTAGGAAAATCTATTGCTTTTCATTTACACAATCTAGGTCATATAGTTTACGGAACAAGTAGAGACCCAAAACAATACACGGAGGATTTTCCTTTTAGCTTATTGCCACTCGATGTAACAGAAGCAGCTTCTGTTGAGGCTTTGTTAATTGAACTAGAAAAAATGGAAACCAATATAGATGTGCTAATTAATAACGCCGGGGTTGGAATTACAGGTCCTGTTGAAGAAACTTCATTAGATGCTATCCGTGCTAATTTTGAAACAAACTTCTTTGGTCCGCTTGCCATGATTCAGGGAGTTTTACCTCTGATGCGAAAAAACAACAACGGAATCATCATAAACATAACCTCAATTGCAGGTTATATGGGTCTTCCTTTTAGAGGAGCCTATTCTGCCTCAAAAGGGGCGTTGAATATTATTTCAGAAGCCATACGTTTAGAAATTGCAGCACAAGGAATTCGACTAATGACTCTTGCTCCGGGAGATTATGCTACTGATATTGCCGCAAGACGTTTTCATGCTCCTGTTATTGACGGGTCTCCGTATAAAAAAGCATATCAAGAAAGTTTAGACACCATGGATTCTCATGTAGACGGAGGAAACGATCCTATTGAGGTTGCCCATACGGTGGCTGCGCTTATCCATTTAAAAAAACCACGACCACACTATCTTGTCGGTCCTTTGTTGCAGAAGTTTTCTTTGACCTTGAAAAAGATTTTACCACAAAAAGCTTACGAAAAACTTCTAAAAAACCACTATAAACTCTAATTTTGAACAAAACACTTTTATTATGAAATTTTTTATCGATACAGCCAATCTAGATCAAATTAAAGAAGCGGAAGCTCTTGGAGTTTTAGATGGTGTTACAACAAACCCATCTTTAATGGCTAAAGAAGGAATTACAGGACGTGAAAACATATTGAAGCACTATGTAGCTATTTGTAAGGCAGTAGAAGGAGATGTTTCTGCAGAAGTAATTGCTACGGATATCGATGGAATGATTAAAGAAGGAGAGGAGCTTGCAGCTTTACACCCCCAGATTGTTGTAAAAATTCCAATGATTGAAGATGGAATTAAAGCTTTAAAATATTTTTCAGATCAAGGGATCAGAACCAACTGTACTTTAATATTCTCTGCAGGTCAAGCTTTGCTTGCTGCTAAAGCTGGAGCAACTTATGTTTCTCCGTTTATTGGTCGTTTGGACGACATTTCTACTGATGGATTGGGATTGATTCAAGAAATTCGCGATATCTATGACAATTATGACTTTGGAACCGAAATTCTTGCTGCTTCTGTTCGTCACACCATGCACGTTATTGACTGTGCTAAAATAGGTGCCGATGTAATGACTGGACCGCTTAGTTCTATTAAAGGGTTAATGAAACACCCTCTTACAGATAGCGGATTGGCTCAGTTTTTAGCGGATCACAAAAAAGGAAACTAAGATTCTTTAACATACCAATTAGGGTGTTCGGCTATGGTTTTTTCATAGATTGGACACCCTTTTTCATGCGCTCCTTCTAAATAACCGTTTCCCATTAAGAATTCTTTGGTGATTTCTTTCCCAGTAAATTTAAAGCTCTTTTTGAATAGTTTAATCCACTCCTCAACGGATAAATCCCCTTGTTTATTCAGCCAAGCCTCAAAGGAGCCTGCTGTTTTTTGAAGTTCTAATAGTTGTTGTGCATTGTAGATTATTGCAGTTATTTTTCCACGCATTCTGATTATTCCAGCATCTTGCATGAGGCATTCTATGTCATCTGCATTAAAGTTTGCAATGGCTTGTATATTATAATTAGCGTAGGCTTTTTTTATAGTCTCTCTTTTGTTTAAAATGGTATTCCAAGATAAACCTGCTTGGTTAATTTCGAGGACTAAACTACCAAATAACGCATCGTCCGTTTGGGCTTTGAATCCATATTCGATGTCGTGATATTGTTTGTGTAGTTCGGAAAGTTTTCCTCGGGATGCCGCTTTGCAATACGAATTATTAACTTCCATTAATTAAGGGTGGTTTTTTTCTAGAATTTCTTTGAAGTTAGGGGAATAAAAATTCCCAAAGCCTTCTAAAATGATCCCTTTTTCATTAATTACAATCCCTTTGTTTAAGAGGGTTAGTACCCATTTTTTTCTTGCATTTTCGAAGTCTACGAACGCAAATTGATTCTTAGGGTTTATTTCCATTACCTTTTGGTAGTCTCGAACGAGCTTGTTGTAGGATTGAATACAAATTCCAACAAAGCGGAATCCTGGAAATTCGTTCTTGTACTGCTTGACCCGTTCTTGGGTTCTTTTGTAATGATTCATTTGGGTTTGAGACCAAAAGTACAAGACGGTTTTCTGTCCTTTTAAAAGTACTACGCTGGAAGCATTTTGAAATTCTGTGTCTTCCAACATAATTTCGGGAAGCGACTGGTTTGCTTGCATCTTCATGAGCGAGGCTTGTAAACTTATGATTTCTAATTCATATTCCGGAGAGGAGTTTACGGTGACATAGTATTTTAAAAACTGATCGTGTTGCTTGAAGTTTTTAAAATTAATAAGTTCTTCATAAGCAACAGTTCTTGATAGGTTGTTTCTGAGGTTTTCAGTTGGAATTAGTTGGTCTATCAAGGCAAGTCGGCGAATATTAAATTCTGTAGTCTGCTTCGCTTGAAAAAAGTTTTCCCCATCGACTAATGCTTCTTGGTTTAAAAAGTTAAGCATATAGGTAATGTAGGGTTCAAAATACGCTAAATTCTCTTCTCCAAAATTGAGGTATTTTCTAAAATTGAAATATAAACTATCCTGCTCTAGCGTTATATTCCTACCTCTAATCAATGCATAACGCTCTTTTCTGTTGGCGTAGGGATAAACGTATGAAGCTTGAGAAATAATTTTAGCTTCCGGACTGAGCTGGTTTATGGAATCAAATTTAATCCAGTTTTCTCTTTTTTCTTGGAGTAAGGAGTCGATAATCTCGCCGAAATCTGAACTTTTATTAGAATATTTCGAAGCCAAGAAACTGCTTTCTTTTTGCAGGGAAAGATAAATTTCCATTAAGAAATTATTCTTTGCGGATCCTCTTCCAGAAAAAACAAGAGAGGAATTGAAATCTGTCGTGTTGATTCTAAACCAAATACTGTCTCCTTTTTCTATTAGAAGGTTTTGACTTTCGGGTAGATGTTCGAATTTAAAAATTCCATAGTCCAAAGAATCATACCTTCTTTCGAATCGATTATTAGCTCCTAAAACTATAGAATCCAATAACTTATTATTTTTATAAATAGAAACCGTTTTGGAAGAGGGGTTGATAATTTGCCCTCCTAAAAAGGCTCCCTCGGGAACCGATTCGGAACTGCACGAATAAACGAAATATAATAAAACGATATAAAATGCTTTTTTCATAGGTTCCTTTGAATTGAGGAGTATAAATTAAATCACCAAAATGGTTGCCACAAGTTAAAAAAATTATTGATTACGCTCTCAATTTGCTTACTTTTGCACTATTAAAATATTCTCATATGTTATCTGTTTCAAATCTATCCGTTCAATTTGGAAAACGCGTACTCTTCGATGATGTAAACGTTACTTTTTCTGGAGCTAATTGCTACGGTATTATTGGTGCAAATGGTGCTGGTAAGTCAACGTTTTTAAAGATTATATCGGGTCAACAGGAAGCGAACTCAGGTTCGGTTTACTTAGAACCTGGAAAACGCTTGTCCGTTTTAGAACAAAATCACAACGCTTTCGATGAATACACTGTTTTAGATACGGTCCTTCGAGGAAACAAAGAATTGTTCAAGGTGAAATCTGAAATGGATGCAATCTATGCAAAGGAAGATTTTTCTGATGCTGATGGAGATCGTGTAGGAGAGTTGCAAGTTGTTTTTGAAGAGATGAATGGGTGGAACGCCGATAGTGAAGCGGCGACCTTATTATCGCATTTAGAAATTCCTCCAACGCTACATTACAGTACCATGGTCGATTTAGATGGAACTCAAAAAGTTCGTGTCTTATTAGCGCAGGCGTTGTTTGGAAACCCTGATGTATTGATTATGGATGAGCCTACGAATGATTTGGACTACGAAACTATTTCTTGGTTGGAGCAGTTTTTAGCTAATTATGATCATACTGTTATTGTGGTTTCTCACGACAGACACTTTTTAGATGCTGTTTGTACACATATTTCGGATATTGACTTTGGTAAAATAAATCACTTCTCAGGAAATTACACGTTTTGGTATGAGTCGAGCCAGTTAGCAGCAAGGCAAAGAGCACAGCAAAACAAAAAAGGAGAGGAGAAAAAGAAAGAACTACAGGAGTTTATTGCTCGTTTTTCTGCTAACGTAGCAAAATCGAAACAAGCAACTTCCCGTAAAAAAATGATTGAAAAACTGAACATTGAAGATATTAAACCTTCTTCTAGACGTTATCCTGCTATTATTTTTGAACAGGAACGTGAAGCAGGAGACCAGATTCTTAATGTAGAAGAGTTAAAGTATACCCTAGAAGGGGAGATCCTGTTTGATAAGGTTAATGTTAACCTAGGAAAAGGGGATAAGGTTGTTGTTTATTCCAAGGATTCTAGAGCAGTTTCTGCTTTTTATCAGATATTAAATAAGGAATTAAAAGCTGATTCCGGTAAATTTCAATGGGGAGTTACGACAACTCAAACGTACTTGCCTTTAGATCATGATTCTTATTTTGAAGACGGGGATCTTAATTTAGTAGATTGGTTACGTCAATTTGTGTTTACAGAAGAAGAACGTGAAGAAGTTCATATCCGAGGTTTTCTAGGTAAAATGATCTTCAGTGGAGAAGAGGCTCTAAAAAAGTCAAATGTTTTATCAGGAGGGGAAAAAGTACGTTGTATGCTTTCCAAAATGATGATGAGCCGTTCTAATGTGTTATTATTAGATGAACCGACAAATCACTTGGATCTTGAATCGATTACCGCTTTAAACAATGCCTTAACGAACTACAAAGGAACAGTATTGTTTACAACTCATGATCATGCTTTTGCTCAGACTGTTGGGAATCGTATTCTAGAATTAACTCCAAAAGGAGTAATTGACCGTTTTATGACTTTTGATGAGTATATGACGGATCCTAAAGTGAAAGAGCAGCGAGTAGCAATGTACTCTTAAAACGCTAATTTAAGAGCACATTTCCATTATAACGTTGGCTTTACGATTTATGAAAAAGCTATATAGATTAAAATTACAATAACTGAAATTACGATCCCCATAGGCTTAACTAGTTTCCATGGTGTTATGTCTACTTGTTCTGTGTATTTTAATTCGAAGGCTTCTGATGTAGGTTTAAAGTACCCTATAACAAGCATCAAGAATACATTAAAGGAGAATAAGATAGCCATTACATGCAAGTAATGTGGGTAAGTTCCTCCAGCAGCTTCAACTTCACCTTTTAGGTAAAACTGACTGAAACAATATAATAAAACACCCGAAAGCATTGCGATTTTTGCAGCAGATGCGGGTACTTTTTTAGTCATATAACCCACAATAATAATGGTTAAAATTGGAATACTATAGCATCCGTTTACTTCCTGTAAGTAACCAAATAGTCCGCTGGGCGCATTTGCAATACTAGGCGCAATTAACATGGAAAATAAGGCTAAGACAATACCAAATGATTTTCCTGCTTTAACAACTTCTTTTTCTGTAGCATCTTTCTTGATGTATTCTTTATAGATATCTAATCCAAACAAAGTAACGGAACTGTTAAGTGCAGAATTAAAAGAACTTAAAATAGCTCCAAACAATACAGCAGCAAAAAATCCAACCAGATATTTAGGGAGCACTTTAGCTACTAATAGACCGTACGATTGATCACCGTTTGCTACATCTAGCTCATTTCCAAAAATGTGAAAGGCAATAATACCCGGGAGTACAACAATGATAGGGCCTAGAATCTTAACAAAACCTGCGTATATTAAACCTTTCTGACCTTCTTCTAAATTTTTTGCAGCAAGCGCCCGTTGAATGATTGCTTGATTTGTACCCCAGTAAAATAACTGAACTAACATCATCCCCGTGAATAAAGTTGAAAAAGGGATCGAAGAATTAGAATCTCCGATGACATTTAGTTTTTCTGGATTAGAAGCGACTAGCGCTTCAATCCCTTGAATCATACTACCGTCACCAATGTACATAAGGCCAAAAATCGGTACCATAGTTCCTCCGATTAATAATCCGACCGCATTTACTGTATCCGATACGGCTACTGCTTTTAATCCACCAAAAATAGCATAAAGGGATCCAATGATACCAATAGACCATACTGTAATGGTTAAAGCAGACTCCTCTGAAACCCCTAGAACTTGAGGAATATCAAACATTCCAATCAATGCAAGTGATCCAGAATATAAAACGATCGGAAGGAGTACAACCATATACCCACTAAGGAATAATCCTGAGGTAATGGTTTTTGTCATGGTATCGTATCGTTTTTCTAAAAATTGAGGCACGGTTGTGAGTCCTCCTTTTAAATAACGTGGTAATAATACAACTGCAGTAACAACCATGGTTAAGGCTGCCAGTGTTTCCCATGCCATTACTAAAATCCCTTCTTTGTATGCAGAACCATTCAATCCAACCAATTGTTCCGTTGATAAGTTGGTAAGTAATAGAGAACCAGCAATAACCACACCTGTTAGGCTTCTACCTCCAAGGAAGTATCCATCGGATGAAGTTTCGTCTGTATTACGGGTTGCTAAATAGGAAATAATACCTACTAGGGCAGTAAAGGCAAGAAAAATAAAGAAATGCATAATTGAGTTTATAAGATTCGGAATCTAATATACCCAATCTATTCAAACTTTATAAGATGCAGTTGATAAATTATTTTAAAGACTCAATAATTCTGATGGCTTCATCAAGTTCATCTTGATGAACAAAAACCTCTTGTAGTCCTGGAGCTACCATTCCAAATCCGGCTAACCTTGCCGATTCAGAATCATCTTTGACTACTGCAATAATGTTTTTATCCTCTAATGCATTCATTATAGATAAGACTGTAATTGAGTTACCAGTAAAAATCTTGATGAAATTTTGGGTGTTATTCATATTCAATTTCTTTATGGTTGTAACAAAAATATTGTTTCCTTATTCAAAAAAGCAATTTTAAGGTAAAAAAATAAATAGTGTAAGATTAATTAACGCAAACTAGCACCGAAATTGTTTTCAAATTCCTTTTGAAGCTTTTGCATTATACGATCTATATTTTTGTCTGTTAAAGTTTTGTTTGCATCACCAAAATAAAAACTCATTCCGTATGATTTCTTTCCTTTAGGTAGATTTTTCCCTTCATACACATCAAATAAAGAAACCTTTTTTAATAGTTTTCTATCTGTTTTATAAGAAGCTTCTTCTAAATCTGCAAAATTAACATCAGAATCGATTAGTAAGGCAAAATCACGTCTCGAGGTTGGAAATTTCGAAATTTCCTCTACTAAGATTTTCTTTTTGAAAGCATATTTATAAATCAAGTCCCAATCAAAATCTGCAAATAAAATTTCAGAATCTATTGAAAAATTCTTTGTGATTTTAGAATCAACAACTCCAAAATTAACCAAGGTTTTATTGTTTAAGCTTAAAGAAAGCCCATCTGAAAATATATCCAAATCGGTTGGTTCTTCTTTAATATTGGTTATACCAAGGCGGTTAAATACGTTAATGGTTATGGCTTTTAGATCAAAGAAATTTGATTTTGTAGCAGGACTGTTCCACAATTCGGGGTCTTTATTTCCTGTAATACAAATCCCCAGTCTTTTAGATTCTTGATGACCAGAGTCAATAGTCGCGTATGTTTTTCCAAATTCATAGATTTTTAGATTTTTTTGTTGTCTGTTGCTATTGAACTGCACAACTTCCAGCAAAGAAAATAAAAGGCTTGTTCTTAGCTGGGATAAATCTAATCCCAGAGGATTCAATAAATTTACTTTTGGAATTTCATTCAACTGCGCGCTTAGCTCCGCATAGGCAGGGTTAGTCAACGAATTATTCATTACCTCTGAATATCCTTGTCCAACGAGCATCAGGGCAGTTATTTGTTCTATTTTATTCGGAGTTTTTAAATCAAAAGATGGAAAAACGGTATTTAAACTTGTTCCGAGTTCAATATTATTATAGCCATAAACCCTAAGAATTTCTTCGATTACATCCGCTTCTCGAGTAACATCTACACGATATCTTGGGATGGTCACTGCAAAACCATCTGGGTTGACACTGTTTATTTCAATTTCTAGAGAATTTAAAATTTTAATCAACGTATCTTTTTGGATTTCAGCTCCAATGACTTTGGTTATTTTATCGTAATAAATAAAAAGATTTACTCTCTCTTCGAGAGGCTGCGAATGTTCTTGAATGTCACTAGTAATTAACCCTCCAGCAATATTTTGAATTAAGACAGCTGCTCTTTTGAGTGCGTATATTCCAATTTCTGGATCAATACCGCGTTCAAATCTAAAAGAAGCATCCGTATTTAAACCGTGACGTTTTGCAGACCTTCGAATACTAACCGGATCGAAATAAGCACTTTCTAAAAAGATATTGGTCGTATTTTCAGAAACACCAGAGTCTTCCCCACCAAATACTCCAGCAAGACAAAGTGGAGTTTCATCATCACAAATCATGAGGTCATCCTCGTGAAGTTCACGTTCTATTCCATCTAATGTTGTAAATTTTGTTCCTGTGGGCAGTGTTTTCACGTGAATTTTACCATTTATTTTATCAGCGTCAAAAGCGTGTAAAGGCTGCCCTAAATCATGTAATACGTAATTAGTAGCATCTACTATGTTGTTTTTTGGAGTAATTCCAATTGCATTCAGTCTGTTTTGTAGCCATTTAGGAGATGGTTTTACTTCAACCGCAGAAATTGTTAAACCGTAATATTGAGATGCCTTTTGTTTATCATGAACAACAACATCAATGATATTACTGGTGTCATTGATTCTAAAGTTATCGGTATTTGGTGTTTTCCATTCAGAAGATACCCCAATTTGGTTACATCCAGCTTTAAGGTCTCTTGCAACCCCCATATGACTCATCGCATCGGCTCTATTCGGAGTAAGTCCAATTTCAATAACCGTATCTGTTTCAATATCAAAAATTTCAGAACAGGCAGTACCCGGAACTAAATCGGCTTCTAAAACCATAATTCCGTCATGAGATTCTCCAAGTCCTAATTCATCTTCGGCACAGATCATTCCATGACTAGCTTCTCCACGAATTTTACTTTTCTTAATTTCAAAAGCGTTCCCTTCACCATCATAAAGTTTTGTCCCAACAGTGGCTACAGCAACCTTTTGACCAGAAGCTACATTTGGAGCACCACAAACAATATGAACTGCTTCATCCTGCCCAATATTTACAGTTGTAACTCGAAGTCGGTCTGCGTTTGGGTGAGGAGTACAAGAAAGTACTTCTCCAACTACAACACCTGCTAAACTACCTTTTACAGACTCAAAGGTTGTAGTTCCCTCTACTTCAAGACCAAGATCAGTAAGAAGTTCGAGTTGCTTTTCAAGTTCTATGTCTATTGTTAAATATTCTTTAATCCAATTATGGGAAACTTTCATGTGGTAAATGTTATGATATTTTATGTAATCTAATCTAAAATACATCAATAAAGACACAAATATAAGCATCTGAATTCTAAAAAAAAGTACTAACTAATGTAATTCCAAATGTTTTTGTGTCTTGTTATTTTTGAATAGGTAATTCGTACATTTCTGTGCTCTATTTTATCCAGTTCAGGGTCTTCAGAAATTAATTTTTTAGCGTAATTTCTGGCTGTTTTTAGTATTTCTTGATCTTTAATTAGATCAGCAATTTTAAGTTGTAATACCCCGCTTTGTTGAGTTCCCATTAAATCTCCAGGGCCCCTCAGTTTAAGGTCTACCTCTGCAATTTCAAATCCATCATTTGTTTGAACCATTGTTTGTAGCCTTGTAGAGGCTTCTTTTGATTTTTTAATACCACTCATTAAAATACAATAACTTTGATCCTTTCCTCGTCCAACACGACCTCTTAATTGATGAAGTTGTGAAAGCCCAAAGCGCTCTGCACTTTCAATAATCATAACCGAGGCGTTAGGAACGTTAACACCCACTTCAATTACTGTTGTTGCTACCATTAGTTGGGTTTTACCTTCCAAAAATCGTTGCATTTCATAGTCTTTGTCTTTGGGTTTCATTTGTCCATGAACGATACTGATCTTATATTCTGGAAGTGGAAACTCTCTTGCTAAGCTTTCATATCCATCCATTAGATCTTTGTAATCCATTTTTTCTGATTCCTGAATCAAGGGATAGACGATATAAATTTGTTTTCCAAGTTTGATTTCTTCTTTTATGAATTTAAACACTTGAAGGCGATTGGAATCTGAACGAAGTACGGTCTTAATTGATTTTCTTCCTGGGGGTAGTTCGTCAATTACTGAAATGTCTAAATCACCATAAACACTCATTGCCAAGGTTCTTGGAATTGGGGTAGCCGTCATTACAAGAATGTGCGGGGGTAGGTTATTTTTTCTCCACAATTTAGCACGTTGAGCCACACCAAATCTATGCTGCTCATCTATGATTGCTATTCCTAAATTCTTAAACCGAACTTTATCCTCAATAAGCGCATGAGTGCCAATTAGAATATGTAAAGATCCCGATTCTAAAGCCTCATGTATTTCTTTTCGTTCAGCTGATTTAGTAGATCCTGTTAAAAGCGATAGGTTTAAATCCATGCCTTTTAAATTTTCTTTTAGGGATTGGTAATGCTGCTGTGCTAAAATTTCTGTCGGCGCCATTAAACAAGCTTGAAAACGATTATCAAGTCCAATTAGCATGCTCAATAAAGCAACCATAGTTTTACCAGAACCTACATCGCCCTGAAGTAAGCGATTCATTTGTTTTCCAGTACCCATGTCGTTTCTTATTTCTCGAACTACTCTTTGTTGTGCATTGGTAAGTTTAAATGGAATGTGATTAGAATAATATTCATTAAAGTAGGATCCTACTTTTTCAAAAACATATCCTTTTACCTTTTGTTTTTGGAGTCTGTTTTTCTGTAATAGTTGCATTTGAATATAGAAAAATTCTTCAAATTTTAATCGAAATTGAGCTCTTGTTAACTGATTTTGATTTGCAGGAAAATGTATTTGAATGGTAGCTTCTTTTCTAGAGATAAGTTTTAAATCATTTTTTATAAAATCTGGAAGAGTTTCATGAAATTCTTGGTGAACTTGTCGGAATAAATGCTCCATGGATTGTTTCATAACCCGCTGGTTTATACCCTTGTTTACTAACTTTTCGGTGGAAGGATATACCGGATGGAATGCTCCAAGATTACTTTGTTTATATTCGGTTTCTAAGGTTAATTCGGGATGGGCTATTGAAGCCTTAGACCCATACCAGTTCAAGCGACCAAAAACAATGTAAGCGGTGTTTGTTTTAAGGCTTTCTTGTATCCATTTATATCCTCTAAACCAGACCAACTCAATTGTAGCTGTCCCATCAGAAAATGTAGCAGACAGTCTTTTTCCTTTGGCTTGAGGTATTATCTTATGGGAGATTATAGTTCCTTTAATTTGAACTTCTGAAGTGTTTCTTGGTAATTGATTTATGGAATGAAAAGTAGTCCGGTCAATATACCGATTTGGAAAGAAATGTAATAAATCTTGGTAGGTCTTTATACCCAACTCCTCTTTAAGCAAAGAAGCTCTGTTAGGTCCAATGCCTTTTAAGTATTCTATAGGAGTTTGAAGTAGATCCATAAGTTGTTACGAAGTTAAATGTTTTTAGGTTTTTTTTCAGATTCATTTTAACTAAAAACATTGTATTTTTAATTTCCCAAATTTTTAAAAAATATTTTATGTCAAAATCAGCATTAGTAATATCAGGAGGTGGAAGCAAAGGAGCTTTTGCAGGGGGTATTGCTCAATACCTAATTGAAGAAGTTAAGCGAGAATACGATTTGTTTATTGGAACTTCTACTGGGAGCTTACTAGTTTCTCATTTGGCTTTAAATGAAATCGCTGAAATTAAAAAAGCATTTACTAATGTAACTCAAAAGGATATTTTTGACAATTGTCCTTTTTTGATTAAACAAGAGGGCGCTTTGACTCGAATTAAAATCAATCATTTTAATGTTTTGAAAAACTTTTTACGCGGTAAAAAAACATTTGGTGAGAGTAACAATCTTAGAAAATTATTGATTAATGAAGTTTCAGTTTCTTATTTCGAGGAGTTACAGAAATCTTCAAAAGATGTAATTGTATGTGTTTCGAATTTATCATTGAATAAAGTAGAGTATAAGAAATTAAGGGATTGTTCTTATGCGGATTTTATAGACTGGATTTGGATTTCTTGTAATTATGTTCCTTTTATGACCCTGGCTTACAAAAATGGATGTGAGTATGCTGATGGAGGATTGGGTTGTATTATAGCAATAGAAGAGGCTATAAGACAGGGAGCTACAGACATAGATGCAATTATATTAAATACAGAGTTTCAGCAAACTAATCGGGTTCATTCTAGAAATGCATTTGATGCCTTGGATAGTATTTTTGGTTTCATTTCTGACCGAATTGAATATCAAAATCTGAAGATTGGTAGCCTTGTGGCAAATGAAAAAAAAGTAAAACTAAGGTTGTTCTACACCCCCAGAATCTTGACAACAAATTCATTAGTTTTCAAAAAAGAAAATATGGATTTGTGGTGGAAAGAAGGGTGGGATTATGCCCAAAAAAAGATAACCTAGGAAGGTTAACCTTTTATAATTCTAAATAGTCTAATGCTAACCATACCATTACTTTTACTCCGTGAATCATTCCTTCATCTTGAACAACAAAGTCCGGCGTATGATGAGACGGAGCATCTTGTGGCATTATTTTAGGATCCATTCCCCCTAAGAAGAAATAAAGTCCAGGAACCTGCTGTTGAAAGTAAGAAAAGTCTTCTGCTCCGGTAATGGCTTTCATTATACTAACATTAGACTTCCCTACAGCACGTTCTAAGGTCGGAACCATTAAGTTGGTGAGAACTTCATCGTTATAAGTTAGTGCAGCTGTTTTACGAATTGTAACAGTTGCTGTTCCTCCGTATGCTTCTGCAATTTTAGGAATCATATCATACATTCTTTGATGAATTACTTTTTGCATATCAGCATCAAGAGTTCTTATAGTTCCAATCATCTCGGCAGATTCTGGAATAATATTAGACCGAATACCGGAATGTATTGCACCTACAGAAACAACAGCCCCTTCTTTAAGTTAGTTCAGAATCTCTGCTAATTAAGGTTTGAATTCCATTAATTATCTGAGATGATATCATTATCGGATCAATGCTATTCCAAGGCGTTGAGCCATGGGATTGCTTACCGCCAACAACTATTTTGTATTCATCTGCAGCAGCCATTATTCCTTTAGTTTTATATTTTATTGTTCCTACTGGTGTTGCTGAATTAATATGTAGTCCAAATACAGCATCTACATCAGGATTTTTTAAAACACCTTCTTTAACCATAAGTAATGCTCCACCTTCTTCACCAACAGGTGGTCCTTCTTCTGCAGGTTGAAATATGAATTTAACCGTTCCAGCAAAGTCATTATTTTTTGATAAAATCTCAGCTACTCCCATCAAGACAGCAACGTGAGTATCATGTCCACAAGCGTGCATAACCCCCGTTTGCAGGTTGTTAAAAATAGTGGTTTCGTTGGATTTATATGGAAGGGAATTTCTCTCTGTTACGGGAAGTCCGTCCATGTCTGCTCGTAAAGCAACTACTTTTCCTTCTCGCTTTCCTTTCAGTATACCCACAACTCCAGTGTGAGCAACTTCTGTTTGAACTTCCATTCCAAGAGAACGTAAATGTTCAGCTACTTTTGCTGCAGTTTTGAACTCGCGATTTGACAATTCAGGATTTTGATGAATTTCATGTCTCCACTGAACCACTTTAGACTCAATCGCATTAAAAGTTGAATCTTGAATTTGCGAAAAACAAAGTGAACTCATTAAAATTGATACGGTAAGGGTGAGTATTGTAAAGTTACTTTTCATGTAATTTTAGGATCTAAATGTTATGATTTCTTAAATGTAAATAAAAATTTCACAATCAAACTCCATTTATTTAATCTTATTTTCGGGCGGTTTAACTCAATTCAAAATGGTTGATAATTTATTATATAAAATGATTTTTTTATGCATGTTTAAACATTCAAAGTATTATTTTAGTTTTAAATGAAACAAGATTTAACTGCACATATAAATACGCTTAATGAAGCTCAAAGAGGACCTGCTTTACATAAAGATGGTCCTTTAATTGTTATCGCTGGAGCTGGTTCTGGAAAAACTCGAGTTCTGACTTACAGAATTGCATACCTAATGAGTCAAGGCGTAGATTCTTTCTCTATTCTTGCTCTTACTTTTACTAATAAGGCTGCACGGGAAATGAAAGGCCGGATTGCAGAACTAGTAGGAGACGGGGAGGCAAAAAACCTTTGGATGGGAACCTTTCATTCCGTTTTTGCTCGAATTCTAAGAAGTGAAGCAGATAAGCTAGGATATCCCTCGAATTTTACCATTTATGACACTCAAGATTCAGATCGACTTTTATCTTCTATCATAAAAGAAATGGGTTTAGAAAAAGATGTGTACAAAACAAAGCAAGTAAGGAGTAGAATTTCTGCTTATAAAAATAGTTTGATTACCGTCCGAGCTTATTATAATGACGCTGACTTACAGGAGTCCGACGCTATGGCTAGACGCCCAAAAATGGGTGAGATTTACAAAGAGTATGTCGATCGTTGTTTTAAAGCTGGTGCTATGGATTTTGATGATTTATTACTTCGGACTAATGAATTATTAAATCGTTTTCCGGAGGTTCTTGCTAAATATCAAGATCGTTTTAGATATATATTAGTGGATGAGTATCAAGATACAAACCACTCTCAATATTTAATTGTCAGAGCCTTATCTGATAAATTTCAAAATATTTGTGTTGTTGGTGATGATGCCCAAAGTATATATGCATTTCGTGGTGCTAACATCAATAACATTTTAAATTTCCAAAAAGACTACGATAATGTTGCAATGTATCGACTAGAACAAAATTATCGTTCCACTCAGAATATTGTAAATGCTGCAAATTCAATTATTAATCACAATGAAACCAAGCTAGATAAAAAAGTTTGGACCGCTAACGATACTGGAAACAAAATAAAAGTACAACGTTGTCCAACGGATGCCGACGAAGGCCGACATGTAGCTTCAAGTATTTTTGATTTTAATTTAACAGAACAAAGAAAATATACTGATTTTGCTATTCTTTATAGAACTAACGCGCAATCACGAGCAATGGAAGATGCGCTAAGGAAACGTAATATTCCGTATAAAATATTTGGAGGATTATCATTCTATCAAAGAAAAGAGATCAAGGATACACTAGCTTATCTTCGAGTAATTATCAATCCAAAAGATGAAGAAAGCCTTAAGCGAATCATAAATTACCCAGCAAGAGGTATTGGTCAAACTACAATCGATAAATTAGTTGTTGGTGCAAAACATCATAATTTAACTTTATTCGAAACTGCTGAGCGAGCAGGGAGTCTTGGAATTGGAGTTAATGCTGGAACAGTAAATAAGTTAGAACAATTTGTGACTTTAATTAAAAGTTTTCAAATATTCAACGAAACTGCAAATGCATTTGAAATTGCAGATGAAGTAACTAAGAAAACTCACATAGTCTCTGATTTAAAAAAAGACGGAACTCCAGAAGGAGTAAGCAAAATCGAAAACATTGAAGAGTTACTTAATGGGGTCAAAGATTTTACCGAGGGGCAACAAGAACTTGCAGACGCAACAGGAGCATTAACCGAATTCTTAGAAGATGTTGCTTTAGCTACAGATTTTGACAACGAAAACAAAGGAGAGGATAACAATCGCGTCTCTCTTATGACCATACATCTAGCAAAAGGACTTGAATTCCCTTATGTTTATATCGTTGGAATGGAGGAAGATCTTTTTCCATCACCAATGAATTTAGATTCAAGAAGTGGTTTGGAGGAGGAGCGGCGTTTATTTTATGTTGCATTGACTAGAGCAGAGGAGCGGGCTTTTCTTTCATACACTCAGTCTAGATATCGTTGGGGAAAACTAAATAGTGCAGAACCCAGTAGATTTATTGAAGAAATAGATGAACAATTTATTGATCATCAAATTCCAAAATCGGATTATGAATATAAACCTTTGGTAAATACAAATATTTTCGGAGTTGCTGATGCTCCTAAAAAACAAATAAAAAAGCCGTCTTCTTGGGAAGGAAAACCAAATACAACTCCAAATCCGACTCAGTTAAAAAAACTACGTAAATTACAGTCAACCCCCCAAGTAGCGTCTTCTTCAAAAGAAGAAATAATCGAGTTACCTCTTGGTACTAATGTAGAACATCAAAGGTTCGGAAAAGGAGTAGTAACTCTTTTAGAAGGTTCAGGCAATGATAAAAAAGCTACTATTAAATTCAACGGTACTGGAGAAAAAAAACTACTCTTACGTTTTGCAAAACTTAAAATCATAAACTAATGGCAATAATACATTCTTTATATCCATCTAGTCCTAATACTAAGATCATTAAGGATGTAGCTAAAGCTTTAATCGGAGGTGCACTTGTAATTTACCCAACAGATACAGTTTATGCATTGGGATGTTTGAGTTCTAACCACAAAGCTCTCAGTAAACTTGCCAAATTAAAAGAAGTAAAAGTTGAGCAAGCACCCTTTAGTTTCTTATTTAGTGATTTAAGTGATTTGTCGGGTTATGTTCAACATTTTGACTCAGCAATTTTTAGACTATTAAAAAGAACACTACCAGGACCCTATACTTATATTATGTCTGGAAGTAAAAAGTTGCCAAAACCATTTGATAAAAGAAAATCTATAGGGATTAGGATCTCAGATAATCCAATTTTAAAAGTCTTACTCCCTTTGCTACCTGCTCCTTTAATAACAACTTCTTTACATGACAAGGACAAAATTATAGACTATACAACGGACCCTGACGTTATTTTCGAGGAATGGGGTGACATTGTAGATATAATGATTGAAACTGGAGCGGGAGGGAATCTGCCTTCTACTGTGATAGATTTGACTCAGGGAGATCCCATTCTCATAAGAAAAGGGAAAGGCTTGGTAGATTTTATATAAAAAAAACGCTCTTCATTACAAAGAGCGTTTTTAATTTAATATTTAAAAGAGCTTATTGAGCTGCTTCCATTCCTTTGCTGATTAAGTCATAAAACTGATCTAATTTAGGAAGAACAACAATTCTAGTTCTTCTGTTTTTAGCTCTGTTTGAAGGCGAATCATTTTCTAAAAGTGGTACGTAAGAACTTCTACCAGCAGCAGTCATTCTTTGTGGTGGTACACCAAAGTCTTTTTCAAGAACACGAACAACAGAAGTTGCTCTCTTTACACTTAGGTCCCAGTTGTCAACAACACAATCGTTGCTAATCGGCACATTATCTGTATGTCCTTCAACCATGAACTCAAGTTCTGGTTTGTCCAATACAACTTTAGCAACCTTTCCAAGTACTTCTTTTGCTTTCTTTGAAACTGTAGAACTACCGCTGTTAAATAATAATTTATCAGAGATCGATATGAATACAACACCTTTTTCAACGTTTATTTCTATATCACCATCTGTAAGGTTTCCTAAAGCTCCTTTAAGGCTTGTAACTAATGCAAGAGTAACAGAGTCCTTTTTTGTAACAGCATCTCTTAAGCTTGTAATTCTAGAGTCTTTCTCTTTTAAACTTTCTAGAGATTTCTCAAGGTTTTCAGCTCCTTTTTGAGATAGCGTAGTAAGGTTACCTAAGTTATCTATAAGATCAGAATTATTTTCTTTTAAGAATCTAATTTGTTCTTGAAGCGATGCAACAGAAGCAAGAGCAGCTGCTTTTTCTTCATCACATGTATTAAGTTTTACAGTTGTACTATTAAGCAAATCTTTAGTTGTGTCTTGAAGTGCTTGTAATTCAGTGAATTTCTTTTGAGAAACACATGAAGCCAAAAGTAAAGTAACTAATGGAAGGTATAATAACGTTTTTTTCATTGGTGTAAGTTTACATATTAGGAATATAAAGTTAATATATATTTTAAGAATTTAGATGTCTTTAATTTTATTTTTATTCAAAATAAAATACTTTAAAACGATACTGTTAGTTTTAAAATAGTTTTGTTTAAAATGAAGTCTTTTTCTTTTTTTGAACATCCTAAAGAAATTAAGGTAAACTAGAAGATGAGCTTTTATTATACTCATACAATTAGTAATCTCCCCTTTAATCAGAAACCTAATTCCGGAAATACCATCTAGAATCAATCTAGTAAAGAAAATGAAGGGTAATGTTATGAAGGGTACGTTTTTAATAATCATAAAAAGGGAATTTCTATAATTATAAAACACCTTCCGGGGAGAGTTCGGTAAACTGGCTCCTCCTAGATGATAAACTTTTGAATTTCCTACACTAAATATTTCGTAACCCCTGTTTTTTAGTCTCCAACAAAGATCAATTTCTTCTTGATGCATAAAAAAGTCTTTATCGAAACCATTTGCTTGGTTAAACAATTCATTTCTAATAAATAGGCATGCTCCAGAAGCCCAAAAAATAGATTCATCTCCATTAAATTGTCCTTGATCTTTTTCTAGATAATCGAATATTCTTCCTCGACAAAACGGATAACCAAAGCGATCAATATAACCACCAGCGGCACCTGCATACTCGAATTTAGAGTGATCTTTTTCATCTAAGATATGAGGTTGTGCTGCAGCTACATTAGGATTGTACTTGAATAGTTTTAAAATAGGAGGTAGCCAATTCTCTGTTACGCGTATATCGTTGTTTATCAAGCATAAAAGTTCTTCTTTAATGTTTTCCAACCCTTTATTATACCCGCCAGCATAACCCAAATTAGAATGGTTTTGGATCAAGTTAATCTGAGGAAAATTAATTTTGAGATGAGCTACGGAATCGTCTGTAGAGTTATTGTCTATTACATAAATAGTTGCCTCTTTACTGTATTCTATAAGATCGGGTAAAAAACGCTTTAGCATTTCTATACCATTCCAATTCAATAAAACAAGGGCTAGTTTCATAGACTATATCTAGGGATTTCTTTTATGAATTGATATGATTTATCTTCATAATTCATCACACAAAAATAATGTTCTTTTCCGTTAGTAAGCATAAGATAATTACTCTTTAAGGCCATATTGTATCGAGCGACTTGATCAAAAGTATCCTGAGTGATTTTTATTGTTGGAGCTTTACATTCAATTAGTATATTAACACTACCATCAGATGAATAAACAACAATATCGTATCGTTTGATACGTCCATTAACTTGAATTTGTTTTTCAACGTTAATTAAACCTGGAGGATATCCAAGATTAGATATTAAGAAATGGAGACAGTGTTGACGTACCCATTCTTCTGGCGTTAATAATAGATTCTTTTTACGGATCAAATCCAAGATATACGTCTTATTTTCCTTATTTTTGAGGGTAAACGTATACTTAGGGAAATTTAGTTGTTCCATAGTACAAAAATGAGCATTTTTTAGCTTTGAAAGACATAAATCAAATACTTAGTTCAATAAAAAAAGGAGATTTTGCTCCTGTTTATCTTTTAATGGGATCCGAACCCTTTTTCATTGATCAGGTTACTAAGGTGCTATCTACTCATGTGGTAGAAGAACATGCTAAGGATTTTGATTCGACTATTTTTTATGGTAAAGAATCCCTTCCGGAACAAATTATAGAGACCGCAAAACGATTTCCGATGATGGGAACTCATCAGTTAGTAATTGTTCGAGAAGCACAGAGTTTAGATAAGAAATTTGAAGATTTAGTTCCATATCTTGAAAACCCACAAAGTCAGACGGTTTTAGTTCTTTGTTATAAGTTGAAAAATCTTGATAAAAGAAAAAAAACTTACAAAGCCATTGCTAAAAATGGGATTATTCTTGAAACTAAGCCTTTATATGATAATCAGGTTGCTGCTTGGGTTAAAGATCGAGGTTTACGTTATGGATTAAATTTTCATCCAAACTCTACCCAATTAATTGCTTCATTTTTAGGTTCGGATTTGGGGAAAATAGACAAAGAGTTAGAAAAACTTGCAAGTAGAATTCAGCAAGGTGAAGAAATTACTCCTGCATTAATAGAAAAACATATTGGTTATAGTAAGGATTTTAACAGTTTTGAACTTCAAAAATCCCTAGGGAAAAGAGATTTGGAGCATTCCTTTAGAATCATAAAATATATGGCTTCTAATAGCAAAAAACATCCGGTCCCGCTTACAATCATTGTTTTATTTAATTTTTTCCAAAAACTTTTATTATTCCATGGAGTTTCTTCTCCCTCACAGGCTCAAAAAATTTTAGGAGTTTCACCTTATTTCCTTAAAGACTACGAGGCCTCCGCTCGTTTTTATTCGATGAAACAAATATCTAAAGTCATCGAATATATTAAAGAAGCAGATTTAAAAAGTAAAGGAGTAGGGGCGCAAAATCTTCCGATGGAAGAGTTACTTAAAGAGTTAGTAATAAAGATTGTGTCAGTCTAAATCTTAGGATAAGATTTTGGGTCAGATTCATGCATTATTTCGTAAACCTTTTCAAAAATATCATCTTCGGAAGGTTTAGAGAAATAATCCCCATCACTACCGTAGGCAGGTCTATGTGGTTTCGCACTCAATGTGTGTGGTTTGCTATCTAATAATGCGAAAACATTCTGTTTTTCGATTAACTGCTGCAATATATAAGCGGAAGCTCCACCGGGTACATCTTCATCAATAATTAAAAGACGGTTTGTTTTAGCAATACTTTTCTTAATGTTTTGATCTAAATCAAAGGGCAAAAGTGTTTGTATATCAATAACTTCTGTATTTATATCGAATAACATAAGTTCTTTTGCAACAGCTTCGACCATTCTTAGGGTGGAGCCATAGGAAACTAATGTAATATCTTCCCCTTCTTTTAACGTTTCCACTTTACCTAAAGGAACTCTGAATTGACCTAGATTAGAGGGTTTTCTTTCTTTTAATCTGTAGCCATTTAAAGATTCAATAACTACTGCAGGTTCATCTCCTTCTAAAAGTGTATTATACATTCCGGCTGCTTGAGTCATATTTCGTGGCACCGCAATGTTTATACCGCGTAACAGGTTTACAATTCCTCCCATTGGTGAGCCACTGTGCCATATTCCCTCTAAACGATGCCCTCGTGTTCTGATAATCAATGGAACAGCTTGTTTTCCTACAGTTCTGTAGTGGTAAGAAGCTAAGTCATCGCTTAATGTTTGAAGACAATACAAGATATAGTCTAAATATTGGATTTCTGCAATTGGACGTAATCCTCTGAGAGCCATTCCAATTCCCTGACCCATTATGGTAGTTTCTCTAATACCTGTATCGGCTATACGTGTAGCGCCATACTTGGCTTGCATGCCTTCTAATCCTTGATTTACATCTCCAATTATCCCAACATCTTCTCCGAAGATTAATACCTTATCATTAGATTTTAATAAAGCATCAAAATTATCTCTAATTATGATCCTACCATCAACTAATTCTTCTTCAGCTGGATATTCAATATCAACTGGATTTATATTTTGTAAACGTTTGTCAGAATGACTGTGAAGATGTGAACTAAACTTTGGATTTAATTTTTCGGTGAGTGTGCTTTTCCAAGTTCTTAATTCTTCCTTAATTGGATGGTCGTAATGTGTGAGTATTCTAAGAGCTTTACGAGCAGAATGAAGTATGTCCTTGTACGAAGGCTCTGCTATTTTATTTAACTCAGATTTAAGTATTTGAAGGTTTGGATCATTATTTGCAGCTTTAGTTGCTTTGTCAATTAACAGAATCAATTCCTTTTTATTATTGAGAATAGGTGCTTGATAAGCATCCCAAGCTTCTGTTTTGGCTTTTCGAACCTTCTTTCTATTATCTTCTTCAATGGCTTTTAATTCTTCTTCTGAGGCAAAGCCATTGCTAAGAATCCATTCTCTTGTTTTAAGATTACAATCGTATTGTTTTTCCCATTCCAAGCGTTCTTTTGACTTATAACGTTGATGCGATCCTGAAGTAGAGTGTCCCTGAGGTTGAGTTAATTCTTCAACATGAATTAAAACGGGCACGTGCTCATTTCGAGCTAATTTTTCTGCGTATTTATACGTTTCTATAAGCGCAGTATAGTCCCAACCTTTAACTGTTAATATTTCAAAACCATGTTCCTCTTCATTTCTTTGAAGACCAGCAAGTGCCTTAGATATACTTCCTTTTGTTGTTTGTTCATCATTATGAACAGAAATACCGTAGTCGTCATCCCAAATACTTATAACCATTGGGATTTGCATAACTCCAGCAGCATTAATAGCTTCTAAAAACAAACCTTCACTGGTACTAGCATTTCCGATAGTTCCCCATGCGATTTCATTTCCATTTTCAGAAAATTTATCACTGTCTTTAATGTTTAAGGCGCGATATACTTTGGATGCTTGTGCTAAACCAACAAGTCGCGGCATTTGACCTGCAGTTGGGGATATATCTGAACTGTGGTTTTTTTGATTTGTTAAATTCTTCCAACTTCCATTTTCCTCAATGCTTCTTGTAACAAAATGTCCTCCCATTTGTCTTCCACCTGACATGGGTTCTAAATCGATGTCTGGGTGAGCATAGAGGGCAGAGAATAGTTCTTTTGGACTTAAGTGACCTTGATCCATTAAAATGGTCTGATCTCGATAATAACCTGATCTAAAATCACCGTTTTTAAAAAACTTACTAAGGATTAACTGAGGTAATTCTTTTCCATCTCCAAATATTCCAAATTTAGCTTTACCGGTTAATACTTCTCTTCTTCCGAGTACAGAACATTCCCTACTGAGAGAGAGGAGACTGTAATCTGCAAGTACTTGCTCTTTGAAATCTTTGTAGGAAAGAGGAATTTCTTCGGCAAGTTTAGAATTCGACATTGAAAAAAATTAGTTGTGCGAATTTACAAAAATTAAAGGAATAAGAGTAATGACTCTAAATTGTTACTATCGATTTAAAAAACAACCTCTTAGAACCATCTTCTTGAGAATAACTGTTTTAAGTTATTTAAATCTACTGTTAAAACAAAGCGCATGTTTGATAAGTAATTTCTGTCGTCTAACACGTAGTTTTGTGAGTTTTGAATTGGGAAGTAAAATTCTAAATAATCGGGCACTAAATTTAATCTCAATCCAGAATCATAAAATCCTTGTGAGTTGGTATCTAAATTTTTGGTAACTCCAAAATCGGCATACACTTCAACCCATTTCCATAAACTATAAGCAAGGTTTACAGATGCTAAATAGTCATTTGCATTGGGATTTTCAAATCTTGATTTAAATCCACCTTCAGATAAAATAAATTGTTGACTATAAAATCCGTCATTTTCGGAGCGCCCCAGGTAATTATACCGAAACAAGTAATCTGTAGAACGATTTAAATTGTAATCAAAATAATTAGTTTCTCTAGTTTTATTCCATAAAAATTTCCCGCCAAAAAATCTCATTGATAATGTTCTTCCATCATGGAATAAATGACGGTATTCGGCATTAAAATTTAATTTTCCAAATTTATCTGAAAATTCTAAATCAGAATTAATTCTAACAAATTTAATGGTTTGCTTATTAGAATAGGAATATCTTAAATTACCAATATTGTAGTTAGGAGTTACCAAAGATTCTGTCCCGAACTGCCTGTAAACTGAAACATATGAAAGACTAAACGCTTGCCGTTCATTAGAACGAAAATCTTTTGGGCGTTTTAATATTGAAATCGAGGGTGAAAATACTTTATAACGTAAGTTGGTATCGTAATGAAAACTACTACCAAATACACTAAACTGCTTTAAATAATAAGGTGAATCTTCGTTATAAATTCTATAGTTTAAGCTTAAAGAGCCTACCAATTCTTTTAATTTTGAGCTGTAGTTTGGATTTAATTCATAGGCAAAAGGCCTTCTAGGTAGTGTTTTATTCGAAAACTTACCTCCCAGAGTTAGTCCATCGTAAACATTAAAATCTATTTTGGGATTAAAAAACACTTGGTTTCTTTTATCATCTTCTAAATCTTTAATTAATGTAAATTTCAGTTTCTTAAGCGGAGAGCCTTTTATACTTCGATAATTATTTCGTTGGCTAAATTCTGGAATTTTTAATGTTGGATTAATTGCAATGTAATCAGCATCTAAATTTTCTAGGGCTAACTTTGAGGTTTTATTTGGGTTTTTGACATCTAAGGAAGAAATAATGGTATCATTTTTTAATAAAGCTACCGTAAAAGGGATTAAATTATCTTGCTCTTGTTGGACTTCGATATTGATGTGCTTTGAATCTTTTTTAACGGATTTAATTCTTAAATCTATTGATTCTCTGTTATTTAAATAACCCGATGTAAACCAGGGGATGTCTAACTCCTGTTTTAAAGATTGATTTAGTTGAGCATTAGATTTTATTTTACCCATTTGCTTCTTTAAAGCCGTTTCTACATACTCTTTTCCATAAAATTTAGAAGCATAATTTATTCCAAAGGCAACATAACTAGGTTGAGAAATACGTTCATTAAACTTTATTAATTCACTCTTTGGAGTTCTTGGTGCTTGTTGAATGTTATTTCTTAGCGCAAATTGACTGAAATACAGAAAGCCATGATTGAAGGAAGCTTTGCTTAGGACATAATTCTTTATGAATGGTTTTAAAAGGGGTTGTATGGGGATTGAACCCAAGAGTTTTTGATTTGGATAATATTCTGCTATGTAATCCATCAAAATTTGAGTGTGTAAGCCTCCGGTTAACCAAAAGTTGCTTCTTGGATCAACAAGAAATTGCTCGTTTAGATAATGATTTAAATAAACGCTAAGTGCTTTTATCTCAAATTCAAAACGATCTGAAAATGGATAAAAGATGGATGGAATAGAGGAGAGGCCGAAATATTCTCTTTTCTTATAATCTAGACTTGAAATAAGCATTTTATTATGAGGAAAAGACCCGAATTTATTGTTAACAAAAGATACGATTCGATAAAGACTAGGATTAGTATCTAATAAGTTTTCTTCAACTTCTCTTAGGTCTGTTCCTATTTTCAATCCATTAATTGAAAAATAAGTGTATTCTTTATCGGTTATATGAAATTGAATTTCTTTAACATTACTGATCGATTGTGATATTTTTTTTCTTGTCCCGAATCTATTTTCTTTCCATTTAGTTAAGTTAGAGTTCACAAACAAATCTGCAGGAATATCCCATTCAATTGAAAAGTTAGCAGGTAATGTGCTTATTTCTTCTAAATCTAGATTGCTGTTTTTTATCCATTGATTATTAATCAATGGAGCAATATGAATAAAGCAATTTTTTAAATAATAATCAGTATCTGAAATTTTGCCATAGCCTGTATAACGAGCGTTAGGGAGAACAATTTTGTAATCTAGCTCAATGGTCGTTTGTTCACCTGGTTTAAGTTCAGAAACTAATTTTATTTCTACAATATCGATCTGATCTTTTAATCGATTCCATTCTATTTTATTGTCATCAACTATAATATTAAGCTGTTTGGTACTTCCCCTTTTTGTTTTGGCTCCTAAATAAAAACTTCGATCAAATTCTTCTGCAAATCTTTGCGCTAATGGTGATTTAGAAGAACTGTAGGCATGAGACCAATCATTTAAATAAAGCTCTTTAAGAACTATTGAGCTTGTATTGGTGAATTGTATTAATTGAGAAACTTCAAGTGTCTTTTCTGAAACAATTAATTTTACATCAATATCGTGATCAGTAATAGATTGTTGTCCCATCAATTGAAAAGAAAACATAAGAATTATAATATATGAAAACAATCTAGATTTCACTTGTTTAGAAATTTGGTCTGTACACCTCTTTGGAATAAAAATCTTCTATTCGCTGTAAGACTTCTTCTTTAGTATCTACTACAGAAAATAAGTCTAAGTCTTCCGGGCTAATCAATTTATTGACAATTAATGATTCTTTAATCCAGTCAATTAAACCGCTCCAAAATTCAACACCCACAAGGATTATAGGAATTGGAGTTATTTTTTTTGTTTGTATGAGTGTTATTGATTCAAATAATTCATCAAGTGTTCCAAAACCTCCTGGCATTACAACAAATGCTTGGGCATATTTTACAAACATTACTTTACGGATAAAAAAATATTCGAAAGATAAGTTTTTGTCTTGATCAATAAAAGGATTGTGGTTTTGTTCAAATGGCAGTGCAATATTTAGTCCTACTGAAGTTCCATTAACCTCTTGAGCTCCTTTATTAGCAGCTTCCATAATACCTGGACCTCCACCTGTTATTATTCCATACCCAGAATTTGTGATAGCTTTTGCAGTCTCAGTTGCTAGAATATAATATTTGTTTTTTGGATCAGTTCTTGCAGATCCAAAGATTGAAACGCAGGGTCCTATACTTCCCATCTTTTCATAACCCTTAACAAATTCACCCATAATCTTAAATAAGGACCAGGAGTCATTCGTTTTGGTTGTGTTCCAGCTTTTGTTTTTTATTTTGAGGCTCATGGGGTAGAGGTTTTAATTAATTTCTTTTGCTAGATAATGTGCTGTATGGCTTTTCTTGTTCTTAATTACCTCTTCAGGAGTACCCTCAGCAATAATTTGTCCACCGTTTTTTCCACCTTCATATCCAATATCAATAATATGGTCAACTTGTTTTATAACATCCATATTATGTTCAATAATAACCACTGTGTTTCCTTTGCTGACTAAGTGATTTAAAACGACTAAAAGAACTCTAATGTCTTCAAAATGTAATCCTGTCGTTGGTTCGTCAAGAATAAACAAGGTGTTACCCGTATCTCTTTTAGAGAGTTCTGTTGCTAATTTAATACGTTGTGCTTCACCACCTGAAAGGGTAGTAGAGGACTGTCCTAAACTGACATACCCGAGACCTACATCTTGAAGTGTTTTAAGTTTTTTGTAAATCTTTGGTATGGGTTCAAAAAAATCACAAGCTTGATCAATAGTCATGTTTAGCACATCAGAAATTGATTTTCCTTTATATCTAATTTCTAAAGTTTCTCGATTAAATCTTTTCCCCTGACAGGACTCACACTCAACCAAAACATCGGGTAAAAAATTCATTTCAATGACTTTCATTCCTCCTCCCATACAGGTTTCACATCGACCACCAGAAACATTAAAGCTAAATCGTCCTGGCTTGTATCCTCTAATTTGTGCTTCTGGAGTTTTTGTAAATAAAGAACGAATCTCACTGAATACCCCCGTGTAGGTTGCAGGATTACTTCTTGGAGTTCTTCCAATGGGACTTTGATTTACATCAACAACTTTATCTAAATGTTCTAATCCTTTAATTTCTTTATGTGGAAGTGGTTTTGCAACCCCATTAAAAAAATGTGCATTTAAAAGAGGATAAAGTGTACCATTAATTAAAGATGATTTTCCACTTCCAGAGACACCGGTAACTCCAATCATTTTGCCCAGTGGTATAGTAAGCGAAACATTCTTTAGATTATTACCCGTACAGTTTGATAAAACCAACTCATTACCGTTTCCAGGTCTTCGTGTTTTAGGAACTTCAATTTCTTTAACTCCAGTTAAATATTTCGCAGTTAATGAATTTTCTGTTAATAATTGTTCAGGTTTCCCTTCTGAGATGATTTCTCCTCCATTTTTTCCAGCAAATGGACCAATGTCAATCACATGATCTGCCTGAACTATCATGTCTTTATCATGTTCTACTACCAAAACTGAGTTTCCAATGTCTCTAAGCGAAAATAAAGAGTTGATTAAACGTTCATTGTCACGTTGATGCAGCCCAATACTCGGTTCGTCCAGTATATATAATACTCCAACAAGTTGAGAACCAATTTGAGTTGCTAGTCTAATTCGCTGTGCTTCCCCACCAGAAAGTGATTTGGATGATCGATTTAATGATAGATAGTTCAATCCAACGTTTAGAAGAAATTGCAGTCTGGATTTTATTTCTTTGATTACATCCTCACCTATTTTAAGTTCATTTTTTGAAAGATGTTTTGGTAAATCATTGAACCATGCATAAAGCTCATCTAAATCCATTTTAGCGAGCTCAGAAATATTGAGTTCATTAATTTTAAAATATCGAGCTTCTTTTCTAAGGCGTGAACCTTTACAAGAAATACACTCATTTTGATCCATAAAATCATTTGCCCAACGTTTTATATTCGAAGAACTTGCTTGTTCGTACTGATTTTTTATGAAATTTTCTATTCCCTCATAGTCTATTTTATAATTTCTAGTAATTCCTAGAGTTTTAGATTCTACTGTAAAGGTTTCAGCTCCTCCTTTTAAAATTACCTCAAGAGCTTCTTCCGGTATTTTATTTATAGGATCCCCTAAATTGAATTTGTAACGTTGAGCAATAATTGCCATTTGCTTGAAACTCCAGGAATTTTTTTCCGATCCCAAAGGTATTATTCCACCTTTTTTGATGGATACCGAGTCGTCTGGTATTATTTTTTTTCTATTTACCATTTGTTGCGTACCAATTCCTTTACAGTTGGTACACATCCCTTTGGGAGAATTAAAAGAAAAACTGTTTGGTTCTGGTTTTTGGTAAGCTATACCAGAAGTTGGGCACATTAAATTTCTACTAAAGTATCTTACTTTTCGAGTTTCTTCATCGTACAATAATATTGTCTCTCCGCCTTGATACATCGCTGTGACTAATGATTCTTGAAGTCTCTTGATTCCGGCAATACTTTCATTAATTCTCAAGCGATCGATTACTAATTCGATATCATGAGTTTTGTATCGGTCTAATTTCATTCCTGGAGAGAGCTCGACAATTACCCCGTCAACACGCACTTTAATAAAACCTTGTCTTCCTAAGTTGTCAAATAATTCACGGTAATGTCCTTTTCTAGATTTTATGATAGGGGCAAGGATGAAAACACTTTTTCCAGCGTAATCTTTTTGAATAAGCTCGATGATCTGATCATCGGTGTAGCTTATCATTTTTTCCTGCGTTTGATGACTGTATGCAGTTCCTATGCGAGCAAACATTAACCGAAGAAAGTCATAAACTTCGGTTATGGTCCCTACTGTTGATCGTGGACTTTTAGAGGTTGTTTTTTGTTCTATAGCGATTACGGGAGAAAGCCCGTCAATTTTATCTACTTCTGGACGCTCTAAGTTTCCTAGAAATTGACGAACATAAGCCGAAAATGTTTCCATATATCTTCTTTGTCCTTCAGCATAAATTGTATCAAAGGCAAGTGAAGATTTTCCACTACCTGAGAGACCTGTAATAACTACAAGTTGGTCTCTAGGTATTTTTACATCTATATTTTTTAAATTATGTACTCGAGCTCCTTGGACATCGATGACATTTGTATTGTTTTCCATAGCAAAATTAAGAGCTAAAAATACAACATTAGACTGGACAATAAATCAATTGTTTAAAAATTAAAAACAATTTTAATAACTAACAGCATTGTCGTCACCTCGTTGATCTGCTCCTAGAGTAATTATAGATTCATCATCAATTAAAATAGCATCAACTTTACCTATTATTCTGGCTTCTCTTTCACTTACATTATACCCTAATTCGTTTAATCTGTTAATTAATTCTGAATCAAATTTATTTGGCTCTACCGTTATGTAATCTGGCATCCACTGATGATGAAAACGAGGAGCATTTACAGCATCTTGTATGGACATATTATGCTCGTACACATTAAGAATTGTTTGAAAAACTGAAGTTATGATTGTGGACCCCCCAGGAGTACCTAAGACTAAATATAAAGTACCGTTTTTTTCAACAATTGTTGGAGTCATTGAGCTCAGCATTCTTTTTTTTGGAGCTATTGAATTTGCTTCCTTACCAACTAGCCCAAACATATTTGGAACCCCCGGCTTACTACTAAAGTCATCCATCTCATTATTTAAAAAAACACCTAATTCTTCTACAAAAACTTTAGATCCATACCCTCCATTAAGAGTAGTAGTCACAGCAACTGCATTTCCTTGATCATCTAGGATAGAGAAATGAGTAGTTTCATCACTTTCAAAATAATGAGTATCACCCGGTTTAATGTCAGCTGACAGTGAGGCCTTGTTCCAATCAAAACTTTCCATTTTTTTATTAATGTAAAGTGAATCAAGAAGAATTTGTGTTGGAACTTCTACAAAATCAGGGTCTCCCAAATATTCACTTCTGTCGGCATAGGATCTTCTTTCAGCTTCAACCATCAGTTGTATACTTTTTTGAGAATTATGACCTAGTGATTTTAAATCATATTGCTCTACTATTTTCATCATTTGGTTTAAGCATATTCCTCCGCTTGAAGGTAAACCCATCGATATGACATCCAAATCTTTATATTTAAACTTCAAGGGGGCTCTCCATATTGGCTCATATGATTTTAAATCCTGATGGGATATAATGCCTCCAGTTTCTTGTACTCTAGATACAAGCGCATCTGCTACCCATCCTGAATTAAATCCTTCGTTTCCTTTTTCAGAAATAGTTTTTAAAGCTTTTGCTAAAGCTGGATTTTTTAAAACATCTCCTGCTTTATATACTTTTGCATAAAATGTTTCTTTTCCATTGATTTCAATAAATAATTTTCGATTATTTTCTAAACTTTTAGCCTGCCTTTCTGTAACAACATAACCGTTTTTAGCTAAATCAATTGCCGGTTGTAGTAAATCTTTTAAGGGAAGAGTTCCCATTTTTCTGTAAATTTCTAACGTTCCAGCAACAGTTCCAGGAACTCCAACAGCTAATCCGCCGATTGTACTTTTATTTGGAATAACGTTTCCTTCTGGATCTAAATATAAGTCTCGATGTGCTGCCAAAGGGGCTTGTTCTCTGTAGTCTAATGTTCCCGAAGTTCCGTCTGCATTTCTATACACAAAAAAACCTCCCCCTGTAATATTACCGGCAACTGGATAAACTACAGCCAAAGCAAAGTTTGTCGCTACCATTGCATCATATGCATTTCCTCCTTTTTTTAATATATCAACCCCAACTTGAGAAGCATAGGGCATAGCGGAGACGACACCTCCTTTAATTTTGATATCTGGATCGGAACAACCAACTAAGATCAAAAAACTAACGATTAGACTGTATTTAATAAGGTCTAGGGATTGTGTCATTGGGTTGTTTGTATAAAGATTAAGAGATTTTGGAAGATACAAACATTTTAATATCCTCAAAAAAAACATAGAAATCATTTTCATAGACAGGATAGTATTTTTTTAAAGTATTAATGGAAGCTTTAAAATTTGACTTAAATCGAGTCCTCCGTTCCATCTGTCCTAAAATAATTTCGAGTCCTTTTAGTGTTTTATATTGTAACAACCAATTATTTGTTTTCATGAATGGGAAGGCACGTTTCATTTTATCTGGTAATAATTCAAATCTGGATTCTATTTCCTTGTAGAATAATTGAGAAAAAAGCTCCAGGCTTTCTGAATGATAATTTTGCCATAATGCCGCTAAGAAATGATCATAAAACATATCTACAAGTACACCACTGTAATGTCCATGGTCTTCTGTCAATAATTTTTTACTCTTTCGAAATATAGGATGTTGATCCGTAAATGAATCGATCTCTCTGTGTAAAATTATACCCTCCTGAATTCTATTAGAATAATTTTTATATTGTTTCCCAGGAACCGCATCGGCAATAAAATTACCAAATATTAAATCTGGATCTTTTCCAGATAAATAAATGTGAGCTAAATAATTCATTCAATAAATCTAGTTTTCTTTTTTTAAAAGTCTCCAAATTAATTAAAAAACATCATTGTTTTTTTAGAACTCTTTTATCTTTGATAAAAATTATTTTATGACATTAATAAAATCCATTTCAGGAATTCGAGGTACAATAGGAGGGGAACCGAATAATAATTTAACTCCGATAGACGTAGTTCGTTTTGCTGCAGCTTACGGGAGTTATATTTTATCTGACCCTAATGTTTCTGAGGCAACTATTGTAATAGGAAGGGATGCAAGGATTTCGGGCGCTATGGTTCAAGCATTAGTATCGAATACTTTAATTGGATTAGGTATTGATGTTATTGATCTAGGAATGGCAACTACACCTACAGTTGAAATGATGGTTCCAAAAGAAAATGCTCAAGGAGGAATCATTCTAACGGCAAGTCATAACCCAAAACAATGGAATGCACTAAAATTGTTAGATTCAAAAGGTGAATTTTTAAATGCAGTCGCGGGAGCAAAAATTTTAGAAATAGCTAAAAATGAAGCATTTGATTTTGCATCGGTAGATGATTTGGGTTCAATAAAAGAAGATCAAACCAGCTTAGAAATGCATATTAATGCAGTTTTAAATCACCCACTTGTTGAAATAGACGCTATTAAGACGAGTGGAATTAAGGTTGTTGTTGATGGGGTTAATTCGATTGGAGGTATTGCTATTCCAGCCCTTTTGAAAAAATTAAATATCGAAGTTGTAGAATTATATTGTGAGCCTAATGGACATTTTCCACACAATCCAGAACCACTTAAAGAACATTTGGGTGCACTCTCTGAAAAGGTAAAAGAAACCAAAGCTGATTTTGGAATTGTTGTTGATCCAGATGTTGATCGTTTGGCATTTATGGATGAAAATGGTGAAATGTTTGGAGAAGAATACACACTTGTTGCTTGTGCTGATTATGTATTGTCAAAAACACCTGGAAATACGGTTTCAAATATGTCATCTACCAGAGCATTAAAAGATATTACAGAGAAACATGGAGGTACATACTACTCGAGTGCAGTTGGAGAAGTTAATGTTGTGACTAAAATGAAAGAGGTTAATGCAATTATAGGAGGTGAAGGTAACGGTGGTATTATAGATCCTCAACTTCATTATGGAAGGGATTCTTTAATTGGAACTGCATTATTTTTATCCTTATTAAGTGAGATTAAAATTCCTGTTTCGGAACTTAAAAAAACATACCCTGAATATTTTATGAGTAAGGGAAAGATTGAGTTGGAGCCCACAATGGATGTTGATTTTTTGCTAGATGCAATAGAAAAAGTTTACCAGAACGAAAATCCAAATACTATTGATGGAGTTAAAATAGACTTTAGCAACTCATGGGTACATCTTAGAAAGTCAAATACTGAACCAATTATAAGGGTTTATACAGAGGCTCCCTCTCAAAAAGAGGCGGACGATTTAATGAATCGATTTAAAAAAGAACTCCTTGAATTAGGCAGTTAATTTTGGGTTTTTATCCATATGCTTAAATCGATTATGCGTCCATAAGTACTGTGAAGGATCTTTTAGAATTTGAGCTTCTAGTGTGTTTGTGAATATATCAGTAATTTCATTTTCCTCAGTATCTTTTGGGTTGTCTGTTAGGGTTTTTATGTCAATTTCATAATACCCTCTTTTAACCCTATTAATTGAAGCAAAAACAACGGGTAAATTGTATTGTTTTGCAATTCTCTCACCACCCGTAAAAACAGGTGCTTCATTCCCCATAAAAGTTCTCCAATAGCTTTTAGGTTTTGGGGAAGGGGATTGGTCAGCTGCTAAACCGTACATCCAAGCCTCCTTGTTTTTTTGATGTTTATGAATATCATTTAAAACGTGGTAGCGGGACCCAAGATGGGCTTTGTGTTTTATTCTAGATTTAACAATCATTCGCTCAAAATATTTATTTGAAAGCGGTGTGTAAACAGCGTATCCGATTTTATTAATATGATATCCTATGGTTAACATACCTTCCCAACTAGAATAATGACCACACATCAAAACAACTGAAACATTATTATCTAGATGTTTATTTACAAGATCAATGTTTTTGAATTTAAAGCGTTTTAAAACCTGTTTTTTTGAAACTGTAAGAGCTTTAAGCATTTCTACAAATATGTCACATAGATGTTTATAGAAAGCCTTCTCTATTTTTTTTAATTCAACTTCGCTTTTTTCTGGAAAACTTAATTTTAAGTTTTTGCGAACAACTTTGGTTCTGTAACCAAATGTTTTATATAAAATTAGGTAAAGGAAATCAGATATCCTATAAAGAATGAAATGGGGTAAAATAGAAATCCCTATTAAAATTGGATACGATATTATGTAGATGAGTAGGTTCACTATTTTTTTTGACAAATATAGGTATATTTGAATTCAATATAATTCCAAATATGCAATCACTTTCCCCAATAATTTTAACATTTATAGTAGCTAATGTATTGGTGTCTTTAAAAGGGTTTAAAGATCATTATTTCTTTAATAAATTTAAATTTAACACTGCTGCAGTTAAACTTGGAGAGAACTATCGCATTGTTAGTTCTGCATTCTTACATGTTGATTTTGCTCATTTAGGGTTTAATATGTTCACTTTGTATCTTTTCGGAGATCAGGCCGTTGCAGGGTTAGGAATTTTTAATTTTTTAATTTTGTACGTTGCTTGTTTAATTTCAGGCAATCTGTTTGCTTTGTATTTTCACAGAAATGATCCTTATTACAGTGCTGTAGGGGCAAGTGGAGCTATAATGGGTGTATTGTATGCTACTATTTTAATGTATCCCGAGATGAAACTTATGTTATTTATTTTTCCAGTCCCATTGCCTGGATATGTTTTTGGAATAGGGTACTTGGTTTATACTTTATTTGGAATGAAAAAACAACAAGATAACATTGGGCATACCGCCCATTTTGGAGGAGCAATTGGAGGAATAACTACAACTCTATTACTAGCGCCTTGGATTTTAGAAACTTCTTTTTCGACCCTAGTATTACTTGCAGTAGTTACGGTTGTAACCGGTTATATCCTGTTTAAAAAGTAAATCACTCTCCAAGAAGTTCTTCAATCTTTGCGTCCAATTGTGCTCCACGAAGATTTTTAGCAACTATAACTCCATCTTCATTTAATACAAAGGCTTCAGGAATACTTCTCACTCCGTATAAGACAGCAATTGGTTCTTTCCAATATTGCAAACTAGAGACATGGTTCCAAATTAAACCATCATCTTCAATAGCACGTTCCCAATTTACTTTGCTTTTGTCCAAAGAAACTCCAACAATTTCTAATCCTTTGTCATGCATTCTTTTATAAAGTCTAACTAAATTAGGATTTTCAATTCTGCAAGGACGACACCAAGAGGCCCAAAAATCTATGATAGTAACTTTACCTTTTAAAGACTCAAGTGAAAAAATTTCACCTTCTGGGTTAGGGCCTTCGAAATTTAATGCTTTAGCACCAATTGCTGTCGGATTTATTGGTTTACTTACAATAGTATTTACTTTTTTTCCAGAAACACTTTCCTTGATTTTTTGATCAAAACCATTAAAAATAGCAGCAGCTTCAGGCTGAAGTATTTTTTGTGTTGTTAAGAGACGTTCTAAAATTAATGATGCTATATAGGAACTTGGATTTGAATTCATAAAACCCTTTTCATAAAGGCTTAGTTCTTGTTCTATGCTTCTGTATTCAGAAGTTAAATCTTCAACAAGAAGGTTGTCACCAACTGCATTAGCTAGGTTTATTTCTTTGACAATGGATTGTAGTTTTTCAGAAAAATCCTTAGTTGAAATTCTATATTCAGCTAGATCGTTATTTGAATTTGTTCCCCCAATAGTTGAAGAACTTAAACTATCTTTATAAATCTTGGTTTCAATAATTCCCTCTTCTAAGATGACAGGCACATTACCATTGACACCTTTTATGAAAATAAAATTAATGTCAATTTGATTTACAAAACCTTTGAATTCAAAAGCACTTTCAGCTACTTTAGTAGAATCTACTGTAACTGCCTGTCCATTAGGACCAGACTCTACCCTGTAAACGCTAGTCCCTTCTATCAGATCGGTATTCCCTTTTATGATAAAACTGTTCGGTTCTATTTCTGAACAAGAAATTATTAGTAAACTCAGAAGTAACGAAACTGTAGCTGTTAATTTAAAATTTTCCATGCACAAATATAATAATTCAATCGATTATTAGGGGAGAGTTTAATGATAATAATAGAATGAAAATAATGATTTCAGGTCTTAATTTAATAGTATATTTGTTCGTACAAATTTTTTTAAATATGGCAGGAAATAGCTTTGGAACGTTATTTAACGTTACAACTTTTGGAGAATCTCACGGAGCAGCGATTGGTGGGGTAATTGATGGATGTCCAGCAGGTATTCATTTGGATATAGATAAAATTCAACTTGAATTAAACAGAAGAAAACCCGGTCAGTCTGCTATTGTTACTCAGAGAAAAGAACCAGACGAGGTAGTATTCTATTCTGGGTTGTTTGAAGGAAAAACTACAGGAACACCTATTGGCTTTGCAATTCATAATACAAACCAAAAATCACATGACTACGGTCATATAAAAGACAGTTACCGTCCCTCACATGCTGATTATGTTTATGATCAAAAGTACGGTTTTAGAGACTACAGAGGAGGTGGAAGAAGTTCTGCAAGAGAAACAGCAAGTAGAGTAGTGGCTGGTGCTATTGCAAAGCAGTTTTTGTCAGACATTAAGTTTACAGCTTTTGTTTCAGCAGTAGGCCCATTAAAAATGGAAAAACCATACCAAGAACTTGACTTTGATGCTATTGAAAAAAATCCAGTTCGTTGTGCTGATCCAGACATGGCTGAACAGATGGAACAATATATTCGTCAAATCCGTAAGGAAGGAGATACCGTAGGAGGGGTAATTACTTGTGTGATACAAAATGTTCCTGTTGGTCTTGGAGAACCTGCATTTGATAAACTTCACGCAGAATTAGGGAAAGCGATGTTATCAATCAATGCTGTTAAAGGATTTGAATATGGAAGTGGCTTTGACGGCTCTCAAATGAAAGGGAGTCAGCATAATGATCCGTTTAATACAGACGGAACAACTAAATCAAATCGATCAGGAGGGATTCAAGGAGGGATTTCAAATGGAATGGATATTTACTTCAGTGTTGCTTTTAAACCCGTTGCGACTGTAATGCAAGCACAGAATACAATCGACAATAAAGGACAAGAGGTTGTAATGGAAGGAAAAGGCAGGCATGATCCTTGTGTAGTTCCTAGAGCTGTTCCTATTGTTGAGGCAATGGCTGCTCTTGTACTTGCAGATTTTAATCTTCTAAGTCGTACCAATAAAATATAATCTATGAAAAAATTAGCTTTACACTGGAAAATTCTTATTGGAATGGCCCTTGGTGTGATATTTGGTCTTTTAATGTCTTTTATTAACGGAGGGCCTGAATTTGTTGGGGAATTTGTAATGCCATTTGGAACCATATTCATAAACCTGTTAAAGCTAATCGCAATTCCTTTAATTCTAGCCTCCTTAATTAAGGGAGTTTCTGATCTTAAAGATATATCTAAACTTTCTCAAATGGGTGGAAGAACCATCCTTACTTATTTAAGTACAACCCTTGTTGCTGTTGTTATTGGTTTAATTTTAGTGAATTCAATTCAACCAGGTAAATCTATTAGTATAGAAACTCGAAAAGAGCTTGTAGAAGCATATGCTTCAGATGCAGACCAAAAACGAGAAGTCGCAGCTAAACAAAGTAGTGCTGGGAGGCTTCAACCTCTTGTAGACATAGTACCTTCTAATTTGTTTTCTGCAGCAAGTAACAACCGCAACATGTTACAAATAATATTTTTTGCCATATTTTTTGGAATCGGTATCATTCTAATTCCAGAAAAAGAATCCTCTTTAGTTAAAGGTTTTTTTGATTCTTTTAATGCCGTTATTTTGAAGCTAATTGATTTAATTATGATGGCTGCTCCTTATGGTGTTTTCGCTTTATTAGCTGCATTAGTAGTTGAAGCCCCAAGTTTGGAGCTATTTAAAGCATTGGCTCTTTATGCAATTACATTATTAGCAGGACTGGCTTTAATGATTGGCTTTTATGCATTAATGGTCCGTTTATTGATAAAAAAGAGTCCTTCTATTTTCTTTAAAGGAATAGCTCCTGCACAGCTTTTGGCATTCTCAACAAGTTCTTCAGCTGCAACACTTCCAGTTACTATGGAATGTGTAGAAGGTAATTTAGGGGTAGATAAGGAAGTTACTAGTTTTGTTCTCCCAATCGGAGCTACGATCAATATGGATGGAACCAGTGTTTATCAAGGTGTAGCAGCAGTTTTTATAGCCCAAGCATTTGGATTAGATTTGAGTCTCAGTGCTCAGCTAGGAATCATATTTACAGCAACATTAGCTTCCATAGGAACAGCAGCTGTTCCAAGTGCAGGAATTGTAATGTTAGTAATTGTTCTTGCACAAGCAGGAATTCCAGAGGCAGGACTAGCACTTATATTTGCTATTGACAGACCTTTGGA
>Ga0233438_10000550_pt1 | contig 46985 bp, 43 predicted proteins | sample SI_123_September_FD_182720 | JGI IMG/M metagenome (GOLD analysis project Ga0233438, IMG submission 182720) | Seawater microbial communities from Saanich Inlet, British Columbia, Canada - SI_123_September2016_10_MG | ecosystem: Environmental > Aquatic > Marine > Inlet | place: Canada: British...
CAAGTAGGGGTAAAGGTAACCTCAGGACCCGTTCTCGACAAACCCGGTGATTTGGCAGGACTGCTCACCAACCTCGAGTCACGGGACGTATTGTTTATTGATGAAATCCACCGTTTGAGCCCCATTGTTGAAGAGTATCTCTACTCGGCCATGGAAGACTACAAAATCGATATCATGATTGAGTCGGGTCCAAACGCCCGTACAGTCGAAATCAACCTCAATCCGTTTACCCTGATCGGAGCGACCACTCGATCGGGCTTGCTCACTGCCCCAATGCGTGCTCGTTTTGGGATCAATTGTCGATTGAACTATTACACTACTGAAGTATTATCGACCATAGTGGAGAGAAGTGCAGATATCCTGAAGATTTCGATTACCAATGAAGCGGCCATTGAAATTGCAGGACGAAGTCGCGGCACACCCAGAATCGCCAATGCCTTATTGCGACGAATTCGTGATTTTGCACAAATCAAAGGAGATGGCAGTATCGATATGAAGATTGCCAAATATGGCCTAGAAGCCCTTCATGTCGATGCCCATGGCCTAGACGAAATGGACAATAAGATTCTCAGTACCATGATGGACAAATTTAAGGGTGGTCCAGTCGGAATCAGCACCCTAGCGACTGCGGTTTCAGAAAGTGCAGAGACCCTTGAGGAAGTTTATGAACCCTTTCTTATTCAAGAAGGATTCATTGTTCGCACACCCCGTGGACGAGAAGTAACAGACCTTGCCTATCGTCATTTGGGTCGCACCAAATCGAGTCGCCAAGGAGATTTGTTTTGAATCTGGCAGCCCAACATAGTCAACGGATTAAAGACCATGCAAAACGACTTGGCTTTTTATCGTGTGGAATTTCGAATGCTGGATTTTTAGAAGATGAAGCCCGCCGATTGGAGCAATGGCTACGCAAAGGGCATCATGGAAGCATGACCTATATGGAGAGAAACTTTGACAAGCGACTCGATCCAACCAAACTCGTACCTGGGGCAAAAAGTGTGGTTTCGCTTCTTTACAACTACTATCCTAGCGCTAAACAATCTGACAAAGAAGCGCCTAAGATATCAAAGTATGCTTATGGCAAGGACTATCACTTTGTTGTTAAGGAAAAACTCAAAGAACTGATGCATATTATTGAAGAAGAAATCGGAGAGGTTTCTGGAAGAGCCTTTGTCGATTCCGCCCCAGTTCTAGAGAAGGCATGGGCTGCCAAAGCTGGTTTGGGATGGATTGGGAAGCATACCAATTTGATTTCCAAACAAGCAGGATCGTTTTACTTTATCGCAGAATTGATTATCGATTTGCCTTTGGAAGCGGACACTCCTGTAACAGACCACTGTGGCTCTTGCACGGCTTGTATAGATTCCTGTCCTACAGATGCAATCATAGCACCCTATCAAGTAGATGGAAGCAAGTGTATTTCTCACTTTACCATTGAACTCAAAGAAGCAATCCCGCAAGAGGTCAAAGGACAATTTGAGAACTGGGCCTTTGGCTGTGATGTGTGTCAGGATGTTTGCCCTTGGAATCGTTTTTCAACGCCTCATCAAGAGCCGCAATTTGAACCCTCCCCGGAACTCTTGAACCTCACCAAAAACGATTGGCATGAAATCACAGAAGCAGTTTTTGACCGATTATTTGCGGAAAGCGCGGTCCAAAGAACCCAATTTTCTGGTTTGAAACGCAACCTTGATTTTTTGCGATAAGTCTGTCTAATAAAGACTATTGTAATGCCAAAATAATCGTTACTTTTGAGAGGAAGCTATGATAACACAACTCCGTGGTCGTCTTGTTGAAAAATCACCAACTTCAGTCGTCATTGACTGCCAAGGGGTTGGCTATTTGGTCAACATTTCTTTGTTTACGTTTGGTCAACTGACGGATGAGGAAAATATCCAACTTTATACGCATTTGCAAGTTCGTGAAGATGCCCATACGCTCTATGGATTTACTACAGATTTGGAGCGTCAATTGTTTCGATTGCTCATTGGAATTTCAGGAATCGGTGCCAACACGGCACGAACCATGTTGTCGTCTTTGAGCCCGAGTGAAATCGGCCAGGCGATACAGGGCGAGCAAGTAGATGTGATTCAGTCGGTCAAGGGAATTGGCGCAAAGACCGCCCAACGTGTGGTCATTGAATTGCGTGACAAAATTCAGGGAATCGTTGCCGATGCGGGAATTCCCGCTGTTTCAAGCAATACCAATAGAGAAGAGGCGTTATCTGCTTTGGTAGTCTTAGGGTACCAAACAAAATCCTGCGTGACAGTGATTGACGAACTTCTTTCAATGGATGCTGAAATGAGTGTAGAGCGCCTGATTCGCAATGCACTGAATAAATTATAGCTTGTATGCGGTTGGTTTCAATCCAGAAGACACTCGTTGTTGCTTTATTGATGTTGTCTTGGCAAGGATTTGCCCAAAATGATAGTCTTCAGCTATCTCCTGCTATCCAAAATCTCGCACTGAAAAATCTGCCAAGCTCTTTTGTGGAAGAATACACCTATGACCCCACCCTGAATTTATATATCTATACGGTTAAAGTCGGAGAAATCGATATCAATGCGCCACTGACATTGACCCCTGAAGAATATCTCGATCGGATAATGCGCCAAGAAGCATTGGACTATATGAACGACAAACAAGCGCTGCTTTCGGGAGACGTAGAAGACCCGGAACAACAAAAAAATCTACTGCCTGATCTCTATGTACGATCCGATTTATTTCGACGATTGTTTGGGAGTGATGTCATTCAAATTATCCCAAAAGGATCGGTTGGAATCGATTTGGGAGTGCGCTTTCAAAAGTCGGGAAACCCCGCTCTTTCCCCACGAAACCAAAGTAGCTTTGGATTTGATTTCGATCAGCGTATTAGCGTAGGACTGGTCGGAAACATTGGAGAACGATTTCGGATCAATGCCAATTACGACACCCAATCTACCTTTGATTTTCAGAATTTAATCAAACTTGATTTTTTCCCTCCCACAGCCGACAAAGTGGGTCAGTCGGTAGGGGGTCGTGTGGGAAATACGGTGTCTGCTGCTTCAGGTGCGGTGGGGCGTATTCAGAATGAAGTCGATCGGCTAAAGGGAGGAATCGATAAAGTCAGGAGTTTGCAAGATGGCTTTAGTGGCAACGAAGACGGGATCCTGCAAAAGTTAGAAATTGGAAATGTAAGTATGCCACTGAACAGCTCTCTGATATCAGGAGCACAAAGTCTATTTGGTGTCAAGGCAGACCTCAAATTTGGAAACACCAATGTGTCTGCGGTGATTTCAGAACAGCGCTCCCAAACCCAACGCATGATGACCTCTACTGACGGAACCTTAGAAGAGTTCTCCCTGTTTGCCCTCGATTACGAGGAAGATCGTCACTTCTTTTTAGCACATTATTTCCGCGATCAATACGACCTTTCGATTGCAACTTACCCATATATCAATACAGCAGTGCAAATCACACGAGTTGAGGTGTGGGTGACCAACCGCAATGCACAGACAAATAATGTCCGCAACCTTGTTGCCTTGCAAGATTTGGGAGAAACCAACGCAGATCAAACCCGTCTGGACTTATCCCCTAATTTCTTTACTGCGTCGAGCGTGAGTGGATACCCCGACAATAAAGCCAACCAACTCAGTCCAGAGCAATTGGGAAGTGGGATTCTGACAAACGATATTCGAGATATTGCCACGACGCGCAATGGCTTTGGAGCCCTTTCGGATGTGGTTCAAGAGGGCATCGATTATGCAGTTCTCGAAAGCGCCCGAAAACTCGAACCAACAGACTATACCCTCCATCCCAAATTGGGGTATATCTCCTTGAGACAACGACTCAACAATGATGAAATTTTGGCGGTTGCCTTTCAGTACACAGTCGGGGGTCAAACCTATCAAGTCGGTGAGTTTGCTGGTGATGGCGTGCCATCGAGTTCAACCATCGGGAGTGGCCAAAGTCAGCAGGTTCTCAACAATAGCTTGGTGGTTAAACTCCTTCGAAGCAATTTGACCAATGTAGAACAACCCGTATGGAATTTGATGATGAAAAACATCTACAATATTGGGGCTTACCAACTTGATCGAGATGGCTTTGTATTTAACCTCCTCTTTTCAGACCCCTCACCGATTAACTATATCACACCAATTGCAGAAGGCATTTGGCCAGAGGGGCTTGACCAACGGGTGTTGCTCAACGTTTTTGGGGTTGATAGACTCAATATCTACAACGACTTACAGGACGGCGGAGATGGGTTTTTTGACTTTATCGAAGGAATTACGGTTGACCGAGAAAACGGACGGATTATTTTTCCTAAAGTAGAACCGTTTGGCGAATTTTTGTTTGACACCTTACAGTCTGACTCAAGTGAGGATTATGATGTGGCAGCCACCTATAACGCCAACCAAAACAAATATGTCTTCTCCGAGATGTATAAGCTGACCAAATCTGAGGCGATTGACTTTGCAGCGCAAAACAAATTCCAACTCAAAGGGCGCTACAAGTCCAGTGGAGGAGGAGCTGGAATTTCTCTTGGGGCTTTTAACGTACCCCGAGGATCGGTTCGTGTGACCGCTGGCGGACGTCTCCTGCAAGAGGGCATCGATTACTCCGTGAATTACCAACTTGGGCGTGTAACCATACTCAACGAAAGTTTGCAAAATTCCAATGTTCCCATTGAAGTTTCGACCGAAAGCAATTCCTTTTTTGGGCAGCAGAACAAACGCTTTAGCGGGGTTCATGTCGAACATAAATTCAGTGATAACTTTTTGATGGGAGCGACCGTGATGAACCTCAGTGAGCGTCCACTTACGCAAAAAGCAAACTATGGGCTAGAGCCAGTCAACAATACCATGCTGGGAATGAGCTCTACCTTTTCGACAAAAGTGCCATTGCTGACTCGGATGGTCAACAAGCTCCCAAACATTGACACGGAGGTTATGTCAAATCTATCCTTCCGTGGAGAGATTGCCTATTTGTTGTCACGTACTCCAAAAGGCACTGAGCTCAATGGTGAAGCAACCACATATGTCGATGACTTTGAAGGTGCGCAAAGTAATATCGATTTGCGTGATGCGCTGTCTTGGTCACTGTCGAGCGTGCCTGCTGCCAATGTGCAAGGTTACAACGCACCGATTGATGATCTCAGCAGTGGTCACCATCGCGCACGACTGGCATGGTACACCATTGACCCTGTATTTTATTCGAATCAACGCCCTTCCGAAATTTCAAATAATGACCTATCCGAAGACGAGGTGCGACGCGTATTTATCAATGAAATTTTTCCGCAACAAGACCTTGTGCAAGGCCAAACTGCAGTTCAATACACCATGGACTTGGCGTACTATCCCGAAGAAAAAGGACCCTATAACACCAATCCCTATGGGAGCTTTGTCAATGACCCCTCTGAAAATTGGGCGGGGATCACGCGTGCCTTGAGCAGCACCAACTTTGATCAGTCCAACGTGGAGTATGTTGAGTTTTGGTTGCTCGACACATTTTCTGAAAATGACGAGTTAACCGACGAAATTCTTGGGGATTTGATATTTGATTTGGGAAGTATTTCGGAAGACGTTTTACGAGATGGACGCAAGCAGTATGAAAATGGGCTACCTGGGACGGACGGGCTCGCTCTTACCTATAAAACGGGATGGGCGCGAACCCCTGCAACCCAGTCTTTGGTGTATGCATTTGATGTAAATGGAGCAAACCGCGCCTTGCAAGATGTGGGCTATGATGGGCTGTCTGACCAAGAGGAGGGTGCAATCTATTCCTCTTCGTTTGCCAGTGAAAGTAGTGATCCTGCAGGCGATAACTACCAATATTTTTTACAAGCCAATGGATCGATTCTCAACCGATATAAACGCTACAATGGCACAGACGGAAATTCGATCCTTGTAGTGACTGACAACAACCGTGGATCCTATACGGTGCCCGATGCGGAAGACCTCAATAAGGATAACACCATGAATACCATTGACAGTTATTTTGAATATCGCATCCCGATCCATAAGAATATGCAAGTGGGATCACACCCCTTTATTGCGGATGTACGGGTCAATAATAATGTGGAACTTGCCAATGGCGATCGAACGACTTCACGCTGGCTGCAATTCAAAATTCCTGTTGTACCAGAATACTATGACAACCCCAGTTTACGTCCCTATTTTGAAGCAGTCAATAATATGTCAGATTTGCGTTCTATACGTTTTATGAGAATGTGGCTTAAGGGCTTTACCGATCCAGTTGTCTTTCGATTTGGAACATTAGATTTGGTTCGTGGGGATTGGCGGCGATACAACCAACCGCTCAACACGGCGCAAATCAGCAGCGCTAACACCAGTGTTGACGTAAGTACCGTGAACATTTTAGAAAACGAAAATCGCATCCCGATCAACTACAAACTCCCACCAGGTGTGGTTCGCGAACAGCTCAATAATTTTAATACAGTGATTCGTCAAAACGAACAGTCTTTATCCTTACGAGTCCAAGAACTTGAACCAAAAGACCTGAAAGGGGTCTATAAAAATATCGATATCGACATGCGCCAATACAAACGAATCAAGATATTTGTCCATGCGGAATCGATCCCAAATCGAACGCCCTTACCAGGCGAAGCTTCTCAAGAGAATTTTGATAAGCGCATGGTTGCCTTTATGCGGATTGGTACCGATATGACGGAAAATTATTATCAAATCGAGGTGCCCCTAAAGCCAACACCCTACATAGAAGGAATCTCCAATAATCTCAGTGCGGACGATGTATGGCACCCAGAAAGTAACTCCATTGATATCCCATTGTCACTCCTTACAGGAGCCAAGGCAAAAGCCATACAAAACCGCAGCTTGGTCGGGGCAACTTATTTCGATGAAGAGCTCAACCCCATTGATGAGTTTACCCCCATAAGTAGTTTGCCGGGAAACAAGAAATACAAAATTGCAGTTCGTGGTAACCCGACTTTGGGTCAAGTGAGAACCCTAATGGTTGGGGTGAAAAACCCATCCGAATCGCTAGGGGATTACCTCCATGGAGAAGTTTGGTTTAATGAGCTGCGTTTGGCAGAGATTGACACCCAAGGTGGTTGGGCCTCAGTGGCTGAACTCGACGCCAATCTTGCAGATTTCGCCACAATTAATCTCAATGGGAATATCTCGACAGTTGGCTTTGGGAATATCGATCAAATTCCAAACCTGCGCAATCAAGACGATACCCGTGGCTATGGCATCAATACCAATGTGAATGTGGGACAACTGCTACCCAAAAAATGGGGAGTTCAGTTGCCGTTGAGTTATAGCTTTGCAGAAGAATTTGTCACCCCCAAATACGATCCGTTTTATCAAGATTTAAAATTGCAAGACCGCCTCGACAATTCCCCTGATCAAGCGACCAAAGATGCGATCCGAAATCAAGCGGTGAGCCAGTCGCAACAGAAAAGCATAAACCTAGTTGGGGTGCGCAAACAACGTGGCCCCGATCAACGCAAAGACTTTTTTGATATTGAAAACTTGGATTTGTCTTATGCCTACAATGAAGAAAAACGAAGTGATTACGAAATCGAAGACTACAGCTTTAAAAATTTGCGGATGGGAGCGAGTTATCAATATGGATTTAAACCATTGTCAATCGAGCCCTTTTCGAAACTCTCATTTATCAATACGAAAAGCTATTTACAGTGGCTGAGTGCAATCAATATCAATCCGATTCCTGCGAGCGTTTCGCTCTCCACCAATATCAATCGAACATTTAACAGCCAACAGTTTCGTGAGGTGTTTTTGGAGGGGGTAGATGCAGGACAACAACTCACACTGCCTAAATTGCAACAGCGAAATTATATGTTCGATTGGGTGTTTACCCTCAATCACAACTTGACCAAATCTCTACGATTCGATTTTACCGCATCGAGTAAGAATATCGTTCGGAACTATTACTTTGAGGACACATCGGATATAAAAAAGGTAATCCAAGAACTCGACATTTGGGATGGGCTTTGGGATGTTGGAGACCCAAACCAGTTTAGCCAACGACTCGGACTGACATATAACCTTCCTTTCCGACTTCTCCCATTGGTGAATTTTATCGATGGGACATATAGTTATTCAGGAGATTTTAATTGGCAACGAGGTTCTGAGTCTCTCAATGAAGTAGAGGATGAGTTTGGCAATGTACTCGGGGTTGTGAATACCATACAAAACGCAAACACCCACAATCTAAACACCACCTTTAATTTTCAAAAAATTTACCGTGCGCTTAAACTCGAAAAAAACACAGGTTCCCGAGACCGAAAATCCATACAAACCCAACTGACCAATTCGCTGATTGGTCTTGCCACTGCCCTCAAGCGTGTGCAGGTTACATACAGTGAAAACAATGGAACAGTATTGCCTGGCTATACCCAAAATGTCGGGTTTTTGGGGACTTCCAATCCAGGTTTATCCTTTGCATTGGGAAGCCAAAGCGATATCCGTTATGAAGCTGCAAAACGAGGGTGGCTTACCGAGTTCCCAAGTTATAATGGACAGTTTAACCAAGTGCATAACACAGATTTGACCTATTCTGCGGAAGTCAGTTTTCTGGAGGGCTTACAGCTCGACATCAACGGAAACCGCAGTCTGTCTGAGAATCGTGGTGAGAACTATATCGTTACGGATGCGAGTTACAACGCCCTCAACCCGAATACCTTTGGCAACTTTGAAATCTCAACCATTTTGATCAACACAGCGTTTGGTTCAGGAACAGTTGACGATCAATCCTTTGAAGACTTAAAAACCAATCGGCTGATTATCGCACAGCGCCTGGCGAATGCGCGAGGTCTTGACCCAGCCAACGTCGATGCTGATGGGTTTCCAGTCGGCTATGGAAAAATCAACCAAGCGGTGTTGATCCCTGCTTTTTTGGCGGCATACGCAGGGAAAAACCCAAAAAACGTACCCCTGACTGCCACTCGTGAAACCCCTCTTCCCAATTGGGCGCTGCAGTACACAGGGCTGATGAAAACCAAACTCTTTAAAAAATATTTTCAGCGGTTTTCCATCGCTCATGGCTATCGTGCAAGTCATACCTTGAACAACTATCAAACCAACCTGAATTACGACCAAACACTACCCGATCAGCTCGATCAAGGGGAGAACTTCCTCAACAAGACCATATATACAAATATCAATTTGGTTGAGCAGTTCAATCCACTGGTTAAGGTTGACTTTGAACTCAAAAACAGCTTTCAATTTAGCACCGAAATCAAAAAAGACCGTGCCTTGGCATTGAGCTTGGACAATAACTTACTTACCGAAACCAGCGGAAAAGAGCTTACGTTAGGGGTCGGATACCGACTAAAGTCTGTTCCCTTCCGCACCAACTTTGGCGGCAAACGGACAACGCTAAAGGGAGACATCAATATCAAAGGAGACTTATCAGTTCGCGACAACATTACGATCGTGCGCAACCTTGACTTGCTGAACAACCAAGTCACAGCAGGGCAACGGTTGTGGTCACTCAAACTTTCTGCTGATTACGCCTTATCACGGAATCTGACGGCCTTATTTTTCTATGACCATACCTTTTCAAAATTTGCAATCTCAACGGCTTTTCCACAAACCAATATTCGTTCGGGCATGACCCTTCGGTATAACTTTGGTAATTAATCACAAAATCCGTTTTTTTACAACACATAATTTTTTATCATGAATATTCCAGAAAACCTCAAATACACCAAAGACCACGAATGGATTCTTATCGAAAATAATATTGCCACTGTCGGGATTACCGATTTTGCACAGGGCGAATTGGGTGATATCGTTTACGTGGAGGTTGACACGCTCGACGAAAAGGTAGATTGTGAAGCGGTTTTTGGTACGGTTGAAGCTGTGAAAACAGTATCGGATTTGTTTGCACCCTTGACGGGAAAAATTACTGCCTTTAACGACGAGCTTACCAGTACCCCCGAACTTGTCAATTCTGACCCTTATGGTCAGGGTTGGATGGTAAAGATCGAAATCGAAAACCCCGATGAAATGGACAACCTACTGACTCATGAAGCCTATGCAGCGCTTATTCAAAGTTAGAAACGCAAGAGGAATAACCTTTGTGCTGATCACAATTGCGATTGTGGGGAGCCTGATGCCACCCCAACAAATGGAACAACTTACTTTTTCGATTTCAGATAAGCTCATTCATGGGCTCTATTATGCGACTTTGACTTTTTTTTGGCTCCTCAGCACCAAAACAAATACAAGCCAAAAATATATCCAAGTTGGCTTGTCCGTTTTCTTTTTCGGGTTGGCACTGGAAATCATGCAAGATGTTCTTCCCATTCAACGTGAAATGGATATTCTAGACGTATTCGCCAATACGGTTGGAATCTCGATTGCCATCGCAACGGCACGCTTTTTGGAGATTCGTTGATTAGATTACGTTGAATTATATAAAATTGTTATTTTAGCTAACTCCATAAGAATCAAGTATGAAACCGAAAAAGAACCCAAAAGCGGATTTAAACAAAAACAGCAGTCTTTATTTTGTGATCGGACTTTGTGTGATTTTGTTTGTGTCATGGCGAGCGATTGAGTGGAAAACCTATGAAGCATCAGATTTGTTGTTACAAAAACTCAATGTAGATGACGATGATGATGAAGAAGTTCCATTGACAGAACAAATCAAAACCCCACCACCTCCACCTCCACCTCCTGCTCCTGAGATCATTGAGATTGTTGAAGATGAAGAAGAAGTGGAAGAGACGATTATTGAGTCAACAGAAACCACACAGGAAGAAATTATCGAAGAGGTCGAAGTTTTGGATGACTTTGATGTCGATGTACCATTTGCGATCATTGAAGATGTGCCTGTTTTCCCAGGATGCGAACGCGTTGCAAAAGACAAGCGTAGAGAATGCTTCCAAGAGAAAATCCAACGTCACATCAGCAGAAACTTCCGCTATCCCGAGATCGCGCAAGAAATGGGAATCCAAGGCAGAGTTTATGTGCAATTCGTGATTGCCAAAAACGGTGATATCGTCGGAATTCGGACGCGAGGCCCAGATAAAAATCTCGAAAAAGAAGCACAGAGAATTATTGGAAAATTACCTAAAATGGTCCCAGGTAAACAAAGAGGCCGACCCGTTCGAGTGCCGTTTAGCATTCCGATTACCTTCCGTTTACAGTAAAATATATACCCGGTTTTTACAGGGTTTTTTTATACAGAATCATTGCCTAACGTACTAAGGTGCAGTATCTTTGTTGCCGAATTGCACAATGATTAAAACATCGACTTCACATTCAGGATTTCTAGGCTTCTCATTAGTCTTTGCCCAACATTTTGCCCAACTGACAAAAGCACGTCTTAGCTTTAGCGTTGTTTTTTCGAGTATCGCCGGCTATATTTTGGGTTGTGAAGTGATCGATCCCAATGAATTGAGTTTACTTTTGTTTGGCGGCTTAGCGATAGCAGGAGCTTCAAATGCGTTTAATCAGATTATTGAACGTGATATTGATGCCCAAATGCAGCGCACCAAAAACCGACCTCTACCATCGGGGAACATGACCCAAACAACGGCTTTTTGGATTGCTGTTGTCCTCTCTATTTCAGGCTTGTCGGCTCTTTATGCAATCAATCCCAAAACCGCGATGTTTGCTGCCATTTCCATGTTTCTTTACACTAGCGTTTATACGCCTTTGAAAACAAAAACACCACTCGCCGTTTTTGTTGGGGCCTTTCCAGGAGCAATTCCTTTTATGCTTGGTTGGGTCGCGGCTACCGGCTCTTTTGGACTGGAGGCAGGAACCCTGTTTATGATTCAATTTTTTTGGCAATTCCCTCACTTTTGGGCGATTGGTTGGTTGATGTTCGAAGACTACAATCGCGTGGGGATCAATATGCTCCCCAGTGGGAAGCGAGATCGAAAAACGGCTTTACAAGCCGTACTTTACAGTGTTTGGACACTCGTAATTTCCGTATTCCCAGTGTTGGGGATTACGGGCTCATTACAAATTTCACTTGTCGCAGCGATTTTGGTTGCATTGTCTGGATTAGGGCTTATTATTTCTGCCATGCGTCTGTATCAAAAACTCGACCATCAATCGGCAAGACAACTGATGATTGTTAGTGTGATTTACATCTCATGGATTCAGATTATTTATGTAATTGATAAATTGATATAATGGAACAATCCAAAAATATTCGCGCAAAAAAAATGATGCTTTGGTTTTCAATGATCAGCATTTCGATGACCTTTGCAGGGCTCACCAGCGCTTATGTGGTTAGCAAGTCAAGGCCAGACTGGTTGGAGGACTTTAGTCTCCCCATGACTTTGTATTGGAGTACGCTTGTGATTCTGTTGAGTAGTGTGACCTTCTGGCAAGCCAATAAGAAGTTGACAGCACAACCCAAAGCAACAGCGAGCTTGTTATGGGTGACCCTAGCCCTTGCGCTAGCATTTGTATTCTTGCAATTCCAAGGCTTTTCGAATTTGGTCGATATGGGATACTATTTCACTGGTGCGCAAAGCAATGTCACGACTTCGTTTTTATATGTCTTGGTGCTGGTTCACCTCGCGCATTTGGTCGCAGGACTGGTAGTTTTATTGGTGGTAATTACCAATCACCGTCGTGGGAAATATGCGTTAAATCCACTTGGATTTTCCCTCGCACATACCTTCTGGCATTTTTTAGGGTTTTTGTGGGTGTATTTATTTCTCTTTCTATATTTTTTACGATAAATCACGTATTTTTGTATAACCAAAACAGTAATGCATTCTTATGGACGCAACGTTGACAAACCAATCAGAAAATGAAAACATTTGGGGAGGCGGTAACAAACCGCTAAATGCGAGCTACGGAAAAATGATGATGTGGTTTTTCATCGTTTCCGACGCCCTTACCTTTTCGGGCTTTCTTGCTGCCTATGGCTTTTCTCGTTTTAAGTATATCGAATCCTGGCCGATTGCGGATGAGGTGTTCAATCACTTTCCTTTTTTACATGGCGTAGATGCACCCATGTATTATGTAGCCTTGATGACATTTATTTTAATTTTTTCATCGGTAACGATGGTACTAGCGGTTGATGCAGGTCACTATATGAAGAAAAATAAAGTTGCGTTTTATATGCTTCTTACCATTGTTGGGGGTGCTATCTTTTTGGGCTCACAAGCATGGGAATGGAAAAACTTTATCAACGGGCAGTATGGTGCTGTCGAAACGCATGGGGGGCAGATTTTACAGTTTGTAAATGCGGAAACAGGCAAGCGCGTCAACCTGAATTCATTTGCGGCATCGATTCCCACGGATCGAGCACAACATGAAGCCAAAAACGGCGTATGGTATGTCACCGAATCCACACTGCCAACCTATTCAGTAGAGGAGGTCACAGCTGGATTTTTGGCCAATGACAATCTGCTGATTAAAACGCAACAAAATGATGCCCACGGGCACAAAATCGTATTGGATCGAGAGGATTCGATTAACAAAATCACTCAAGCCGTACATGTGGTTGAAGGGGCAAACCTAATTCGAAATGAATATGGGAGTCCGCTATTTGCCAACTTCTTCTTCTTTATTACTGGCTTTCACGGCTTTCACGTTTTTACAGGGGTGCTGATCAATCTCATCATTTTCTTCAACGTTGTGATTGGAACATATGAAAAACGCGGACACTACGAAATGGTGGAAAAGGTCGGATTGTACTGGCACTTTGTTGACCTCGTTTGGGTCTTTGTATTCACATTCTTTTATTTGGTATAATCATGGCAGTAGAACACAAGCTATCAATTTTTCGCGGGCGTTTAACCTTTAAGTCGGTTACTCAAAAAATATGGGGCGTTTTGATTTTTTTATCCATCGTCACCATAGTCGAGGTTGCACTTGGGATTTTTAAGCCACAAATTTTGATGAATACGTTTTTGGGAATGAAACTTCTCAACTGGATTTTCATCATTCTCACAATCGTCAAAGCATACTATATCGCATGGGACTTTATGCACTTACGCGACGAACGTCGAAGTTTTACAAGTTCGATTGTTTTGCCATTGGTTATTTTGATACCTTATCTGGTTTTTATTCTTCTCCTTGAAGCCGATTACATCTATAATGTGATGTCTGACGGTTTTGTGTCTTGGAATTTCTAATCTTCACCACGTGAAAAAGTACATCGTACTTACCGTGTTGTTTGTACTCCCTTTAGTGGTGTATCTTTTCTTTGCTTCTGGCATTAATCATTTTGCAAAACTCCCTGTGGTCACCAGTACGGTTGTTGATGTTGCAGCGTTTTCAGATGAGCAATTCAAAGACAACATTACCATTGTCGGATTTTTGGGATTGGATGTGTCTAAACAAAAAGGAAATGCGCTCAATCTCAACCAAAAAATCTATAAGCGATTTCAGGAATTTGAAGACTTTCAGTTTTTGATGGTTCAGCCAAAAGGAACAGAAGAAAGTTGCCAACAGTTGGTAGATGAGTTGTCCCGAAGTACGCAAGTGGATACCACTGGATGGAAGTTTGTCTTCTTGGATCCTGTTCAGATCCAACTGGTCTTCGATCGGCTCAACACCCCTTTGGTGTTGGATGAAACGCACGGATCGCCCTATGTGTTTATCATTGATAAAGAGGGTGCTCTTAGAGGACGGGACGATAACGACAATTTCGGGTATGACGCACGATCTGTTGCCGATATTCACAACAATATGGTCGATGATGTAAAAGTCATTTTGGCGGAATATCGTTTAGCCCTAAAAAAATACAACGCGGATCGAAAAATATAAGCCGTGAGAAAGAACGCATACATCGGTATTTCTTTTATTCTTTTGGTTTTTGGGATTTTGTTTGTGCCCAAAATTGTCAATCGCATTCAACAACAGGACTGGGTATCTGCTAGTCGTTTGAGCACCTCAAAAAAAGAATTGGTCTATATCAATCTGAATGGGGACAATAAAAAAGTACCTGATTTTGTGCTGACAAATCAAGACAGTTTGCTTATTTCCAATGAAGATTATTTTGGAAAAGTTTACCTCGTTGAATTCTTTTTTACAAGCTGCCCCACGATTTGTCCACGAATGAATGTCAATATGAAAAAAATAGAGGCGGTTTTTGGCCATCGAGATGATTTTGGAATTGCTTCTATAACAATTGATCCCAAAACGGACACGCCTACCCAGCTCAAAACCTATGCCGAGGCCTATGAAGTGTTTAGTCCAAACTGGCACTTTCTGACTGGTGAAAAAAGTTACATCTATGACCTTGCAAATCGTGGGTTTAACATTTTTGCAGGCATCAATCCCGATGTGGCTGGAGGCTTTGAGCATCAAGGATATTTTGCTTTGGTCGATGAAGAAGGATTTATCCGGTCCCGCACAGATAGTGTTGGTAATCCAATTGTTTACTATCTTGGCATCGATGAAGAAGGTGCTGACCAACAAGGCACAGAGATGCTATTGGAAGACATCCCAAAATTGCTAGAAAATGAATAAGAAAAAACTCTATAATCGACTCATCACGGTAACCTCAATTGCCATCCCTGTTGTGGTTGCCATTTTGTTTCGTGTTCGAATCCCAAATGTTGAACCACTCGACCAACTTCCACCAATCTATGCTGGAATCAATGCTCTTACGGCGATCTTTTTATTGATTGCATTGGTGGCAATCAAACAAGGAAATCGCAAGTTGCACGAACGCTTGATGAAGGTCAACATTTTGTTTTCCCTCGCATTTTTGGTGATGTATATCGCCTATCATATGACCTCCGATCCAACCCCTTATGGGATTGTTGATGGGATATTTGTGGCTAGCCAGACCTCCAAAATCATTTATTTTACAATTTTGATATCACATATCATTTTGTCAATTGTACTCATTCCCCTGGTGTTAGTGGCGTATTCAAAGACGGTATTGGTAGATTTTGTGGCTCATAAAAAAATCGCACGGATTGCCTTCCCTATTTGGCTGTATGTTACCATTACAGGAGTGGTTGTTTATTTCATGATTTCCCCTTATTACACATGAAATTGCTCAGATACTTATTGATATGTACTTTGTTGTTTGGAAGTGAGCCCATCTCTGCGCAATGTTCGATGTGTAGAGCCGTACTCGAATCTGGAGCAGACGCAAAAATGGCCGAACAACTCAACGATGGCATCGTTTATTTGATGATGATGCCCTATCTCCTCGTCGGTACGATTGGATTTATTGTTTATCGTAAGTTTTACAAAAAATAATACCTTTGTCTAGCTGGTTTATACCAAACTAGAATTTGCAGTCGTAAGGAAGTCTGTTGTGGCCCCAGACTTAATGATTACAGACTATAAGCGCAAAAAAACACTACTTTGTTATACATATTACCTTTTAATGCTTTATATTCGTCAAGACCAAATTTGATAAAACCAAACTACTTATGATTCACCTTACCGATATTCACAAGTCTTATAATCTCAATACAAACCCATTACACGTATTAAAGGGGATCAACTTGTCGGTTGCAGAAGGTGAGTTGGTTGCGATTATGGGTGCTTCAGGGTCTGGAAAATCAACAATGCTCAATATTTTGGGAATCCTAGATGAGGCAGATTCTGGTACTTATACTCTCGACAATACACCAATTGTGAAATTAAACGAAACCAAAGCAGCGCAGTATCGCAATAAGTTTTTGGGCTTTGTATTTCAGTCATTCAATCTGATCTCTTATAAAACGGCACTCGAAAACGTTTCACTCCCCCTGTATTATCAAGGGTTACCTAGAAAAGAACGCCAAAAAAAGGCAAAAGAGCAGTTGACCAAAGTCGGCTTGGGAGAACGGACTCACCATGTTCCAAGTGAATTGTCCGGCGGTGAAAAGCAAAGGGTTGCGATTGCTCGTGCACTTGTGACGGAACCAATGGTACTACTTGCGGACGAACCAACAGGAGCCCTCGACACCAAAACATCTTATGAGTTGATGGCATTACTACAAGAAATCAATGACCAAGGGAAAACGATTGTGGTCATTACGCACGAGTCGGATATTGCCAATATGTGTAAACGCATCGTGTATTTACGAGATGGTGTTATTGTTGAGGACAAGAAAATCAAACAGAAAAAAGCGAAAGATTATGTGGAATAGAGATCGCTGGCTAGAGGTTTTCGAAACCCTTCGTAAAAACAAATTAAGAGCAGCTCTTTCTGGGTTTACGATTGCCTTGGGAATCTTCATCTTTGTCACACTTTACGGATTTGGAAATGGACTGAAAAATGCATTTCAAGAATTTTTTCTTGACGATGCGACTAATACTCTTTGGATTTATCCAGCCCAAACCACCAAACCCTATAAAGGGTTTAAGTCACGTCGTAATATCGAATTTAAAAACGATGATCTGAAAGATTTAGAGACGGATTTCAGTTTGTTTCTTGAGGGGATTACACCGCGAATCTCTAGAGGTTCGCAAGTCAGTTATCTTACAGAGAGCAATTCTTACACGGTACGTGCTGTTGGTCCTGTGCATCAAGCCATTGAGAAATCCTTGGTCTATGCTGGTCGTTATATCAACGAAATCGATGTTGAGCAATACAGTAAGCACGCGGTGATTGGCCGTCTAGTGGCAAAAGATTTATTTAAATCCGAAGACCCACTCGGAAAGTTTGTCATTATCAATGACATTGCCTTCAAAGTTGTTGGTCTTTTTTATGACGAGGGTGGAGATAACGAGGAAAGGATGGTCTATATCCCATACACGACCCAGCAGAGATTGTTAGGCGGGACGGATCGAGTCGATCAGATTGTGTTGACATTTCGTCCTGAAATCGGATATCAAGGAGCATTACAGCTCGAGGCGAATGTCAAAAGGTTTTTAAAACGAAAACACCATATCGATCCCGATGACCCAGCGGGGATTTATGTTCGAAATGTAGCGAGCGACCTCAAACAGAATCAGGACTTTGCCAGTGTACTGCAGTATATCGTAACTTTTGTTGGGATGGGAACGCTAATTGCAGGCATCATTGGCATCAGCAATATCATGGTCTATGTTGTTCGGGAACGCACCAAAGAATTGGGGATACGCAAGGCCATAGGTGCAACACCCAAATCGATTATCGGAATGATTTTACACGAGTCCATTTTTATCACTTCAGTAGCTGGTTATGTGGGTTTGTTTGCTGGGGTTGGTACACTGGCATTGATTGGTGACAAACTTGAAGATTTTTTTATATACAATCCACAAATACATATTGGAACAGCCATTTTTGCCACTTTTTTACTGATTGGTTTTGGAGCCATTGCGGGCTATGTTCCCGCCAAGCGTGCAGCACGTATTAAACCGATTGTAGCCCTAAGAGACGAATAATGTTTAAAACTTTATTTGATCGAGATACCTGGCAGGAGATTTTTGGGTCGATCCAAAAAAATCGCCTCCGAACGATTGTGACCATTGTTGGGGTGTTGTGGGGCATTTTTATCTTTATCACCCTCTCTGGAGCTGCCAAGGGTCTTGACAATGGGTTTGACCGACAATTTCAAAATGTAGCGATCAACAGTATGTTTTTGTGGGCGCAAAGTACAAGCATGCCCTATGGTGGATTTAAGACGGGACGAAACCTACAACTCAAAATGGAAGATGCACAGTATATGTACAACCGAATTCCTGAGCTTCAATATATCGCACCGCGAAATGCAAAAGGGATTTTTGGGAGTGCTGCCCCACGTGTCGTTCGCAACAACAAAAGCGGAGATTATTCGATTTATGGGGATTACCCGATTTTCACGAAGATCGCTACAAAATTCATTTATGACGGGGGTCGCTTTATCAATCAAGCCGATATCGACCAAGAGCGAAAAGTTTGTGTGATTGGCGAACGAACACAATCCGAATTGTTTGAAGATAACGAAAACCCCATAGGCGGCTATATTCGAATAAGCGACGTATTTTTCCAAGTCGTAGGCGTGCATAAATATGTCCCTGGAGGTGGTTTTGAGAGTGATTCGGACATATTTATTCCGTTTACCACTTTCCGAAAGTTGTATAATACTGGCGATGAGGTGAGTTGGTTTGCGCTTGCTGCTTACGACGATGCGGATATTCTTGCAGTGGAAGAGGATGTCAAGACAGCGATGCGGTCAAAATACAATGTACACCCAGATGATGAGCGTGCTTTTGGGTCTTTTAACTTGGGCGAGATTTTTAATCGAGTGATTGGCTTTTCAAAAGGCATGAACCTATTGTCCTTGATTGTTGGCGTTGCAACCATACTTGCTGGAATTATTGGGATTGGCAATATTCTATTAATTTCTGTTCGTGAGCGAACTAAAGAGCTGGGCATTCGCAGGGCTTTGGGGGCAACCCCAAAGGAGGTGCGAAGTCAAATCATACTTGAGTCTGTGTTTTTGAGTTTAACAGCTGGAGTCATGGGCATTGTTTTGGGATCGTTTGTTTTGGCGATCATCAACGCGCTCACAGCTGACAGTTCGACATTTCCATACACCAATCCGACCGTACCTTTATCCTATATTGCTGCGGCTTTGATTTTAATGGTTACACTGGGCACACTCATTGGCCTGATCCCTGCCCAACGCGCAGTGAGTATTAAACCAATTGATGCACTACGAGAAGAATAACAATAATAACACCTATTACAATGAATAAATACTTGAAATATCTACTTATCACAATCGGCGTCGGGGGAGTCCTGTTTGCCACTGCTTATTTTATCAGAACCAATGCAACCCCATCAACTGTATTTGAAACGGAGACGTTGTTTCGGACAAGTATCCGGAAAACGACTTTGGTAACTGGCAAAATCATCCCGCAGGATGAGGTTGAAATCAAACCACAAATTCCTGGGATTATTCAAATGATTGCCGTTGAGGAAGGGGATCTCGTCAATACGGGTGACCTCTTGGCGCGTGTCAAAGTTGTTCCCAACGAGCAAACGCTAAACAGTGCACAAGGTCGAGTTGAAAATGCCAAACTTATCGTGGTCAATGCGGAAAAAGATTTTGCTAGAAATCAGCAATTGTATGAAAAGGGGATTCTTTCAGAACGTGATTTTAATGCAGCCGAACTGAGCTATAAACAAGCTAAGCAAGAGTTGGTTAATGTGGAAAATGATTTGCAAATTATTCGTGAAGGATCAACGGGTGGGAACAGATCAGCCAACACCAACATCCGTGCGACTGTTTCAGGAACCGTACTTGAAGTTCCTGTAGAGGAAGGAGACCAAGTCATTGAGTCAAACAGTTTTAATGCGGGAACAACCATCGCATCAATCGCAGATCTTGGAAAAATGATTTTTGAAGGACAGGTGGACGAGTCCGAGGTCGCCAAAATTCGCATAGGTAGCAATCTGCAGGTGAGTTTGGGTGCAGTCCCCGACCAAGAGTTTGAAGCAAGCTTGCGATTTATTGCACCAAAAGGAAGTGAAGAACAAGGTACGGTGCAGTTTAAAATCGAAGCTGACGTGTTTTTACCAGCCGACTTTACAGTGAGAGCGGGCTATAGTGCTAATGCATCTTTGGTACTACAACAAAAGGATAGTGTACCTGCCATTCGGGAGGCATTACTTCAATTTGACAACAAGACACAAGAGCCTTATGTAGAGGTACAAACAGCAGAGCAAACGTTTGAGCGTCGAGATCTGACCCTTGGGATATCTGATGGGATTCATGTTGAAATTGTAGAAGGACTTGAAGAAAGCGATTTGATCAAGGTTTGGAACAAAACGGAGGAACCAGACAAACTAGACGAAAATGAAGAGTAATTTAATCACAACATCTCTGCGGATCGCCTTCCCATTCTTCATTTTGGTTTTGGGTACAGCGACAACACAAGCACAAACGGAACCGTGGACACTCAAAAGCGCAGTGTTACACGCTCTTGAAAACAACATTCAAATTCGTCAGGCCAACCTGTCCACCCTCGATGCACAAGCCGCAAAAAGCGAGGCGATTGGGGGCTTTTTACCCAATGTGAATGTCGGAGCAAACCATTCATGGAATATCGGTTTGAATCAAAACATCACGACAGGGCTTTTGGAAGATGTGACCACACAATTTACCAATGCCTCTGTGAGTGTTGGCGTTGACCTGTATCGCGGCGGTCAAAATGTACTTCAATTACTTCGTGCCAATCTAGCTCTACTCGCTAGTCAATACCAAATTGAAGACATGAAAGAAGATGTGGCCTTGTATGTAGTCAACGGATATCTGCAAGCGGTATTTAGTCGGGAAGCAGTTGGTATTGAACAGGCACAACTCGAGCTCACCAAAGTCGAACTCCAACGCACACAAGAACAAGTGCAAGCAGGGGTTTTACCCGAGGGAGATCTTTTTGAAATGCAAGCCGTTTTGGCTTCACAAGAACAGCAATTGGTTGTCGCTCAAAACCAATACACCATGGCAAAGTTGTCATTGGCGCAGCTACTACTGATTCAGGACTATGAAAATTTTGAAATTGCTGATGAAGACTTCTCAATTGAGAGTCAAGAAATCTTGGTTCAACGCCCAGTAGATTTGGTCGCCAAGGCAATTGATTATCGAAATGATATCAAATTGGCGCTGACAAATATCGACATCGCCAAAACCGATTTACAACTTGCCAAATCGGTTAGCAAACCAAGTTTATCGGGCTTTTATTCGTATAGCTCGAGAATTTCGTATGCCGATCGCTTGGAGCAAACCAATACATTTGATTTGGTGGAGGTTGGCGTTGTTGAATCGACAGGGGAATCTGTTGTTCGCCCGATTTATAACCAAAGAGTCGTTGCGGCACTCCCAATTGAAGATCAATTGAAACTCAATGATGGTCATAATTTTGGCTTGAGCCTGAACATTCCCATTCTCAATGGGTTCTCATTGAAAAATAATATTGAGCGGTCAAAAATTAATGTAGAGCGCTCAGAATTTCAGTACAAACAACAGGTTTTGGACTTGGAAAATAGCATCAATCAGGCTTTTAACGATAGCAAAGGGGCTCAACAAGCATATGTAGCTGCACAAAAAACTTTGGATGCGCGAAACAAAGCATACAGCTATGCACAAAGCCGTTTTGAAGCAGGGGCAGCAACTGCATTTGAATTTAGCCAAGCCAAACTGCAATTTGAATCTGCACAATCTGCATGGTTGCGCGCCAAATATGATTTTATTTTCAAAATCAAAATTTTGGAGCTGTATTTCGGAATTCCGATTACAGACTTATAATCGGTATCACTTTGTTTGTTATTTTTGGGCATGCCATCGCATTTGCTTTGTATAGAAACCACAACAACCCAGTGTTCGGTCGCACTTTGTGCAGACGGCGAACTATCCATTTTGACACAATCCAACCATGAGAACTATCAGCATGCCCAACTCCTGCATACCTATATCGATAAGGTATTGTCAAAACACAATCTAAAACCTTCCGACTTGGCTGCCATTGCCCTGAGCTCAGGTCCAGGATCATATACAGGACTTCGTATAGGAGCTGCTGCAGCCAAAGGGCTATGCTACGCCAATGATATTCCCATGATCGCAATTCCAACTCTGGATATTGTTGCCCGTGAAATCACACCAAGCGATGGGCATATCATTTCGACTCTTGATGCTCGTAGAGATGAAGTGTATTGTGCAATCTATACTTACGACTATCAGCGTTTACAACCTGCCAGCCCCCATGTAATTACATCCAACAGCTTTGCCGAATGGACAGCAAAAGGACCGGTTCATTTTGTGGGAACTGGACTTGAAAAATGCGAAGAAATTATCGATCACAACTCACAATTTATTTTCCCTAAAGAACCATCATATCCAAGTGCAGCACACATGGTAAAACAGGCACAATATGCATTTGAACAACAGGTTTTCGAAGATGTCGCCTATTTTGATGTGGACTATCTCAAAGCATTCCAAACAAGTCCGCAAAAAAAAGACGCCTTGGGTCAGTCGACCTAACCGTTGATTGCTGTTACGGCTTCAACCTTGCCAGGCAACATATCGCGTAACAATTGCTCAATGCCATTTTTCAATGTAAAGGTAGAGGAAGGACATCCGCTACAAGCACCTTGTAGAATGACTTGAACGGATTTGAGATCTTCATCGTAGGAATCAAACACGATGTTTCCACCGTCAGAAGCAACAGCGGGTTTGATATGTTGATCGATAATCTGGATAATTTCCAAAGCGGTACCCGCATACACAGTTTGTGGAGCATTCTCTTTTGGGGATGCGTCTCCAGTAACCACGGCCTTGTTGTCTGCGATATAATCGCGAAGGTATTGACGCAAGTCTTGCATAATTTCTTCCCATTCGGCGATTTCATATTTGGTGATCGAGATAAAATTCTCGTCCATAAACACCTCTTTGACATAGGGCTTATGAAACAATTCAGTCGCCAGAGGGGAGCTCTTTGCCTCATCAATATTTTTTGCTTCATAAACTTCGCCCACGATACGTTTGCTACAAACAAATTTCATCACTGCTGGGTTGGGCGTGCTTTCTGCATAAACTGTAATGGCTTCTTTTTGATCGGCTTGTTTTTTGATCTGTCCACCCTGATTGAGATAATCGGCGAGCTGTGATGCAACTTCGTCTTGCACATCAGCCCACTCCAGGATATCAAAACGCTCAACCTCGATCCAATTTTCAGTCAAACGAACATGCTTAACAAAAGGGAGGTAAAACAATTGTTGGATCAATGGGAAATCCCCAGCATCGTCAACATTTGTAAAGTCGATTTGATCATCGCCTAGCGTCTGGTTGCTTACAAAACGAATACGAGTGGGGTGGTCAGTTGTTGCAATTGTAAACTGAAACATAGCGCAATTTTTTACAAAAATACACAAACCACATTATCAAACCCTTTGATTTTGTACATTTAAACATGATTCTAAAAACAGTACGTGGAAAAACGCCTATTTATGGGCCGAATTGTTTTTTTTCTGAGACCTCTGTTGTCATTGGCGACGTGGTGATGGGCCGGGATTGTTCGGTCTGGTATCACGCAGTCATTCGGGGGGATGTCCACAGGATTCGATTCGGAGACCGAGTCAATATCCAAGACGGCGCAGTGATCCATGCGACTTATGAGCGTTCTCCAACAACAATTGGAAATCGTGTTTCGATTGGGCATAATGCGATTGTGCATGGATGTACAATTCACGACAATGTTTTGATTGGAATGGGTTCGATTGTGATGGACGACTGTGTGGTTGAATCCAACAGTATTATTGCTGCTGGGGCAGTCCTAACGCAGGGAACACACGTGCCATCGGGTACGATCTATGGAGGGGTTCCTGCAAAAAAGATTAAGGATATTTCAGCCGAACTCTTAGAAGGTGAAATCGAAAGAATAGCCGACAACTATACCATATATGCGGGTTGGTTTACGGAATAGAAAGTGTGTTAACCTCATCAGAAGAAACAAATTGACGCATGCTTTCTGAATCCCCTGTGCAGAAGTAAGTGATATTCCCCAGATGTTGTGACTCACAACCTATCTCTTGTTTATTCAAGACGCGCTCGACTTGTTTGGCAACCGCCCCATTGCAATCAACGATTTTGATATGTTGTGGTAGGATTCGAGTCAATATGGGGGTTAAAAAGGGGTAGTGCGTACACCCCAAAACCAAGTGGTCTGCCCTTTGCTCGATCATGGGTTGAATATAGCTTTGCAAAAGTTGTTCGATTTCTTTGCTATGGAGTTTTCCGCTTTCGATCATCTCAACCAAATGCTTTCCTTCTTTTTCAAGGATCCGAACACCCTGACCATAGGATGTAGAGGTCTGATGAAAGAGTCCACTGCTTAAGGTTCCTTTGGTGGCAAGTACGCCAACAACTCCAGTTTTGGTTTGTAGGGCAGCTGGCTTGATTGCTGGCTCGATTCCGACAAAAGGGATCGGGTGGGTTTTTCGCAAAGATTCGATGGCATTTGTTGTTGCGGTATTACACGCAACGACGATGATTTTACATGATTTTTCACAGAGCCAATGGGTCAGCGCCTGACTTCTTTTTCGGATATCATCGGGGGATAGGGCACCATAAGGAGCAAATGCGTTATCGGAAATGTAGATAAAGTCTTCGTTTGGAAGTAAAGATCGAAGCTCATGCAGTAGCGACAAGCCACCCACACCCGAATCAAATACGCCTATTGGACGATCACTCATAGTGTAAAAATAAAAAACTGCCCTTAAAAAGGACAGTTTTAAAAATTTTTATAAGGAGGTATATTTTTAGAAGCTAAGCTCAGTTTTGACCTCTGCCATCAGGTCTTTTCCTTTGGCCATGAGTATAGAAGATCCTTGGCTGGAGTCCATTACATAGTCAAAACCTTGCGCAGTCGCAACTTTTTCGACTGCGGCACGAGCTTTCTCAATCAAGGGACGTAACAAGTCGGCTTGTTTTTGCTGCACATCTTGGAGAGCTGTTTGACGAAACTGTTGGATATTTTGCTCCATACCCTGTAATTCTTGCTGACGCTTTTGATTTGTTAGGTCAGTCTGATTTTCAGCATCTGCAGAGTAGTTTTGCATTTTCGTTTGCAGTTCTTTTAATGAAGATTCAATCTCATTGGTGTAATCCTTTTCGAGTTTTTGAATCTCTTCTTGTGCAGCGATAACCTCGGGCATCTCACTCACGAGTTTTTGAAAGTCGATGTGAGTTACCTTTGATTGTGCTTGGGCTGAAAAGCTCATAAAAGCAATGCAGATTGCTGTGATATAGTGTGTAAATTTAATTTTCATTCTATTGAGGTTTAATTTGTTGCTACTCACTGGATTTCGCTTCGCGTATCGAGTCCATTTCTCTTTTACGCTTTTCTAAAACCTTTTGGCGGGCAGCATTTTGCTCTTGTTTACGTGATTCAACGAGATCCTCTCGTGCTTTTTTCTTGTCTTTTTGATTGATGTATTTTACAACAAGGCTGCTAATATCGTACTTTTTTTCCGAATGGAAGACCAAAATTTCGGCACTTCGATCAAATACATAATCTAGTTTTCGATTTTCTGCAACTTCTTTGACGGCTTCCAAAATTTTATCTTGGATGGGCTGAATAAAAATGACCTTTTGCGCCAACCAATCACCTTGCGGTCCAAATCGTTTTTGCTGATAGGTATTAAGCTCTTCTTGTTCAAAGGCAATATCTTCCTCTCTCTCTTCGATCAACTCTTCTGTCAGTAAAGGACGTTCGAGATCCAATTTTTGCTGCAACTCATCGATTTTGCTTTGTTTATTGCTGATTTCTTCTTTCCAAAAACTGATTTTATCCTCCAAAGCCGCATTGGCATCTTTATAGTCATTGAGATTTTCAAGCACAAGGTCCATATCCATAAAACCCAAACGAACCCTTTTTTGCGCCACGATCAAAGTCGTAAAGCCCAAGAAAAGACCAAGAAAAACGATTTTTTTCAAAACAAATTAAAATTGCTGTCCAATGATAAAGTGTGTTTCCCAGCCATGGGGACTCAGATCGCCATCAATAGGGCTATCAAACCCATACCCAAAATCGATTCCGAGGAGTCCAAAGGCGGGCATAAAAATTCGTACCCCAAAACCAGCGGATCTCTTCATATCAAACGGATTATATTGCTTAAAATTGTTATAAGAGTTTGCTGCTTCCAAAAAACTTAAAGCATAAATAGAGGCCGACGGTTTGAGGGTGATTGGATACCGCAGCTCCAACGAGAACTTATTGTAAATCGTGGCGCCATCTCGATCTGATAAAGACTGGTTTTCGTATCCTCGCATGGCGATGGTTTCTCGTCCATCAAGCGCATACTGTGAAAGACCATCCCCACCCAAATAAAAGCGCTCAAATGGTATAATGCCACGATCTGTATTGTATGCTCCTAAGTAGCCAAACTCAGTATGTGTTTTCAATACCAGCTTGTCGATGATGGTGCTATACCATGAGCCAGAAAATTTCAATTTATAATATTCTAACCACCGAAATCTTTCCTGATCAATTTTCGCCTGGTCTGGTGTTCCATCTGTATTTTGATAGGCAGCTTGGTCGCCCAGATTCGCATAGTCCAAATTATTGACCAAAGAATACGGAAAGGAAACTTTTGCACTTACAGAAAATTGAGAACCTCCTAAGGGGAAAATCGGGTTGGTATAGGTGTTATTCCGGGAAAGGGCAATGGTGTAATACAGATTGTTTGATACGCCATCTCCAAAGGTGAACAATCCCGTATAGTAATTGTTTAAATCATAGTATTGATACCCAATTGCTTGAGAAAGGGTAAAGTAATCGTCAGGAACCTGTAAGCGTTTGGCCAAGCCGATATTTATACCACGAATTTTAAAATACTGACTTGTATCTGCACGGCCAGTAAAGTAATTATATCGGTATTGGGTAGTTTGTGAGATCGAGGTTGAAAATTGTACGGGCTGCTTTCCGCCAAGCCATGGTTCTGCAAATGAAAAACTGTAGGTTTCGTAAAAACGACTTTTCTGCAAACGCAAGGACAACTGTTGCCCATCCCCCATAGGTACAGGCTTGTATGCCGATTTGTTCCAGATATTTCGTATCGAAAAATTACTAAAACTCAATCCGAGGGTTCCGATAAAGCCACCACCGCCATATCCACCTTGAAGCTCAATTTGACTGGCTCCTTTTTCAACGAGTCCGTATTCGATATCCACTGTTCCAGCATTGGGGTCAACATTCTTAAAGTCGGGAGAAATTTGCTCTGGATCAAAAAAACCGAGTTGACCCAATTCACGAACCGATCGAACAACGAGATCTTTGCTGTAAAGTGCGCCTGGTTTGGTGCGGAGTTCTCTGTAAATCACATGATCATTGGTCCGATCGTTACCGACCACGGTGATTCTATTAAAATAAGCTGGTTTCCCTTCAATAATTCGAATTTCGAAGTTGATGGTATCATTTTCGGCACTGATTTCAACAGGGTTTACAGACGAGAATAAATACCCATTGTTTTGATAAAGGTTGGTCAAATCCTCTCCATCAGGCTTGGTGGGATCTGCGATACGTTTGCGGAGTAATACCCCATTATAAGTGTCCCCTTTATCGATTCCCAATAGGCGTGCTAGGTCTCGATCGGAATACACACTATTCCCCAAAAAGTTAATGTCTCCAAAGTAGTATTTGTTCCCCTCGACTACATTGACTTTGACGTCAATCGTATTATCATTAGAAATTACTGTATCGGAAACGACTCGTGCGTCGCGATGCCCTTTTTCTTTGTAGTAATCGATAAGGGTATTTAGGTCTTCATTGTAATCGTCTTCAATGAATTTTGATTTTTTCCAAAAGCGGCCAAAGAACTTACGTTTGGTGTTTTTGAATTGCTTACGTAACGTACCATCACCGAATTCATCGTTACCCTCAAATGTAATGCTGTTGATTTTCACACGGTCACCACGATCGATAAAAATCAGCATTTTTTCACTGTTGCTGCCAACCGTATCTTTTTTGGTTTCGATCGTGACTTTCGTATCTAAAAAACCATCTTTCCGGTATTTATTGACGATGTAGTTTTCTGTGGTTTCTAAAAAGTTTTTACTGATTTTCAACCCTTTTTTCAACCCCGTGTCATCAATTAAACTTAGTAGTTTGTTCTTTTTAATGCCCGTGATGGTAAAATCAGAAAGCGTTGGAAGCTCTTGAATATAGATCTCAATATCAGCAGTATCCCCTTCCACTCGTGTGAGATAAAAGTTGATGTCGCTAAAGAGCTCAAGTTTCCAAAGTTTATTAATAACGCCACTGATGTCATCTCCAGGGATTCGAACTTGTTGTCCAGTGCGAAGACCAGTGTACGCTACTACAGTTTGAGGGCTAAAACTTTTTATACCAGTGACTTCAATTTTGCCCAAGGTGTATAGTTTTCCCTGATCAAAAGAGGGGGTTTGTTGAGCCAATGAACTGCTACAAACAGCCAGAAACAAAAAAATCCAAGGGGTGATATTATTCAGCAATCTGCTCACTCGTTTTTCCAAATCGACGTTCTCTTAGTTGATAATCTGCGATTGCATTGTGTAGGGAAATCTCGTCAAAATCGGGCCAAAGCTCTTTAGTAAAATACAATTCTGCATAGGCGATTTGCCACAACAAAAAATTACTTATTCGGACTTCACCACTTGTGCGAATCAGCAGATCTACATCTGGTAAATTTTGCGTGTAAAGATGCTTATTTATTATGTCTTCGTCAACATTTTCAACTGAAATTATGTTATTTTTAACTTTATAGCTGATTTCTTGAATTGCACGTTGGATTTCTTGTCGTGCACCATAGCTCAGGGCGAGAGTTAATATAAGTCCCGTATTCGTTTTGGTTTCGTCTAAAACCTCTTGCAATTCGTGTTGAACATTTTCGGGCATCATATCTGTATGTCCAATCGCATTCAGTCGAATATTGTTCTTTTTCATCAAAGGCAGTTCACGCTTTAACGCACTGACTAGCAACTTCATCAAAGTTTTGACTTCGTGTTTTGGGCGGTTCCAGTTTTCAGTCGAAAACGCATACAGGGTCAGGTTCTTTATTCCCAGGCGGACAGAGGCCTCAACAACTTTACGCACCGATTTTGCCCCTTCGCGATGGCCAAAAATACGGGGTTGTTTATGCAGCCTTGCCCAGCGTCCATTGCCATCCATGATGATAGCAATATGCTTTGGTAACCTTTTGATATCAATGTCAATTGCTGTCATAATAGACCTTCTATAAACCAACCACGACCAAAGGAATAGGAGAGTGAAAACCCGCTAAAGATAATCCAATCGTTACTTAAACTGTTTCCAAATGCTGGTGCTGGTTGTTGATCAATTTCGTCCACAAAGGTAGGAAAACTTCCATCGAGGTTGTCGCTAAAGGTGTAAAGCGCTTTGATTTCAAAACCCAAAAGAAAGTTCATACCCAAACGGGTTTTGACACCAACCCCTAATGGAATCGCAAATGAAAAGTCATTGTATTGATAATTGGCAACGGATTCGCGGATAGGGTAGAACAAGTCACGGTATTTTATATAACTCAATCCCGCAAATAGATAGGGTGACCATGAACTTTCAAAGTCAGAGAGATCCATTTCAAAATAATTGACTTCAAGTATAGCCGATGTATGGTTGATCGAATTGCTAAAACTGTTGGCACGTTCTTTTCGCAACGGCTCTGTAGAGAGTGAATCGATACCCTGTATCGTACTCAAGCCTAGTTCGACACGAAAGGCAAAACGCGGTGAAAAATTGCTTTTGTAAAATAGGGTTGCCGAGGGCGATTTGAGCGAAGGTTGAACAAAAGTCGTTTTTCCCACCTCTCCAATATAGTTTGTACCCCCAAGAATGAGCCCAACTTCACGATATTGCGCATGGACGAATATCATGGGAATAATCAGACACAATAGAATGACTCTTAACACTGTACAGGATTTACGTATGCTAAACGAATCAGGCTTTGAATTTATTGTTCAATTGCGACGGTCTTTACCCCAATGGAGTTTGTTGCGCAAGGTTTTGTAATAGCTATCATCGTTAAGGCGTGCCAAATGTAAGGGAAATGCTGCTTTTTGTATGCGAATCTCTTGTCCTGTCGGAATGGTGTGAATTCGCGAATCCAAAGACAGCAAATGTGCGTCTTCACGACTGCTGACACGGAGCTCAACAACGTCATCTTCAGAGATCACTAAAGGGCGCGCATTGAGATTGTGAGGCGCAATGGGCGTGAGCACCAAGGACTTACTATTTGGGTCGATAATCGGTCCACCATTGCTGAGAGAATAGCCCGTTGATCCAGTAGGCGTAGAAACTATAAACCCATCTGCCCAGTAGGAATTGAGTGGTTCCCCATTGATTTTAGTGTGAACCGTAATCATTGCAGTTGTGTTTTTTCGACTCACTCCAACTTCGTTTAATGCCAAGGGGAAAGCGGCAAGGTCAGCCGACGCACCCTCGATATCAACTTCGAGCAAACTCCGCTTTTCAACTTGGTATTGACGGTCTACAAATGCTTGAAGGGCAACCTGGATATCATCGGCCTGAAGGGTAGCCAAAAACCCGAGTCGACCTGTGTTGACGCCAATCACGGGAATCTCTGTATTGCGAATCAACTCCAATGAGCGGAGTAAGGTGCCATCCCCACCGACTGAGAAAAAGACATCGGTGTCTTTGCCCAAATCAGTATGTGCAGAAAATGAGGAAAGTGATTGGTTTTCTAACCATTTACAAATGGCCTCATGGCAAGTCACAGTGATACCCATCGAATGAGCGGATTCTAAAAGATAACGAACAGTTTGTTGGCAAGCTTCGTCTTGAAGGGAACTGTAAACAGCAATTTTCATGGGCGACTACATCGAGAGGTATTTGTCTAAATAGGAAGCGTGTTCCTGCAACTTATTTTCCCAATTATCTTCGTCATGCTTACTCAATACTTCATAGCCAAATCGGCGAAGTGTTGGCAAAAGATGCTTGAGATCTTGCGGGTCAACAGAGAGCAAGATATCTACACAATCTGCATGCTGACGTTCGAGATGCAGACTTGTAATTTCCACTTGACAAAGCTCGAGAAGTTGTATCAGGTCTGACAACAAAAAGTCAAAGCGGCTTTTGCGAATGCTGAGTTGTGTGAGGTTGTGATAAACAGTTGCTTCGTGCATAACTATAGCCAAAATAACGAAAAAAGTGGACAAACCGCTCTATTCCACGTATTTTTGCCAAAAAAAGAAAATGACGAGTTTAAGTGTCAATGTCAACAAAATCGCCACTTTGCGCAATGCTCGTGGAGGCGATATACCCAATCTTGTACAAACGGCCAAAGATCTGGAGAGCTTTGGGGCGCAAGGGATTACCATCCATCCACGCCCAGATGAGCGCCATATTCGCTATCAAGATGCACATGACCTAAAAGAGGTGGTACAAACCGAACTCAATATTGAAGGCAACCCCATCCCAAAATTTGTGGACCTTGTTTTGGCGGTCAAGCCCGCACAAGTCACCCTCGTACCCGATGCCGAAGATGCCATTACATCTAATGCGGGTTGGGATACCATCCAACACAAGTCCTTTTTGACCGAAGTCATACAAGAATTTAAATCCAATGGCATTCGCACTTCTATTTTTCTCGATCCTGACCACAAACAAGTCGATGGGGCAAAAGCCACAGGAACAGACCGTATTGAACTCTATACAGAGGCCTATGCAAATGGGTTTCCCAAAAACCCAGAAGCCGCGATCGCACCCTATGCAGAAACGGCAAAACGGGCAGTTGAACTCGAAATCGGACTCAATGCTGGGCACGACCTCAACTTGCAAAACATTGCCTATTTTCATCAGCATATTCCCAATTTGCTCGAAGTTTCAATCGGGCATGCGCTTATCTGCGAGTCGCTTTATTTTGGACTTGAAAATGTGGTCAATCAATACCGCGCCAAACTCGTATGAGCTTGCTTCACAGTCAAATCCTTGGGGTAGGAAAGCCCATGCTAGTCCTACATGGCTTTTTGGGCATGTCCGACAATTGGTGCACCATTGGCAAGCAATGGGCAGCCCATTTTGAGGTGCATCTTATCGACTTGCGCAATCATGGGCGTAGCTTTCACAGTGATGCGTTTTCCTATGCCGATATGGCAGCGGATCTGGCGGCATATTGTGATCATCATCAACTGCATCTAGTCATCGTTTTGGGGCATTCCATGGGAGGTAAACTGGCGATGCATTATGCAACGTCCAACCCCGAACAAGTCGAAAAACTGATAGTTGCCGATATTGCCCCCAAGGCCTATCCGCCACATCACAATCACATTTTGGAAGGGCTGATGGACTTACACGCCCACCCCCCCGAATCTCGTGGCGATGCCGACCAGCGACTTAGCCAGTTTGTAACTGACCAAGGGACACGCTTGTTTTTGCTTAAAAACCTGTACCGCACACCCGATGGTTTTGCACTGCGTGTAAACGTTCCTGTGTTGCGCAATCAGGTTGGACAAGTCATGATGGCTTCCGATGCGAACTATCACGGACCAACGCTGTTTTTGGAAGGGAAAAAATCAGATTATATTTTGCCGCAAGACCACGCACAAATCGCTTTACAATTTCCCCAAGCCATAGTCAAAACCATTCCCAAAGCGGGGCATTGGCTCCATGCCGAAAACCCGATTGCCTTTGCTGCTGAAGTTGCGGATTTTTTGGGGATTGACTAACTCTTGCTAAAGGGCAATAAATAAAGTACTTTTGCGCTTCCGTAAACAAAATGCTATGCAAGTAACGCGCAAAGACGTTGATGCCCTAAATGCTGTCATTACCATCGCAATCGATAAGGCGGATCTGTCGCCCAAAATCGATTCGGTTCTCACATCCTATCGCAAACGGGCAAATATCCCTGGCTTTCGCAAGGGCAATGTACCCATGGGATTGATCATAAAGCAATATGGCGCTGCCATCAAAGCCGACGAGGCAAACAAAATGCTGCAGGAATCACTTTCCAACTATATCAGCAAAGAAAAAATTGCCTTGTTGGGCAATCCACTCCCTGTTGAGCGCGAAGACTTTGACTGGGAAGCCGACACCATGTTGTTTGATTTTGAATTGGGATTAAGCCCATCGTTTGAGGTTAAACTCAAAGCTAAAAAAGCCATTACGCATTACGAAATCACTGTTGACAACGAAACCATAGACAAGCAAATCGAGCGGATGCGCAGCCAATACGGAAGCTTGCATGCCGAAGATACAGTCGCCAATGGCGTTGAGATTAGCGCACAGTTTAAGGGCGAAGATGTGGAGAACAAATCCACCCTGTCTATCGATGATGTCAAGAGCAAATCTCAAAAGAAAAAGTTGATCGGCGCAAAAGTTGGTGATACCATTGAACTCAAATCAAAAGGCTTGTTTGCCGATGATTACAAGTTGATGCATGTCTTGGGTGTGGATCACGACAAGGCACATGGTTTGTCAATTCCCATAAGCTGTACGATTGAAGAGATCAACCGCAGAGAACTCGCCGATATGGATCAAGCATTTTTTGATAAGGTCATGAGGAAAGACGCTGTGAAAAGCGTATCTGAACTCAAAGAGAAACTCATGGCAGATGCAAAACGGCAATTTGCAACCCAATCCGACCAGAAAATGCTAAACGATATAACCGAATCTCTCATCGACAACACCAAATTTGATTTACCTGCTTCGTTTTTAAAGAAATGGATGCAAACATCTGGTGAAAATCCAATTTCGGAAGAGCAAGCAGTCGAAGAATATGACAAAGCTGAACGCGGTATTCGATACCAATTGATCGAGGCGAAATTGGCTGAGCAATACGACTTAAAAATCGATCGTGAGCAAGTCAAATCCTTTGCCAGAGACATGATCAAAGGGCAAATGGCACAGTTTGGTCGCACGGATGTATCCGATCAAGAACTCGACGATATCGCAGAGCGTATTTTGGGCAATCAAGATGAAATCAAACGCATTTCTGATCAGCTGATGAGCAAGAAAATGATCGACTTGTTTCGTGCGGAGGCCAATCTAAAGACCAAGAAAGTGAGCTATGAAGATTTTGTCAAGCAATCGTACAAATCATAAATTGTCTATCTTTAAACCATAACAAATATAATGGACTACAGTAAAGAGTTTAAAAAATACGCGATTCAAGATTATGGAATCAACAGTTTGTACTACGACCAATTGGTGAGTAGTATGACACCGTATATCATAGAAGAACGCCAAATGAACGTGGCGCAAATGGATGTATTCTCACGTTTGATGATGGATCGCATTATCTTTTTGGGAACTGCCATCAACGACAGTGTGGCGAATATTATACAGGCACAGCTGTTGTTTTTGGAGAGTACCGACAAAACCAAAGACATTCAAATCTATATCAACTCCCCAGGTGGAGGGGTATATGCTGGTTTGGGAATTTATGACACGATGCAGTTTATCGGTCCTGATGTGGCCACGATTTGTACGGGTATTGCAGCTTCAATGGCTGCTGTACTTCTCTGTGCTGGTGCCGACGGAAAGCGCTCTGGACTCACGCACTCTCGCGTGATGATCCACCAACCTTTGGGTGGGGCACAAGGGCAGGCGTCAGATATTGAAATTACGGCTCGTGAGATTTTAAAACTCAAAAAAGAGCTCTACGAAATCATTGCCAAGCACTCTGGACAGAAATACGATAAGGTCTATGAAGACTCAGATCGGGATTACTGGATGAAAGCCCCCGAGGCTAAAAAATACGGAATGATCGACGAAGTCTTGGTCAGAAACTAACTCCCCATGGAAAATAAAGAACTTACCTGCTCCTTTTGTGGAAAAAAGAAAGACGATACCAATCTGTTAATCGCTGGATTGGATGCGCACATTTGCGATCGCTGTATCGAACAAGCCAATGGGATTATTCTCGAGGAATCAACGCACAAAGTGCTGGAGGTCAACCGGGAAGATATTTCTTTGGGTAATCCTAAGCAAATCAAGGCATTTTTAGATGATTACGTCATCGGCCAGGACTACACCAAAAAGGTGTTGTCCGTAGCGGTCTATAATCATTATAAACGCTTGCTTCAACCAAAAAGCGATGTAGAAATCCAAAAAAGCAATGTTTTGATGGTTGGAGAAACGGGAACGGGTAAAACGCTCATCGCCAAAACGATTGCCAAAATGCTCAACGTACCCTTGGCGATTGTTGATGCTACCGTGCTGACAGAAGCAGGCTATGTTGGGGAAGATGTGGAAAGCATACTCACTCGGCTTCTTCAGGCGGCCGATTATGACCAAAGCAAGGCGGAAAAAGGCATTGTGTTTATCGATGAGATCGATAAAATTGCTCGTAAAAGCGACAATCCGTCGATTACCCGTGATGTCTCTGGGGAAGGTGTTCAGCAAGCATTGCTGAAGTTGCTCGAAGGAACCGAAGTCAACGTACCCCCTAAGGGCGGCAGAAAACACCCCGATCAGAAGTTTATCGAAATCAACACAGAACACATTCTGTTTGTCGCAGGTGGCGCTTTTGATGGGATTGAAAAACACATTTCCAAACGGCTCAATATGCAGTCGGTGGGCTATAGTGCTGCCAAAAAAGGAGATCATTATAACGGTTCAAACAACTTACTTTCCTATATGGTTCCTTCGGATTTGAAAGCATTTGGTTTGATTCCTGAAATTATTGGACGCTTGCCAGTACTGACTCATATGGATTCCCTGGACGCCAAAGCGCTTCGTTCGATTTTAACCCAGCCCAAAAACGCAATTATCAAGCAGTATAAAGCCCTTTTTGCATTGGATGAAATCGAATTCAGTATCTCTGATGGGGCACTTGATTTTATCGTTGAAAAAGCAGTGGAGTATAAGTTGGGGGCACGTGGTTTGCGCTCGCTTTGTGAGGCCGTTCTCACCGATGCGATGTTTGAGCTTCCTGGAACAGAAGAGAAAGAGTTTCGGGTCTCCAAAACTTATGCGATCAATAAGCTCAATAAATCAAAACTGCAAGCACTAAAAGCAGTTTCTTAGCGGTTCATTTCCAATAAAACATCAACAAATTCCCGATTGTTTGATAAACGTGGAATTTTATTTTGTCCGCCCAGTTTGTTTCTGTCTTTAAGCCAATCGTGAAATAAGTTTTCACGACCGACATGCATTTCAAGCGGGTCAAGGGTCATGTCTTTGTAGCGCTTGGCTTCATAGTCAGAATTGAGCTCTTGCAAGCGTTTGTCGAGATCACTCATAAATTGATCGATATCCTTAGGGGGTGATTTGAACTCCACAACCCACTCATGTTTCCCTTTTTTCTTCCCATCCATAAAAACGGGACCAGCCGTGAATTCAATCACCGAAGTTTGATGTGCTTTACTCACATCGGCAAGGGCGGTTTCGGCGTTTTCAATCACAAGTTCCTCTCCAAACACATTGATATGGTGTTTGGTTCGCCCCGTGATTTTAAAACGATACGGATTCGTTGAGGTAAAACGTATGGTATCCCCAATTTGATAGCGCCACAAGCCCGCATTGGTGGTGATTATAACGGCATAGTTTTTCCCCGCTTCGACTTCGGACAAGCGAATCACAGTTTGATTGGATGTTCCATAGGTGTCCATCGGGATAAATTCATAAAAGATACCGTAATCGAGCATCAACAAGAGTTCGTCAGAGCCATTTTGATCCTGTATGCCAAAAAAGCCCTCGGAAGCATTATAGATTTCATAATAATGAAAATCGTCACTTGGGAAAATATTGCGGTATTCGTTTCGATAAGGATTAAAGCTCACCCCGCCATGGAAGTACACTTCGACATTGGGCCATAATTCCAAAAGATTTTGGTGACCAGTTTGTTCGTGAATCTTTTGCAAAAGAACAAGCATCCATGATGGTACTCCCGCAAGGGAGGTCACATCTTCATTGACACATGCTTTTATGATGGCTTGCATTTTTGTTTCCCACTCCTCCATCATGGAGACCTTATGACTGGGCGTACTTACAATCTCTGCCCAAAGGGGTAGATTTTCGATGATAATCGCAGACAAATCTCCAAAATAGGTATTGTTTTCTTCGTAAAGAGACTTACTTCCGCCCAAGCGCAATGCCTTGCCCTGAAAGAGTTGCGAATCGGGGTTGTTATTAAAATACAAGCTCAGCATATCTTTACCGGCCTTAAAATGACATTCGTTTAGGGCTTCTTTTGAAACAGGGATAAATTTGCTTTTGGCGTTGGTTGTACCACTCGATTTTGCAAACCATTTGATGTTGGAAGACCAGAATAGATTTTGTTCTCCTTTTCGAGTCCGATTGATCAGATCTGCTAAGTCTTCATAGGTTGAGACAGGAACTTGATCAGCAAATTGTTTGTATGAGGAGATCGATGAAAATCCATATTTCTGTCCAAACCAAGTGTTTTTGGCTTGATCGATGAGCTTGGTGAGCAATTCGCTTTGCACCTCGTTAGGATATTTCAAAAATAGCTCAATCTGATGTACCCTCTTTTTGAGGAACCAAGACAACACAGAATGGAGCAACGGAATGGGCATAAATAGAGTATATTTATGACAAAAATAACGAAAAAAAGTACGATGATTGAAGGCCCTTTGCGGAAGATGAGAACGGAACTAAACGAACCGATTGATTACTATATGACGTTCCCATCTGTGTTTGTTCGTGTCAATGACCTTATTGGGAAATCAATATCCCTAATCCACACCGGATTTTCCTGTATGAGTTGTGGTATTGACCAACCGATTTTCAGACAGGGTTTTTGTAAGTCTTGTTTTTTTGAAATGCCAAGTGCAGGGGATTGGGTGATGCGTCCAGAGCTCAGTCAAGCCCACCTGGACATTGAAGATCGCGATTTGAGCTATGAGAAAAAGGTACAGCTTCAACCTCACATTGTTTATCTGGCAGTATCGAGTGGTCTTAAAGTAGGGGTAACAAGAAAAACTCAAGTGCCCACTCGCTGGATCGATCAGGGGGCTCATCAAACCATTCCGATTGTGGAGGTGCCAAACCGATACTTGGCGGGAATCACGGAAGTTGCACTTAAAGTACATTATAGCGACAAAACCAACTGGCGACAGATGTTAACCCAAACCCCCGAACCCATAAACCTGATCGCGGAAAGAGAACGGGCTTTGTCCTACCTTCCCGATGAAGTAAAAGACTATGCCAGTAGTGCATTACAAGAGAAAACATTGTCATTACAGTTCCCTCTCCAAAGCCCGCCAACAAGTGTAACGAGTGTAAACCTTGTTAAAGCAAAACAATTTACAGGAACGCTTGTGGGTGTCAAGGGGCAATACCTTATTTTTTCTGATCATAAAGTGATGAATGTACGTGGACATGAGGGGGTTTGTGTGTCCCTATCAGTGGCTTAATTCAATGCCCGATACACCTCGTTTTGAAAGGGCGTATTGATGTCTTCGCCACCTGGCATTTGTTGGGTCAATGTGATGCCAATGGCCTTTTTTTCTGAGTCGATAAAAAAATGCGTACTGAAATAACCGCCCCATTGGAGTTGTCCAACCCCACCTGGACGATTCATTTTTTCAGGAACCAAGATGACCGAGAATCCCAATCCAAATCCAGCTCCTTCTTCATTATATAGATCAGCGGTGTGATTGGTTCGGATGTTCTTTACAGTATCGGCTTTGAGAATTTGAGCCCCATTCCAAGTTCCATTGTGAAAGATCATTAAGCAGAATTGCGCATAATCAGTAGCTGTTGAAAAAAGACCGTGGGTACCTCCATAAATGGTATTTCCTGATGTAGGGACTTGTTGCTCGTGTCGTTTGACAGTATCTCTTTCATTTCGACTGTGGAGTTTCATCACACGCCGAGATTGTAATTCATCGAGGTTATAGCCCGTGTCATCCATACCTAGAGGATCAAAAATATTTATCTTGAGGTAGGTTGGTATGGATTGTTTGGAAACCCGCTGAAGGATGAGTGCCAAGACATCTGAGCCAGCGCTATAGTACCATTGTGTTCCTGGCTGCGCCACCAGGGGAAACGATAAAAGCGTGTATACTCTGTCTTCTAGGGATTGATGAGAACGATAGTTTAGCGTTTCATCATATAGCGCTTTGAAAAGCTGCTGATCAAGTTTGCTGTCACCAAGTCCGTGAGACAGGCCTGAGGCATGAGTGAGCAAGTCTAGAATGGTCAGAGATCGATTGACCTTTTGTGTTGGGCTATCTACTCCAAGATCGAGGTTGAGGGCCACACCTAAATCTTTTACTTCGGGGATATACATTTCAATCGGATCATCAAGTGCCAGAAGGCCACGCTCAACAAGTTGCATGATGGCAACACTGATGATGGGCTTGGTCATGGACTGGATGTAATAGATACTATTGGGCTGAAGAGGAGTTTTGGTGGCAACATCCGCAACCCCTTGGGCATGATGCCAAACCACACGATCGTTGAGAATAAGTAGCGTTTCAACACCTGCTAGGGTTTTGTTCGAAATCGAACGCTCATAGTGGGCATAGAGGGAGTTTAAGGGACCTTGACTAAAACCTTGCCCATGACCAATAACGATGCAAATCAGCCAAAAAACGCCAAAAACAATGAAATGTTTACCGTTAAAGTTTGATTTCTTCATTGATCGCTAGCTTAAAGTAGGAGCGAATCCAATTGACACTTATATAGAGTAAGGGCGTATCGATTAGAGCCACTAGAATTTTAAACACAACGCCAGAAATTAACAGACCGGGGAAAGCGTCCCATGGCAACACACCAAAAACACATAACAAGCCAACAACGGTAAAGGTGTCAATAAATTGGGAGGCAAAGGTAGAGAAGTTGTTCCGCAACCACAGGTGCCGACCTTTGGTCAGATTTTTCCAAAAGTGATAGATACGAATATCGATAAACTGTGCAAAAAGATAGGCCATCATTGAAGCCAAAACGGCAATTGGAGACAAGGCAAATACGTTGTTGAAGGTTGCATCATCGATTGGCGAATTTGGGAGTGCAGGGACCACGCCAGCCAACAGTAGAATACCCATGGAAAAAAACGAAGCAAAAATACCTGCAATCACTACTCGGTTTGCGGCTTTTTTACCAAAAATTTCAGAGATCAAATCGGTTACCAAAAAGGTAATGGGGTAGGGTAGGATGCCCACTGAAAGCTCAAACAAGCTGTATCCCATGATTTCCCAATCGAAGGGATACCAATAGAAAAATTTCTGAAAAATCAGATTCGACACAACCAAGGAAGTGATAAATAGCGCAGCTAAATACAGATAGAGTTTTTGTGCAGCGAGATGTTTTGACGCATCCATTAACGGATATTGAGTTCAAAAGGAATTCGCGTTTGAATATGGTCGATTTGCGTTGTTTGTTTTGAAAAAAATGATTGAAAATGTTGAATTGATTTTCCAATGGCAGTTTGCCCAAACGGACTTGGCTGAAGAGATTGAATAAAGGATTCAAAATCATCGCTAAACTTGGGATAATTTGTCGTTCGGTATGAGTCTGTTTCTGCCAATTTGGCGGCATAAGCAACTGCTTCTTCAAGTCCACCTAAGGAGTCAACCAAGCCAATGTCGTAAGCGTCAGAACCACTCCAAACGCGACCTTGTGCGACCTTGTCAACTTCCACTATACTCATGTTTCTCCCTGTTGCGACACGCTCCAAAAAGGTGGAGTACACTCGTTTGATTTGTTGTTTGATTTCCTGTCTTGCCGATGGCGTGAGAGACTTCATCGGGCTATATAGTAATGCATTTGGATGCGTACTCACTTGTTCTGCACGCACACCCCAGTTTTCGGCCAAATCCTCAACAAGGGGGAGAATGCCAAACACGCCAATCGATCCCGTGATTGTTGTGGGCTCAGCAAAGATATAATCTGCTCCAGCTGCAATGTAATAACCCCCAGACGCAGCGACGTCACCCATAGAAACCACCACAGGCATTTCTTCTTGTAGGGCTTGGATTTCTTGATAAATCAATTCAGAGGAAAGCGAGCTACCACCAGGAGAGTTCACACGAATGACCACAGCTTTGGTGCGATCATTTCCCTTGATTTTTTTGAGGGTTCGGATAAATAACTCTTGTCCGATTTGAAATTCACCACCTTCCCCATAAATAATTTCCCCTTGGGCATAGACCACGGCAATTCGATCTTTACCATCGCCAAGATAGGATTTGACAGTTTGCTGATAGTCTTCAATATCAATGGTATTGAGCTTGTCGTCCTCACCCAATTTCATTTGGTTTCTCAACAAGTCTTTGTACTCGTTGCGCAAAAGTATGTTGTCAACCACTCCGATTTTGACTGCATTTTCAGCAACTGAGGCATCTAAATCCGTGGCGATTTGGTTGATTTTTTTGGCATTCAAAGCTGTGCGTTCCTCCATTTTCACAAGCATTTCTTTCCAGAAACTATCTAAGAGTGATTTGATTTGTCGTTGATTTTCATCGCTCATTTCATCGCGTAAAAAGGGCTCAACAGCACTTTTGTAAGCACCATTTCGAATCACTTGCATCTGAATGCCAGTTATGTCTTGAAATTCTTTGAGATACAGAACTTCAGATGCAAGCCCACTGATGTCAACACCGCCCTCGGGATGAACAAAAACAGAATCTGCAACCGATGCCAAATAGTAGTCCTTTTGGGTATAAAAATCATGATAGGCATAGAGGAACTTTCCAGACTCTTTAAAATCTGAAAGCGCATCGCGCATCGCTTGGGTTTGCGACATCCCAGACTGTAAAAAAGTGTGCTCAATACTGATTCCTTCAATGCGTTCATCATCCTTTGCTGCATGAATAGATGCCAAAATTTTATCCAAGCCAATGGACTCAGCATCGATATAAAAAGCAGTTTCAAAATCAAATTGTTTTGGACTGCGATCCGTAATGGGTTTTTGTAGGTTGATTGTTAATACCGATTTTTCTTTCACAGTCACCTCATCAGTACTGTCAAAAGATGAAGCCACACCAGCAATCATGATAAAAAGAAACACAAAGGCGAGTACAATTGCGATAAAAGTTCCAAGAACAGATGCGAGTAAATTCTTTAAAAACTGCATAAAAGGCTTATTTCTACAAATATAAAGGGATTATTATTTCTTTTACGACTTTTGTGTGGTGGGAATGCAAAAAATATACATCGCTTTAGGAAGCAACTTGGGTGACCGTCTAGCCAATCTTCAGCAAGCCGTAAATCAGATCGACAATGAAATTGGTCAAGTCCTGCAATGTTCTTCTGTGTATGAAGTACCTGCTGTGGGTTTTTCGGGGGCCATTTTTCTAAACGCTTGTTTGGTTGCAGAGTCAGAAAAATCGCCGAATGCGATCTTGCAAGGTCTTCAAGCGATCGAAATCGAAATGGGCAGAAAGCAAGCTGTAGAGGGCTTGTACCGCGATCGACCGATTGACCTTGATTTGATAATGGTTGAAGATGAGGTTCTTCACTCCAACGAGCTGACGGTACCTCACCCGCGATTTCAGGATCGCTTGTTTGTCCTTCAACCCCTTTGTGAGATTGCTCCTCAAAAGAGAGTTCCAAATCAGAACCAAACGGTTTCGCAACTGACGAAGACATGCGACGATCCCACCAAAATTTCAACGTTTAATGAAGGACTACAACGACCGGCAATTCACTTTTTGAGACAATTCAATCGCGTTTGTATAGAAGGCACCATCGGCTGCGGAAAGACAAGTTTTGCCAAACGAATCGCTGAAGATCTTCATGCAAAGCTTTTTTTGGAGCGTTTTGCTGAAAATCCATTTTTACCCAAATTCTATGATGATGCGGACCGCTATGCCTTTCCATTAGAAATGTCATTTTTGGCGAACCGCTTTAAACAGCAACGCGAACTTTCCGAACAACTCAATTTGTTTGGTCAAGGGGTTGTATCAGATTATGAAGTACACAAATCTTTGATTTTTACTCAGTTTACCCTGTCATCTGAAGAATTTGCCCTGTATCGTACAATATTCTACAATATGATGCCCGATGTGCAAAAGCCAGATTTGTATATTTTACTGAAGCAAACAACCCCCAGACTTTTAGCGAATATCAAAAAAAGAGGGCGGAGCTATGAGCGAACGATTGATGCGGAATATTTGGACAAGGTGCGTCAGGGTTATCAAGATTTTAAGCGTTCTCACCCAGATTGGAACATTGTTGAAATCGACTTAAGTGAGCTTGATTTTGTGACATACGAAAGAGACTACCACGAAGTGATCAATCAGCTAAGAAGCGCTTTGTCAACGAACTAAATAATTCCCAAACAACCAGCCCTACACTAACCGATACATTTAGCGAGTGTTTTGTGCCTTCTTGAGGGATTTCCAAAACCGCATCTGCAGCACTGACAATTTCTTGAGATACACCTTTGACTTCATGTCCAAAGACCAATGCATAAGTGGTATCAGACAGAGGGGTGAAATCCGACAAACATGTTGACCCTTCCGCCTGTTCGACTGCCAAAACGACGACCCCTTCAGATTGTAGGTTTTGAATTGCATCTATGGTGTTTTCGCAGTATTGCCACCGCACACTTTCAGTCGCACCCAAAGCAGTTTTTCGAATGTCCTTGTGAGGTGGGGTTGCAGTAATCCCACAAAGCAAAATTTCTTGTACTCTAAACGCATCAGCTGTGCGGAAAATTGACCCGACATTATGGGTGCTTCTTACATTGTCTAAAACCAAAATAAGCGGGCTTTTAGGGGCTTGTCTAAAGCTGTCCACATCCAATCGGTTGAGCTCCTTATTTTTGAGTTTACGCATGAACCAAAAATACAACTTGATCAGCAAACAATGTTCCAAAGCAAATAAGTATTTTAGCAAGACAACACAATTGAATTTGGCCGCAAAACCATCATCCAAGGAAACGCCGCTGATGAAGCAGTACAATGAGATTAAGGTGAAATACCCTGACGCTTTGTTGTTGTTTCGTGTGGGGGATTTTTATGAGACTTTTGGAGACGACGCGGTACGTGCAGCAGGCATTTTGGGAATTGTACTCGCCAAGCGAGGTGCAGGGAGTGCTAGTGAAACAGAGCTTGCTGGATTTCCTCATCACGCTTTGGAAACCTATCTCCCAAAATTGGTTCGGGCGGGGGAGAGAGTTGCCATTTGCGATCAATTGGAAGATCCAAAAGCAACAAAAAAATTGGTCAAAAGAGGCGTGACCGAACTCATTACTCCCGGCGTGACTTTGACAGATGGGGTTTTGGATGAAAAATCAAACAACTTTGTCGCAGCCCTCCATGTTGACAAACAAGTGCATGGTTTGGCCTTTCTCGATATTTCTACTGGGGAGTTTCAACTCACCCAAGGAAGTCAAACGGAAATGGCGATGCTGATTCAACAATTGGATGTCAAAGAAGTCTTGGTTGCCAAGCCGATGAAAAAGCAAATCGTGGAAAGCTACGGCACACAGTTTCCATCATATTTTTTGGAGGATTGGGTGTTTCAGCAGAATTATGCCACGGAGCTACTTCAAGATCAATTTGGGGTTGCCTCACTCAAGGGTTTTGGGATATCTGAATTGTCGGCTGGAGTAGTCGCTGCTGGTGTAATTCTGTACTACCTCAATGAAACCGAACATGCACAGTTGGATCATATTACCCACATCCGCCGTTACGCTCGAGAAGCACATATGTGGATGGATCCATTTACCATTCGAAATTTGGAACTGATCTACCCCAATGCGCCACAGGCAACCACCCTTTTACAGGTGATGGATCACACCAAAACGCCGATGGGTGGACGTATGCTCAAACGCTGGTTGGCTGCACCACTTACCGATTTGAAAGCCATTCAAAGACGCCTAGATGTGGTTACTGATTTTTATACGCACCCAAACCGAAAACAGCGTATGCAAGATTTACTCCAAGCCTTAGGGGATTTGGAGCGTTTGATGGCAAAAGTGGCAACAGGAAGAATTGGACCTCGAGCAATCAACCAACTCAAAAACTCCTTGTTGCTGATTCCTGAGATCACAGAAATTACATCGCAAAGTGAACAGATGGCCTTACAGTTTTTCGGGAAAGGGTTGAACCCATGCACGGATTGTTGCCAATGGATTTCGGAAAGATTATCTGAAGATGCTCCTGCGCAATTGGGCAAAGGTGACACCATCGCGGATGGCTTTTCTGCTGAACTCGACGAGTATCGCTCCATGGCTCGAGGCGGGAAAAAAGTTCTTGACCAGATGCTGAAAAGAGAGACAGAAAGTACAGGGATCAGCTCTCTAAAAATATCGTATAACAATGTGTTTGGATATTATATCGAGGTGCGCAATTCGCACAAAGACAAGGTTCCACAAACCTGGATTCGTAAACAAACCCTTGTCAATGCAGAGCGGTATATCACTGAAGAACTCAAGACCTATGAGACCAGAATCGTCGGGGCTGAAGACCAGATTTCTCAACTCGAACAACGCTTGTTTTTAGAGCTTGTTGAGGGATTTGTACCTTATATAGAAGCCATACAACAGAACGCACGTTTGTTGGCAGAGCTTGACTGTTTATGTGGTTTTGCCAGCTTGGCCAAGACAAGGAACTACCATTGCCCAACGATAAATGATGGTGTTTCTTTGACCATAGTTGAAGGACGCCATCCTGTGATTGAATATCAAATTCCACCCGAAGAGTCTTATGTACCCAACGACTTGGAGCTCAACAAAAATGACCAACAAATCATTATGATTACAGGGCCCAATATGTCGGGTAAGTCGGCTGTGCTACGACAAACTGCACTTATTGTGCTGATGGCACAAGTGGGAAGTTATATCCCAGCAGGTCGAGCTGAAATTGGAATTGTTGACAAACTTTTTACGCGTGTTGGGGCGAGTGATAATATCTCATTGGGTGAATCAACCTTTATGGTGGAGATGAACGAAACCGCAGCGATTGTCAATAATTTGTCAGAACGCAGTTTGGTCTTACTCGATGAAATAGGGCGAGGTACCAGCACATATGATGGGATATCAATTGCTTGGGCGATTGTCACCTATTTGCACGAACACCCTTACCAACCCAAAACTTTATTTGCAACGCACTATCATGAACTCAATGAGATGACAGAGCAATATGAACGGATACAGAACTTTTCGGTTTCTGTTAAAGAGCTCAAAGATGAGGTATTGTTTTTACGAAAATTAGTGTCAGGTGGCAGTGCGCATAGCTTTGGAATTCATGTAGCAAAGATGGCAGGGATGCCTCAATTTATCTTGGGGCAGTCGAGGCAGATGCTCGAAAAGTTAGAAGCAAGTCGTGGTGCAAAAGGCATGGAAAGGGATGACAATATGCAGTTGAATTTCTTTCAAATGGACGATCCCTTATTGGAAGAAATTCGAGAGCAAATTATGGATTTGGAAATCGATCACTTGACTCCGATAGAGGCATTGATGCAACTCAATAGTTTACGGAAGAAGTTGGGGAAGAAAAAGGACTTGTAGTTTTTGTGGAAATTGCCTTACATTTGCGTTTTAATTGCGAAAGTAGCTCAGGGGTAGAGCATCACCTTGCCAAGGTGAGGGTCGCGGGTTCAAATCCCGTCTTTCGCTCTATTTTATGTCCAAGCTCGAGTGGTGGAATTGGTAGACACGTTGGACTTAAAATCCAATGAACAGTAATGTTCGTGCGGGTTCAAGTCCCGCCTCGAGTACCACACGGGATAAATCTT
>Ga0233438_10000552_pt1 | contig 46783 bp, 32 predicted proteins | sample SI_123_September_FD_182720 | JGI IMG/M metagenome (GOLD analysis project Ga0233438, IMG submission 182720) | Seawater microbial communities from Saanich Inlet, British Columbia, Canada - SI_123_September2016_10_MG | ecosystem: Environmental > Aquatic > Marine > Inlet | place: Canada: British...
TCTAAACTTGGTATATTTAAATGTGCAGTCATTACACTTCCAATACCTGCATCAAATATTTGCCTGTAAGGATATAGTTCAATAGAATCTAGCCTTGCTTTATCAAATTCTAAAAAAGGGAGTGTATGGTGAGAATCTGAGTCAGTATCTCCATGACCTGGAAAATGTTTTCCATTTGCCATTACCTTATATTTTTGCATTCCTTTAGTAAATGCAATTGCTTTTTGACTCACATTTTCTTTACTTTCCCCAAAAGAGCGATTTCCTATTATTGGGTTGGCTGGATTTACATTAACATCTAAAACTGGTGCGAAATTAATATGAATCCCCAAACGTTTGCAATGTTTACCTAACTGTGCGCCAAACGCTTTAATTAAAGAATCGTTTCTAATGGCACCTAGAGTCATGTTCCAAGGAAACTTATAAGTATTATCTAACCGCATGTCTAAACCCCATTCACCATCAAAACCAATCATCAAAGGTAATTTAGAAATAGATTGATATTTGTTATTTAAAGTAGCTTGTTTTTCTGGAGTACCTTGCATAAAGATTAAATTACCTACATGATATTTAGTAATCATCTCTGTAATGAAATCCTCATGTTTTTGATCTAAATTAGAATAGGCTTGCACCATAAATAGTTGACCTATTTTTTCGTCAATAGTCATCGAATTCATGATACTATCTACCCAAATTTCTTGAGCTTCAGAATCTTTCGTAAGTAAAGGGTCTACTCTTTGCGATTGTGCTTTAAAAGCAAGGCAAATTAAAAATAATAGCACTATTCTTTTTATCATATGCTTTTGTAACTTCAATATTTATATCAAAAAACGATTGTGCCAACTTTCTTTAGCTGGTACTTCCCATTTTTGCTCAAAGTCTTCTTTTGTATTTACCATATTATTAAATACAATTGTGTTTTTTGTAATTTTTTTTTCCTTAACAAACCTATGAAAATCAGACAATTTTACTAGATTAACAATATCATTATCTTTAAAAGTTACATTCATTTTATCCATTAAATCGATATTTAAATCGTTTTGAAGTTGCTGAATAAAATGCACTGAACTATCTATAGAACAGCCTGAAACATTATTAAAACCTTCATCAACAGCCAACACTAAGAATTGATTGTATTTTATAGTAAATGACCCCTTTAAATCATCTCCATGCCTGGTCCAATAATTAATAAATTGTTGGGTTTTTGTTGATATAAAATCGATTTCTTTAGGTGTAAATTCTCTATTCGATTGGTAAATCCAAATACGAGCATTATTGGGTATGTTCTTATATTCTGTAAACATATTTTATGTCTTTAGATTTTTAAATTTTTAAATGGTTTAGACTATTTAACATTACTAAATATTTAATAATCTAAGAGTCTAAAAACCCCATTTATCTTAAATTAAATTTTTGTTGTAATGCTTTTAATTTTTCATCATCTGTCAATGTCTCTTTTGGGGTAGACATGCGTTCTTTAATTTGTTTTAATACTTTTTTAGTATAAAGAGGAAAATCTGCATTCTGAATCCAATTATGATAACCAGGGTTTTCTGTTAATACCTCTTCTACAGTTCTTCCTTTATATTTTCCGAATGAAAAAACTTCTTGATTTTCTTCATTCATTAAAATAAAACCAGCAAAATCAGCTCTTTTGCCATGAGTAGAGAACTCGCTTAAGTTATCTACTGAATTTCCTATATCATCATATTTATCTACTTGAGCTAAAAGAATTTCATAAGTTGCATTTGTATCTGCTTCTGCCCCATGAGCACCTTCTAATTCTTTACCACAGTAAAATTGATATCCTGCTCCTAAAGTTCTTTGTTCTTTTTTATGAAAGATTACCTGAACGTCTATCGCTTTTCTATCTTGCATATCAAAATCGATACCTGCACGCATTAATTCTTCTGCTAGCAAAGGAATATCGAATCTGTTTGAGTTGAAACCTGCTAAATCGCAACCAGCAATCATTTCACTTATTTTACCAGCCAATTCTTTAAATGTAGGCTCTGTAACTACTTTCTCATTTGTAATTCCGTGAACATCTGAAGCTCCTTGAGGAATTTCTACTTCTGGATTTACCAACCAAGTTTTACTCTCTTTATTTCCATTTGGAAATACTTTAAGTATTGAAACTTCTACAATTCTATCGGTTGCTATATTAACACCTGTTGTTTCCAAATCAAAAAACACAATAGGTTTAGTAAGGTTTAAATTCATAATATGTTACTTATCGGTTAAATAAAAAGTAAAAATATAATCAATGATTTGATAATTAATTATTTACAAATCACATTAATTTTTTAAATATTTCTTTAAATATAGAAAAAATAGTATTTCTAACCTCGTTTTTAAGTAAAGGTTTTACTGAAGTTAGTCTTTATAGTTTATCTCTAAAAATAACTAACTTTACAGCATTAATATTAAATTGAATAAAATAAATTTTTAATGAGATACCTATTTTGTTTTGCGCTACTTATTCTTATTTCTTGTGAAAGTGAAATTCGAGAAAAAGAAGTGATTAGTGTTGCAGGAAAAAGTTTAAAAACGATAAATCACACTTTTTACAATTATTTATACGAAAATCAACCAGCTACAAGAACACACATTTCTAATATGAGCATAAGTGATGATAAAATTATGGCAATTAACAATACGGTATTTCATTATTTTAATGATGATCTTTCTAAAAACTATTCCTATATCAATAATTACACTTATTCTTATAATTCTTTTGGATTATTAATTGAAATTCAAACTGAAGAATTCTCTGATTTAAATCCTATAGATAAGGTTGAAAATAGTTATGATTTTATTTACAATGCCAATAACCAAATTACATAAATAAATTATAGAAATAGTTTTGGTGATATACTTACAAAATACATTTTTACCTATACTAATAATACAATAAATAAACGTGTTGAATTTTATGATAGTTTTGGTTTGGTATATTACAATGAGATTGAGCTTTTAAAAGATAATAATGGTAAAATTTACATGCAGTCATCTAAAGGGCCAATATTATCTACAACTAATATAAATGCACTCTCGGAAGTATTACAAGAAGCAACTTTTGATACCAATAACAATTTAGAAACATTAGCTTTAAATGGTGAAGTTTACACCGAGTTTACTTATAGAAATACTGAAATACCCGATTTTTTAAAAACCATAAAACTACCTTTTTTAGATGCTTTTCCTCATCATATTTTAATGAGCGATTTTAGTCAAATTACAGCATACAATAACACCAATTTTATTCATACAGAAATAGCTAAAAACGCATCATCATTTAATAAAAAATATAGTTATAATTTTAGCATAGAAAACTATCCTTTAGAGGTTGAAGTAACTGCTAACAATAAAATACAATCTAAAACTATATATATCTACAATTAAATAATTGAAGACAACACCCGTCCTTTAGACTTATGATGAACCTTTAACTCACAAGAATTTAGATCGATAAAAAGTGATGCTTCTTCATCATTGCAATTCCAAGATATATCTATCTTATTTGAACAACTAGAATTTACTTTTATGTTCCCTGAAAAGGCTTTACAAGTATTTCTAAATCGAATTAATGCCAACTGTTTTAACACTATTTCTTTTTGTATACCTTCATCAATTTGTTCTAAAGATAAGTTGGTCCTATTGATTTCTTTATGACCTCCACTACCTGCTTTGTCAGCAGCTTCATAATCATTTTTACCAGCAAATAGATCTAGGTACCAAATTTGAGGAATTCCTGGTACAAACATTTGAATAGCTCTAGCCATAAGTAATTTGGTTTCATCTTCATCTAACGCACTAAAATAAGTAGCATTTACTTGATAATAAGAAATTTTATTTCCTTTAGCATCATATAAATTTTTGACTCTACCTCCTCTATTTAAAATAGTAGTCATAATGTTTTCTATTTCTTTATCATCTAATAATCCTTTATTATATGTACCATTAACTTCTTTACCTTTTAAATCTAAAACAGGTATTCCATCATGACAACCCAACATATTTACAGTCTTGTATTTTTTATTTACAATCTCATGAATCCATTTTAATAATGCTTCATTATTCTTACTTTCTAATGTGTGAATCGTTAAACCTGGTAAAAAAAAGTCATAAATAAAATACCCTTTTTCAGCAACCTCCTCATGAAGTTTTGCTCCATATTCAGCATGAATTTCTGGCAAAAGCATTAAATCATGTTCGTCTGCAATACTTTTTATCTTACTCAAATAATTCCATGTTCCTGGTGTGTTAAAAAAGTTGGCTTCGCCTACTTTTTTGTGCAGATACGCAAAAGCATCCAATCTTAAAATTTTACCTCCAAAGCTACTTACTTTCTCTAATGTTTCTTGGTAAAACTCCCATATCAATTCAGATTTTGCATTAACATCCATCTGTCCCAAAAAACTAGAGTTCATATAAATATGATGCAAAACTTGTGACTTCTGAGTTGCATAATTACCAAAATCAATTGTTGTTAAATCTTCTTCCTCATCAATAATCTTATTAATTCTAGTACAAATAGAACTTACTTCGTCATTACTTTCACCTAAAAGAACTTCAAGATTACTTAGGTTAATTTTATTAGGGGTAACTTTTTGATAAAAAGTGTTCCAATAGGGTTTTATTGTTCCATCTGGAAAAGGCACCTGTAAAACTGGCAAACCAGACTTTCTCATAAAAAGTTTATCTAAAAAAACTTTATGAGGTATCATTATACCGTCATTACCCATTGTTGCATTAACTTCCCAAAAGTTGTTCCAGTTGATGAAAAAATCTTTATACTTAGATTGATCTCCATTCTTAATTAAATCTTTAAATTGAGGAGAAGCCACTGATAAATGATTTAAAACAATATCAAATTTTAACTCAATATTTAAATCTTTTAATGCTTTTAAATCTGATTTTGAAACAAGCTCTTTATTTAAATTATAATCTATGATAGAGAATCCTCTATCTAAATCACTATTAAAAAAAGTTGGTAAGACATAAAATAAGGAAAATGCATCTTTAAATTCAGGTCTTTGAAACAATTCTACTGTATCATTCAACTTAGACCCTATACTATCTGGATATGCATTAAACATTACCCCATTAGAAATTGAATTATTTTTCATAAGGCGATACTAGTAATGTTTCAAATTAATTTCTTCTGAGAAACTACCTACATTTCTAAGTTTTAATGCAGCTAAATTTAATGCTTTTTTTAAACATTCTTCTACTTCCATATTTTTTATGTAAGCATATAAAAAACCAGACCAGAAAGCATCTCCAGCACCTGTTGCATCTAAAACTTTATCAATCTTAACTGCTGGCATTTCTATCAAATCTTTATTTCTTTGAGATAACTTTAAACCTTTACTTCCTAAAGTTAAACAGATTAAATCTACACCTGCTTCATGAAAATAACTAAAGATTTCATTATGAGGTAATACCTCTCCAAAAAATCTACGCATATCATCTTCACTAATTTTTAATAGAGGATTGTATTTACAATAAGCTTTAATTATTTCTATCGCTTCTTCTTTATTATCCCATAACTTATTTGCAAAATTTAAATCGATGCTTAACTTACATCCTAACTCATAAGCTTCTTTTGCCTTATTTAAAATTGTAGTTTGGGCTGGTTTTTTGCTTAATGCAAAACACGTTGTGTGGAATATTGTAGTCTGCTCTAATACTTCTTTAGAAATTTGCGATTCTGAAATAATACAATCTGCTTCTCTAAAAGGTATAAAATCTGGAGTACCAGATGTTCTAGAAACAAAAATAACACTTGTAGGTTTATCTTTAATGGCTTCTATGTAATCAGTTTTAACAGAAGCTGTATTTAATTTATCTAAAATATATTCTCCAAAACTATCTTTACCAACTGTAGAAATAAGGTAGGTATTTAAGCCTAACCTAGCAGTATTCATTGCAACATTAGTGGGTGAACCTCCTAAATATCTATGGTAGTCTTTAGTTTCATTTATCTTTTTTTCAGATTGATGCCCAATAAAATCTATAAGCACTTCTCCAACACACAAAATATCAATAGTCTTTTTCAAAGTATTATATTTTTAAAATCGTGTAAAAATACAAGACATTATTGTCTAAGGTATAGTCTAAGTGAAATAATCGATATTTAGAGTTACGAAAAGGTTTTAGTATGTATAAAATTAAAGTATTTTTTTTGAAAAAAACATAAAAAGTTATTTTTTTCTATATTGTCATTTCAATCAATTAAACCATTTTTAATGTTATCAATTATTACTTTTATAGGATTTACTATTCTAGTTGCTTTTATAGCTTGGTATGCTACAAGAAAAACAGACGAAACCACTGCTGATGGATATTATTTAGCAGGCAGAAGCCTAGGTGCTATAACAATTGCAGGTTCTTTATTACTTACTAATTTATCTGCAGAACAAATTGTTGGTTTAAATGGTGCAGCCTTTAAAGAAGGTTTAATGGTTATGGCTTGGGAAACTTTAGCTGCAATTGCAATAATATTTGCAGCTATCTTTTTACTACCTAAATATATGAAATCTGGTATTACAACCATTCCAGAATTTATAGAAACAAGATTTGATAAACAAACTAAAGGATTACTATCACTCTTATTTTTAATTGCCTATGCAATTGTATTATTACCTACCATTTTATATTCAGGCTCTATTGCCTTTAGTACTATGTTTGATTTACCTGAAGTTTTTGGTGTTTCTGAATGGAGTGTAATATGGATTTGTGTTTGGAGCATTGGAATTATTGGAATTATTTACGCCATATATGGAGGTTTAAAAGCGGTTGCTGTTTCTGATTTAATTAATGCAATAGGACTTTTGGTAGGTGGACTTTTAATACCCATTTTTGGATTATTATTAATTGGTGATGGAAGCATTGTTGATGGTTTAGAAACTTTATGGAGTACTAATCCAGAAAAGTTTAACATGAAAGGTTCAGTAGATTCTTCAATTCCATTTGGAACACTTTTTACTGGGATGATGTTAGGACAGATTTATTACTGGGGAACAAATCAATCTATTTTACAACGTGTTTTTGCTGCTAAAAGTTTAAAAGAAGGTCAAAAAGGAATGATGCTCGCAGCTTTAATAAAATTTATAATCCCAATTATTGTAGTGGTACCTGGTATTATTGCTTTTCATATTTTTGGAAATGAGTTGGGCAATCCAGATCAAGCTTATCCTGCATTAGTTAAAAAAGTGCTTCCAACTGCATTTGTTGGTTTCTTTGCGGCTGTTTTATTTGGTGCAGTGTTAAGTTCTTTTAATAGTTTATTAAATAGTAGTGCAACTTTGTTTGGTTTTGATCTTTATAAAATGTATTTTAAAAAAGATGCAACTGAACAAGAAACAGTAAAAGCTGGTAAGAGATTTGGTCTTTTAGTAGCTGCTATATCTATGACAATTGCGCCTTTTATAATTTATGCTCCAGATGGTTTGTTTAGTTATATACAACAGTCTTTAGGTAGCTTAAGTGTACCTATTTTAGCTGTGGTTATAGTTGGTATATTCTCTAAAAAAGTACCTGCTATTGGCGCAAAAATCGTATTAACTTTGGGAGTTGGATTATACTTGGTGAGCCTTTTAATCTTAGAACCTTTATTTAGAAATACTGCTGTAGAAGAAGCTATGGCTCAAAACATTACAGATGCTGCTCAATTAAGTATTATTAAAGCAGAAGCTTACCCTCATTATTTACACATTATGGGTATTTTGTTTGTATTTAATGTATTAGTAATGTTTATTTCTAGTAAAATAAAGCCTAAGAAAGATGCTTACATTCCTAAGGTTACAGATTCTCTAGATGTTACTCCTTGGAAATATACCATAATATTTGGAATTGTAATTGCCATTCTTGTTTTAACAAGTTACATCATTTTCTAATTGATAATCATGAAAAAAACCTGGTGGAAAGAAGGCGTTGTATATCAAATTTATCCAAGGTCTTTTAAAGATAATACTGGAAATGGTATTGGTGATATTCTAGGAATTATAGAAAAGTTAGATTATATAAAGTCTTTAGGTGTAGATATTATTTGGTTGTGTCCTGTTTATGAGTCTCCTAATGATGATAATGGTTATGACATTTCAGATTACAGAAATATTTCTGATGATTTTGGCGGCAATACAGCCTTTGATAAGCTATTATCAGAAATGCATAAAAGAGGCTTAAAACTGGTCATGGATTTGGTTTTAAACCATAGTTCAGATGAACACGAATGGTTTAAAGAATCTAGAAAATCTAAAGACAACCCATATCGTGATTATTATTTTTGGCAAGAGGCTAAAAATGGTAAAGTACCTAACAATTGGAATTCTTTTTTTAGTGGTTCTGCATGGAAAAAAGACGAAATCACTGACGAATACTTTTTACATTTATTCACAAAAAAACAGCCAGACTTAAATTGGGAAAACCCAAAAGTAAGAGAAGAAATACACGATATTGTAGAATTTTGGTGTAAAAAAGGTGTTGATGGTTTTAGAATGGATGTAATATCATTAATCTCTAAACAAACTGATTTTCCTGACAGTCATGTGCCAAGTGATTATGGAAAAACTATAAAAACATATTATGCCAATGGCCCAAAAATTCATCAATATTTGAATGAATTGAACGAGAAAGTATTGTCTAAATATGATATTATGACGGTTGGTGAAGGCCCAGGGATCGACTTAGAAACAGGTTTAGATTACGTTCATGAAGATAGAAATGAATTGAATATGATTTTTCATTTTGGACACATGTTTATCGATAATGGAGTTGGAGGTAAATATGATCCTATTAAGGTTTCTTTACCTATGTTTAAAAAAGTCTTTAATGATTGGGATGCCAAAATTTATCCAAAAGGTTGGGGAAGTATATTTTTAGGAAATCATGATTTTTCTAGAATGGTTTCACGATTTGGAAACACAGAAAAATATCATAATAAATCAGCAAAACTTTTAGCGCTCTTATTATTTACAATGAGAGGAACGGTCTATGTTTATCAAGGTGATGAAATCGGGATGACTAATGTTGCTTATCCTAATATTAGCTATTACAATGATGTAGAAACTTTAAATAGTTATAAAGAAGCTTTAGCACAAGAAAAAGACATGGATGCTTTTCTAAAACTAGTACATATGCAAAGTAGAGATAATGCCAGAACCCCTATGCAATGGAATTCCTCTAAAAATGCAGGTTTTTCAAATGCAAAACCTTGGTTAGAGGTTAATTCAAATAATAAAAATATAAATGTAGAAGCGCAAGAAAAAAATGAAGATTCCATTTTACATTTCTATAGAAAAATGAGTGCTTTTCGTAAAGCAAATAAAGTGATGGTATACGGAAATTATGAATGTTTAAATGAAAATGACCCTAATTTATATATCTATAAAAGGTTTGATGATATGGAAGCTTACATTATTCTTTTAAACTTTAGCAATGTTTCTCAAGTAATTGATAATCGATTTTTTGAGATAAATAACACAAAACTATGTTTATCTAATTACACTGATAGTTCTAACGAATATCTAAATCCTTGGGAAGCTCAGGTTCGTAAATACCATTAAAATTTGCTATTTAGTCTTAGCTTTAAACATTAAACTAATTGTAATTAAAGCAACAATTACTGTTAGCAATAGCAATGTTAAAAAACTTATTTTTAAATTATAGATATTTGAAATATAACCTAAAACTACTGGCCCTAAAAGAAAGCCACCAAAACCAAAACCAGATACCATAGAAATACCAACAGAGGCTTTTACACCTTTTATTTTACCTGCTATTCTAAAAACTTCAGGTATAATTACAGATAGGCCTAAACCAATGATTCCAAAACCTATAGAAGTAACTATAAAATTTGTGGTTAAAACAAAACAATAACCTAAGATAGCAAAAACACTACCAAAAAATATTATTTTAATAGATCCTATTTTTGCGCTTATTCCATCGCCAAAAAAACGCCCTATGGTCATCATAATAGAAAATACTAAAAAACCAATCCCTGATAAAGTAGTATTCTGAATAGTTACAATTTCTAATAAATAAATACTGCTCCAATGTTCTATTGCACCTTCACTACTCATAATTACCAAAGCAATTAAAGCAACAGGAATAACAGGCTTTAATACTTTAAAAGAAAAATTTTTACCTTCTTTTTTTTCTATAGATTCGTTAATGTGAATGTAGTTCTTAAATAAAAATATATTGATTATAATTATAAATACAGCTATTAAAACCATATGATAAAAAGGAACTGAAATTAAAACTATCAACAAACTACCTATAGAAGCGCCTATAACACCTCCTAAACTAAAAAAACCATGAGCAGAAGACATGATATTAACTGCATCTCTTTTCTCCATTTCAGACACCAAAGTATTCATAGCTATATCTGTAACTCCAGAAAATATACCTACAACAAAAAGTGCGATACACAATGCTAAATAGCTGTTTATAAAAACAGGTAATGTAAATGCCAACGAGAAAATAACAATTCCTAAAAAAGTTAATTTACCAAGCCCAATTTTTTTTATTAAATAAGGCACTATTGGTAAAAAACTAATAATACCTAGAGCCACACAGAACAATGCAAATCCTATTTGGGCATCGTTTAAACCTAAATTAGCTTTTACATTAGGTATGTAAAGTACCCAAGTACCAATCATTATATTTAATGAACAAAAAACCCAAACTACAGAGAAATATCTTTTGTTGGTTAAAATGAATTTTAACGAGTTCATAAATTTATTTTTCTATTCTAATTGTTTTCTCATCTATTCCAATACCTTTTAGAGTTAGTGAATTCCAATTTCTAGGCAATTTCACTTTCAACTCTTCAACGCCATTTTCTGTTATATCTAAACCTCCTAAACCAAATAAGACAGATTGCAACATACCACCAGCTCCTGTTGCAAAATATGGATTCGTACCGTTTGCAGTTTCTGCTAGAACACCAAATGGAGGTAATTCATTGGGCTGATAACTCTCTTCAAATAAAGAAAACGATTTTTTTGTGTTGTTTAATCTTGCATATAAAACAGATAAAATTGCTTTTCCCATTGCAGGTCCATCTTTAGAAAATCTTGGCTCATAATAAATTAAATCTTTTAAAATGCTCTCTTTATCTGTTACAACTTTTAAAGGATAAGAAAGTAAATTAACATCAGCTTGTTTAATGATAACTCCATCATAAGAGGCATTTTCTTTTGTGGTACCATCAGCAAACTTTAAAATTGGAATATTATTAGCTACATGTCTCCAATCTTCATTTGGTTTTTTACCTAAAGCCTCAGCTGCTTTAGACGCATATTCTAATACTGTTTTTACCATTCCATTTGTAAAGGCATTATTGTCTATATTTTCTTCCCATTCATTAGCGCCAATTACATTTTTAATTTCATAATTATTTGGGCCTGTTCTTTCTACTCTACTACTCCAAAAATCAGCAACTTCTTTCAATACAGGATACCCTCTTGAAGTCAACCATTCTTTATCTTTAGTTACCTGATAATATTTATAAAAAGCCCACCCAACCGTTGCTGTTATATGTTGTTGAAATGGTCCTGTTAATGCCCAGACAGGTGTATCTTCAGAGCCATCTTCTGCAGATTCCCAAGGAAACATAGCACCATCATAACCATGTGCAAATGCATTGTCTTTAGCTGCTTTTAATCTTTCAAATCTATATTCTAAAATCGATTTTGCAATTTCTGGCTGTAAAACCAACAATGGTGGATACATCCAAAGTTCTGTATCCCAGAAAACGTGCCCATTATAACCTAAACCAGATAAGCCCATAGGAGATAATGAATAAGCTGTACCTTTTCTAGCAAAACTATACAAATGATATAATGCAGATCTTACGGCCTTTTGTGTTCTTAAATCGCCACTAATTTCAATATCACTTTTCCATAATTCTTGCCATGCATTTTTATGGGATTTTTCCAAACGATTTATACCTTCTAATCTAGCAAAAATCGTTAAACGTTCTACTTCATTATGAGGATCATTATTATGAACAGATGACATACTACTACCTACCAAAGCAAATCTATATGTTTCACCTGCTCTTAGTTTTTTCTTAAACTTCATTAAGTGCATATTATAGTCCCAGTCTTCATGAATAATTTTTGGTTCATTACCATGACTTTCTGGAAAAATGAAAGAAGTTGATGTTGCTACCTTTTTTCTACCCGGACTAAAACCCAGAGAAGACATTAAAGGAATTAATACATGAGGTCTATCTATTTCTGCATATAAACTTCTAACATCTTGTAAATGATCTGGTGCTGAGATAAAATTTATTGGTACTATTTCAACATCTTTTTTTGCTGTAATTTCAACAATTCCTAATGCACTAAAAGGTAAATTTCGGAGCGACATCATTTCCTGTTTTACACTAATTTTATCGTCTAAATTAAAGGTGGTAATTAATTTAGCTGTTTGCATGTCTAAGATTTGCTTATAATCTGAAATTGTATTTTTAGAAATACGATGACCGTCTACCTCTAAATGCATGTTCATATGACTAAAGGTTTTTAGAATATTACTAACTCTACCTCTTTGATAATAATCGTAAACACCATTTAAAATAACTTCATTTACTTTTAATGGTTCAGGCGATGAAACCATACCAACCATTCCATTTGCAACTGTAATTCCATAGTAATTATTGGCATCAATATTTTTACCTACAATATGCCAAGGAGATTTATCTAAATCCTGAGCATTTAGAAAAGAGCAACATAAAATACTTAGGATATAAAATTTTAGTTTCATAATTTATTGGTTTTTAATTTTATTTTCATTTGCGTTTTTTGGGCTTCGTTCTCTTATAGCAAGACTTTTGTAAGAACTGCCCCAATTGTTATTGTTTACATTATTTGGAGTTCCATCTTTGGTTAAAAGTGCATCTTGGTCATCTTCATCATATTTCCAAAGCCAAGCTGTTAAAGAAATGCCAGAATCACTTAATAATTCTAACAAAGGATTAGGATTCATTAGAACACCTGAATTTACTGGTGCAATTTCACCAAAAAAAATAGGTAACTTTTTATTTGTTAAGGCTGTTAGTCTTTGATACATGTTGTCTTCTGATTCTAACAACCATTTTTCATAGGCATGAATATCAAACAAAACGTTTGCTTTTCCACTTAAGAAAGTGCTGCCAAAGTTTATTAGTACACTTTCATCTTGCCCTTGTTCTGCACAAGGAATTAGAATTATACTAGAGGTTTTACTTCTTACAAGTTGGTATAATTCGGTCATATCACTCAACCAAATAGCATCTGTATAACCATCTGCTCTGTCTAAGCGATAGGGCTCGTTCCAAACCTCTATCCAAACATCATTTTGATCTTTAAAAGTTTCTGCCCATAATTCTAATTGATTTTTAAAATCAGAATAAAAAAATGTTTCTGTTGGTTTTTTACCTGTGAATAAATTTTCAGTGGTTCCATCCCAACCAAAAGAACATAAAATGGTTATGAGATTATTTGCTCTATTTTCTGCAACAATAGCTTCTAAAGAATGTAACCACTGGTTGTTTGCATCTAAAATTGGTGCTCCAGAAACAGGATTCTCTTTTATATTACCTACAAATTCTCTTGCAATATCTAAATTCCAACTGACCAAATCTTGACTACCAACTCCAAAACTTTGTAAAGTATTTGCTCCAATTAACTGAACTGGATTGCCATTATAAGTAATTTTATTTTCAACAATTTGATATCCAATAACCTCTTCTAGATTATTAACATCACTACTACATGCACTTATAGTCAATGAAATAAAACCGATTAAAAAAATGGTTTTCAAAAATGTATATGCTTTTAAAATTATCATTAAAAAAAATTAATTATTCTTTTTAAAAAGTTTGTTTGGCGTTACTAGACTATTTAAATATGCAATGTTTTCTTCAGAAAGTAATGTTAATCCGAACTGAAATGAAGCATTCATCCACCCAAAACCTTCTTGAGTAATATATTCAAAATCGGTACCTACATTTCCATACTCTGCAAATACTTTATGGGTAGTAGCGACTACATCATATTTTTCAGGTATTGTACCATTATAATTTACGGCATTAATAGTAATCATATACAACCATCTATAGACCAATTCTTGTAATTCATTTTTAAATCCTTGCAATTTTAAACCTTTCCAAATCATCATTTGATGAGGAGCCCAACCATTAGGGTAATCCCACTGACGTTGAATGGCTCCTTCTGGCAAAATGGCATTCATATTTCTTGAAGTACCAGCAATACCCCCTTCTTCTTTAAGTTGATTCATTAAAGAAGTTACCATTATTTTTGCATCGCTTTTATGGATTCCTGTCCAAAGAGGGATGTAATTAGAAGCACTTTCGAAACTCGTTTGCTCTTCAGTTTTAAAATTATAATCAAAAAACTGTCCTTTTTCAGCATTCCACATTAAGGTATACATTTTTTCTAATCTTTGATTGGCTTTGTGTTGCCATTGATCAGAAGTGTAATCTTCAAATTTATTATTGAAGTATGTGCTTATGATTTGTTCAAAATCTGTTTCGTATTTGTATAATAAACTATTTAACGCAACTGTATTTAAATCAGCACAAACAGCGTCTAACCTCCAAGAAGTATCGTGCCCTGATTCACGCAAGCTTCTATCATGTGTAAAATACGCATCTAGCTTTGGTTCATTAATTATGTTGGATTGATATTGTGTTATAAAATCATCCAAACTAAGTTTGTGCTTATTAGCAAAACTCACTAAAACCTCATCAAAATGACCTTTTTCTGTTTCTGGAGGTATGCCTAATCCTTCTGCAAAATATCTATTTAAGCCATTTTCAGTAAAACGCTTTCCTTCTACCATCCAAACTGTTTTGTATTCTTTAATTGCTGTTTTTAAATGACTTTTTAACCAATTTAAATCTTGCGTAATTTCGAATACCTCTAGAATAAGACTTGTATAAAAAGGAGGTTGAGTTCTAGTTAAATAATAGCTTCTATTTGCATTTAATATTTTGCCATAATTTTCGATTTGATATTGAAAATTATCGGCCATCGCTTTTGCCAAATCAACTTTCCCATCGCAAATTAAACCTACAGCTTCAAAATAACTATCCCAACCATACATTTCATTAAATCTTCCACCTGGAACCACAAAGGGTACTGCTTTTACATCATTCTTATTTTGCTTTAATTTTAAACTAAGAATACCTGGTTTATCGTTAATAGATTTTACAAATTCAGGTGTAATATGTAGAGGTAATTTTACAGTTTTAATAGGTAAGTTATTTTCTAAATTCTTATAATAAGAAAATGCTATTTTATCTGAGTATGGAATGTAGACTGGTAAAATTTTGGATGTAAGCTCAGTATTCTTAGTATCTGCTACTAATGCTTCAATACCTTGTTCATCCATACTTCTTGTAAGACCTTTCCAATAGAATTCTTTAATCATTCTAGAAATTCTATTTGCAGGTAACTCGTTTATTGTAACATAATTTATTTCTGCAATAGTTTTACCTAGTGGTTTTTGAATTACCAATTCTTGTAACAAATTTGATAATTGATACGTACCACTAATTGCTACTTTTTTACCTTCTTCAGAAGTTAAAGTAAAAGACTTTGGACCTTGATCTTCTATAGTGATTTTTTTATCTCCATCTGTATCTTCTTGACTTAACAATTTCGTCAATGTCTCTAAAATATGTAGTTTAAAAATCATTCAGAAATCGCTATTTTTCTTTTAGACATTTTGTCTATTAATACCACAAAAATGATAAGAAGAATCATAGGAATTAATAAAAAATAAAATGCATTTGCACCTCCTACACTTTCAAATAATTCACCCACAACTCTAGAACCAATTGTGCCTCCTAAAGCAGAAAAAATGATAATTAATCCAGACATTGAAGAGTGTAATCTTTTTGGTAAAGAACTTAACACTGTTGAATTTAAAAGCGGGTAAATTGGAGCAATAAATAAACCAATGAAAGGCAAAATAAAACCTAATGTTGGCATATCACTTATAGATGTAATTTTAACAAGATCTGTGCTTTCTTTTAATTGTGGTAGCACAAACAATAAGATTGCTCCAGAAATCACGATACAGACTATCACCAATAAAACCCATGATATTCTTTTGGTTAAATAACCAGCTACAAAACGCCCTAATGCTAAAGAAAGTGCAAAAATAATTGCCATTTGTACACTTAACTTTTCTGAGAAAAAGAAAATTTTCTCATTAAAACGTGGTAGCCAAGTCATGATTCCTTGTTCTATCATCACAAATAAAAATGCAGAAATGATGAAAACTAAAACGAGTGGTACTATGATTAACTTTGCAGATGCTTGTGTATCTTCTTTTAAGTTATTCCCTGTAGCTTCCACTTCATATTCTACCTTTGAAAAGAACAGGAATAGAAAAGATATTAAAATCAAAAAACATAAAACATAGTATACGTTTAACCAGCTATTTGGATCATCTGAATAGAAGAAAGGAAATAAAATATAAGCCAAAGCTATACCTACCATAAAAAAACCCTCTATAGAACTCATTAAAGATGAATGCGCTACTTTGGATTCTGTAACTAAACCAATTAAGGAATACACAGATAATTTGATGAGCGCAAAACTTACACCTATAGATAAAAATAAAAATTTGGTATACACAAAAGAATTCCCAAAAACCATAACTAAACATCCAAAGAAAACAATAGCTAAGGCTGTTAACATTGCTTTTTTGTAGCCAAATCTTGGTAAAAATGATGCTATAAAAAAAGAAACAATTGCAATTGGCAAATCTTTAAAGGCCTCTAAAAGGGAAGCTTGAGATTCAGAAACTCCATAAACATTAATTGATTTTGCTATTACAATACCAACACTGTTTAAAAGAATTGCAAAAACAAAATAATTTAGATAAATAGAAATTTTTATACCAAGTTTCTTCATAAAATTAAATTATAATTAGTCTTCTGCAACTTCTACATCACTATCCATAGCTGTTTTAGGCACATTTAAACGACTTGCCAAGAAAGCAGAAATTGCAAAGAAAACACCCGCAAATAACATTGCATTTACAGCATTATCTCCTAAAATATATTTATAAATCGGCCCAAAACTTAATGTTTGAATAAACATTGGTATTACAATCATCATATTTAAAATACCCATATAAACACCTCTTCTATCTTGAGGAACAATTTTGGATACCATTGTATAAGGTATTCCCATCATTGCAGCCCAACCAATACCAAATAAAACCATAGGAATTAGTACTAAAGTTGGATCTGAAATATGTGGAATTGTAAAAAGTGCAACAGCTGTTCCCAACAAGCTTAAAGCATAAACTTTTTTACCCCCAAATTTAAGTGTTAAAGGCACTAATGCTAAAGCAACTAACATTGTAACTGTATTATATGTTAAACTCATTTTTGCTGCTTGTGAAGCTGCTTCTGACGTAGTGTATCCTAATGTTTTTTTAAATAATGGTGTTGTAAATTGCCAATAAATAAATAATGCATACCATTGAAATAGATAGACTCCTCCAATTTTCCACATAAATTTTGGCATCTCTTTTACAGCACCTATAATTTCTGTAAAAGGCTGTGTAATTCTCTGACTAAAAGATAGTCTTTTAATTGTATTAATTTCTTCTAACTCCTCCTTTATTGGTGGAATTTCTGGTGTTTTAAATACCGAATATAAAATAGTAGTTAATGATAAGAAAGCTCCAATATAGAAAGAATAATAAAGCCATTGAGGAATGGTGCCCGTTTCTGCTACTGATTCTCCTCCAAACCAATACTGAAATAAGACAATTGATCCGTTTGCTAATAAAATTCCAGCACCTACAAATAAACTTTGCATTTGATACCCTAAACTCAATTGTTTTTCTGGTAATTTATCACCTACAAAAGCCCTATAAGGTTCCATAGCCATATTATTACCAACATCTAAAATCCATAATAAACCAACAGCAAACCAAAGTACGGGACTATGAGGAAAAGCAAATAAACAAACACTACCTAACAATGCACCAATTAAAAAGTAAGGTTTCCTTCTTCCCCACCTTTTAGACCAAGTTTTATCTGACATTGCACCAATAATTGGTTGCACAATTAAACCAGTCACAGGGCCTGCAATGTTTAAAATTGGTAACATATCTTCAGGTGCTCCTAAATATAAAAAAATTGGGTTAATCGCTGTCTGTTGTAATCCGAAACTATATTGAATACCTAAGAATCCAACATTCATATTAAAAATTTGCCAAAATGATAATTTGGGTTTGGTTAGCTTCATATTCTTATATTTAATCTTATCAATTTTAGTTTAATATGTTTTAAAGTTAGCTTATTATTTGTGATTGCAAGTGAATTTTTAGAATTCAATTGATATTCTATGTGATAGCAATCTATTTAAAAATTATAATAAATAAGAAATATTTAAAAATAAAATTAATTTGAAACTCCGAAAACGATTTAGGCTATTTTTAAATTGGTCAAAATATATCTTATAACTAGAATTAAACCTAATTTATAAAGGCCTTATTCTGTAAAAAAGAATAAGGCCTTTATAAAAAATATTTTTAAAATTTAATTGGTGGCTGCTAATTTTTGGGTTATAAAGGCACCCACATTTCTACCTTGTTCTACGCCAACTTCTACAGCTGCTCTATAATGAATACCTCCATACATTCTACTAATTGCAGCTTCATCTGCGGCAGATTTAAAAGAAGAATAACTTCTAATTGGTAAGCCAAAAGGAATTTCTGTATCGTCATCAAAAGCAAAATTATCACCAAAAATTGAGGTTAAAACTGTTGATGCAGCACCTGAAACAACAGAATGCCCACTCGTATACTCAGGAAAAGGTGGCGTTTGTAAGATTGGTACCCAATCTGGGTCGATGTTTTGATTAATTAAAGTTTCTGGACGAATTAAATTACTTCTATACTTTTCATCCCAGCAACTAATAAATGCATCTGCAATGGCTAACGACGTTTTAGTATACGCATTTACAGTCTGCATAAAATTAGCATTGGTTTTTTTGGCCGCTATTTTAACAATACCAATCCAATGAGCTCCAGGAGAGATTTTCTTTGTAGCAAACATAAAATGCCCTCTAGTAACAGATACAAAAGGGTTACAGTCCCAAAACTGTGCAATTGCTATTTCTTCTGATGAATCACCTTCCTTAGTTATTCTTTCGCTAATAGTATATACTTCCAATAACTCCTTATAAAAATCAGAGTCTTTATCTAATGAAAATTTTGGAGGTGGAATTGGTTTAAACTGATCTGCAGCGTCCAAAAAAAACGGTCTAATCTTACTCCAATGAGGTTCAATACCTTCCATATAAGCTGGCGGTGTAGGTTGCCAACGTGAAGGATCGTCTGTATCTACTGTAAATTTCTCCATGGTTCTTGTTTGGTTATAATTGTCTTTATCCATCCAAGATTTTATATGACCAACTACTTCTAAAGCATAATTTTTAGAAACCAAAAATTCTTTTTTGTTAGTGCTTTCCCATTTAACAAATAAGGAATCCTTTATAACGTCTATTCTATCTTCAGAAAAAACAAGCATTTTACTAATTTCCATGTGTGCAATTAAAGCAGACAATTTTAAGTTTACAGACTCAGATTCTTTAGGTTTAGGTATTGCTTTTAAACCTTTTACAGTATTGGTTAAAGTACTATAAACACTGTCTCCTTGAGCCATAATTTCGTAAGCGGCAACATTTGGATATGCAAAAACCCTACTTGCTACTGGAGGAGAAAAAATATCATGAATCATTATTTGCGATACTTTGTCCACTGAATTATGATAATCTTCTGCTGAAATACCAATAGGTTCATTACTTGTATTACAGCTACATATTACTGCAATTAAAAACACTAATCCTATCGATTTTAAAACTATTTGTAATGACTTACTCATAAACATTTACTCTTATTTACTATTTGTAATGAACGATTGTCCATTATTTGATAGCACTAATAAACTATCTTTTTTAATCGGAATTATTTTTCTCCCAAAGAAATTTCTAGGAAGATTTAAAGATTTATTCTCTTTAAAATTACCATCTATAAATTGGAAATAACCTCCTGAATTTGAACTACTTTTTCCTAATTCTGTAACAAAACCATCAAAATTACCTGTATAAAAAACTTGATTGTTTTTTACATAAAGATCTTCAATAGTACTAAATAGTGCTTCTTTAGGAAAAGGTGTTTTTTTAAAAGATTTACCATCATTTATAAATGCCATAGAACGTAATTCATATAGATTTTTAGTGGTTAAAATATCTTTTGTTTCTTTTAATTCTAAATCATCTATGGAATTTACCGCTGCAAAAGTAGTATTTTTTAAAAACTTTTTCTTAATTATCGGTAACTGTTGAATCAGTTTTTCTTTTGTTGCAAAAGATACATTTTCACCAAAATAATCGTAAAAAATTATGGGGTCTATTTTGTAGTTTTTATCAAAATCATCTACGTACATCGTAACAGGTTTTGCTATAGTGGCTTTCCACTTGAAGTTAAGCCCTGTATTACCTCCTAAAATATCTAAATTACCATCATTATTAATATCATGTATGACAATTGCATTCCACATACCATTTGTGTTCTCCAAACCGAATTCTTTAGTTTTGTTTTCTAAATTTCCTTCTTTATTAATTGAAAGTACAGTAATTGGCATCCAGTCACCTGCAAGAATTAACTCTACAAATCCATCGTTATTTAAATCTGCCCATTTGCTGTCTGTAATCATACCAAATCTTTTCTTAAACTGAATTTCAAAATTAGTATTTCCTGTATTTTTAAGAATGTAACTAAAGGGTGACAAACCATAAGCATTTGGTATGGACCTGCTTCCTATAAATAAATCTAATAGACCATCATTATTATAATCATAAGAAGATACAGAACCTCCATTTGTAGCCAAAAGTTTTGCATTTAGTTTGGTGAAATTGGCTTTACCATCATTTATATAAACACGATCTTCTAATAGAGGATCTCCCTCTTCGTAATCACTACCACCACTTAAAGCATAAATATCTAGATCATTATCATTATCAATATCAAAGGCAATTGCATCTACATCTTCATACATGCTATCTTCTTTAAAAATACCTAATTTTTTCTTTGAAAATTTACCTTGATTATTTTGGATGAATAAAGCTGATTCTTGATTTCTTGCTCCCCCAATAAATATATCTTGTAAACCATCTCCATTAAAATCTGCTTGCACATAAGAAGGACCTTCTGTAGAAAGCTTCTCTGGAATTAAACCTTCTTTTTCATAATCTAAAAAAGTATTTTCTTTGTGCTGATAATTGAATTCTTTCAGCTCTTTCTTAGTCTTATTTTTGTAAATGTAAAAAGAGGTTTGCTCTTTAGTTATGGTGTTTTCTTGGTTTATTGCCAATTCTTTTACAACCTTACTAGTATTATCATTCCAAATAATTTGAAGCGAATCTATTTTTGAAACATCTGCTAAACCAAAATGCACTTTTCGAGTTGAACTAGATAAAAAACCTTTAACCGTATTTTGCTCTTTATAGTAAATCTTACCTTCTGCAAATAGATAAATTTTAGCTCCATTTGTATTTAAACCTTTATTCTCATCAAAAATATTGAGGTTAATAAAGTTTTGGTTTTCAGTTTTATTCTCAAGTATACTTGCTGTTTCATTAATATTATTCACAACAACGTCCAAATCACCATCTAAATCTAAATCTGAATATGCAGCTCCATTAGAATATGTTTTTGAATAATTTTGATTGGTTTTTTCGAATTTTAAATCACCTTTATTTTGAAATAAAACATTCTGAAGCTTTAGAGTAGGTATCACCTCTATTAACTTTTGCTCTAAAGTGTCTTGGAATGTTTCTGTATATTTCGCAAAATCTACATTGCTTATATAGTTGATATAATCTAAATCATTGGGCCTTTTGTAAATTCCGTTTGTGATGTAAACATCATTGAAACCATCATTATTATAGTCAAAAATTAGCGGAGACCAACTCCAATCTGTGGCATGTGTATTTGTAAATAAAGCAACATCTGTAAACTCATTTCCTTGATTTAGTTGCAAATGATTTCTAGAATATTGTTGTTGAAAACCAAATGATTTTTTTATCTCATTTACTTTGTCTGAGTCTTCTCCTCCAGATTTTAAAAATACATCAGCATTATAAGGCATCATGTCTAGAGTGATAATATCTGGTTGGGTATCATTATTTAAATCACCTGAATCTACACCCATTGTAAATCTAGAAGTATGATTAAAATATTCTTCACTAGATTCTGTAAAAGTTTTATCGCCATTATTGATGTATAAATAATCATTTTCGTGAAAATCATTGCCTACATAAATATCAATAAAACCATCTTTATTTACATCTGATGTTGTTATTGCTAAACCATAACCAAGAGCACTATTGTAAATGCCTGCCTTTTTGGTGACATCCATAAATTTTTGAACACATTTTTCTGATTGATTTTCGAATAAAATATCTCCTGCTAATGCATCACTTTTCTCTCGCAAATCTTTATTACCATAAGAATAAGTAGAATGTACAGAATGATTTAGTAGATACATATCCATATCTCCATCTTTATCATAATCGAAAAAAGAGGCTTGTGTAGAAAAGCCTGAAAAGTCTAATCCATACTCTTCTGCTTGTTCTTTAAAAGTAGAATCTCCTTGATTAATGTATAATTCATTTTTAGATTTTAAGCTTTTGTAATTACCTACTTTACAAACATAAATATCAAGCAGACCATCATTATTAATATCTACCATTGTTACTCCTGTAGACCAAGAGTCTTCTTTGCTGATGTTACTTTTTAAAGAAATATTTTCAAATTGAAGATTACCTTTATTAAGATATAAATGATCTGATTTTTGATTGGCTGTAAAGTAAATATCATCTAAACCGTCATTATTTATATCACCTAAAGCAACTCCACCTCCATTGTAATAATACAAATATTCAATGATATTTAAATCTCCTTTTGGAGTTAAATCGTTAGAGAAACTAACGCCAGTAAGATTCGCTTTAACTTCTTGAAACTGATTTTTGCTTAAATTTTCTGATGATTCTTCTGTGCTGTTTTTAGAACAGCCTATTAAAACTAATAACGTTATGAAACTTAATTTTTTAATCATAATTAATATTTATAAACGTTTAATGAATCGTTATTTCTAGAAATGAACAATTGATTTTTAATGACTTGTAAGTCTCTAATTTGCCCATTTACTTTTAAACCTTTTCCTGATTTATGAAATTCAAGATTCAGATTGCCCTTGTTTTCTAAATAGGTTCCAAAAGAAGCATCATACCTGCCAAATTCAGGTTTTACTCCATTTAAATTACCCCCAAGAATTATGTCTTGATCTCCATCTTTATCAAAATCTGAAATAGCGATTGCATATACAGGAGAAAGTTGCGCTTCTAAAGGCAGATTTAATATATCAAAATTAAAATTACCCTGATTTATAAGTGCTAAAGAATTCAATGTATTTGCTTCTAACTTTATACTTTCTTGCAATTCTGTTTCTGTAAAAATATCTGAAATTGTTGCATTTTTAAATGATTGATAATCTGAATATTTCTTGCTTAAATATTTTAGTTGATCTACCAAATTATGACGTAAAGCATATGGGTATAATTTACCATCTTTACCTGTAAAAGATAAAATGGGATCTAAGAAACCATTTTTATCATAATCATTTACGAACAATTGAATTGGGCTTTCTTTGCTTGCCTTAAATCTACTATTTAAGCCATGATTTCCTAAAACTAAATCTAGATCTCCATCATTATCTAAATCTGCTTTTTCTAAAGTATTCCACCAACCTTTTAAGTTTGATAAAGGATGATTTTCTAACTTAGAAAAAACTCCGTTTTTATTTTCAAAAACATGAACTCCCATAAACTCACCTATTACGACTAAGTCTTGAAAATCATCATTATTCAGATCGATAAATAATGCATCTGTAATCATTCCTAAATCAGTAAATACTGAAGTATTTGCATTTGAAAAATTACCTTTACCATCATTCAGTAATAAAAATCCTGAACCAGGCATTCCATAAGAATTAGGTATTGCTCTTTCTCCTACAAAAAGATCTAAATCATTATCATTATCTACATCTGCAACTGTAACTGTGCTTGTACTATGATACCCTTGTTGAGTTGGTAATTTTTGATTTGATAAAGTATAATTTCCTTTACCATCATTCATATATAATTTATCTAAGTAATTAGCGCTAAATTTTGTGGTTTCTATACCTCCACTACAAACGTAAAGGTCTAAATCACCATCTGCATCAGCATCAAACAAAACACTTTCTGCATCTTCTGCTGACCTTTGTAAATTAAATGTTTTAGATTCTTTTTGCACAAAAGAGTTCCCTTTCTTTAAAAATATATTTGAAGATTTTCCTTTTGAACCCCCTATGAAAAAATCTTCTTCACCATCATTATTTATGTCTCCAACACTCATTTTAGGGCCTTCTGTACTTCTCATAAACGGCAACAATCTTTCTACATTAAAATCTACGTAATTGTTTTCTTTGTGTTTAAAGTCTAAAACCTTATTTACTTTGGTAAATAGTTTATTAGTAGTTTTATCCAATTGCTTTTTACTTAATGCATCTTTTTCAAAAAGGGTAATAGTTTGGTCTTCTTGCACATTATTTATGGTAGTAGATTTACCTGAAGGCCAAATTACATGTAAAGATAAATTTCCTACATTTTGAAACCCAAAATTAGGTCTATTGTCCATAGAAGATTGAAAACCTCTTACAGGTTGTTGTTCTAAAAAATAATTTTCATCATCATTTGTGAGTCGCAACTTTGCTCCAATAGCATCTTTGTTTGCACCTTCACCTTTTAGAATTACTTTTACATGATGTGCGTTTGCTAAATTATTTTTATATATAAATAATGGCATATTTACATTATTTACAATTAAATCTAAATCTCCATCATTATCTAAATCTCCATAAGCTGCGCCATTAGAAAACCCTTTTGTATCTAAACCATTTTGTTCTAATTCAAATTTCAGGTTTCCTTGATTGATGTAAGCATGATTCTTCACTTTATTAGATGGAATTATATCAATAAGTTTTTTGTAATCTACCTTATCATTTGTAACAATAGATTGTATAATTTCTTGGTTAGACACATATCTTAAGTAATCTTGATCTGTTAGATCTTTGTAAATGCCATTTGCAATAAATAAGTCCTTTAAACCATCATTATTCATATCAAAAAAGATGGCACCCCAACTCCAATCTGATGCTTCTACTCCACTAAATCTTCCAACTTCATTAAAAGTTAAATCGGTATTATTAAGCTGTAGCATGTTTCGTGTAAACTGATGATAATAATCGTTTTTAAGGTTGTATTGGTATTTGTTCCAATCTTCGAAAGTAGTTACTGTTTTAAGTCTTTCATATTCACTTGGCAACATTTCTGTTACAAAAATTTCATTATAACCATCATTATTAATATCTGCAGCATCTGCACCCATAGATGCTCCACTAATTGAATTAATTGATATTGTTAGCTGCTCTTTAAAAGTGCCGTTTTGTTGATTAATGTACAGATAATCTCTTTCAAAAAAGTCATTAGAAATATACATATCTTCCCAACCATCGTTGTTAAAATCACTTACTGTAATTCCTAATCCAAAACCAATCACACTGCCATAGATTCCTGCTTGTTCACTTACATCTATGAATTTACCATTTCTGTTTTCAAAAAATTTATCACCTCCTAAAACATCTCTATTAGGACGCTCATTTTTTGTAAGATTAAAACTCCCTATTGCTTGATATGAATTGTTTAATAAATAAACATCTAAATCTCCATCCTTATCATAATCAAAAAAAGAAGCGTGTGTAGAAAAGCCCAAATCTGCTAAACCATATTCTTCAGCACTTTCTGTAAAAGTTAAATCGCCATTATTAATAAATAATTCATTTTGCTTGTTATCTCCCTTAACATCACCTGAATTACAAACATAAATATCTAAAAAACCGTCTGCATTAATATCTACCATAGAAACTCCTGTAGACCATGCTTTTGTTCCTATAATTTTAGCAGCTTCAGAAATGTCTTCAAATTGAAAATCGCCTTTATTTATGTATAATTTATTGTCTGATAAATTTGATGTTAAGTAAACATCTTGCAAACCATCATTATTTACATCGCCAATTGCTACTCCTCCTCCATTATAAAAATTTCGATACTTATAAACATTAAAATCATTGGTAGATTCCAGATTATTTACAAAATCAATTCCAGTTTTTTCTGAGTGTAATAGTTGGAATTGTGGGAGTTCTTCTCGACTTTTATCACAAGAAAAAATGATTAATAGTAGAATTAGTGGGAATTTTTTAAACATTCTTTTATTTAACAAGTGAATTGTATTTGTATTCTAAATTTTCAATAAGTACAGAGATATCTCTATCTGATTCTATCTTAACTTGAATTTGTCTGTTACCATCAACTTTTACGATAGCATTATTTTTTGTTCTGATAAATTCGTTTCCTGGATACCATTTTAGCAAAGTATCTTTTACTACTGGCAACAATTTATCTGATTGCAAATCTTTGTTCCAAGGAGCCCAAGCAGAATATGAAAATTTCATATCCATTGCTGTAATTTTATTGTAAGCATTAAATCTTGCATAAAACAACATTAGCATCCTTTTGGTAGCTTCAATACTATCTTTTGGTTCTAGAATAGTTTGTACATAGTCATTATTTTGACCATGAGTTGCAACACCTTCTTTGTTTAACTCCCAACAAATATCATAAAATTCTTTTCTGGTTTGTCCAAACTCTAATCCATGAAAAATAGAGTCATATCTATTACCACTTGCCAATTCATCTTTAACTAGTTTTGTATATTCTGATTGACATGAATAGATTAAAAAAAAACTAAAAGTAAAAATTAGAAGTTTATAAATTTTAAATGTTCTCATTGAATTAATTGTTATCATTTACTTTTAAAAACACCAAGTTTTCGTTATTAATTGTTGTTAAAATATAATTTTTATTATTGATTTTTGTTTTGTGAAAATCTCTAATTTGACCTTTAACATTTAATGATGTTACTGCTCCAAATTGCGAACCATAATCATCACCTAACATTAACCAACCATAAGATGCATCTTGACGTCCAAATTGTGGTTTTACTAAATACTGATTTCCTCCAAACAAAATATCTAGTACACCATCATTATTCACATCTAAAGTTTCTATAGCTTCTATATTAGAATATTGAATTTTATTTGGCAAACTATGCATGGTAAAAGTATTGTTTTCATTTAAAAATAATGCTGATTTAGTAATAGTAATATCTCTAAAAACAGCATTTTCTAATTGTTCTTTTGTAAAAATCGAAGCCATACTTGCATTGGCATAATCTTTATAATAACGTAGTTTTGTTTTTAAACTTACAATTTGCGAGATTAACTCGTCTCTATCTAAAATAGGGTAATATTTTCCGTTTTTAGTATAACAGATTATCTGTTCTACTTTACCATTATTATCAAAATCAGAGATATAAATACGTAAATTATTTTTTAAAAATGTATTCTCTCCTTTATTACCAGCAATAATATCTAGATCTCCATCATTATCTATATCTACAGTTTTGAAAGTTTTCCAAAAACCTGAATAATTTTGTAATTGATATTCTTTAGTTTTATTAACTAATTCACCATCAAGATTTAAAAAGACAGATATGGGCATCCATTCACCAGAAATAATTAAATCTTTCACTCCATCTTTATTGATGTCTTTCCAATCTGAATCTGTAATTAAACCGAGGTTTTGCAAATCCAATTGTTTAGAAATTACAAAATTATTATTTCCTTTATTTTCTAATAGATAACCATTTACTGGCAAGCCATATGCTTCGACTTTAAAACGTTCACCTACAAATATATCTTCATCTCCATCATTATCGTAATCGTAGATACTTACAGTAGCTGAACTTATAGGTTGTTTAAAAGGTAATGCATTTTGTGCTTTGGTAAAGTTACCTAAACCATCATTTAAATAAAGACGATCATGAAGTAAAAAATCAAATTTTGAATATGATTTCCCTCCACTTGCAATATATAAATCTAAATCGCCATCTTTATCACTATCAAAAAATACAGCATCTGTATCTTCTGATGATTTATTTGTAATAAATGGTTTAGAAACAGATATAAACTCATCTGAATTCTGAGATAAAAACAATTGCCCCAATTGACCTTTTGCACCTCCAATATAGTAATCTAGTTTACCATCGTTATTTAAATCTGCACTTGCAACATTAGGCCCTTCATTACTAAACATTTCTGGTAATAATTGTTCCCTATTAAAATCTACAAATTTGTTTTCTTGATGCTTAAAATCAAATAAAGATGTGTTTTTAGAGATAAAGCTTTTATCTGAATTTGAAATTAAATAACCATCTTCAGTATTAATATTAGGTTGACTGTATGTGTATTGTTTATTCGTTTTTAAATTTTTAAATAATGATTTACTTGAATTTGGCCAAGTAATTCTTAGACTGTCAATTATATCTGCATTTCCAACTCCAAAAACTAAGTTTATTGTTACTGAGCTTTGAAATCCTCTTGAAGGATAATTTTCTAAAACACTATATTTATTATTATAATATATTTCAGATTTTGTCCCAATTGCAAATTTATTTTTTGCTTCACCTAATAATTTAATCGTTACACTTTTATTCTGAGTACTATCAGTTTGATTTTCATAAATAAAAGCAGGCATATTTACATTGTTAACTACCAAATCTAAATCGCCATCATTATCTAAATCTGAATACGCACTTCCATTACTAAAACTAGGTTTTTGCAATCCCCAATCATTAGTTTTATCTTCAAAATTAAAATTACCAAGATTTTTATGAATAGAATTTGGAAGGGCTTTAGAAGGCATTAACTCAATTAAATTTTGAATTACATCACTCCCATTTTTAATCATTTCTTTGATACGTTTGCCATCTTCCATGTAATTCAGATAATCTCTATCTAACAGATCTTTATAAATACCATTACTGATAAATACATCTTTCAATCCATCATTATCTGCATCAAATAATAATGAAGACCAACTCCACTCAGAGTTAGAAACATTAGAAAACCTACTTACCTCTAAAAATTTACTCTTTCCTAAGTTTTGATGTAAAGCATTTCTACTAAATTGATGATGATAACCGTTTTTAACTGCAGCATTATATTTATTCCAAGTTTCAAAAATAGTTTTAGTACGTTGTCTGTCTAAATTTTTAGGCAACATTTCTGTAACCATAACATCTGTAAAAGAATCATTATTTAAATCTGCTGCATCTGCTCCCATAGAACCCATAGAAATAGACTCCATTTGATTAGTTAGCTCTTCTTTAAAAGTACCATCTTTTTGATTGATGTATAAATAATCTCGCTCAAAAAAATCATTTGAAACAAATATGTCAGGCCATGTATCATTGTCATAATCACTAACTGTGATTCCTAAACCAAAACCTATTGCACTAGAATAAATATTTGCTTCTTTAGTAACGTCTGTAAAGAAGCCATCATCATTTCTTAATAATTTATTTCCATTTATTGAAGCTATATCTCTCTGATTTTTAATGAGATTGTAATTACCTACGGAGCGTATAGAATTATTTAATAGATAACAATCCAAATCTCCATCTTTATCATAATCAAAAAAGTTGGCTTGTACTGCAAGACCTGTTATATTTAAACCATACTTTGCAGATTGTTCAGAAAATGTTAAATCACCATTATTAATATACAATTCATTATGTCTGTTTTCTTCTCTTGGCGGACCTGCTTTACACACATAAATATCAAGAAATCCATCGTTATTTATATCTACAAAACTTGCACCTGAACACCAGCTATCTTTAGAAGCAACTTTAGCTGTCTTGGTAATATCTTTAAATTGAAAATTACCTTTGTTTAAATATAATTGATTGTCAACTAAATTTCCTGTAAAAAAAACATCATCTAAACCATCATTATTAATATCACCCAAAGCTACTCCTCCACCATTATAAAAATTCTTATAAGTGTATGGATTCAAAGTCTCTGACACCAATAAATCGTTTGAAAAAGTAATTCCTGAATTGGTCTTTTCTAGGAATAGAGTTTTATCATTTTTAACATCTTTACAAGAGGTAAAAACTATAAAAAGTATGCAATAAATTCTATAATTAATAGTCATTAAATGATAAAAATAAATTTATAGTTGAATGATATAAAAATCGATTATTTGTTTCAAATATAAAAATAAGAAGAGGGTAAATTTGAGATTATTTTGTCTTTTAAAATACAAGTATATCCTATAAAAAATAACGGGTTGCTAATGATTAAGCAACCCGTTCTTGATATTAAATAAAGTTTAGTAAATTAATATCCAGGATTTTGAGTCAAAGTTCCTCCACTCGCATCAATCTGCTCTTGTGGAATTGGAAACAATATCTTGTGAGCATCGCTGTTAGTTTTCTCCCACCAAGAATCACCCCATTTTCCAAAACGAATTAAATCTTGACGACGAGTAACCTCCATAAACATTTCTTTACCTCTTTCTGCTAAAAATTCATCAGCAGTTAAAGAACCTAAAGGTGTTGTTAAACCTGCTCTATTTCTTATTGTATTTACATCAGATAAAGCCATGTTCCAGTCTCCTGCAGCTCTAGCCATACCCTCTGCTCTGATTAAATATAAATCACCTAAACGTATGATTGGGTAATCATTATCCATATTGTCTTGTCCTCCTTGTCTAAAGCTAAACTTTCCTAAACGTGCACCACCTTCTCTAGAAGCATTTGGCTCTAATTCGTTTATTTCTGGAGTATAAGATAATTCTAATTCTGATGATTCTGCGTAATCTACAATAACAGATCCTTGATAATCTAATTGAGTACCAACAATAAAGTTTGCTTTCTTACGTTCATCTCCAGCTTCATAGGAATTATAAAATTCTTCTAAAGCAGAATATCCGTTCCAAGGTTGAGATGATAAGTTATACGAAAACTGGTTTGCATAGTGCAAAGTCATTCGTGCAAAATTCATATTTGGACCTGATACATTGTCATAAGGAATAGACCAAACCATCTCTGGATTGTTTCCGTTATTTGGGGCAAAAATAGTTGCATAACCACTTAGCATTTCTGGATCTGTATCAACCGCAGGTCTTTTACCTGGATTTTCTACTTGGTATCCATTATCCACTAACATGTATCCTCCATTGTCAATAACATATCCAGCAGCTACTGCAGCTTCTGAATATCTTGGAGTACCTGTATATACTTCAGCATTTAAATATAATTTAGCTAATAAACCTAAAGCTGCGAATTGGTTAATTCTGTAAACTTCTTGGTTTGTAGTCAAAGGACTAGCTGACAGATCCATACCTGCAGTAACAGAAGACACACCTAATGCTGCTAATAATTCAGTTTCAACAAAATTAAAAACTTGTTCTCTATTCGATTGAGGAGCATCTACACCTGGAGTTGTAACAATTTTTACATTACCCCACATATCTAACAACCTATAGTAAAAAAACGCTCTTAATGCTCTAACTTGAGCTGTTTGATTTGCGTCTAAACTACCTGATAATAAGTTATTACACTCACCAATTGCACTGTACTGCTGACCCCAAGCACCATTAATTGGCCCATTAGTAGAAGTATACGTATGTCTGTGCATATCAATCCAAATTCCACCATCAAACCAGTCACCACCTTTTTGAGTAATTGCCATTTCATCTGAAGATACAGATTGAACTGAAAAATAACCACCATGGTTTGCTGATCCTGATTCTCTTAATTGCGCGAATGCAGAGTTTAATGCATCTGAAGGTCCTGCACCTCCACCATCAAAACTCCCAAATGACGGTTCTGATCCGTTGAATGATTCTGTTTGTTCACCTACTAGTACTTCATCTAAATCTGTACAAGCATTGAAGGAAATCAGAACACAAGAAACTGTAAATAATAAAAGTATTTTTTTCATTTTTATGTGTTTGTTAAAAATTAATGTTAATTCCTAAAGTAACTGTTCTAGAAGCAAAGTAATTATATCTTCTATCAATACCAGGTGTTAATGGATCTGCGTTTCCTGATAAGAAACCTCCATTATCAACTGAACCTCTATCCGTAAAAGCTGGTTCTGGATCCGCTCCTGAATAGTTAGTGATCGTAAATAAATTTTGTCCTGTTAAAGAAACTCTAATATCTTTAAAGTATTTGCTTTCTTCAGAGATATCGAAAGAATAACCAACTGAAATGTTATCTAACTTTACAAAATCTGCTTTTTCTACATATAAAGAACTAAATTTTGCATTTGTAATATTAGCATCCGCGTACTCTGTGTTAATAAAGTTATAAGAACCTTGTGAACCTACTCTTGGCTCATAGAATACTCTAAAGTTATTTACAAGACTATGACCAAAAGCTCCTCTAAAGAACGCATTTAAATCCCAGTTTTTATATCTTACAGTGTGTGTCCAACCTAATTCAAAATCAGGAATACCTTTACCTAATTTAGTTAAATCTCCATCAATAACTCCATCTCCGTCTGCATCGATTGCATTACCATACTCTTGATTTACATCTATATTTCCGTCTCCATTTACATCTACAAAATTTTGGCTACCATTAGTAACTGTTCCATCCCATAAAGCTCCATAGATTTGACCGATTTCTTGACCTTCAGCAACTAAAATTACATTAGTATCATTCTGTCCTGGAGCTCCTAAGTTACCTCTTAAACCTGGTAAATTATAAGAATCTAAGGTAGTTTTATAACTAGATAAAATTATACCTGAATTATAGCTTAAATCGGTACTTTTAATAATATCATAATTTAAAGCTAATTCAAAACCACTAGTAGATAAATCTCCTCCATTTTCAACTCTTCTTCCAGAAGGATATACTGCATTATCTACAGCTCTTTCTAAAATAAAGTCAGATACTTTTCTAGTGTATAAATCTAAAGTAGCATTTAATCTACCTGAAGTAAATTCAAAACCTAAGTTTGTTTCTGCTTTTTCTTCCCACTTTAAATCCGGGTTAGCATCAGTTAATCTTTGATTACTCAATAAATCTGAAGTTGGTCCAAATTTAGAGTATGCTAAACCATAATCAGATGGTAAAGATCCTGTAACACCATATCCTAAACGAACTTTAAATAAATCTACATTATCTAATTGTAAATATTTATTAAGATCTGCACCAATACCTAATGCTGGAAAAAGACCCCATTTGTTGTTATCTCCTAATTTACTAGAACCTTCTCTTCTTATAGAAGCGTTAAAATAGATTGCATCATCGAAAGTTACATTTAATCTTGTAAAAAATGCAATAATCTTTTGATCTGGAGAACGGTTACTATTAACTTCAATAAAACCACCATTCAATTGATCTTGAGACCATTCTAATGCGTTTATATATGCTAAATCATCGTTTGGAAAATCTCCAGCTGCTAGAAAGTAGTTAAAGAAATTTTCTTGTTGCCAAGAGTATCCAGCAGTTACTTTAAAATCTAACTTATCTGTTGGTTTAAACTTGTAATCACCATAAACTTCAAATAATTTAAAGTCTCTGTCCTCTGTAAATAATCTAGCTAAACCTTTACGGAATGGATTATCTGCACCACCTCTAAACAAAGAAGTTGTTTTATAGTATTCTCCATTTGTAAGATTAGTAGACTGCTGAGAATACAATGCATTTAAGCTAATATCATCTGTTATGGTATATTTAAAATTAGTAGAGTAAGTAAACTCACTTCTTTCTCCGTAGTTTGAGTTTTGATCCTGAATAGAAACTGGATTAAAACTATCAAATAAACCTAATGTTTCAAAGTAACCTCCATAAGGATCTCCATTGTATGGATATGGTGAATCTGCACCTAAAACTGGCGCAGTTGGATTATATAAAACTGCATACCTTAAAGCTTCATTAAATCCAAATTCAGATTCTCTTTGCGTATAAGATGCATTAAAATCTACTTTTAATTTATCATTTAATAATTTTGTACTTGCTTGAAATCTTGTATTGAATTGATCAAAACCTGAATTCTTTAAAATACCTTCTGCGTTTCTAAAGTTTGCAGAAACTCTAAAACTAGTATTATCGTAACCTCCAGTAATGGCAACATTATTTACCTTTGTTACTGCATTTCTTGTTACTAAATCTAACCAGTTTGTTCTACTACCTAAATCTGTTCCACCAGCAGCAACAAATTCGTCTCCAGTCATATTTTGAACTTGATTTTGAATAGATGACATTGCTACAGAAGCATTATAAGATATCTGAGTATCTCCTGATCTACCTCTTTTAGTAGTAACAATAATAACACCACTAGAACCACGAGAACCATAGATTGCAGCCGCAGAACCATCTTTTAAAACAGTCATACTTTCAATATCACTAGGATCGATATTATTTAATGATGCTCCAATAACACCGTCAATAACAACTAAAGGCTGAGAGTTTGAACCAACTGTAGAAATACCTCTTAAACGAATAACAGCATCCGTGTTTGGATCTCCACCTTTATTGTAAATACTTAAACCAGAAACTTTACCCTGTAGTAATTCAGACGCACTGTTTACTGTACCCTTATTAAAAGACTCCTCATCTACTTTTGTTACAGATGATGTAATTTCCTTTTTTGTAGTACTACCATAACCAACAACAATAATTTCGTCTAATTGATTACTCTCTTCTGTTAGAGTTAAATTAATTGTTGAAGCTGTTCCAACAGTTCTTTCTTCAGTCTTATAGCCTAAAGACCTAAAAACTAACACATCACCTTGGTTTGCCTTGATAGAGTATTTTCCATCAAAATCTGTTTGAGTACCAGTGCTTGTGCCTTTAATGTTAACACTTACACCCGGTAAACCACCTGTAGCGTCTGAAACAACACCGGTAATAGTTTGACCATACATAATGCTCCCTACCAATAAAACGAAGGAAAACATTAATTTTTTTAGTAACTTGTTTTTCATTTATGAATTGTGTTTTAAGTTAATTTATTCAATAGTTACAAATTATATAATTATTGAAATTTGAATTAATATATTGTAATGTTAACAAAATTTTATGACAATATTAAGGAATTCACAATAAAAACAAGAAAAAAAAGTCTAAAACGTTTTCGGAAATTTGTTTTTATAATTTTCTAACCCAGATATTTCTAAAACTGACACCACTGTTATCCTGATGATCTTGTAGTTTAATAGGTTGCTCGCCATGAGCATTATACTTTGGCCAACCAATATATTCGGTAGTTCCTTGTAGCTCAAAATTATCTTGTATTAACACACCATTATGCAATACTGTAATTGTTGCTTTTTCTATAAGTTGTTTATTTTCATCGAAAATCGGTTGGTGATAAATAATATCATAGGTATTCCAATTTCCTTTTTTAGAACTCGCTTTAGCTAAAGGTATTGACTGTTTGTAAATTGACCCTACTTGTCCATTTACATACGTTTCATTATCATTATTATCTAATATCTGAACCTCATACCTGTTTTGCAGAAAAACACCACTATTACTTCTATTTTGACCATCTGCTCTTACTTCTTCTGATGACTTCCATTCTAGATGCAATTGAACTGAACCAAAATTTTGTTTGGTCTGAATATCACCTGCTCTATTTTTTACTGTCATACGCTTATCTGAATTCAAAATCCACTGGACTTCTGTTGAGTCTTTAGAGGAAATCCACTCATTAAAATTTGTACCATCAAATAATACAATAGCATCTGAAGGTATATTAGTTTCTGAATTTACAGTTACAGTTGGTGGTTTAGGTTCCCAAATTTCAGTTTGCTCAGGCTTTGTGGGCTCTGCTTCATGCTTCTCAATAACTTCTGACTGTTTGTCTGTTTTTGAGTTACATCCAAGCACAAAAAGTCCTAGTGAAAAAAGTATTATGATTTTTTTCATTCTATTTATATATAAATTATGGTTTAAATTCCTAAAATTCTATTTAGATGATTTTGATCAACGTTATCCTTGCTTCCTGCAAAATCATCGAAGCGTTTATTGGTAACCTCAATAATATGATCTTGTATAAATTTTACGCCTTCTCTAGCACCTTGTTCTGGACTTTTAATAATACATTCCCATTCTAAAACAGCCCAGACATCACAGCCATATTCTGTAAGCTTAGAAAATACTTTTTTAAAGTCTACTTGACCATCTCCAGGAGATCTGTAACGACCCGCTCTGTCTTTCCAATCATTATAACCACCAAACATTCCTTTTTTACCTGAAGGATTAAACTCAGAATCCTTGACATGGAACGCTTTTATAAATTCATGATAATGATCTATGTATTTTATATAATCTAATTGCTGCAATACAAAGTGAGATGGATCATACAAAATATTAACCGCTGAGTGATTATTTGTAGCCGCTAAAAAACGTTCAAATGTATCTCCATCATGAATATCTTCTACAGGATGTACCTCATAACAAACATTCACATCATTCTCTTTAAAAATATCTAATATTGGCAACCATCTATTAGCTAATTCTTTAAAACCAGTTTCTACCAAACCTTTAGGTTGTTGTGGCCAAGGATGCATTACTGGCCATAATAAAGAACCTGAAAAAGTTGCATGAGTATTTAAGCCTAATCTTCTACTTACAATACCTGCTTTTTTCATTTGATCTACAGCCCATAAGGTTCTTTCTTTTGGCTTACCATGTAATTCTTTAGGTGCAAAAACATCGAACATTAAATCATGAGCTGGATGAACTGCAACCAACTGACCTTGAATATGAGTTGAGAGCTCAGTAATTTCTAGTCCATATGAATTTATTTTACCTTTTAACTCATCACAATAAGTCTGACTTTCAGCTGCAGTATCTAAATCAATTATAGATTTATCTAATGTTGGAATTTGAATTCCTTTGTACCCAAGATTTGAAACCCATTTACACAAACCTTCTAAAGTATTAAATGGCTCCTTATCTCCTATAAATTGAGCTAAGAAAACTGCTGGTCCTTTAATTGTAGTCATATTATAAAATCTTCTTTTAATAATTGTGGATATCTACCCATACATTTCCTTTCTGATGAGATTCTACCGCTTTTTCTATAAAACTCATACCTCTAATTCCATCTATCATTGTTGGAAACTCTGCAGCATCATAAGGTTGTTTTAAGATTGCTTTTGCAACACCTTTATAAATATTACCCATAGAATCAAAAATTCCTTCTGGATGACCTGGAGGTAATTTTGTACCATCTAAAGACAACTCAGAATTATACTCATGACCTGGCTTTAAAACTTGCAGTGGTTTACCATCTTGCATTAAATACAAATAATTAGGATTTTCTTGTTCCCATTTTAAACCTGCTTTTTTGCCATAAACTTTTACAACAAAACTATTTTCTTCACCAGTTGCAATTTGACTTGCACATATAACTCCTTTCACATTATTTGAGCACCTTAAAAGTACTGTACCATCAATATCCATTTTGTTGTCTGAATAGAGATAATTTAAATCTGCTAAGATGGATTCTATCTTTAAACCTGATACATATTCTAACATATCAAAAGCATGCGTACCAATATCTCCTAAACAACAACTTATTCCTGATTTCTCAGGATTTAACCTCCAAGTTGAAGATCTTTTTTCTTTATCGTGAATAATTGGATTGATCCAACCTTGATAATATTGTGCATCTACTTTTTGTATTTCTCCTAAATCTCCATTTTTGATCATCTGTTTCATTTGACGGATCATTGGATAACCAGTGTAAGTATATGTTACAGCAAATACAGTTTTTGCGTTCTGCAAAGTTTGATGCAAAATTTCTGCTTCTGCAAAGGTGGTTGTCATTGGTTTTTCACAAATAACATTAAAACCATTTTCTAAAAGACTTTTTGCCATTGGAAAATGTAAAAAGTTTGGAGTCAAAATAGATATCACTTGCATTCTCTCATTTTCCGGTAATGCTAATTCTTTTTGAATTAAAGTATCTAAGTTTTCATAAACTCTACTTGCAGATAAATCTAACTGATCTGCAAATTTTAAATTTTCTTGGTAATCTATATTAAATACACCACCCACTAATTCATATTTATCGAACATAGATGATGCAACTCTGTGCAAGACTCCTATTAATGAATCTCCTCCACCTCCTAAAATGCCAAATTTAATTTTTCCCATTTTATTTTTAAGATTTATATGCTACTTTTTCGTTCTTAAAAAAGAATCCAAAAATCAGCATTACAACAACCGCAAATATTGCTGGAAACATCCAAATATTTTGCCAAGCATGTATACCTTCTTCTACAATATTTTGATCTACAATTTTACCTGCAACCCAAAAACCAACCAACATGCCAACTCCATAAGTTGCTAATGTTATTAAACCTTGTGCTGCACTTTTAATTTTTTCACCTGCTTTAGAATCTGTATAAATTTGACCTGAGACAAAAAAGAAGTCGTAACAAATACCATGTAAGGCAATACCGATAATCAGCATAAAAAATAAATCGCCACTATTACCATAAGCGAATAATAAATAACGAATTACCCAAGCTAACATTCCAAATAAAACTGTTTTTTTGAATCCATACTTTTTGAAGAAAAAAGGTAGCAGTAACATAAATGCTACTTCTGATATTTGCCCTAATGAAGCCCAAGCAGTAGAATTATCAACTTTATATTCAGTTAAAAATAAACTAATATTTTGATAATAAAAAGCCAGTGGAATACATATTAAAAAAGAAGATATAAAGAAAATAAAGAAGTTTTTATCTTTAAATAATTGTAACGCTTCCAAACCTAAAATATCTGATATGGAAGCTTTTTCATCCTTATTAGCTGAGGGTGGCGTTTTTGGTAAAAAGAAACAGAATACTCCTAAAACTAAAGAAGCAATGGCTACCATCATAAATGTATTTGATAACATACCTGCAGCAATATTTGCTTCAGAATCCCATTTAAAAACAAAACTGATGGTTAAACCTGCTATAATCCAACCAACTGTTCCCCAAACTCTAACCATAGGAAATTGTTTAGCTGGGTCTTTCATTTGATTAAAAGAAACTGAATTCACCAAAGCTAAAGTTGGCATGTAAGCTATCATATATCCTAACACATAAGGATAAAACACGTTAAACTCGGTTGATTGCGCCATTAAATACATTAAGCCTGCACCAATTAAATGTAGAATTGCCAGAATCTTTTCTGCGTTAATATATCTATCTGCAATTAAGCCAATAATAAAAGGCGCTATAATAGCTCCCCAAGATTGTGTAGAATAAGCCATACCAGTTTCAGCCCCAGAAGCATCTAAATTATTTCCTAAAAAAGTACCCATGGTTACAAACCATCCTCCCCAAATAAAAAATTCGAGAAACATCATAAAAGACAATTGGTATTGAATTGATTTTTTCATTGTTGATTTTGCTTAATTAATTTTATAGCTGCTTTGCAGATTTTAATAATAAATCTCTTATTGCAATTACTCCTTCTTTTTCAGATAACCTATCTCCTTCATATTCTACTCCAATAAATTCACTGTATTCTGCTTCTTTGACAATTTTTAATATTCTAACAAAATCTAATGTAGTTTCATTTCCATTTTCATCAAAATCATAAGCTTTTGCACTTACAGCTTCTGCTTCTGGCATCATTAACTCAATACCTCTATACTTATCTTTATACTCTTCTTCACAATCTCCCCATTTTTCTCCATCTTTTCTCTTCACACACCAATTCCCAAAATCTGGAAGCGTTCCACAATTTTCCATACTTACTTCATTGATTGCTGCCATTAAAATATCTGCATCCGAAGATAACCAACCATGATTTTCACAAAGAACATTTATATTTTTTGTTGCTGCATAAGTTGATATTTTTTTTAAACCGTCTACAACAGCAGTTTTCCAAATTTCTGGATCATTGGTCCCAAAAGTATTTACACGTATAGAATGGCATCCAAGTTTTGCAGCAGCATCAATCCATTTTTTATGATTTTCGACTGCAGCATTTCTAACATCTTCACTAGGATCTGCCAAATCTCCTTCTCCATCTACCATAATTAAAACATTTTGCACACCATGTTTCTTACTTAAAACCTGCAATGAGTCAATAACTGCATCAAAACCCATTTCTTGAATTTGATTTTTATACAAATGGTTTACATACTCTAAACCTTCAAAACCCATGTTCTTAGAAATTTCTGCAAACTGAAATGGACTAACACCATCATCATTAAAAGTTCTATGCAAAGACCATTGTGCTAAAGACAATTTGAAGAAAGGTGTTGCTTTGTCTTTATAAGCCAAAGCTGTATCTTCTGAATTTTGAGATTCCTTTTTATCTTCATTTTTACAACTAACAAATAGTAACGATAAAACAAAAAGTAATGATAATAGGTTTGATTTTTTATTGAAAATAAAGTTCATTTTCTAAAATATTTTTGGTTGATTTAAAACTAAAATTATAAAACTAAAATTATTTTAGTGTCTATAATTATTCAGTGAAAAATTTTAAACACTCTCAAAAACTCTTTTTCGAAAGATTATTGGAGTACATTTCTCTTGCTTTTTAAACATGGTTGCAAAATACTGACTGGTTGAAAATCCACACAAATAGGCTACATCACTTATATTAATATCTGGTTGTTCTATTAAAACTTTTTTAGCCATTTCAATACGCTTTAACATTAAATATTTCATAGGTGTTAAATTGGTTAATTGCTTGCAATGATGTGTAAACCTAGTTAAACCAACCCCTGAAGATCTTGCCATTTTTTCTAAAGTCCAATTCTCTGTTAAATTAAGTTCTAACTCTTTTAAAAATAACTTTACACTTCTAGAACTATTGGTTAAACTCTCATTCAAAGAAACTTCTTCTACAATTAAAAGCTCTAACAAAAGCAGTAATAAATTATTTACTAAAATTCGTATTACAGAAGCCCTATCTCCTTCATTATCAGAATCTACTGCTTTTCCTATTTTTTGAAAACACTCACGAATTCGCTTATCTCCTTTCCAACAAATCTTTTCATTATGCCTTAAAATGTTTGTCAACTTTTCCAAATCTTTAGGTGCTAGAAAAATCCAATCTGGCCATTTCCAATTTTGATGAGGCCTTCTGACATTCAAATCCAAAATTAGCCAATAGAATTTACCCATACCTATTTCAGGATTACCCACTTTATGCATTTCCCAAGGTCTAGTAATAGTTAAACTATCAGGAACCAGTTCCATCTCTTCTCCTTGCTGCGCATAAGGCATTGTTCCAGATTCTAAAAAATGTATTTCTATACCTTCATTTCTATGCCAATCCAAACCCCAGTCTTGAGGCTTATTTGCATCCCAATATCCAATACTATTTATCCCTAAAGTATCATCTGTTAATCGATCTCCAGGATATGTATATCTTGCTAACGCTTTAAACTTTAATTTGTTTCTATTTACAGCATCAATTAAAGGCAAACAGGTGTCTGCATGATACTCCATTTCACCTACCTTAAATGGTGTTATATTTTGTACATTTAATTTCATTGAAAAATATTGAACATTATAAAAGTGCAAAATAAGTAATATTGGATTATGAATAATGAAAATTTCTTAAATTTAATTTTTGAATATCATAATTAATTTACGTTAAAAGCTATATATCATGAATGACAATAAAAAGAATATGGAAGATCAGCAATTTGATGCCATTGTAGTTGGTACTGGAATTTCTGGTGGATGGGCAGCTAAAGAGCTTTGTGAAAATGGTTTAAAAACATTAGTACTAGAAAGAGGTAGAATGGTAGCCCATGGAGATTATCCTACTGCATATTTAGATCCTTGGGATTTACCTAATGGAGGAAAAGCAACACAAGAAATCATCAATAGAAAGCCTAAACAACATAGAACAGGTTATACTACACAAGCTGCAAGAGAACACTTTTTTGTTGATGACATAAAGCACCCATATAATGAAGATAAAAGATTCGATTGGATTAGAGGTTATCATGTTGGAGGAAGATCTTTAATGTGGGGAAGACAAAGTTATAGATTAAGTGATATTGATTTTGAAGCTAACAAAAAAGAAGGTATTGCTGTAGATTGGCCAGTTCGTTACAAAGATATTGAGCCTTGGTATGATAAAGTTGAAGAATATATTGGGGTTAGTGGGCAGAACTTAGGCTTAAAGCAATTGCCAGATCAAAAGCTACTAAAACCAATGAACCTAAATTGTGTAGAAGAGCATTTGCAGGCTAAAATAGAAGAAAATTTTGATGATGATCGAGTTTTAACTATTGGTAGAACTGCACATATTACAGAAGGTACAAAAGAAGGTATGGGCAGAAGTACTTGTCAATACAGAAACAGATGTATGAGAGGCTGTCCTTACGGAGCTTATTTTAGCAGTAATTCATCTACACTTCCTGCAGCAGATGCAACAGGTAATATGACACTTAGACCAAATTCTATTGTTCATGAAGTTATTTACGATGATGTAACGAAGAAAGCAACTGGAGTTAGAGTAATAGATGCTGAAACAAAAGAAAGTCATGTTTATAAAGCTAAAGTGATTTTCTTATGTGCATCGGCAATAGCATCAGCATCAATTTTATTGCAATCTAAGTCAGAACGTTTTCCTAATGGATTAGGTAATGATAGTGGAGAATTAGGTCATAATATTATGGATCATCATTTTCATGTAGGAGCCTCTGCCAAAGTAGATGGTTTTGAGGACAAATATGTTAAAGGTAGAAGACCAAATGGAGTTTATATACCTAGATTTAGAAATTTAGGAGGAAATACAGAAGTTAACTCTTTTAAGAGAGGTTATGGTTATCAAGGAGGAGCAAGTAGATCATCTACTTCAGAAATGGTTGCAGAATTAAAATATGGACCAAAATTAGCTGAAGAAATTTTAAAACCTGGCGAATGGAGAGTAAATTTATTAGCTTTTGGAGAAACACTTCCAGATCACAAAAATAGAATGTATTTAGATGAAAGTAAAAAAGACGATTGGGGTTTACCTACAATCACTTTTGATGCTGAATTTGGAGAGAATGAATTTGCGATGCGTAAAGACATGCAAGAGCAAGCAAAAAAAATGTTAGAATCTGCAGGTTATAAAGATGTGCAAGGCTATGACAATGGAGGCATGGCTATGGGATTAGGTATTCATGAAATGGGTACTGCAAGAATGGGTAGAGACCCAAAAACATCTGTATTAAATGGAAATAATCAAATTCATGCTTGTAAAAATGTTTACGTAACAGATGGTGCTTTCATGACTTCTTCAGGCTGTCAAAATCCGTCATTAAGTTATATGGCATTTACTGCAAGAGCAGCAAACCATGCAGCAAATGAATTAAAAAAGAACTCATAAAACTATAAACATGAAACGTAGAGAAGCCATAAAAAACATAGGATTTGCAGCTGGATTTGCAGTGATTGCACCAAGTTTTTTGAGTATGTTACTAAGCTGTACTTCAGAAGAACTTTGGATACCTAAATTTTTAAAAGAAGAAGAACAAAAAGCTCTTATAAGTATTGTAGATATTATTTTACCAAAGACCGAGAACACACCTTCAGCCACTGAAATGAATGTTCCTCAATTTATAGATAAATATATAGACGAAGTTTTAGAGCAAGAAGATCAAGAAATAACAAAAGCTGGTTTTGATAATATTATAGCTAAACTAAAAACCAATAGTGAAGCCTCTATAGATGATGTTAGTATAGAACAATATACGGCTTTGTTAGACAAACATTTACTAGTAAAAAGCGAAGATGATGCTGAAAGACTAGCAAACCCAGATTCTAAATTAATGACAACTTCAGAATTTTTGGGACAAATAAAATGGATGACCATCAACGCTTTCTTAAACTCTGAATATGTTGGAGAAAATATTTTGGTTTATGAACCTATACCAACAGCTTATTATTGTGGAGATCTGAAAGAGTTAACAGGAGGAAAATCATACTCATTGTAAAAAAAAGAAAAATCAACTAACCATTTTAATAGCAGTAAGGAATGAAACGTAATTATTTATTAATAACAGTTTTGTTTTTTACTGTTTTTTTTAGTTGTAAAAATCAAGAAAATAAAACTACAGAAACTGAAAAATGGACTTCCATTTTTAATGGTAAAAACTTAGAAGGATGGACACCTAAAATTAATGGTTATCAATTAGGTGAGAACTATAAAAATACATTTAGAGTTGAAAATGGAGTTTTAAAAGTCTCATATAGCAATTATGATACATTTACAAATCAGTTTGGGCATATTTTTTACAAAAGTGCTTTCCAGAAATATAAATTAAAACTTCAATATAGGTTTGTAGGTCAACAGGTTAATGGTGGTGAAGCTTGGGCTAAAAAAAATAGTGGCATTATGTTGCATTGCCAAGAACCGAAAACAATGCTTTTAAACCAAGAATTCCCTATTTCTTTAGAAGTTCAATTATTAGGTGGAGTAGATAAAACCACTCAAAGACCATCAGGAAATTTATGCACACCAGGAACTCATGTTGAAATGCGAAATAAAAAAATTACAGATCATTGTATAATTTCTAGCAGTGAAACTTTTTATGATAGCAAGTGGATTACTGCAGAAGTTAGCGTTACAGATAGCATTATCAAACATTACATTAACAACAAATTGGTAATTTCTTACAACAACCCTACTATTGGAGGTCAATTTTTAGAAACTGCATCAAAAGAGATTCAGGCTAAAGATGGCCAAAAAATAAAAGGTGGCTTCATCTCTTTACAAAGCGAAAGCCACCCGATTGAATTTAAAAATATTCAAATTCTAGAATTAAAATAATTTAATTTTTTATTCTACAATAAATTTACCTTTCATCATTGCAAAATGCGCAGGAAAACTGCAGATAAAATCATACTCACCTGAGGCAGGTGCCTTAAATTCTATAGTTGTAGTTTCACCCCCTCCAATCATTTTTGTATGCACAATAACTTCATCAGATCCTGCAGGAATGTAATCATTGTCTTTTGAGGCAGCTGCTGCAGAAGCAAAAGTTGACATTTTTACACCTTGCTTTAAAATCACTACATTATGCCCCATAATTTTTTTATCTAATTTACCTGTATGAGTTAATGTCAATTTTACTTTTTGATTTGCTTTTACTTTTATTTTTTTAGTACTAAATTTCATTTTATCACTAGTTAAAATAAACACATTTGCAATACCATTTTCATCAACAATTACGGTAGGTTTTTTCTCTTCTTTTTTCTTTTTTACAATTGCTGTTTTCTTAACCTTTTTTTCAGTGATTTTTGCCTCTACTTTCTTATCATTTCCACAACTTAAAAAGAGGATAACTCCTATTAATACAAGTAAAATTCGTTTCATTATATGTTAATTTGATTATTTAATAAATATATAAATTTTTATCCTAAAAGCATAAAGTTTACCCCTTAAATCTCACTAAATAAAGAATAAAAATGGTACCTTACTAAAAAATTTTAGACGATGCAAAAAACTAATTTAAAAGAGATTGCAAAAACACTTGGGTTTTCTGTAGCAACAGTTTCTAAGGCGTTAAATGGCTACTCTGATGTTAGTGAAAAAACAAAGAAATTAGTTCTAGATTTAGCTGAAGAATTAAACTATACACCTAACTCATTTGCAGTTAATTTAAGAACCAAAGAATCTAAAACCATTGGTGTTATTATACCAACAATGGTGCATTATTTTTTTTCTAATATTATTGATAGCATTTTAAAAGATTGCGAAGAAAGAGGCTACATGGTTATTATCATGCAATCAAATGAAAATTATGAGCTGGAAAAAAAGCAAGTAGATTTGCTTTTAAGTAAAGGTGTAGATGGTATTTTAATTTCTTTATCGAATAAAACTAGAGACACTTCTCACCTAAAAAAAATCATAAATTCAGGAATTCCCTTAATTCTCTTTGATAAAATTGATAAAAATATAAAATGTTCTAAAATTATAAACGATGATAGAAAAGCAGCTTATGATGCTGTATGTCATCTTATTAAAAATGGTAATAAAAGAATTGCTCATTTTAGAGGCGCACTAAACCCTCAAAATTCAATTGATCGATTTTTAGGATATAAAAAAGCTTTAACCGATAATAATATTGAATATGATCCTTCTTTGGTCTACGAATGCAAAAATAACAATAGAGATGATTTTGTTGAAGGTGCAGAATTAGCAAAACAATTAATGATAGATCATAAAGATAATGTTAATGCCATTTTTACGGTTAATGACTTAATTTCTATTGGAACTTTAAACTATTTTAATAGGAATAACATAAAAGTACCAGATGAGATTGAATTATTTGGATTTAGCAATTGGTTTATGACAAACGTTACAACACCTTCTATTTCATCAGTAGAACAAAACGCCAATAAAATAGGTAAAAAGGCTGCAGAAATTCTTTTTAAAGAGCTAGAACAAAAAGCCAATGAAGAAGAAATTTTACATGAAACGCATATCATTGAAACTGAATTAATTTTCAGAGATTCTACCAATAATAAAATTAAATAATTATTTTTAACCAAGTAAATCACTAGTAATACTGATTTTTTTATACATACCTTGTCCATAAAATTATCAAATAAAAATGCCAAAAAAAGGGAAAGAAAAAAACACGGCCAATAAAGCAAAACATTCTAAGCTGATGCAACAAAAAATCAGTAAGGTTAAGTTAAAAAAACAACTTCACAAAGACCGTTTAAAAGCT
>Ga0233438_10000557_pt1 | contig 46609 bp, 34 predicted proteins | sample SI_123_September_FD_182720 | JGI IMG/M metagenome (GOLD analysis project Ga0233438, IMG submission 182720) | Seawater microbial communities from Saanich Inlet, British Columbia, Canada - SI_123_September2016_10_MG | ecosystem: Environmental > Aquatic > Marine > Inlet | place: Canada: British...
AACCGTATCGAAAATGACCTTAACAATCGCCCTAGAAAAGTGCTAGGATTTAGGTCACCAAACGAGGTGATGCAAAAACACTTACGTCGATTGGGTGTCGCACTTCAGAGTTGAATGGGCGCAAAGAATTTATAACAGAATTGATTGTTGGATTTTTGATAAAAAAAAGTTATGTTAATGTCTCACTTGAATCAAAGAAATTTTGCAAAGTAAATTATTTGATATACGTTCAAAAATTGGTATTTATTTACTACCAAATATTTTAACAACTTTAACTTTGTTCTCTGGTTTCTATTCTATCATTCATGCTATCAATCACCATTTAAATGGCGCAATCTACGGAATTATTGCAGCCTTGTTTTTTGATGGTATAGATGGACGTGTAGCACGCTTAACAAACACACAAAGTGAGTTTGGAAAATGCTACGATAGCCTGGCTGATTTAATTGCTTTTGGTCTAGCGCCACCGCTAGCGATCTACTTGTTTATTCTTAGTCAGTCAATCACCTATGGTACAGCAGTTTCTTTTTGCTTTTTAGCTGCTACTGCGCTACGCCTGGCAAGGTTCAGCATTCAAGATGACCAAACTAAGGATCATTTTATTGGGTTGCCATGCCCTGCAGCAGCAGGTGTTTTGACAAGTTATTTATGGCTATTTAATGATTATGATTCGGTGGGCACCATGACTGCAGTGTGTTTTGTGGTGATGGTCTTAATGTTATCTGGTTTAATGGTGAGTTCTATCTTATACCCAAGCTATAAAATGGGAGGCTTTACCCAAGCTCATTCTATGCTAGTGGCTATCGTTATTATCTTGATTACCATTTCATTATTTATTAATCCACCGCTAGTGATTTCAGCCCAGTTAACTTTTTATACAGTTTTCTACTTAATTAAGTATTGCCTAAGAAAAAAGGGTGGTTCATGAATTTAGCAGCAGAGATTGTTTCAAATGTTTCTCTCGCTCTTAAAGAAGATATTGGTTCTGGTGACTTAACCGATCAATACTTGCAAACTAACCAAGACACTGAAAGTTCAATCATCTCAAGACAGCCAGCGAGTATTGCTGGTCAGCCTTGGTGTAATGAAGTGATTAGACAGGTTGATAAAAAGTTAACCATCACTTGGTTAGTAAAAGAGGGAGGAGTAGTTGATTCCAATCAAGTCATTGCAAAAGTACATGGACCGTTAGTCAGTCAGCTAAAAGTTGAACGAACCTTACTGAACTTTCTTCAACTTTGTTCAGGAATTGCCACGACTACGAGTATGTGGCTTCAAGCAATTAAACCTTATAAAACAAAAATACTTGATACAAGAAAAACCATACCGTCACTCAGGCAGCTTCAAAAGTATGCAGTTAAAGTTGCTGGTGGACATAACCATCGAATGGGCCTTTACGATGCCATATTAGTGAAAGAAAATCATATCATGGGACACGGAGATTTTGCTTCACTCGTTGATCGTGTCGTTAAACTTAAAAGTCATGGACCTGTATGGGTTGAAGTGGAAAATATGACTCAGTATCAGATAGTAATTAATAAAGCAGTTGATGGCGTTTTACTTGATAATTGGTCTATTGATCAGGTGAAGTATGCAGTTTCAATCAAACCTAAAGGTTTATTATTGGAAGCATCTGGTGGTATTAATTTGCAGAATGTTGCTAGTTATGCTGCTACTGGTGTTGACCGTATATCAATCGGTGCATTAACAAAAGATATTAGCTCGATTGACTTGACGATGCTTTTTCTAAAGCCATCTATCACAGCGCCTTAAGGTATATAAATTAAACATCTTCTTAAATACTATTCAATAGCAATTTTCTACATATCAACTTTATTACAATATTGATGTGTCATTTTACTATTTTTTAGATTCTATTTCTAAGTAATGCTCTGGATGCTTTTTCTCTAACTGATGATTTAGATAGCAATATACCTGTTGGTATAATTCATCTTGGTAAAGTTCATCAGATTTCATGGGTCCTTTTTTAGAGGTTTTTTGAAATAATTGGTTGTCGGTATTTGATGATATTTTGAGTGTCACTATCCCATGCCAAATGATTGTTATAAAAAGACTTAAAAATAATCCTAGAGTGAGAGCTGATAGTTTAATTTGTATAATGACAATATGTATGGGAGTGCAGGGGAAAAGCCACCAAACTATTGCATAGTGAAGCCAAAGTAGTATAAAGATGAAAAAGAATTTTAGAATAAATTTTAATAATTGAAAAAAAAAGTGTGAGCCTTTGTAATTGGGATTTCAGTTCTTACCTCATTTATTTGCTTTTGAAGATCATTATCGTTTATTTTAAAATGGGAAATAATATTTTTTATCATTAATATATTTGGCATTTTTGCGACCATCTTATTTGTTGCTGGTTTGAATATTTTACGATCATAAATCAATTTTTCTTTATCTAAGGAAGGTGATAGTTGAGAAATGCTAGAAAAAAAATCATTTAAAGACAGTCGGTACATATGCTCTTTAAAATTGTTTCTGTGATGTATAAGGCGATCAATTTCATTTTCAAAAAAATCTGATTTTTTTAATCCTATGAGATCCAACTCATCCATCAAGTGATTTTTTAACTGATTATTTTGATCTAAATTACTTTGGGTAAGCTCTGGGTTTATTAGATGGATAAAGTTAAGGCATTCCATCATGATGAAGTACGTATGTATGACTTGATCAAATTGGTCGTGATTAGCTTGAGGGTGGTCAGATGACTTCTTGATTTCTCTGGTACTTGTGTTAATGGAGTAGCTAATATGATCAAAAGTGATCTGAACTATTTTCTCATAAATCATTGAATTCTATAAATAATAAATGAATTTATATCAACACATTGACTAATATCCGTAAAGTAATAATCAACACTTATTAATATTCATCAAAATTCTTGATTTGGATGATTGCTGGCTTTTAAAAGAAGTTCGATTTGGTGTCTTTTTTTATTTGCGTTAGTATAGGGTTTTTTTGAGTTCAAATATGCGAATTGAGTCAGATAGTATTGGTGAGATCAAAGTACCTTCAGAAAAATATTGGGGTGCGCAAACACAAAGGTCTTGTCAGTATTTTAAGATTGGTTCAAATAAGATGCCGATGGCTTTGATTTATGCTTATGGGCACTTAAAATCTGCCTGTGCAGAAGCCAATTTCCAATTAGGCCTACTTGATAAAAATATTACCAAAGCTATTCAACAATCTGCAAAGCGGATTATCAATGGTGAATTAGACAGCCATTTTCCATTAAGTGTTTTTCAAACTGGCAGCGGCACGCAGACGAATATGAACGTCAATGAAGTGATTGCAAATGTAGCGATTGAACAGTTAGGTGGTCAGTTAGGCTCAAAAGACCCAGTGCATCCTAATGATCATGTGAATCGATCTCAGTCATCAAATGATAGTTTTCCTACCGCCATGCACATCGCGGTAGCCAGTGAGGTTCACCAATCTTTAATGCCAAGTTTAGATAAACTTATTGAAGTGGTTTCAGGTAAGGTGAAAGCATGGGACAAGATTGTTAAAATTGGTAGAACGCATTTACAAGATGCTGTGCCATTGACTATGGGGCAAGCTTTTTCAGCTTTTCAGGATTTATTTGAGCAAGATAAACGATCCATACAGATTGCGTTGGAGCAGGTCTATGAACTAGCTATTGGCGGGACTGCAGTTGGTACTGGACTCAATGCACCTGATGGCTTTCAGGAAAATGTAGTTAAGGTGCTAAGAGAACAAACAAAATTACCTTTTCAATTGGCAAAAAATAATTTTTCTGCGCTGAGTGCACACCAGGCTTTAACCAATTTAAGTGGTATTTTAGCAACCCTTGCAAGCCATTTAATGAAATTGGCGAATGATGTCCGTTGGTCTGCCTCAGGCCCACGTTGTGGTATTGGAGAGCTAACCTTACCTGCGAATGAACCTGGTTCATCAATTATGCCTGGAAAGGTGAATCCGACACAGTCAGAAGCCTTAACGATGTTAGCTGTTCAGGTGATGTCACTGCATCAGGCTGTGCTGTTCGCCAATTCACAGGGAAATTTTGAGCTTAATGTCTTTAAACCTATGATTTTACACAACGTGCTTGAAAGTATTCAATTGTTATCTGATGGCATGCTCAGTTTTAGTAAACATGCTTTACAAGGTTTAAAGATTAATTTGCCTCAAGTAACTAAAAATCTAGAGCAATCATTGATGTTAGTTACTGCACTAGCTCCTCACATTGGCTACGATAAGGCCTCTGAAATTGCCCACCACGCTCATCAACATCACCAAACCTTAAAGCAATCTTCAATCAGTTTGGGGTATGTGACAGAGAAGGATTTTGAACAATGGGTTAAGCCTGAGTCAATGGTTTAAGTCAGGTATTACTGTTGCAGTTACCTCATTCATTTGATTGTGATCAACTCCGTGCACAGAAATTTTTAACCAATCAGTTATCACTATCTTGGTACCACCGGTACTTAAAAAAGCCAATCGTATGGCTTCATGGGCCAGTTGGCTCTGGAAAGAGCTATGTTATGCAGCAGGTGATCAACCATCATAGTCCATTATTTAAGAGAAAGCATTGCTTAGAATGGTCTAGTTGGCTGCAACAGCAATTAAAAACCCATCAAGGTCATGCTAACCCAATGTCACAAATCTACCGCCGCTTCATGTGTCAAATTAATGGTATCGTGATTGATGATCTAATGATGGATAATATAGCAACCTTTCAATTAGTTGCTAGGTGGGCCTTGCTGCTTTACAAAATGAAAAAAAACGTTTGGATTACAGCTAATGCTTTGCCTAATCAATTAAGTAACGACCTCGTGATAAAAAATGTTAATAAAGAATTATCTAAAACACTTGAGCAGAAAATATTAGGAGTTAGGTTTAGGGGCTTAGTTGATTATCGGTTAGCACATAATCCTGTAAGGTATTTGTATGGACAGGGTGATCGGTTATCAATGCAACAGATATTTGATCAGCGTGCTGGACATGGAAAATACCAATCAAGCTATCCTGTAGGTCGGTGTCAATTACCATGTATTGCTCAAAAGCCTGATTTGATTTGGTGCCAGATGTCTGATTTATGTCAGCCACCTATGAGTCGATTTGAGTATGCATCATTTCAAGATCTTTCATGTATCTTGATTTCAGATGATTTGGATCGATGGTCATTAAATGTCTGTTATAACTTTGTTTACTTGCTAGATCATTGTTTTGATACCAGAATCAAGTTGGGTTTTCAGACAGAAAAAGATGACCAAGTCATCCAACAAATCTTAACTTCTAGTTACCGTTTTGGTGAGCGCGCATACTCACGACTCATTGAATTATGCTCAGATTCAAGTGGCAACATTTCGACAGAATAGACTTTTTCAAAGTCTGGATCATGGCCTTTTTCCCAGGCTCTACCACAGTACCATTTTAATTTGATAGTTTTTGGGCTTTTAAGATTGATAAACGTATTATGCACAAATTCGATTTTCCACTGGCTATAACCAGGTGCGCCCATTAGCTTGGTATCATTTACGTAAGGTAGCTCTGAAATCTTAACTGATTTTGAGTTATTCTTCATGGGCTGGCAAACATAGCCAGTAGTTCGGTTTTCAGCAATTTTTATAACAACGCTTGGGTGCTTTGAATCAACTAATAGATTAGCAGAAGAGCTGCTGTGACAGTACGCAATTGAAGTTAGTATAAGTAATAATATGCTGATTTTTTTCACTGTCGACCTCATTAATCAAGAAAAAAATAGTAACATGTAATAGAGGAATATAACAATCATGTTTGAAAGCAATCAATGAGAAATAAGTGGCTTATAATGTTGCTTGAAGGATTCGCTATCAAGTTATAAAATGATTCGTAATGAATGACCAAATAAGGCTACGAGCAAAAAATAATTTCATCATGATCAATTACTATTCATATTTTAGGCATAAAAATTTAGTGATTTATAATGAAATCATGCATTTGCTGTGATGTGTATAGTACATCTTTTGGTCAGTCGATAAAAATAACTTTGTAGCTGCAATCTAATAAAAAGTTTGCTATATTAGAGCAAGTTTTGAAATATTAAAAAATGATTGAAGTGTCTAATAAAAAACTAGCAAAACTAGCTATTGGTGCGGCTCTCATTGCGGTCAACTTACTATTACCTGGCAACTGGCTTATTTTATTAATTGAAGGATTAATATTATGGACATATAAGGATAAAGTGATGGGTAACGAAAGTACTAGCCTGAAGGCATTAGCCGTTCATTTTGTCTACATTTTTTTGCACTTCTGTAATCAGTTTTTAACTATCCTGGCCTTGCCATTATTTTTGATGCCACCTGAAGGCATCTTTTTATTCTGGTGTTTGAAAAACCTCTGGAGTATTAAATTTGCTGGCCAATTTAAGGGTTATTTACCAAAGTGTCAATTTGCATTGTCGACACTATATGCCGCACAAATGCTATGCATTAGCTTATATTTGCTGCAGGTGTTTGTTGGACCTATTGCCATGCTTGGAACGGCTGCAAGCGTTGTCAGTTTCTTTAGTTTCTTGGATTACTTGATGATGGCAATGCTCTTATACCAAGCTAATGAAAAAAGGGTATTTGAAAAAAATCCTGAAGACCAGGCAGCTAAATCGACTGAATTATCTAATTCAGTAATAGATCTTTCAAAAGGATCCAATGTTCTAATAGATATAATTAAGAGTTTTTTTTCACCTGCTCCCACCGCCTAAAAAATATAAATTATTGTATGATAATTGCTCACTGCTGAAATCCTACATTTTACAATTATAAATCAATGTACATGGGTGGTAATTACGATGTTTTTATTTGATCATATTTAAACTGCATAATACGCTATTGATTTAATATCCGCCTTTGTGATGATTATTTTATATGCAAGTGGCCAAGAAATTATAGTGTCACGCAAATTCTTTCATTAAATTTGATTCGCTAATACGAAGTCTTGATGTGACTGACTGGACAAGCATGATTGAAAATCACAATCATCTAAGCTTTCTAAATCCCTTTCATGGATTTGTTGTTGATTGATGACATGATAGCTATTGAAATAACCCTGTTTGATTTGCTCTTTGGTCAATGGTTTGGTTTCATATATTTTTTTGGAGAGTTCAAACATGTCAGGGTCCAGGTTTGAATTTTGGGATGTTGTATTAAGCGATTGCAATAGAAGTGAGCATAAAAAGGTTATGGGTAGGATAAAGATGTTGGTATAGGTTAAATTTAAGTATGAATAAGCTATTATTAGCTTGGTTGTTATATAACAGGCGCCGGACATCCATAGTATATCGTGGAGTGGTTTTTTTGTGAAGTAATCAGCAATAAAGTGTACGGGAAGCAGTAATAATGCAGCTATGATTGCTGTGTTGAGTGTTAAGTAGGGTAGTAAACAAAATAATGAACAATATAGAAAGGTCAATAGCGAATGTGACATTCTTTTAGAGATCCAAGTTAGTGTACTGCTTCTTTTATCTTGCTGATTTGTTAAAGCGGCTTCTAAATCTTGCAATTTCCTTGCCAATTTTGTTAGAGAGGCATTAACTTCAGGGTGATTTTCTGCATGTATTTGATTAGCGAGCATTATGCCTTTTTCTAAATTTGATAGTATTTTGAAGGGACTTTTCGTGTTATGAGCATAGAGAATTTCATACATAAGTGGGCATGTCAGGTTAATTATGTGATGGTTAGCAAATAGTTTTTCATTATTCATGATTTGTGCAATAAGTGCCTTTATAGGATTTTCTGAATCACTATCATGCGTGGCATCTTTTAGGTATGAAATTATATCATTGGCTGTCATTTCGTTAATAACTTTGTCCACCTGATTGTAGAAATCATTGATTCCTCTTTTTTTTATTTGTCTTAAAATATGATAAATTGATCCAGAGTTCGGGCCAAATATTTGTTTAAATTCCTGTTCACTAAAGATAACAGATATCTTGGTAATATCATCAATCAGTAGATGTGTGGATTGATCTGCTGCAAGTTTTTTGATATTTTCAAAAAATGAACTTTTTAGAAGGTCTTTGTATAACTGATTGATTAGCTTTGTAGCCAAGGATCTTAACTCAAGATCACCCATAAAAGTATCAAGTGTTTTGGTAAACTGTTTGATGTTGCCAATTTTATAATATGTAGAAAGTGCATAAATGTAAGTGATATTAAACTTTAAATGTTGGCTGAGGTTGATAAAGGTTTTCAGGTTGATTGGATAAAAGTGCTGTGGTGTGTCTGTGATTTGTGAAAGGATATAATATATTTGATTCAGCACTTTTTGACCGATTTTTTCTTCAACAGTAGGAATTATTGGAGTTGATCTACCAGTAAGTTTATTTGTAATGTTTGAAATGGCTTGCGAAGTAGATTGAGCAACCATGAGCATAGCTTCTGAGAGTGATGCACAGCGATGATCCAAGTGATCGATTGGAGTATCACTTATCGATAAGATCTCCTCATAATGTTTATCATACGATGATAAAAAGCTTGTTAATTTTTCACTGTTAAATGTCAGGCTTTCATTACCTAAAACAGGTTTAAGATGATCCAAAATAGGCATGAGTGCATTTACAGTATTAGATATGCTGAATAAATACTGAAAAGGGCGCTTTTTGGTGCTTGTCCATTTACTTAAGATGAATTTTTGCTGTTCATCAAAAGTCATGTAATGTTTTGCAAAATTTGCAAGTGAGAAAATTTGATTAGCTTTTTTGGCAATTGCGAGGTTAATTTTTTTAATATTATTTTGATTATATTCCTCAATGGCTTGTTCAAGCGTTTTTACGCTGTAGCTTTTGTATTTAAATAAAAAAATGCTTTTTGTAAATAAAAATATAGATTTGGGTATATCAATATAATAGTGAATATCCCTAAGATGTGCCTGAAGGTTTTGACTGACTTTCTGGGTTAAGTTGACGATTTGCTTATTTGTTTTTTCTTTATCATAAAAAAGATGTTGATCAATTTCTATTAAGCTAGAAATAACATGTTTAAGCAATAATTTGTTGAGGTCAGTATCTGGATCTTCTTCAATTTTTGCAATGATAGCATCAGAGATTTTACGCGCTAAATTAGGCAGATGCTTGAGGTATAAACTTTCATTTCGGGCATTAATTTCAACAGGGGCCATTTTAGGTTGTTGACTTTCGTATGAAAACAGATATCTTTCTGAATGACCATTATTTCTTAGCCTACCTTCTATTTGACTTTTTTCATATAGATTTTTAGTTGCTGTACAGTTAATGAGAATATCTAATTGCCTGTCATCATAACCTGTTCCCAATTCAGATATTGCCGATATAACAAAAGGAATAAAGTTTAATTTGAAGGCTATTTTTAGTGTTTGTGGAGATATTCCGTTGTCTTTCATCCTAATCTCAAAACCTGTTTGAAAAGGATTTGCTTTATCAGCTAGACATAATTTGTTTTTTCTATCTGTTTTGGTCGCAAAACCATCTGTGTGGAGATATTGGTGTTTCATTCCAAATGGGTTAGGTTTGGTGTAAAACTGAGACATTTCTATGCCAGAATATGTTTTATTTTTAGACATTTCAGTGTCTTCATAATCAAAGCCAAATGTTATCATTCCAAAATCTTGTAAATATCCTTGAAAGCTTTGATTACTCATAGCTTCTTTAATGAAATCATGATCAGAAAGATTTTCTTTTTGTGAAAATAAATCATTCAGACATTCGTCTAACTGTTTAAACCAATTATTATTTTGATGTTCAAGTGGCACTAAGTTTGATAAGTAAGAATGAATATTGCCATGATAATTCTTGTTAACTTGATCAAGATGATCGTTTAATTGATGAAATAATATTTGTTGAATTTTATCTCTAAAGTGATGGTTTTGTGTCTTGCTGTCAGCGCTTATGCCAAACATAAACTCTTGAACAGCATATTTAAATCCTGATCGAAACATTCCACCCTGAAAATAAAAACTATCTTGGTAACCAAATTTTGAACTAAATTCTTCAAGATCTTTACTTAAAAAAAGACTAGGATTTCTGTGTGGAATGACACTTTGTTTTATTTTGTATTTCAAATATAAATTTATAATATCATCTAAGCTATCAATAATGCACAATGTTTTTTTGTGTGCTTGGCAAGCGGCAAATTTTTTGGCCAAATCATTTATTGGTGTAAATGCACCGCCATAAAAATGGTTTGTAATTACCTCAGAGCACCAGGCACTTGGTCCTGAAAAAATACTAAGTGCATTTGATTTTATATCCCCAAAAATAATATATTTTGCTTGGATATCTCTTTGCGAGTACTCTAGAGTTTTTGATATTTTAAGTAATGGAGTAGTTGGGCTAGCAGTAAAAAAAATTGTTCTTATCTTTTTGGATAAATGTTCCATCTGGACTTTTGATATTTCGTTGGTAAAGCAAAGATGTGCTTCATCAATAATCAGCAAATCTGTTTGCTGATTATTGTTATGTTTAAGCAGTTTATCATGATCAATAAGGATAATTTTATTTAATTTATATTGTTCAAATAAATTTTGTGGGATGAGTTGTAAAAAGGTTTGCTGGATTTGGTCAGCAAGCAGCGTTGGATAGCTTATTGTTACTGATTTATTTTGGAGTAATTGATCAAGTGCGATGAGGGCAATTTTCCATGATTTTCCTGATCCAGTTTCATTGCTAAAAAGGCAGTTTTCATTTATTTCTTTGTATTTAAAGGTAGATATATGTGAATTCCTTACTAAAGAGATTTTAGTTAGATTTTTGTCATCATTAAACATTAAATTGAAGTTACCACAATTTAATTGATTAGCTGTAATTGTATAACCATGACAATCAATTTTTTTTGTATGATCTAAAAAAATATCTTCAAGCATAAAGATGATCTGTTTTAAGTTACATAAAACCAAAAGGCACTTTTAAATATAGGAGCATAATCATTAAAAAGTGTATTTTATTTTCAACTTTAACTTTTATGTATTTGTATTTAAATGTATTTCTATATTTATCACCAGCTTAATTATGCGAGTGGTAACCTCGAGATTAAACAAAAAGCTGGCCCAGTATAATGCCTTTTTTGACAATGAAAGTGACGACAAATGAGTAACGAACTCCAGGGTAATAATCAAGATTGTCTTTAGCTTTCCATGGGTAGCATAACCAAAAAGAGAAAAATCTGCCCAAATAAAGCCTATTTGAAGAAGCGAATGTGAAAGTATCTTTGAATAAACTCTTTCATCAATTTTTCCATGACCCTATGTCAGGATTGGTAGTATTTTTTGACCCATTTTCAGGGTCAACGTCAGAGATTTTGGTATTTGAATTTTTTTCAATACAGCTTTTGAATTTCTCAATAAGTGTTTCACTTCCTTGATAGCGACTATTATCACAAAAAAGAGATTCAATCACATCAAAGTGGTTATACGCAGCTTGGAGGCCAATCAGTAGCCATGGTATCCAAGTAATCTGGCATATGAGTAGATAAGTAAAATAAGGTGTATCTAATAAATTGATAGCGGCTAGGATGGAAGTAAAAATCCATATTAGTTCGATGAGGTTACATAACTGTTGGCTGTAATAAAAGGTTGATACGTAAGATGAGAGACAAGGTGGTATTCTTTTAAAAACCTCATTGTAGAGATTATATACGGTCGTCATGTAGTAGAGCATGGTAAGAGCACAGAAAGTCAAAAATATAACTTGCAGAAGAAACCAGATAGGAAGAAGCGCGAGCATTTTGAAGGATCTAAATAAAAGGTAGCTTAATGTAATATCTGATAGAGCATTCTTAATGGGTTCTATAAAAGCCTTGATACTTTTGATGTAATTTTGCAGGTTATCTTCAACGACAGTATTACTCAAGATATTAAATATATTGTCAAACACATAACGACCGAAAAATTATTATTTTACTTTAAATAAAGCGATGTGTAAATTGTTGCGTTTTATTAAGTTTTATTTATCTTGTAAAAATTTATCGCTTTTTGGGTAACGTGATCAGGTAAACCAGCTAACTTAGCTACATGAATCCCGTAACTGCTACTAGCTGGGCCATCTTTCAGTTGATGAAGGAATACAATGTCATCACCTTGACTGTGAACAGTGACTTGACGGTTGATAGCACCATCCATTTCTTCAACAATTTTTGTTAGTTCAAAATAGTGGCTAGAAAAAAGCGTTAATGATTTTATAGATTTAGCTAACTCTTCTAAGACAGCTGAGGCAATCGCTAGACCATCAGAAGTACTTGTACCTCTACCTATTTCATCCATTAAAACCAGACTTTGATTGGTTGCGTGGCTCAAGATGAAAGCGGTCTCAGTCATTTCAACCATGAAGGTAGACTTTCCCGAACTTAAATCATCATGCGCACCAATTCTTGAAAAAATTTGGTCAACAAGGCTAAGATCAGCTTCTTTGGCTGGTACATAGCTACCGATGTGGGCCATACAAACAATCATTGCAGTTTGACGCATGTAGGTAGATTTTCCGCCCATATTAGGGCCAGTGATCAACTGTAATCGTTGTGCTTGGTCCAGTAGGCAGGTATTGCTTACAAAGGCTTGCTGATAAGCTGATAATAATGGGTGTCTTCCATCTATGATGTTAATATTAGAAGGAAGTTGATTGAATTTTGGCTTTACCCAATTTAGTGTATGGCTTCGTTCGGCCAGGTTTGTAAAAACATCGATATGTGCAATAACTTTTGCAGCTGACTGTAGTGTATGAATATGTGGTTGAAGGTTATTAAGTAGTGACTCATAAATTTCTTTTTCCAGAGCAACTGCTTGTGCCTTAGCGGTTAGTATTTCGCCTTCAAGTGCTTTTAGTTTTGAAAACGTATAGCGTTCATATAATTTAAGTGTTTGTTTGCGCTCATAGTACTCAGGCACCTTGCTGATTTGTGAGTGTGGAATTTCAACTGTATAGCCGTGCACTTTATTAAACTGAATTTTAAAGTTAGCAAATCCATGCTTACGCTTTTCTTCTTGTTCTAATGCTAGCAAGCAGGATGTTGCATCTTCTGATAGCAGGCGCAGACGGTCAAGTGTTTGATCAACGCCTGATTGGATTAAACCACCGTCTCGAGTGTGGGTAGGTAGATCATCTTTCAGCTTTTGATTGATTGAGGTATAAACTTCGTGGCAGGGATTTAATGACTGGCTAATTGTGTGAATCAAGTTGTGATTTTGGTGATCAAGAATTTCTTTTAAATGTGGTAGTGCATGACAACTTGCCTTAAGTTTCAGTAGATCTTTTGGTTGGCTCTTATGCAAAGCTAATTTTGCTGAAAGGCGCTCTATATCACTTATTAAGGACAATTTTTTCTGTATGGGCTGTATGTCATTTACCTTGTAAAACGCTTCTACTATGGATTGACGCTTTTCTATGGCTTGAATATTTTTTAGTGGCTCATTAAGCCAGGATCGCATCAAACGTTTTCCCATTGGTGTTTTGGTATGATTAATCAGGTTGATCAGTTGATCATCTCCCTGGCTATAGGGGCATAGGCCCAAGTGTTGTCTTGTGGTGTGGTCAATGATCTGGTAATGGTTGTGGCGTTTAATTTTAGGTGCTTTTAGATGCCTGCAACTTTGCTTTTGTGTATGCTTTAGATAGTTTAGCAAACTGCCTGCAGCTCCGTAACCTATCGTTAATTGATCACCACCCAAGCTGTCCAGATGTGTCATATTAAATTGATCTTGTATAGCTCTTTTAGCACTGTTGACTGAAAAGTCTAGTGCAGGTCTAGCTGTCCAGGAAATATGATCTAACTTTGTGAGTGTTTCAGAGGATTGCTCATAAATAATTTCTTTCGGTTGCCACTTTTGAATTTGTTGAATACAAGCTGCTTTGGTATCTAGCTCAGAGATAAAAAAGTCTCCACTTGCCAGATCAACCCAAGACAATGCGTAGCGATCTGTCGCTAGATAGCTCATTAAGTAATTGGGCTGATCAATATCCATATGAGATTCATCGATTAATGTGCCTGGGGTAATGATTTGAGTGACTTCACGATCAACAGGGCCTTTGGTATTAGGTAGAGAGGTTTGCTCGCATATCGCTACTGAATAACCTTTTCTAAGTAGCTTAGCAATATATGGATTAGCAGAATGATACGGCACACCGGCCATTGGAATTGGCTGGCCATTAGATTTACCCCTTTTGGTTAGGGTAATATCTAATGCTTTTGAGGCAATTTGCGCGTCTTGATAGAACAGCTCGTAAAAATCCCCCATGCGATAAAGTAGGAGATGTTCTTGATGATTATGTTTGATTTTAAGGTACTGGGCCATCATTGGGGTGTGGCCTTCAAAACAGTCCATGCAGACAAATGATTGTAAGACATGTGATTATCTCAAAATGCCTTTTAACTGTCTAGCTTTTCATCCGACTGATCAGTGACTTTAGGGGGGGGGGCAATATGCTTTTGATAAATAGTTTTTTCAATTTCTTGGCCGTTTGCATCATACACAAGAAATGCATGTTGTCTTAAGTTGTAAATGCCTAAATATATTTGGCAGTTAGGGTAAAGTTGACTGACTAGTTTGTGATAAGAGGTTAGTTGGTTTAGAAAATTAGCTTGCAGTTTGCTGCTTAATGTTTTGCTGGTTTTATAGTCAATAATCCAGAAAGTTCCTAAGGGATCAAAAAATGCGCGGTCAATCACTGACAAGCCAGGGTCATGAGTTGACTGTTGAAAGATCTGCCATTCAGTCTTCTCATGAAAATGCGGAGATAAAATCCACTGTAACTCATTTGTTTTTAGCGCCTTAGTCAGCGCTGGAAGTAGTTCGTTTATAATAGATTGGCTTGTTTGGCAGCCCTGTTTTTCTAACCACTGCTGAGTATTTTTTATGAGTGTATGCATTGATAGATCTTGTTCACGGTAATGAACAAATAGTTCAAGGTAGTAATGGGCTGCTAAGCCAAACCAAGTGTCAAAAGATTGTTGGCCAAATCGATCGGCTTTTTTGTATAATTTTTTCTTCGGGCGAGTGATATTATTTTTTGATACTAATTCAAGCGTCATGACACCATGTACATGTTTATTTTTTTGGGGGAGCTTAGGAGGTAGATAAGCGACTTGGTGAGTGGGTAATTGATAGCGTTGGATGTAATCCATCAAGCTATGGTTGTCTACTTTTGCAAGATATGGATCTGAGCTTTGACTATAAAGAATGAGGTCAAGAGTTTGTTTAGCTCTGGTGATGGCAACGTAATGTACGCGCAAATTTTCAAATTGATCTTTTTGTTTTTCCATATAGGAAATCCATTTCATCCATTCAGGAGCATCAAAACGTTGAGAGTTAATGGCAAATAAGGCATGAGCTTGGCCTTGATGATAAAAGTCATGCCAGAGTAATAGGTTAGAGCTTGGTTGGCTCGAAGAAGATTCAATGTAGGGTAAAATAACGTGATCAAACTCTAGCCCTTTAGCCTGATGGATGGTCATAACTTCTGGTAAATTTTGAGCAGCTGGATAGGGCACATAGGTTTGAGTCAGTATTTGATCAAAAACGATAGCTGGATGTTCTTTATGGTTTTGCCAGCATTGAATATATGCAGTGATAGCTGGATTAGCTACGCAGGAAGGCCGGATAGCTTTAAGCAAAGTGATTAGAATTTCAGTAAGGTAACTGCTATACAGGTCATCAATTGCTATTTGTAAGGCGTCAAGGATACTTTTTAAATGCTTCTGCATTGACCTATGTTTTATATGTTGAATCGCAGACAAGATAATCTGGCTGACATGCAATTGATCTTTTAGTGGTTTAGCCAAGTATTGTATTGGTATTTGAAGCCATTTTGATGCTAACCAGCCACAAGCATGGTTGGCATCATAGGGATTGAGAAGCGTTCCTACTAAATGATGAATGATACAAACATCTTCTATTTCTTGAAATTGATATTTCATCGGTGAGGTGGTGTCAATACCTAAAGATTGGAGCGAATTTTGGACTTCCATCACTTGTTTACGTTTTCTAACTAAAACGCCTATTTTTTTGCCATCTGTATTGCTTTGATAAGTGGTTATTTGCTGGGCAATAAGATCTACTCGGTACTTAGGCTTACTAAATGTATACAAAGTAGGAAGTTGGCCTTGATATTTGGTTTGACTAGTTGAGGGATGAAAAGGTACAGCACCTAAGTCATCAAAAGCACTAGGGTGGATCGCTGAAAAGAATTGATTGGTCCAACGAACTAAGCCATCTGTGGATCGATAATTATCATTTAAGTAGTGGATATTTAATGGTAGATGAAATTTCTTTTGTTGTTCTAATTGTAAAAATAGTCGAACATCAGCTTGCCTAAATCGATAAATTGATTGCATTGGGTCACCAACTAAGAAAATTGAACAATCAGGTGTAAAGCTAAAGTGTTTGGTTAATAAATAAATTAATCGATAATGTGTATCTGAAGTATCTTGAAACTCATCTACTAACAAATGCTTTAAATTCAGTTCGTAAAAACTTGAAGCCTGTGAATGTGGGTCACTTAACTGATCAATTGCAAGTTGAGTACACTCAATGAAATCATAATGTTGATGTTCCTGGAAACACACTTGAAGATAGGCAACTACCATTGGCAGAATTTCTGACATCCAATTCGTTAAAGTTGAATTACTTTGATAGGTGGCCAGCTTTGGCACATGCATAACGATTTGTAGTATATGAAGAAGATAAGCTTTATGTGGGTCGTCACTTAAACACCAATCTTTAAATGCTTGATGTAGATTTGTAAGTAATTGTTTCTTGGCAGGATCCTTTTCAGATGATGCTGGCGCTAATCCTTGGGCAGTTGTCAGTCGTTTGCGTAATTTTCCCTGTGATGTAAGCAATGTATGTGCAATTGACTTGAAGCAATCAATGGCTGAATCATCAATATTTGTTTGTTCGTTAGATAGATTAAGCTCCGGGTGAGCGTAACTTAAAATAGGCAGCAATGCTTGATGAGCAGGATGACTCAGAGAACCAGTCAACTTATTCAAAATGATTTGCCAAAATATTTTCAAATGACTGAGGATTTGATTTTCTTGGTTATGACTGGTGGCAAAAATTTTTGGTAGCCATTGATCACGACATGCCAGTAATTTGATGAGTTGTTTTTTCGTTTTAGCAACTTGATTATCAAGTTCCAGTATAAGGTTGTTTAGTGCTTGGTCATGCCCATTAGATTTAATTAATAAATCATTAAACAAACGATCGCATGCCTGACGGTAAATGATTTCAGGATTGGGATGAATTTGCATGGTGCGCTGTACCTGGTATGGATCTAGTTGAATGATTGATTGAGCAAGTGCATCGATCGTTTGAATCTGAATTTGTTCAATAACATCTTCCAAATTTAGTTTTTGGGGTTTAAGCACTTGTTGAGATTTCTCTATCAGCTCGTGCAGGTGATGTGGAGCATATTGTCGATATTGATCTGAAAAATAACTTTGCACACGAACTTTCATTTCATCAACGGCTTTGTTGGTGAAAGTGATTAATAAAATTGAGCTAGGGTCTTGTCCACCAGCAATTAATGCGATTAATCGTTCGATCAAGCAGGTGGTTTTTCCAGATCCAGCTGGAGCACGTACTAGAAAAGACTGTTTTGGGTTTTGAATATTATTGGTAGAGTTTAGCATGTTTGCTGCCCTTGCTGTTTTGGGCATTGAATATGAAAAGGACAGCTACTACAAACTTGTGGGCTAATAGGATTTGGCTGGGGCGCAAGTTGCTTTACGATGCTTTGGCTTAAGTCATTAAAATGGTTTTGCCATATAATCCCATAATCATCCCAAGATATGGAGGCTAACTTTTGGGTATCTTTGACCCAATCAATTTTTTGAACGTCTCCAATAGCCAGCAAGTTGGGTTTATCTAGTAATAAATGACCATAGCCAAATCCCGCAAGGTTTTCAGTGTTGATCAACCACCGGTAAGCTGGTAGCTGACAAGCAGTCATCTCAGGAGGTAAGCAGTTGGTGAGCGATGTTTTAGATAATTTATAGTCAATTAACAGCCAACACCCATTGGCTAACTCATCAATTCTATCCACTCGACCAATCATGTTGAGATCATTAAGACGACGTTGGTATGTTTTTTCAATTGCAATTACTTTAAAGGGTGCTCTATTTAACTCATAATCAATCCATTGATTGACGCGTGCTTGTAGACAAATGCTTTCAGCTTGGTGGTCAAAGTACGCTAGCTTTGTTTGTTTGACAGCTTGTTTGTTGACTACTTGATGTGTCAGTTTCTTTATTAAGTCTTCAATTGATTTTCGAGTACATTGTTGGAGGGATTGCCAAGTACGTATTTCTGTCCAAAACAGCGCTAATATTTCATGTAATGACTGACCTCGAATCATAGATTCTTCAACAATGGTATCATGAGCTGGAGAAAGTTTAGCTTGGAAGGTGAGATAGGCTTTTAGTGGACACTGTAAATGCATCTCTAGTTGATATGGCGTTATTTTTATTGGCTCTTGAGGGCAGTGGGCATCTACATATAAATCATTGACCTTAATTGTTTTTAAAGGCACTTTTTTTATAGATTCATTTGGGTGGGGGATTATCATTGATAGGGTTGCTAGTTTGTTATATGTTTTGTGATCAGCGTAAAAGTTAGGCTGGGTATCACTGAAGTGGATGTTCTCACCTATCTCACAAATCGCATCGATAGGTTCTAAGGTATCATCTACTGGTTGATTAGAGGGTAAAGATAGGCGAGTAATGTTAGTTGCGTAAATTTGATCAAAAAATAACTTAGGAAAATCAGCAACCATTTGATAGCTGATAATATTGATTCTTGAAGGGTGGTTGTTAGTAGAAAGTTGTGAAGATTGATTCATCAGCTGCTTCAGCCAAAGGCAAGCATTTGCCATTGATAGTGGTTGAATCCATTGATCAATTCTGGACCAGTGGTCAAAGATACCAATTAATTTTTTATGAATATTATATTGTTTTTTGTCGATCAGCTGGCCATCTGGCATCCATAAGTAGCACTCCAGCCATAATTGCTTCCAAGCTTTTAGCCAATCTGAGGGCTTTAGTTGTAAATTTTCATATTCTTGATGCCATTGAGAAAGTCCTTCAAAGAAATTTTGAATGTTACTATCAGAGCCTCGGTATTTTTTGATCCATGATTCAGCAGAAAGTTGACTTGAGCAACGGTTAGACCATAGTTGAAGTGAATGTTTAAGATCTTGATTTGAGTGCCAGGCATGAGCGAGCCATACCAGTTGACCTTTTGATAACTGGTTTAGTGGAATGGTACTAGTATGTATGGCGCGAGCTAGCGGGTTATTTAGGAGGCTTTGATGCCAATGATTGAAGGGCAGCATATCGTCATTTTGGCTGGCAATACAATATCCTTGAATCTGCTCTTCTATTTGCGAGGCTTGTATATGAGAATTAGTAATAATGGCAATAGGATTTTGTGTGTTAGTTTGTAAACATACTCGCTTTGCTACTGATTCAATCTCTGATGAGGATTGATTATAAGTTGTAATGTTCGGTTTTTTACCTGACCTCGTTGAGGTTATTTGGGCGTGTGATTTTATTTTAAGTAACGGTAGGATGCTTAAAAATAGGACATCTTTATCAAATGAGCCGCATAGCTGTACATATTTTAAATGATTGGGTAAAAAAGCTTTTTGGCTAGCTAGCCAGAGTAGTGATAATGATTGATTAACCACATTGTTGATAGAGCAGAAAGCTAAGAATTTAATTAACAGTTTACTATTAGATTCACTTAATTCTTGATCAAGCAATTGCTTAAGCTGATCTAAATTGGTTATTGGATGGCTATAGATAATATGATTGAGGTTCATCATTAAATTAGATGCTATCGATAGCCTATTATCAATTAAAGGAATTTGGTTATTGCTTGATAATTGATTGACTAATATTGCTTTCGCTTCAGCTTCACTAATCCATAAGGGTTTAGCGTCAGCAATTACAAAATCAAATAATTGATGAATATATTGATTAGTGGTGACAATTTTTGGATGTGTTTTTTGATAATATTTGTGAATTAATGCGTGTTTTACCTGAATTGATGAACAGATAATCACACCAGGTTTTAAAGTTGGTTGGTCATGCATTTGTCAATCATATAATGTTTTATGTCAATATTCACGATTTACCATTTTTTTATTCAAGATCAGCTCCAAATAAAGTAACTTTTGACATCCATGGTAACCTAGATAGTGTAATCACAAGATTTTCGCCCAAAGCGCAATGCATCTAATTTGAACAGCAGCTAGAAAAGATTTTGCGTTTTTAGCGTACCGAGTCGCAATTCCTCTCCACCTTTTTAAGTGTAGAAAGGCATTTTCTACCAGATGTCGATATTTATATAAGTGAGTATCATAATAACGTTGGTGTTTTCGGTTCTTTTTTGGAGGAATAACTGGCTCAATACCCTGAGCGTTGGCAGTTTCAACTATCTCGTTGCTATCATAGCCTCGATCAGCAAGTAAATATTCAGCACTGATGCCGTCAATTAATGCGGGTGCTTGAGTACAATCAGCTGTTGTACCTTTTGTAATAATAGCCCTGACCGGCATACCATGCGAATCCACGGCCAAATGCAATTTTGTGTTGAGCCCCCTTTTGTACGGCTCATGGCTTGATTGCCTCCTATAGCACCCGCTGCATGTGGGTGAACTTTACAGTGAGAGGCATCAATCATCAGCCATTCATAATCAGGGTTATTAATCAAAATCTCCATCAACTTTTCCCATATACCCTTATCTCTCCAACGAATAAATCGGCGATGGACGTTACTCCAATGACCATAGTCTGGTGGTAAATCACGCCAAGGCGCACCTGCTGTCAATATCCAAAATACTGTATTGATAAAGTTTCTGTTGTCTTTTGCTATACCTCCCCAGCTTCCCTTTCGACCTGGTAAATGGGACTCCATAGTAGTCCAATTTTTATCCGTTACATCATGGCGTCGATGTGCAGAAATTTTATAATTCCAAATTATTTATCAGTGCATTATCACATTTTGCTCCTCGTGACTACACGATCTAGAAATTGATGCAATATGTGACATGTTTTTAGTGTAAAAAACAACCTATTTTCTCAATCTATCATGCAAGTTTTCAACATATGGTAACTCTGTGCGGTAGCAATTACTTTTATGTACCATGGATATATTTCACCCTATCTAGGGTTGGTGTTATTTAAGATAAAATGTTGATTAGTTGTAATTAAAACTTATTGTAAAGAAATATTACAATTTAATGAGATTTTAAGTATTTATTGAGGGTGAAAAAGAAAAACCAAAGTTTTAAACAGACTTTTCCACAGTTTCTGTGGGAAACTTTTAAAAGGTATCTACTTAATAATAGTTTATGCAAGATTGCATGCACGTAGTGAATACAAATTTTACACTAAGAAAAAACTACAAGGTTGTATCATATTGGTTTGATTGATCAGTATGCTTCTACTGAATAAGGACTGACTTATTTTGTCCACATAGCGGATTAAAGCCATTAATGATATGGCTTTCCGCGCTTTTTAAACAAATAGGCAATTTTTTATTTAAAAAAAGTTACCTTCATCGAAATTTGTATCACAACCTTGATATATTGTTTTATTCGTATAGATTACAGAAATCAAAAAGTAAAATGGTTATCTATAATGAATATTATTAATTTTCTGCTTAATACCTACTGGCACTTAGTTTTTCAAGCCAACTACTCATTATTATTTCCTCTAGATACACTGATGTTTTATGGCATATCTATTGGTTCACTTTTATTTCTTTTTTTAGCAATATCTACTTGTTTAAAACTATACAAAAAATTGAGACAAGATGGATGGAATAAGTCTGCTTACGCATTGATACCGGTGATCATCATTACAGATTTCATAGCTGCAGTCTTTGTATTTGGTATATTTTCAATTCCCTTAATTGCACTAATGCTTCAATGGAGTTTATGTAATTTCAACGTTGTAATGTGTTGGTTTACAAACGATCATGTTTCTAAGAAAATATTCAACTTGTTTCTCATGGGCCTTTTAAGCTATTTGACTATTTTTCCTTCGCTAGAGCATTTAATAGATTTTAGCTTTGGGACCGGATTGGGGCTTGTCATTGTCCTAATAGTCTTTGCTGTTGGGTATATCTGCGATTTGGAAGTTAAGCTACAAAAGGCAGATGCAAATCGTTTGACCTTACAAGATCTAAAAAAATCTGCAACAGAATTTAAAAATATAGTTCAAGCTTCGCTCGATGAACAAAAGGAATGTGCAATTTGTTTAGCTGATTTTCAAGAAACTGAAAAAGTAAACCAGCTACCATGCCATCATATTTTTCATAAGGATTGTTTACATCCATGGGTTAAGGAGAGAATGGAAGGTTATGAAGAATCGACTTGTCCGACGTGTAGGAAGCCCCTGCCTTGACATAAACTGCAGGGCACCGGATAGATTAAGCTTTATGCACTTTAGAGTAGTCGTTTTTATTTTGTGGCATTTAATCTGATTTTAAGATTTCACATCAATTTGTTATGTTTGTGATGAATGCATGTGACAATAATTCAGTAGTAGGGTGCTTTTTGGTTAGTGCAAAAAGTTCATCAAATCAATCATCTATTTTATTTTCTTGACCATAACCTAAGATCTAATATTTGTCACGGATAGAACTTATGTGTATATTTTTTGTCATTCAAAATCGGCCTGATTATATTCTGATTATGTGTTGATACTTCCTCGCTCATTATTTGTCTAAAAAGATCTAAATATCCACTTTTTCATAGCCTACTATTTAGTTTTCAACAATGCCTTTAAAAAACTGATCTTATTCGTCAATATAAAAAATAGTTTTGTTTTATTGATGAGGCGTGTTTATTCAGAGGTCAAGTAAAATATGGCCTTTTTAGATTTTTTATACATATGATACGTTTTAATGAGAAAGCTTTCTTTGTTTGATTTCTCTGTCTATAAAGTCATTTTTTGCACAGACTTTTCCACAGATCCTGTGGGAAACATTCAAAGCATTTATTATGACAGATCATTGGGTGTTTTTTGTTGGCCATCTAGGTTGGAAAGAAAGGTTTTTAATTGATTTAAGCGCATGGCAAAATCATTTTCTTCGTGTTTGATGATTAACGCGTTAGGTGGTTTAAATCTCAGCATTGTTTGATGTTGAAACAAAAGCGTTTTGACCGCTTGTATCTGTTGACTATCAAGAGCTAAAAAAATAACTTCTGTTTCGCGCTCACGGAAATGAATTTCTGCAATGCAAGATTTATTTAAACAAATTAAAAAACTTTGAATATCAATAAATCGTTGTGTTTGTTCAGGTGGCTTGCCAAATAGGTTAATTAGTTCTTTTTTAAGTTTATTAACGGCAGTTTGATCGACGCATTGCAAAAACTGTTGGTAATAGTGTAATCGGTCAATTGGATCTCGAATATAATGATCTTCAAACCTGGCGCCTTGGTAATGAGTCATTTTGACAGCATACAAAATAGTTTGTTTTTTTATTTTTTTAATACACCTTTCTAGCATTCGGTTATAAGTAGGAATCCCTACGCTATGTGTATGACCACTTTGCTTGATGCCCAGTAGTTCACCCGTTCCTCTGAGGTCTAAGTCATATGTGGCTAGATGAAATCCTGCGCCTAATGCGTGATAAGTTTGGATGCACGATAGCCGATTTCGACTTTTTTGAGAAAGTTTTTGGCTCTTTTCATGGAAAAAGTAAGCGTATGCTTGTAGGTTTGATCTTCCAACACGCCCTCTTAGCTGGTGCAATGTACTAAGACCAAATTGATCTGAATCAATCACAATCAGTGTATTAACAGAAGGTTGATCAACACCATTTTCAAGTAGTGTTGAAGCGACCACAATTTGATAAGTACGGTTATAGAATTTCTTAGTATTTTCCTCTCGTTCATCAGGTGGCATTTGGCCGTGTAAGTGACCAACTTTTAGCTCTGGTAGCCATTGCTGAAGCGTTTTCTTTCTTTGCACTAATCGATCAATGTGATTGTCAATCACTATTACTTGACCATCACGTTTAATCTCGCGATGAATAGCATCTAACATGCGTTCTTTAGAGTAGGGGCAAACAATCGTTTTAACTGGTATACGATGAGGAGGGGGGGTGCTGAGAATGGACATGTCTTGGATGCCAGATAAGGCTTGATGTAGGCTTCGAGGAATGGGGGTAGCAGACATTGACAAAATATCAACAGATGGGTACTGACTTTTTAATTGATTTTTGTGCTTTACTCCAAATCGATGCTCTTCATCAATAATGACTAGCCCTAATTGTTTAATCTGAATAGATGACTGTAAAATGGCATGTGTACCTATGATTAGATCAACTGATCCATTATGTAGATTTGATTTGACTTGATTGGACTGTTTGGTTGTTTGGTGACGAGTTAATAAGTGTGTTGAAATCGGCAGTTTGCTAAATCTCTTAGTTGCCGTGTGGTGATGTTGATTAGCTAGAAAAGTAGTAGGGGCTAATAACGCCACTTGTTTTCCTGAAGCGATCATGATGCATGCAGCTCTCAGGGCTAGTTCAGTTTTGCCAAATCCAACATCGCCACTGATCAGGCGGTTCATCGGGTGGTTTGCTTGGAAGTCTTGATGAATGGATTGCATGCAGCTTGCTTGATCTTTGGTTAGCTTAAAAGGGCAGCTGATGACAAAATCAGAATATATATCGCTATCTATGGCAATGGGTTGACGTTTTACTGCATATCGTTGGCTTTCAATTTTTAGAATCTCAACAGCTGTGTCATTTAAATCATTTTCAAGCTCTTGGTAGTTTTTTTTCCATTTTTTTCCGCCTAATTTAGTTAATTTAGGTTGAGCCTGGGGGTCATAAGAATAACGATTAATCTTTTGCAGATCTGAGATGGGAACGTAAAGTTTGTCACCGTCTAAAAACTTTAGCAGGATCATTTCTTGTTCAGATCCATTTAATTCTAGGGTGGTTAATCCTTCGAATGTGCCTACACCGTGATCAACATGGGTTACGTAATCTCCTACGATAAATGTATGTAGTCGGTTTTCTTCAATGGGGCGATCTTGGGTGGAAGCTGGTTCATCTTTTTTATCTTCTTTTTTTTGGCCATGATTACTTTTTGAGTCAATGTTCATAATGTCATGTTCTGTGATAAATTGAATTTTATAGGTTGGCCAATACCAACTGTTGTCAAATGCACTTTGCAATTGGTTGGCATTCTGTTTTGTGTTGATGATCTGATTAATATCACTGGCTATCTGAGACGGTCCATGTAATTGCTCAAATTTTTTGATTGTGGCTTGTTTGAGCTCTTTGCCCCCACATAGCACCCACTTAGATATCTGGCTATAGTCGTGTTGTATGGTGATCTGAGGGGATGGTTGGTTTGATGGCTGACGTGTGTGTTCTATGCACGAGTACTCATTAAAATTAAGTGTTTCCTGATTAAAATACAGTTCGCTTGGCGGGCAGATCAGTGAATTGTTGAGATGATTGTATCGTTTTTGAATATCAGAAAATTGAATTTTCAAGTTAGCATTAAGGTCGCACATGAGATGCAATTTAGTATTATCAGGAAGGTAGTCAAGAAGTGAGCACAATGGTTGCTCAAAGTAAAAAGGGAGCCAGTGAAGCCGACTGTTAACAGATGCTTGAATTTTTTTCACCTCAGATAACGAGGTTTTTGTTTTAAAAAAAGCCTCATAACGCTTTTTGAACTCTTGAATATCAAATGTTGTGGGGTATTCAACGGTTGGAGTAAGTGTGATTGAGTTTTGTGGCTTTAGGGTAGATAGGTCTAATGGGTTAATCTGGTGAATGCTACAAATATTATTATCGAGCCACTCGATACGATATGGTTTTTTACTCAAGGTTGGAAACAGATCGCACACGCCACCTCGGTGCACAATTTGACCCGGCTTGTGCAATTTTTTTACAGATTGGTAACCAAACTTAATCGTTTGGCTGATAAACTCATCCATTGGCTTGTAGTCATCAACATGAATATTTATCATTTGTTGGCCAACATATTGCTTGGGCGGCAATTTCTCCATAAGAGCGCTGACGGTTGTCCATAGGGGTTGTTCGGTTGTATTGGTGAGACAGTTTATCAGCAGATTAAATCTGGCATGAATGATGGATGGCGAGGGTGCATATGAGTCATAGGGTAGTAGATCTCGAGCGGGGAATTCAGTACATTCTATTTGGCGTATAAGCCGAATAACTGAAAAAAAACGCTTAGCATCTTGTTGGTTGTTGAAGACAAAAAGCGCAGGCTGATCCATCGGTTGATCAGCCCAATAGTCAAGTAGCTGTGAGTAGTCAGTCATAAAGTCATATGGTCCTGATGCAAATGAGCAAATGTTTGTTTGGCGATCTAGAAACAAATGCCTGTTTACCAATTTGATCACAATTGGTAACATTCAATCAATTATTATTTGCTATGACCAAGGAACTCAATGAACAAAAGAAAGAGCAAGAATAAGATTAATGACCAAATTGAAGCTAATTTTGTCAAAGTTATTGGCGACGATGGTACTATCTTAGGTGAGATGTCCAAGCAGGCAGGCATTGAAGCGGCTGCTGACAAAAATATGGATTTAGTAGAAGTATCTTCTAATTCTAATCCTGTTATCTGTAAAATCATGGATTGGGGGCAACATGTTTTCCAGTCGCATAAAAAGGTTAAAAAGCAGAAAAAGGTCCAGGTTAAATGCATTTACTTTCGACCTGTTACTGACCAAAACGATTCAAACATTAAGTTAAAGCAAATTAACAAATTTTTAGATGAAGGCCATAAAGTTAAAATTGTCGTACGCTTTCGAGGTCGAGAGGTAAGTCACAGTGAACTTGGTTTTGAAAAGATAAAGGAAGTCTTGACGCAATTATCTGATAAAGTAACTGTGATGCAGGAGCCTTCTATGGAAGGCAAGCAAATACACACGATGCTGTCACCTGGCAAACGCAATAAATCCACAAAGGAAGAGGATTGACTTTTAGCCAAAATCGTTTATTTTATCTGCTTTGTGATGCCATTTAATTAAGTTTTTTAGGACCGTTATGCCAAAATTAAAAACGAGAAAAGCAGTTGCGAAACGATTTCAAGTCGCTAAAAGCGGCCTTGTTTCAAGAGGTCAGGCGAATCGAAGGCATAATAACGGCCTTGTTCCTGGCAAATTAGTTCGACATCGAAGAATCAGCAAGTCACTACCACTGGCTATTCTCAAAAAAGTAAAACAAATGTTGGGTCACAACGCTAAAAAGGAGCAGTCTGATGCCTAGAGTAAAACAAGCTGTGTCTTCTAACTCTCGCCACAAAAAAGTGCTCAAGCAAGCAAAAGGTTACGATGGCGCTAGAAGTCGGTGTTTTAAAACTGCTAATCAGGCAGTGATCAAAGCTGGGCAATATGCTTATCGAGATCGCAAACAAAACAAAAGACAGTTCAGAAAGCTATGGTGTCTACGTATCAATGCTGCAGTTCGATTACACGGTCTAAATTACAGTCAATTTATACATGGATTAAAGCGCTTGAACATTGAGCTTGATCGTAAGGTACTTGCTGAAATGGTTTTTCATAATTCTGTCTCATTTAACTTCATCATTAATGAGGTTAAGTCTTCTTTGAGGCTTGCGAGCTAACCTAAAGGTGGATTCACAAGCACTTGATGCGCTATCTGAAAAGCTATTGGCTCAACTTAAAGCCATAGATGATCTTATTTCACTTGAAACGTTTAGAGTTTCAACTTTTGGCAAAAAAGGTGTGCTGACAGAGCAATTTAAAAAACTTTCACGACTATCACCCGAGGTTCGAATTGCTTTTGCAAAATCATTGAACTTGTCAAAAGAAAAGATTCAAGTAGAGCTGGCGAATAAAACCAAGCTTCTAAATCTTCGCCAAATGGAGCTGCACCTAAAAGAGTCTGAAATTGACATGACTCGTCCAGGCATTAAAAAGTATGTTGCTGGAATTCATCCAGTCACACAGGTTCAAAGGCAACTAGCTTCTTGGTTTGTCCAGCATGGCTTTGATCTTAACTTTGGGCCTGAAATAGAAAATGAGCATTATAATTTCACAGCATTAAATGTCCCAAAAGATCATCCTGCCAGAGACATGCAAGATACGTTTTACATCAAAGGAGGTCATTTACTTCGAACGCATTCATCATGTGTACAAATACGCACACTTGAGCAGCAAGATCCTCCAGTCCGCATGATTTCATTTGGCCGTGTTTACCGACGAGACTCTGATCCGACGCATGTGCCGATGTTTCATCAACTAGAAGGTCTTGTTGTTAATAAATCTGTTCAACTTGATGAGTTAAAGCAGGTTCTAGTCGATCTACTAAAATCTTTCTTTGGTCGTGATGTGCCTTATCGATTTAGAACTTCTTATTTTCCATTTACGTCGCCATCTTTTGAAGTCGACATAAAGCTTTCACATGGTGACTCAACTGGTTGTTGGATGGAGGTGTTAGGCTGTGGAATGGTTCATCCAAATGTGCTTAAAAGTCAAAATTTAGATCCGGATGTTTTCCAAGGTTACGCTTTTGGCTTAGGGCTAGACCGCTTTGCTATGCTTAAGTATCAAATTGCTGACTTGCGCCAATGTTTCTCTAATCCTATTCAGGCGATGAAGACTTATGTTAATTGATTTCAATTGGTTTTTGTCTTGTTTTGAGAAACCAATTAAGGACATGCCTGAAGTAGTTGCCAAAAAGCTTTCACAAGCTGGAATAGAGTCTGAATTTCATCGATATCTTGCCAGGCTTTTGCCTGAAGACTTGATCGTTGCCAAGGTCGTAAAAGTTACTAAACATCCTGATGCAGACCGTCTCAATTGTTGTGAAGTATCAATTGGTGACAAGTCATTACCTATTGTTTGTGGCTGTCCGAGTGTAAAAAAAGACTTGCTAGTTGTATTAGCCAAACCTGGTTATGTCCTACCTGATGGCACTGTTATTAAACGTTCAGAGATAAGAGGAGTTGTTTCTGAGGGGATGCTATGCTCGCCATCAGAGATAGGGTTTGACTCAATTTATCCAAGTAATGGTATATTAAAACTAGCTGGTGATATCCAGATTGGTATACCTTTGTGCCAATACTTAGACAGTCATTTGCAGGGATATCTGGAGGTTGATGTAACGCCAAATCGTGGCGATGCCATGAGTGTTATGGGCATTGCCAGAGTATATAGCAGCATGGCTCAAGTGCCGTTAAAAAAAATGTTTGTGGATGAATCAAGTTTGAGATTAGAGATGTCGGATCAGAAATATTCTGATAGTCATTACATCCATGCACAATTATTACTGAACAGTTATTTTGCGCTGAGTAATAATGATCAGTTAAAGCTTTCAGTGGCTAAACTTGATTCAGTTAATCCAATGGTTGATTTTTTAAATTTAATGATGCTCGAGTTGGGCCAGCCTTTTCATGCGATGGATGCAGAAAAAATTTCAGGTCAGCTACATTTTAGATTTGCTAAGCCTGAAGAAGTGTTTGATGCACTGAATGGTAAGACTTATACGCTCGCAGAAAATGATTGGGTGTTAGCAGATCAGCAAGGCATTTGCGCTTTAGCTGGCATCATGGGTTCACAAAGAACCGCTATCACTGAATGCACAAAAGAGGTGCTGATAGAGGCGGCTTATTTTTCTACTACACGTATAGCAAAGACATCAAGGCGCCTTGGGTTGATGACGGATTCGAGCATGAGATTTGAAAGAGGCATTGATCCGAATGCGACAAAATCTGCTTTTGCTACCATGCTACATATATTAAAAGAAAAAACAGACATTCAAGTTATGACAACTCAATCCAATTTTAAAAATACACTAATCAAAACCATTCAGCTCAAGCAAGCTGATATTCAGCGTGTTTATGGTCAGTTATTGGACACTGATATGGTTGACATCTACTTCAAGCGGTTAGGTTTTGAAGTTCAACCACAATCAGATGGGTGGCAGTTAACACCGCCATCGTACCGTCAGGATATTCAATCAAAAACTGAGGCCATTGAATCATTAGCGATTTTTTCAAGTATGTTTGAAGAAGTGTCAGGTCAGCGTAATGATAGTTATGATGTATCTAATGAGCCTTATTGGTGTGATAGGCAAGAGCAAGTAAAAGACTATTTAGTGGACCATGGTTTTTGTGAGATTATTAACTGTTCTATTATTTCAAAAAAAGAACACGAGCGGTTTAGTTCACTTTCACCAATTATGCTAGACAGCCCAATGGGCTCGTTAGAGGTGATGCGCTCAACTTTATTACCAGGCTTATTACATACTGCTCAAAAAGATATTTGCCATCAAAATAGTGACTCCATAAGGATGTTTGAGTTTGGCAGTTGCTTTCAAGGAAATGATAATCGCGCGAAAGAAGTTAGCCATTTTGGTATTCTGTGTGGTGGCAGGAAGCTTCCCGTGCAACCAATAAAAGATGATAGCGTTTTTGGTTTTTTTGATCTAAAAGGAATGTTGCAAGAAGTTCTTTCTAAATATTTCAATATGAGTGTGCAATTTATAGCTAATGATTTGGATGCATTTTTTCATCCTTATCAATCTGCAAGTATCTATTATCAAGAAAAAAAGATTGGAGGTATTGGGGCGATTCATCCAAAAACATTGCAGAACTATGATATTCCATTTGATTGCTATTTTGCATACAGCGGCAACCAAATCTTATGTATGCCTCCTAAAACAATTTATCAATCGCCATCTTTATATCCAAAAATCAATCGCGATATTTCTTTTTGGGTAGATAAAAAGATCCCATACCAATCTTTGGATAGTTTTTTTTCAGGTTTAAAGGTTAACTATTTAAAACAAGTTCAATGTATTGATCGTTATGAACAGAAAAGTAGAGTAAGTTATTCTTTTCGACTAACTTTTCAATCTGACCAACAAACATTGAAAGATAGTCTGGTCGATCAGCAGATAACCAAGATAAAAGATGCTTTGTCTGCTCACCAGCATGTCGAACATAGGTCATAGATCAGCTTTCTTGCATTTGATCTCAGCCATACCTAATCTCACTAAATACCATCCAGATTGATTAAACTATCACTGGCATTGTCAATAATTTCTCCTTAATACCCTAATAAGTATGCATAAATATTTATCATCTTGTTCACTTTTCATTTCTCTACATCATTAATGAAAAATTTCATCACGATATTTTAAGGAGGTCATTCCTGGCGCCATTGGCGTAAAAAATTGATCATTTTTGGTTAACATGAATATATAGCGTTATTTTTCTTGAAAAGGACATTAAAATTGATAATATATTTATTTAACATTATTAATTGTTATTAATTAACTGGAGTAGTCATGACTGAACAAACCTTATCAAAAGCTGTAATGGCAAAGGTCATCAGTGAAGAGTTTGATCTAACGCAGATTGCAGCACTTGATATGATTGAATCTTTTTTTGCTAATATCTTTGAGTACTTAGTCTCAGGTAAAGAGGTTAGGATTTCAGGGTTCGGCAATTTTGTTTTAATCGATAAAGAAGAGCGACCTGGTCGAAACCCAAAAAACAAGAAATCTTACGTTATTTCACGACGGCGAGTAGTTAGCTTTAGGGCAGGTAAATTATTTACCAACGACGTGGTTGATAAAAATAGCTAATATAAGATAGTCTACCAGTCTTATAAATCTTATATTTGTAGTGAAGACTTATTACAGCATTTCTGAAGTTGAAAAGATTTGTAATGTAAAACACTATACTTTGCGCTATTGGGAAAAAATTCACCCAATTCTTTTATCACCAAAAAAAGGGCAGCATGGTCGTAGGTATTACACAGAAAAAGATATACAGGCAATTAATCACATAAGCCAGCATCGATCTGATTTTCAAAAAGTAATCTCTCAAGTCGATGTGTCTGAAAAACTTTCAGTACACACAACGCAAATTTTAGCAGAATTAAGAAAGATAAAAGATTTATTAGCAAGTTGAGATAGTTCGCCATTTATGATAAAATCGTTGTAAATGCGGGGCGTGGCGCAGTCTGGTAGCGTGCTTGCATGGGGCGCAAGTGGTCGTCGGTTCAAATCCGGCCGTCCCGAGATAATGACAATAGGATGAGCATGGAAATAAAAGAATGGGTTGAAAATTTTGGCTGCCTACTAGCCTCAGTGATGGAAGGAATGTCAATATTTTCAATGCTTAGATCACAATTTCTACTGATGAATGTTGTTGCTGTAGTTGCAAGCCTCATGGCGGTTTATCTCACCTACGAACTGGTTTCTAGCGATCTTAAAAGTGCTCCAGATACCGGGCTTAGAGGAAACAAGAAAAATACTATCCCAACCATTGAATATCTATCCTACCTATGTGTCAGCATGGTTGCTTATTTCGAATATCAAACAGGTAGTTTATTCATGCTCCATTTTATGGACTCGATGGCTATTTATTCACAAACAGCTTTGCTTTTTAGTCATTTTATTATCATTCCAACCATACTAATACTAATGGCAACACAAGTAAGTGAGATGCAGCTTTTTTTAAACGCACTTTATAATTTCTCCATATCAGAAAAGCTAGATTGTCCACGCCTAATTCTTACCGCCACTTTAACATCAATATCTTGTTATATTACTGCCCTCAGTATTTATCAGTATAATACGCTTGTTATTGGGGATTTATATTTTACTTTTGGGCCACTTAGTTATATGTGTCTATTCTTTTTTAGTCTATACCTATTTCATCGTACATACATTAAACTAGAGCAGGTTAAAATTTTTGAAAAATACTCTCATTCACAAGGTCTGATGGGTAAAGTGAAATGGTGGCAAAAGGTAAAACTTTTTTGCTCTATTGGGTTTGCAGTTCTAAAAGCATTATTTGCATTTAAGCGTTTTAGCGTACTTAATGTTGTTACTCTAACCAGTAATCTAGCTGACTCAATTTTCTTGGCTGATAAATTCCTAGAATCTCCCGGAATCAAAAATGATAATCAAGGTAAGCCAGAAAATGCTACATTAGAAACTTCAAATAAAAAGCGTTAATGGCGTTGGCCAACTTTCAAATCATCATACCCATTCGCCTTAACTCGACTAGACTGGCTAAAAAGGCATTGATAGATATTGGTGGAAAGCCTTTAATGTGGTACGTGTATCAAGGTGCACTGCAAAGTGGTGCATCAAATGTTATTATTACGTCAGATCACCCAGATATTTTAGCTACCGCTAAGCAGTTTGGGGCAAAGGTGTGTCCAAGTGGTGATCATCATCGTACAGGCAGCGATAGAATTGCTGAGGTTTGTCAAAAAATGGGTTTTTCTGATGATCAAGTGGTTGTCAATTTACAAGGGGATGAGCCTTTGGTGCCCAAAAGTGTTATTGATAAAATCATTTCTCCTTTTGATTATCAACCATCACTAGGCATGTCAACTATCTGTACACCTATCAAGACACATGAAGAATTAAAATCAGATTCTTGTGTGAAAGTAGTTGTTAATCACCAAGGATACGCTCTGTATTTTAGTCGAGCACCAATTCACTATCCACGTGGTGGCATATCCTCATCATATCAAATACGGCAGTATCGGCATTTAGGCATTTATGGCTATCGAGTTGGTGCTTTAAAGCAGTGGACACAGTTGCCACAGCCAATGATTGAGCAACAAGAGTCATTAGAGCAACTACGTGCGCTATTTTATGGGCATAAAATATATGTCAGCATTCACGATAAAGCACTTTGCAAATCAATCGATACTCAAGCAGATCTTGATCAGTTTAAAAAAATTGTAGAAACTAGTGATAGTGAATTTGATACGTAAATGCTAAAAACTCTTTTACTTGCTGTTTTTTGTATATTTTCTCTGGTAAGTGGTGATCCGCCCATACAGGGATTTATGGCTTACCAAGATGTTCAACAACTAAAAACCCTGAACTTAACTAATCCCCAGCGATTTGTTTTTGATTTTTATCATGCACAGCCTAAAGCTATGAATCACTGGGAGCAATTAATTAACCGATGTGGTCTAGCCAAAAGAGTTCATCATTATCAAGATTTTACAAGGTGGGTTATTGATCTTCAAGGCCATCAACAAACCGTATCTGTTCATAGACAAAATGCAGGATACGTATTATCTCTGACTGGCTGTATAAACAAACAGTCTTCTAGTTCAGGCAACAAAAACAGTTCTAATACCAAAACTAGTAAGATTCAAAAGAAGACTAATATTCAGCGTACGACTAAAACTAATCAGGTTGATCATATTCAACCAAAAAAAAATGTTACTATTATTATTGATCCAGGTCATGGGGGACGTGACTCAGGCGCTATTGGACAAGATGGCACCTATGAAAAGGATATAGTACTGAGAATTAGTCTTCAGGTTGCTAGTTATCTAAATAAACAACCTGGATATAAAGCTTATTTAACTAGAAAATCTGACCAATATTTAACATTAAGAGAGCGATTAGGAGCTGCAAGGCTTCATTCAGCTGATGCATTTGTATCTGTTCATGCAGATGCATTTTATAATACAACAGCCCATGGTTTATCTGTTTTTAGTTTATCGACGCATGGTGCTAGTAGTGAAGCTGCTTATTGGTTAGCTCGAAAAAATAATGAGACGCTTGTTAGTGGTCTAGATCTTAGTCCTCATTCTAAAGATATACAGCGGATGCTGATCCACTTGCAACAATCATCGACACTAACACTAAGTGACAAACTTGGACAGTCTATTTTGAATACTTTCAAAAATCACTTAACCTTACATAAATCAACGCTTCAACAAGCAGGATTTGTGGTGCTCAAATCACCAGATATTCCTTCAGTACTTGTAGAAGTAGGTTTCTTGACGAATCACCAAGAGCTTGAAAAGCTAAAAAGTAAGACGTTTCAAAAACAATTTGCAAGGCAGTTAGGCCAAGGTATTATTCGTTATTTTAACGAGACTCAACCACAAACTAAATTTATTATTGTCAAGCCAAAGCAAACCCTTTATAACCTATCCAAAATGCTTAATGTATCTGTTAGTGAGTTGAAAGCGAGAAATAAGTTATCTGGCAGTCAAATTCAGATCGGACAAAAAATATATTATTAGTAAATAGTTATGCGTATAAAATCATTAACTACAGACTTAGTTAAGCAAATTGCTGCTGGAGAAGTGGTATTTAGTCCAGCCCAAGTGCTAAAAGAGTTGGTGGAAAATGCCATTGATGCTGGTGCAACACGTATTGATGTTTTAATCGAAGATTTTGGCAAGCAGTTGATTCAGGTAAAAGATAATGGATGTGGTATTCATAAGGATGATTTACCTAAAGCGATCTTGCACCACGCAACAAGTAAGATTTTAAAAACAGATGATCTTCATGCCATCCACACCCTTGGCTTTAGAGGCGAAGCGCTTTCTAGTATAGCTGGAGTTAGTCGATTTAAGCTTGCAAGTAGATGTGTTGGTGATGAGGTTGGTTATCAATTAGCTTGTGAGCAGTCAGATCTTTCTCCAATTGTTCCAGTCAAAATGCAGATAGGCACGCTGATTAGTTGTTATGATTTATTTTATAATACGCCAGCAAGACTAAAGTTTTTAAAAAGTGACCGAACAGAGCTTGCGCATTGTTGGCAGATTCTAAAATCATACGCTATTTGTCATCATCAGATCCATTTTAGTTGGCAGCATAATGATCAGAGCCAAACGAACATCAAGGCAGTAGAGAGTCTCGATGAAGCCAGAATTTCTCAGATCCTACCGCAAGAAATTGTCAACCGTATGCAATATGCAACATTTGATCATCATGACATTCAAGTGGTTGGTTGGTTAGCAGACCCTAGTGACGCTCGTCATCGTTCTGACATGCAATATGTATATATTAATAAACGACTAATCAAATCCAAAGAAATTAGTCAGTCCATAAAAAAAGCTTATGGTGATTTACTTCATGGACCAGTATTTCCTGTGGTGATACTATGCATCACAATGCCATTTGACCAGGTTGATGTAAACGTTCACCCAACTAAAACTGAAGTTCGATTTGCAAAGCCACAAGCTGTATTTCAAGCAGTGTATCATTTAATTCAAAGCAGCTTACAACAACACAAACCATCTCTTGCCCATCAGTGGTCAATAGATGATCGTCCTACAATACCAAATAAGAGTATAGAGGACACGCTTTGGCAGCCAGTTACTAGCCAAGTTGAACTGATTCAGCCTGTGACAAATCAGTCGGTGTTGCCAAACCAACAAGCTGAACCAGATCCGATATCACCAGAGGCTTTCAGGAATGCACATAAACCAGCAGAGGAGCCAATAGTTCAATCTACTGTTGACCAAGTAGATCATACTGATGAAAAAAGATCAGATAGAGCAGTGAACTTTGAGGTTCAGCCACTTGGTAAAGCAATTGGACAGTTACATGATATTTATATTTTAGCGCAAAATGACCAAGGTCTCATGGTAGTAGATATGCATGCTGCCCATGAGCGTATACTCTATGAGCAGCTTAAAAAATCACACAGTCAGAGTCAGTTATTAAAGCAAGCCTTATTCATGCCTGCTCGTGTCAAATTATCGCCAGATGATTACCAGCTACTTAAGCAGTATCAAGACAGATTACAAGAATTTGGGATTGATACACAGGCTATTACTGAGCAAGAAATATTGATTCGGGCTGTCCCAGCATTAATCAAAGACTGTGATCCTGAGTCATTACTATTTCGATTATTAGATGGATTAAAATCTTGTGATGCACAATCATTACAGCAGTCAGAGATATACCACATATTGAGTAGTCGAGCTTGTAAAAGTGCAGTGAAAGCTAACCGATCACTTTCACTAATAGAGATGAATGCTTTGCTAAGACAAATTGAACAAACCCAGCACAGCCAATATTGCAATCATGGTCGGCCAACTTTTTATCAATTTGATGTCAAAACATTAGACAAACTTTTTCACCGTGGACAGTAATCACCCCCCATAGTATGCTAAGAGCAATTGGGCATGTATAATGCCTTCTGCAGTGAGGAAATCCATCTTTTTAATATACTAGTGTTTTTTTTGATTTTTTTAAAATAGCGCGCAGTCGAACAGTAGCCCCTTTTTAGCAATAACTGTTTGTTATTATCAGATAACTTAAAGTCAATTCCATTGACATGTTTAGTATCAATAAAAACGGTTTGTTTGTGTATTTGTTGGTTGTGCTCGTGATATAAACGAGACGTAGAATAGGACAAACAAAGAATTTGGTACATATGGGCTGCTAAAGAACTTGCTTGATTGCATGATGATTTTTGAAGTTTAAAGTAAAAACCTAAAGTGCTGTTCATTTCAGATTTAAATAGATCCCAGGGATAGTCATTGACTAAGCAGCCATCAACTAGCACGTGACACTTTACCTGATAAGAATTTAGTTTGACCAGCTTATTATCAGAATTTGTTTTAAAAAATTGAGCTTTAAATAAAAATGGAATAGCAATGGAGGCCATGATGGCATCGACAATCTTGATCTCACCTGAATGATAATCAAAATCTCGATAAGCACAGTTGTCTGCACAAAATACGACTTGTCGGTGATAACTATTATCTGCTGCAATAATGATAGGGTGGCGAAATGCTAGCCCTGAAACAGGATCTTTCATACTAGCTAGCTGATTAAAAGTTGTGTGCTTTGATCCCGTTTTATCCAGCAAAATTTTTTCGCAAGCTTGGCGTAAATATTTGCCATCATAAATGCCATAATTCTGGATAAGCGATATAGGTATGCTCAGAGAGTTTATTAATGAGTTTTCAGTAATTTTATGAACTTCAAACTTTTCATAGGCATGTTTTATTGCAGATAAATCGAATCTGAGGGCTAATAGAAGTGCAAATAAAGATCCCACTGAACTTGCCGAAATATTTTGTAATTGTGTATCAGTGTCACACTGTCTTTTGGTGTGACGCTCCCAAGCAGCTAATGCACCAATATAAGCAATCCCTTTGACGCCGCCACCTTGAAAGACAAAGTTTTTATAGCCAAGCTCTTGTGCTGCCATTACTGTAAATATTTCAATATGTTATAAAATTAATGCAAAAAAATAACTTTGTCAACTTTTAACGAAACAATAATGACTAATATTGCATAACAGATCTTATTTTAAATATTATCATTCAAGTATTAGCATAAGTCTCATTTATGGTTAATAAGGCTTATTAAGTAGACATCTTTTAGGTGGGTACAGCAAAGCTAATTACTTTTTTACTTTAATGTCGTTTACTTTTAGTGATCATCAATTAGATGTTTTGGAAAATCAAGTTGATTTAATGGAATACTCAATAGCTGCGTTTGTTGGCTTTTGATATGCCACGTTCTTGATTTTGGTAACTTACATTGAATAGCATCCCATTGACCTGTTTGCTGACAAGAAAATAACCACCTAATTAGTCCCCAAGGATCAGAATCTGTGTAGTTATGAGTGCCTTTGTCATCTTCTATCAGTATTTTATATCCTGGGTTTTTATTAGGCCAAATGAGCTTAATTGGTCGGTTGAGATAATCTAAGAATAGACGCTTTTGACCGAGTTGAAAGGTGATTAAGGTATTGTTATCTAGTTTAGTATCAAGTAGTAATTCAATGTGAGTTTTGTCAGATTGGTTGGGAAAATAGATTGACTGAATATATTTGATAAATGGTATTAGTTGGATGATATCTGAGTGAATTGGTAGTGATTGTTGGTATGCTACTTTGAGTTGACCTTTGTCGTCTAGAAAGGGGGATAGCCATTGGTTGACAAATTGGTCCCATTGGCCATTTGGCTTAAAGAATGATTCAAAATCGTTGATTTTGACACCATGCTTGGAAGATTGCTTAAATGGGTAATACGGTTTAATTTTTTCATCAAACCTTTTGGTTATTTCTGCTTGCCAGATGGTTTGTAGAAAGCTAGCAGACTGGTAGAGCATATCTTGCCAAACTTTATCAGTTATGGTCGAGATCCAACCTTGGATAGGCGAGTTAAGCTTGTCATTGATGTCTATTAATTTGTCAATAGGAGTCGATTGATAGCCATTCACCATATTATTAGTTGCAAAGTAGGCTGCTTTTTGAGGCTCATCTTGATGTTTTAATACAAACCATGCTTCAGCCAGTGCTAACATTGCAGTTTTTATTTCATTAGATGACCATATTCGATGTATTGCCATCAAACTAGTTGACCAGTCAAGTTGTTGTTTGGTTAATGCTTCATATGTCTTTGTGGGATCTATAATCGCTGTAATATCCTTATTTATTTGACGGTAAAGCATCTTTAGATCATCAATTTGCTCTGGCCTAATCTTTAAATGTACTAACTTAGAATATTGTTCATGCCAGTAACTTTTGTAAGCTTCGGTGTACCAAGAGATAGCTTGATTAGTGCAAATAGGATTATGAGCGCAGGCCTGCTCAATTTGATGCGTGTTGAGAAGTGTTTTTAATGTATTTGGGTGAAAAAAATTGGTTTCTTTATCTCTAAGTAGCCAATGTGCCAGTGTCCACTTTGCTTGTGAGATGTTCTGGCTTTTTAGGTAGGTATCTATTTGTTTCCTTTCTTTTACGCTTAAGGTGGCATAGTTCATCATGAATGGCCAAACCTCTTTATGTGTTGGATCAGCTTTTAGTTGAACATTTAATGGCGCAAGCTTTTCATGCAGATGTTTGAATTGATCTGAAAATTGAGGTTGTTTAAAAGCTGCAGCTAGGCAGGTGCGAAGTAACACTTGATGGGGATGTGTCTGCTTAGATGACTGATTAAATCCTGCTAACATTTGTTTTATACCGAATTGGTGCACCCATTGTTTAATATGTGCATCATTTACCAATAAAATCCACTTTGTGGCCAGTTGATTAAATGTATTAGACCTAGTATTCAAAAGCACAGTAAAATGTTGCATCGGACTGTGGTTTATTAGTGACTGGTATGCTTGATGATCTTTGACCATTAGCCATATTATGTTGCTGTTAAATGCAACTGTTAATAAAATAGTTAAGATAAAAAAAATTAGCTTCTTATTAAGAAGCAATTTTGACTGACCTGATTTCAGAGAAATGGTCGTATCTGGACTGATCAGCTTATGGCAAAGGTAGGGTGGGTGCTGGTAAAATGCTCTAGCTACTTGATCGTGTGATCGAGGAGCACGCTGCTTAGGAGCGATAAAATAGAGTTGATTAAGTTTGCCATTTAAGCCGCGAGAGAGGTCTTTGGTGAATTGATAGGTCAGGGGGATCAAGCGTTTAATTTGAAATGGCAGCGTGAAGATTTTTTGACGGCGTGAAAGATCTGGTTCAAAGTGAATAGTTTGTATAATCGATTTCTCTATTTCTTCAATGAAGGGCTTAAGGGCAATTGCCATAGATGTTTCATTAGGGTGATGGAAGTTGAGGCAAACAGTCTTATTTTGAAGTTTACTGTTTGCTAGTCGAAAAGTTTCCACCATACCAGGAACTTGATCTAAGTGTGTGATAATGATGTTGATTTTGGCGCGTTTATGATGTAATGAGACTTGGGTTAAGACATGTTGGATTTGTTCAATTAGTTTGGCTGATTCTTTCAACACATTTGGATGTAGAATTTCGAGGGGCAAGCAGAGATACACATGCTTCATGGACCTTCCCCATTGGAAGCTTTTTATTTGTTTTAGAAACACAGACCAAAATACGGACTCATTCTTGATATCAGGTATAAAGGCTGGAGTGACAGCTACTACGGCATTTGAAGAAGATTTAATTCCAATAATGGGCTTATCTAATTGTTTTAATTTTTTAGCTTGATCTGGGTAAATGGCAGAAAGTATATCTATTGAGTCATGTTGGTCAGTTGTAATGACAAGCTTGATTGGTTCAAAAATGGTCGCAAGTGATTGAAACCATGGTGTAGTTGATTGTAGGCATGTTTGTATTGATTGAATAAACTTTGGCATCAAAGGGTGGCGCGCTTGTTGACAAATATCTTTTACAAACCAGATAAATAAAAATATTAGTAACCCAGTAAATAGTGCATAGATATGTGTGGGTAAGATCCCTAAAACAGAAAGAGTAGAGAGAAGGATATTGAGTAAAACCAAGCATATCCACTCTGTCTTACACTGACTGTAGGATTGTTTTATCCACGCCGTCATAAACTGTACCAATGCGTTTGCCAAATATAGATATTTGAGAGTATCTTTGTTAACAAGATTGTCACAATTATCAGAAAAAGAATCATGATTAATGATGTGTACAGGTTATTAAAATTGTCTTTGACTGCCTTAGGTTCTGGCCGAGAGCGGTTATGTTTAAGATAGAAAAAAATTCGTTCTTTTAGTTCACAGTCACTCAAATTTTGATGTTTACATGGTAAGCCAAAACTTAAAAAAAAGTATACCGCTGAAAGCTCTGCTTTATGATTGGTTGGAAACGTTAAAAAATAACTTAATAATTGTGTCAAGGACTTTTGATTTGTCTGATGATTGGCAGTTAAAATGGGGTCATCGATTTTTAAATTAAATTGATTGATATAATTTTCGTATCGATGATTTGTATAATCAATTAATAAGATAGTGATTAGTTGATTAAATTCAGTGGAAAAAGACATCTCATGTATGTTTTTTAATGTCTGTTGATGCTCAATTTGAACGTTAGACTTTTGCTGGTCATCAAGGGCTCCTTGGCAGTCAGAAAACAAATGATCAAGTTGTAAAATAAAGGGTAAAACAGTGTAAATCCAAGTGAATGGATCACCTGGTGGATGATTTGTGGTTTTGACGGCAAAACCTTTTAGATAGTTAGTTGATAGCGCAGGTAAAGATTCGGTTTTCATGTAAGATCTTCTGATGAGCTAGTCGTTCTAGCATCAAATGCCTTAATGAGCGTTTGGTGATCAATATAGGCAACTTCTCCTCCCATTGGTACACCAGTTGCCAAGCGTGTATACAAAATCCCTGATACTTGCATGCTATGCTGAATATAATCAGCTGTTGCTTCACCTTCCATTGTTGCATTAGTGGCTAAGATCACCTCCTTGTATGTTTCCATTTTTAGCTTTTGATGAAGAAGATTAAGCCCTAGCTCTTGTGGGCCCCTTCCATCAATGGGCGAAAGAGAACCATGTAAGACAAAGTAAGTGCCATTATAGTGCCCAGTTTGTTCAATGGTTAATAAGTCAGTCGGTGTTTCTACTACACAAATTTGGGGCGTTTGACGATGAGACTGACAGATTTGACATAGGTCATACTCAGTGATGTGTCGGCATGATTGACATAATGATAGATTCTTTAAGGCTAAGTCTAAATTAGTTGCCAGGTTTTGAGCTGCTTCTTTTTTTCTAAGGACAAACTCATAGGCCATCCTAGTAGCACTCTTTGGGCCGATCCCTGGTATAGTTGCCAAGCTGCGAATCAATTTCTCCATCGTGGGGGAAATTGCTATATCACTCTTTAAGTTCATCGGATAAGTTTTTAATTTGATTTTTCGTGAAATCTTTAATCTGATCATTGAGGTCATTAAGCAAGCTTGTAAGGTCATTAATGATTTGCTGTTTATCTAGCTGACTCCACTGATCGTCTATGAGAATTTCTTTAATATGATGTTCACCATTTTTAGTGACAGAAAACACACCTTTTTTTGCCTTAAAGGTGGCATCTTTTAGTTTAGATTGTTGAGCTTTCATTTTACTTTGCAGCGCTTTTGCAGTTTTCATTAATTCCAAGATACTTGGCTTTTCCATTATTTCTCCGAAATCTTTGGTCGTTTTTATACTAGCACAATCTAAAAAGGTGGTGCTAGCAATGTTTTAAGCATGAGAGGTTTTATTGCCATCATCAGGCTTTAGTGTAGCATGAAATTCACTGGATAACGTCTGTATTAAGTCGTGTTTAGCTGTTTTTTGGTCAAGCTCTTGTTTAGTTTTTAGTTGTTTTATTTTGTCTTTTTCATATAAGGTTTGATCTATTTTTTCTTGAAAGCTCATATGAATTTTTACTTGATGGCCACATTTCTTTAACCCTTGAAGGATCCGGGTTTCGTATTGAGGCTGCCAAATAACCTGTTGTTTCTTTGTTAATGACAGGAAAATGGTATTGTCTTGGTAGTTAACAAATTGGCATTGCATTAGTACTGCTTTAGTCATTCCACTGAGTTGTAAGCTGTTTACGATATCAAGCCAATTGCTCTCGGCAATGGTAGTGGAGTCAGTTTTGTTTGTCTGACTTTGTTGATTTGGACTGTTATTAATCATTTTTTTAGCTGGCTTATTCACTAAAGAAGATGATTGAATTCGTGTTTCAGTGAAAGCATTAGATGCATCGGTTTGATCCATAAAAATTTGTCGTAATAAAACTTCAAGGCCCATATAGGGAGAAGGGGAGTAGGGGATCAAGTCTTTAGATTGAATTAAAGATTGATATAGTTTAACCCAAGGTCCGCTAGCTGAATTATTCCTAATATATTTATAGACAGCATCAAGCAGTTGCTTGTATATCCCATGTGCGTTGAGATGTTGTTTTTTTGCAATGTCAATTAGTGTGGAAAGCTGTTGATAATCATGTGTTTTTAGGCAAGATAGCAGGCTATCAATCAAATCTTTATCTGCAAGTGCTAGCAGATGGTTGACTGTTTCTTCTTGGCATTTTTTTGGTTCATGTGAAAGCACTTTTTGCAATAAGTTGATAGCGTCACGTACACTGCCATTTGCTGAAGTGGCAATTTTTTCGATTGCAGCCCGGTCTGATTGGATTGTTTTTTCTTGTAATATCTTTGATAAGTAATTTTTGATTTCATCATTGGATAAAGCTTGCAAGTGAAAATGCAGGCACCTTGATTTGATAGTATCTGGCAACTTTTGAGGCTCAGTTGTAGCCAATAAAAAGCGAACATGCTTGGGAGGTGATTCCAACGTTTTGAGTAGCGCGTTGAAGCTATGGGTTGAGAGCATGTGGATTTCATCGATTAAATAAACTTTAAAGGGCGCTTGAACTGGAGGGTAGTGGACTTGTTCAAGAATAGACTTAATATCATCTACTTTAGTTCGGGATGCGGCATCTAGTTCAATGAAATCAAGTAACTTTTCTTTTTTTATCAATTGACAGTGATTGCAAGTCAAACATGGGTTTTTTGCAGGAGATTTTTGGCAATTCATAGCTGCAGCAAAGATGCGAGCGATTGAAGTTTTACCAATCCCATGATGCCCTGAAAATAGGTATACTTGGTGAACTGATTGGTTGGTTAATGAAGATTGAAGGGTGGATTTGATCACTGATTGCCCAATCATTTCATCAAAGGTTCTGGGTCTTAATTGCTCGGATAGAATCATAATGTTTTCTGTCATTAGGTGCACCAGCCATAACTTCTCACCTGAACAGTCAGTACCGTTGCTTCCTTCCGGATCTGGCGGGGTTCCTGGTGTTACATCAAAAAGGTGGCCAGTGCTCTATTAATATAGTCTTAAGCAATGAATAGGGCAATAAAATTTTGTTTATTAGGTGACCATCATGGAGATGATTTTATGACTAGATTCAATTAAGGCTTAGCAGTCAAATATACTATTTCAAGTTTATGCTACCTCTAAAGTATGCAGTGCGACGCCTGGTATGAAAAAAAGTTTAAACAGTTGAGTTGAAAAGATCTGTTGATTGCATAAGCGCATATTAGCATCTTTTTTGCAAAAATTATTTTTTGTGTTGTTAAAAAGGATAAGCAGCCATCCTAAATTCTCTTTACATTGGTATGTTGTCTTTTTAGTATTTGATTTTTTAGCCTGAGTAATGTGACTGATCAGAAACTAGATACGATTATATCATTTTGTAAACGACGTGGATTTGTATTTCAATCCGCTCAAATTTATGGTGGTCTACAAGGTTTTTACGACTATGGACCTCTAGGGGTTGAGCTGAAAAACAACCTTAAGAAAGCCTGGTGGAAGTCTATGGTCTATGATCGTCATGATATAGAAGGTTTAGATAGTAGTATTATTTCTCATCCAATTGCATTGAAGCACTCAGGGCATGAAGCGACTTTTATTGACCCACTGGTTGATTGTAAAAGCTGTAAAAAACGATTCAGAGAAGATGCTGTAGTTGAAAAAAAATGTCCGTTTTGTGGCAGTACGTCTATCACTGAATCAAGGCCATTTAATTTGATGATGAAAACTCATCTTGGTCCCGTGAATGATGATTCACACGCCTATTTAAGGCCTGAAACTGCTCAAAACATTTTCATGAATTTTAAACAAGTATTAGATTCCAGTAACCAGAAAATTCCCTTTGGAATTGCTCAAATTGGGAAGGCATTTCGCAATGAAATCACGCCAAGACCATTCATCTTTCGGGTTAGAGAGTTTGAACAAATGGAGATGGAGTATTTTGTATTACCTGAAGAGGATGAGAAATGGCATTATTATTGGGTAGAAAAAAGAATGAAATGGTGGCTAGATCAAGGCCTTAATGCAAAAAATTTGGTGCAGAGCCCGCAAGCTAAAGAAGATTTAGCTCATTATTCTAAAGCTACCGTGGATATTTTATACCGTTTTCCTCACGGCCTTGAAGAACTTGAGGGTATTGCTAATCGCACAGATTATGATTTAGGCTGTCATACAAAGTATCAGTCTGATATGGAGATTACTGCTAAAATTAATAATCATAAGCAGAGTACTATGCGTCTAGCTGTTCAAAACGTTGATTCTAAAAAGTGGTTTGTGCCATTTGTAATTGAGCCATCTGCAGGTGTTGATCGTGGTGTATTTGCCTTAATTACTGATGCTTATCGTGAAGATATCACTGATTCAGGTTCTAAGAGAATTGTGCTGAGTCTGAAGCCACATTTATCGCCTTTTAAGGTTGCAGTTGTTCCATTGCTGAAGAATAACGGGCAGCTCATGAATTATTCCCAAAAAATCTTAGGCATCATCAAACATTGTGGTTGGGGAAGGGTTCGACTAGAGGATACTGGTAATGTTGGAAAATCATACCGTCGACATGACGAAATAGGCACGCCAGTATGTATTACCATTGATCACGACTCCATTGAAGGGGATCAAATAAATACTGTGACTATTCGGGATCGAGATACAATGAAGCAACAGCGAGTACATGAAAATCAAATTGTTAAATTCTTAAAAGAAAATTATTTCGCGTAATTTCTTAAGATGTTCATGATTGTTGAAAATTGGGCCCTTAGCTCAATGATAGCGATTGCAGTTTGTAATATTTCGCATTGAAGGCTATGTAGTTTTTTTAGCAACCAGAGCTGTTCATTCCATATTATCCATGACATCCAATCATCTAAAATATCATGAAGGCTTATTTCTATGTCTGATAATAAAAGTGGTTGGTTAAGATGTGAGTATGTTTCTAGAAAAGATGTCAGTTGTTTGTTCTTAACTTGATATTGGCTAGATAAACTCCAATTTAAAGCAGTTGCGATCACATCTTTGGTTCGATGTATTGCGCCTGCCATTTCCCAGTCAACTAGATAGGGTTGGCCTTTATGCCAGACAACATTACTGGTTGTTAGATCTCGATGAGAAATCATAATTTCATCATTAAAGCTCTTTGTATTAATGACTTTGTTTTTGGGAAATCTATTAGCTCTTTGTAATAGGTGAGTATATTTTTGTCTACGAATGTATTTTTACACTTATGGATTAAAGCTAGCAAACTAGCGATTTTTTTTACATCTTTATGTTGAATATAATCA